>Ga0315906_10001209_pt1 | contig 38893 bp, 33 predicted proteins | sample LakEriMetagenome_4_FD_203526 | JGI IMG/M metagenome (GOLD analysis project Ga0315906, IMG submission 203526) | Freshwater fungal communities from buoy surface, Lake Erie, Ohio, United States - Buoy 2 MA122 | ecosystem: Environmental > Aquatic > Freshwater > Lake > Lake biofilm | place: USA... | reverse complement strand
GGGTGTTGGTGAGCTGGCTGGAGCTGTGCCGGGAAAACAGCCCCGGCTCGGCTCGCATCAGGTGTTCGAACATCGCCTGGCGCATCTGCTGCACGGCGCGGTTGGCGGCCCAGGTCAGCCCGTACTGTGCGACGAAGCCGGCCACGCCACGCACCGCAAACAGCCCCACGATCACCAGCGGAATCACCCACAGCGGCAGACCCTGGCCCGCAAAGCCCTTGTCCAGCAAAGGCTGCATCAAGGCGGGGATCAGCGGTTCGGTGGCTGCGCCCACCAACGCGGCCAGCCCCGCTGCGGCAATGGCTGCTTTTCCGCTGCGGAAGTAGGGCCCCACCCGGGCGAATCGCTGCAGCATCGAAGGCATGCGGCGGATTATCGCGGGGCTCCTCCTAGAATCCCCTGCATGTGGTCCAGACGTCGTTTGACGGCCGCCCTCGGTGCCAGCCTCGTGCTGCCGGCCGCGGCCCAGTTCCGTGTCGAGATCTCCGGCGTGGGCGCCACCCAGATCCCGGTGGCGTTGGGGCCATTCCGGGGCGAAGGGTCCGGCATGGTGTCGCTGTCCTCGGTCATCCGGGCCAATCTGGAGCGCAGTGGCGTGTTCCGCTCGCTCGATGCCCCCTCAGGGCTGGATGAGCGCAGCCGCCTGCCCCAGGCCGAAGTGCGCGCCCAGGGCGCGGACGCCTTGCTCGCAGGCTCCATCAACCGCCTGGCGGACGGCACCTTTGATGTGCGCTACCGGCTGTGGGATGCGGTCAAGGGCACGGAGGTGCTGGCGCGCGCCGTCACGGTGCCGGCGGCAGACCTGCGGTTGGCGGCCCACCGCATCGCTGACGAGGTCTTCGAGGCGCTCACGGGCGACAAGGGCGTGTTCGCCACCCGCATCGCCTATGTCACGCGCAGCGGCCGCCAGTTTGCACTGCACATCACCGATGCCGATGGCGAAGGCGGGCAGGTGGCCTTGCGCAGCAGCGAACCCATCATCTCGCCCGCGTGGTCGCCCAACGGACGCGAGATCGCCTACGTCAGCTTCGAGAGCCAGAAGGCGGTGGTCTGGGTGCAGAACGTGGCCACGGGCCAGCGCGCCATGGTGGCCAACTTCAAGGGCAGCAACAGTGCGCCGGCCTGGTCGCCCGACGGCAGCGAACTGGCGGTGACCTTGTCGCGTGACGCACCCGCGCAGATCTACGTCATGCCGCGCACGGGCGGCGCTCCGCGGCGCCTGACCACCAGCCCGGCCATCGACACCGAGCCCGTGTTCTCGCCCGATGGCCGGCAGGTTTATTTCGTGAGCGACCGCGGCGGCGGCCCGCAAATCTACCGCGTGCCTGCCTCAGGCGGCAACGCCGAGCGCGTCACCTTCAGCGGCAGCTACAACATCAGCCCGGCCCTCAGCCCGGACGGCCGTACCCTGGCCTACGTCAACCGCAACGGCTCGGCTTTCCGCCTGACCACGCTGGATCTGTCCAACGGCATCGTGCAGACCCTGTCTGACACGGTGGACGACGAAAGCCCCAGCTTTGCACCGAACGGCCGGCTGATCGTCTTTGCCACCCGAGCCCAGGGGCGGGACGTGCTGATGACCACCACCCTGGACGGCAAGATCAAGACGCGTCTGCTGTCCAGCGGCGCCGACATGCGCGAGCCCGCATGGGGGCCGTTCGGGCGATGATCGCCACGGCCCATGTGCCCTTGCTCAAGCCCCTGCGTCGGTGGAAGGTTTCGAATCCCTGGCGCACCCTGGCGCACCTTGGCGCATTCCACCGCTTCGTCCTGAGCCTTGAATGGAGAACATCACCATGAGAAGACTTGTCCAGACCACTGTCTGCGTCACCCTGGCTGCCTTGCTGGGGGCCTGTGGGTCCTCTGTCAAGCTTGATGAGCCCCCGGTGGAGTCCAGGACGCCCACGCCCGTGAGCCCGGCCCCAACGGCGCAGGCTGCGGGCGCGCAGGCCGGGCAGGCCGTAGCCGCTGCCGCTGCGACGCCGGCCGGTGGGTCGGCCACCACCGTGCCTGCGGCACCGCAGTCCCAGGTGGCCACCGTGCAGGCCGGGCAGCCCAGCGGCCGGGGCGCGGACGTGCTGCCCCCGGGCGTTGGCCGTATCGTCTATTTCGATTTCGACAGCTTTGTGGTGCGTGACGACGGCCGCCCCGTGGTGGAGGCGCACGCCAGGCTGCTGAATGCCAACCGCAGCCGCAAGATGATCGTCGAGGGCCACACCGACGAGCGCGGTGGGCGGGAATACAACCTGGCGCTGGGCCAGAAGCGCGCAGAGGCGGTGGTGCGCTCGCTCACGCTGCTGGGCGCTGGCGATGCGCAACTGGAGGCCGTGAGCTTTGGCGAGGAACGCCCGGCCGCGCCGGGCAGTGACGAAGCGGCCTGGGCGAAGAACCGCCGCGCCGAGCTGAAGGACCGCCCGTGAGCCCCCTGCGCGCGAGTGACCCTTTCCCCGGTTTCCGGGTTCGCGTTGGCGCGGGCTTGTCAGCCCTGGCCTTGGCCGTGAGCCTGCTGGCGAGCGCCGGCGCCGCTCATGCCAGCCTGTTTGGTGACGATGAGGCGCGCAAGGCCATCCTCGAGTTGCGCGGCCGACTCGCGGCCGTGGACGAGGCTTCCAAGGCCCGCGACGCCGAGGCTCAGCAGGCCCAGTCGCAGGCCCTGTCACAGGCCCTGGCCCGCCAGGCGGCGCAGTTGACGCAGCAGAGCACCCAGCAGATGGCGCAGCAGACCGCCGCCTTCGAGGAACTGGTGCAGACGCTCAAGCGCAGCATCCTGGATCTCAACGGCCAGATCGAGGGCCTGAAGGGCGAGCTGGCCCGCATGCGCGGCAGCCACGAACAACTGGCGCGTGATGTGGCCGAGGTGCAGAAGCGCCAGCGCGATCTGGCGCAGGCCTCCGACGACCGCATCGCCAGGCTGGAGCCCATCAAGGTCGCCCTGGACGGGCAGGAGTTCACGGCCGCCCCCGAGGAAAAGCGCAGCTACGACGAAGCCCTGGCGGTCATGCGCACGGGCGACTTCGACAAGGCCCTGGCCGCTTTCGCGGCCTTCCAGCGGCGCTACCCCGGCAGCGGCTACGCCGAGGCGGCCCGCTTCTGGACGGCCAATGCCCTGTACGGCAAGCGCGACTACAAGGAGGCGGTGGCCGCGTTCCGGGCCTTCGTGAACGCCGCGCCCAAGCACCCGCGCGCGCCCGAGGCCCTGCTGGCGCTGGCCAACAGCCAGGCCGAGATGAAAGACCGCCCCGGCGCACGCAAGACCCTGGACGAGCTGATCAAGACCTACCCGCAGAGTGAGGCCGCGCAGGCCGGCAAGGAACGCCTGGCCACGCTCAAGTGACCTGACACCCTGCGGGCGCAGGGGGGCGCTCCTAGAATTGCGCCTATGCAGGAATCCGATCTTCCCGGTATCGCGGCCCAGGTTCTCTGGGCCGCTTTCTTCTTGGCCGCCGTCTTCGGCGCCATTGCCCAGCGCACCCACTTCTGCACCATGGGGGCGGTGGCCGACATCGTCAACATCGGTGACTGGAGCCGCATGCGCATGTGGGCCCTGGCCATCGGCGTGGCCATGCTGGGCTTCAACGCCATGGTCTACCTGGGCTGGGTGGAGGCAGGCAAGAGCATCTACGCCGGCAACCGGCTGATCTGGCTGTCCAACCTGCTGGGCGGGGCGCTGTTCGGGGTGGGCATGGTGCTGGCCTCGGGGTGCGGCAGCAAGACGCTGGTGCGCATCGGCGGCGGCAGCCTGAAGGCCGTGGTGGTGTTCGCCGTGCTGGCCATTGCCGCTTACGCCACCATGCGCGGCATCGTGGGCGTGGCGCGCGTGGCCACCGTGGACACCGTGGCCCTGGCCCTGCCCACGGGGCAGGACCTGCCCTCGCTGCTGGCGGGCAGTCTGGGCGTGGACAAGAAGATGCTGGCGCTGGTGCTGGGCCTGCTGCTGGGCGGCGGCCTCGTGGCGTGGGCGCTGTCAAGCCCACACGGGCGGAGTGCGGACGTGCTCCTGGCCGGCTTCGGCATCGGCCTGGTGGTGGTGGGTGTCTGGTGGGTCTCGGGCCGTCTGGGCCACCTGCCGGAGCACCCGCAGACCTTGGAAGAGGCCTTCCTGGCCACGAACTCGCAGCGCATGGAATCGCTCACCTTCGTGGCGCCCATCGCCTACACGGTGGACTGGCTGATCCTGTTCAGCGACAAGAGCAAGGTGCTCACGATTGCCGTGGTGTCCACCCTGGGCGTGATCGTGGGCGCCTTCGTCAGCGCCCTGGCCACCCGCAGCTTCCGCTGGGAAGGCTTTGCCGGCACGCAGGACACCGCCCACCACCTGGTGGGCGCCGTGCTCATGGGGGTGGGGGGCGTCACCGCCATGGGCTGCACGGTGGGGCAGGGGCTCTCAGGGATGTCCACCCTGGCCCTGGGCAGCTTCGTGGCCTTTGCCGGCATCGTGGCCGGCGCCGTGGTGGGCCTGAAGTACCAGGTCTGGCAGCTCGAACGCAGCTTGTGAACCTGCCTGATCCGCACCGGCCCGACCTGGAGCGGCCTGATCTGGATCGGCCCGACCTGGAGCGCCCGGATTTGGAGCGCCGCTTTGGCGGCCTGCGCCGCCTGCACGGCGACGCCGCCTACCAGCGCCTGCGCGGCCTGCGCCTGGCCGTGGTGGGCCTGGGCGGGGTGGGCTCCTGGACGGCCGAAGCCCTGGCGCGCTGCGGCGTTGCGGGCCTGACGCTCATCGATCTTGACCACGTCTCGGAATCCAACGTCAACCGCCAGGTGCAGGCCCTGGGGCGCACGCTGGGGCAGGCCAAGGCGCAGGCACTGGCCGAGCGCATCGCCGACATCCATCCCGGCTGCGACATCGCCATCGTGGAAGACTTCGTGGCGCCCGACAACTGGCCCTCGCTGCTGCTCGGCGCGGCAGATGCGGGGCACGGCCTGGACGGTCTGGTCGACGCCTGTGACCAGGTGCGCGCCAAGGGGGTGCTGGCCGGCTGGGCCCTTCAGCTTGGCCTGCCTTTCGTCACCGTGGGCGCCGCCGGCGGCAAGCGCATGCCCCAGCGGGTGCAGGTGGAGGACCTCTCCACCGTGACGCACGATCCCCTGCTGGCCAGCCTGCGCCAGCGCCTGCGCAAGGAACACGGTGCGGCCCGCCACGGCCTGATGGGCGTGAGCGCCGTGTTCTCGCGCGAGCCCGTGCTGCAACCCGCCCAGACCGCCGAGCAGGCCTGTGAGGTGGCAGGCGATCTCTCCTGCCACGGCTACGGCTCCACGGTCACGGTCACCGCCACCTTCGGCATGGTGGCCGCGTCGGTGCTCATCGAGCAGGCCCTGGCCGCCAAGGCGGCCGCGGGAAAACAGATGCTATAGTCGCGGGCTCTGCGGACGGGTTGTTAGCTCAGTCGGTAGAGCAGCGGACTTTTAATCCGTTGGTCGCAGGTTCGAATCCTGCACAACCCACCACCTCACCGCCTTGGCGGCAGGTAGAGCACCAGGGCTCTTAGCTCAGTTGGTAGAGCAGCGGACTCTTAATCCGTTGGTCGAAGGTTCGAATCCTTCAGGGCCCACCAAACTTCCCCAGAGGGTCGATCACGCGAGTGGTCGGCCCTTTTGTCTATGGGGCTGTGGTTGCTTGCGCTGCCCCCAGGAATCCGTGGCAAGTGGTTCTGGAGTTCGGTCAACCCGAGATGGAATTCGGACCGTCAGGGCTCGTTCAAGGTCGCGCAATGCAAGCCGCCGCCATACCAGTTCAAGCCGATTGCGTCGATGAACACGATCCGCTTGTCTGGGAAGGCAGCTGCGAACAGCTTTTCAACGCGTGCTTGTCGCTCGAGTGGTGTGCCGTGGGGCAGGTAATCGGGTAGCAACACCACACCGGGTGCGATGACGAAGTTCAAGTAGCTGGCTACCGCCATCTGCAGCAGCACATCTCCGGCCTTGCGCCCTTCGTCGGGCGGGAAATCAGCCGTACGCCATTGATCGCTCCAGTTCGTGTCCGCATCATCGCGCAACACCACTTCGCGCTGGATGGGGCGCGGCATCGGGATCTTGATGAGCTTCAGGCGCTCGCCTTTGGCGTTGCGGGAGGCTTGCAGCAGCGCGAGGTTCTTCTCCATGCGCTGGTGCGTCATACGGGCGACCGGATGCTGTTGGGCATCCTCGTCTTCCGGCCACGCGAGCAGCACAGTGCGGGCGTCGGCAAAACGGACAAACTCGTCGGTGTGACCGCCGGTGCCCCAACCCACGTGTTGGGCGGTGATGCTGGCGCGCATCTGTGGATCTTCAGCCAAGCCTTCAGCCACCCAGACAACGTGGCGCACGCCGGGCAAGCGCCGGAGTGAATTCTCGAGCTGGGCGCGGCTGCGGCCGGGGTTGCGTTGGCGCAACAAGGCTTCGTTGGCGATCAGGGTACCTTCGCCGTTGCTTTCCAAGGCACCGCCCTCCAGCGCGATGTCGCTGTCGAAAGTGCGGCCAGCACGCGCCGCGCCCCCCGCATGGCTGGATGGGCGGCGGAGTTCGCGCCCCATCGCCGCATCCAAGCCCTCGCGCAAGGCATCGAACTTGGGTGTGCAACTGGCCACTGCTCTTGCGTCACCCGCATGGCGCCGGGCGCACCAACCAGCGGTGCCGTAGTGGCTCCAGCGAAAGTTCACGGCTCCCACCTCGCCCGTGGGGCCTTGAGCCAATACGGTGGCATCGCGAAGAAAGAAAAACACCCCGGGCGTTTGCGCCCAACGCAGAGTGCCAGGCACGATGCCAGCATCCCGCAAGCTTTCCAAAGCCAGGGCCTGTTGCTGAGCGTTCGCCACCCAGATCCCCACAGGGACCTGTGCCGATTGCAAGGTGCGAATGAGCGTCAAGGTCAAGGCTTCATGCCCGCCACCAAAGCCCAACCAGATGCGTGTGCCAGGCTCATGGCCGCCTGGGATGCGCCAGCCTGTGGCGCTGCGGCTGACGGGCTGCTGCGCGTGTGCCAGCGGCATGGCCATCGCCAAAGCCTGAGCCGCTGTCAGACTGAGAAATTCCCGGCGGCTTTGTGCTTGGATGGGGGCAGAGGCTCTGGCAGCTGTCATCGCAAGTTACCGTAACCTAACGGCGCACCGGTTGCAGCTGCGCAGGGTCATCCGCCTCAGAATGAGCGTGGGTCTGAACCGGGAAGTTTCAGGGGCTGAGTGGATACCCCATCTCGAACTCTGGTGACGAAGGCGGCCTCGCCCTCACCGTGGACGATGGTGAACGTCACCGCGAGGTGGACGACGCCGAAACAATCCATCGTCAATCGACGGCTGCCACCACCTCGACCTCCAGCATCAGGTCCTCGTGCACCAGCGCCGGCGTGGCCACCAGCGTGCTTGCGGGCAGGTGCGGGCCCAGGTGTTTCGCCCGGACGGCGCGAAAGGCCTGCAGACGCGAGGCCGTCAGGTCGCGCATGTAGATGTTCATCTTGACCACATGCTCGAGCGTGGCGCCAGAGGCAGCCAGCGCCACCTTCAGGTTGTGGAAGACCTGCTCGGCCTGCTCGGCCATGGTCTGGCCGACCACATGGCCCTGTTCGTCGAAGGCCACCTGTCCCGAGACGAACACCAGCCTGCCGCTGGTGACGGTGGCGACATGGGAGTAGTTGCCTCGTGACAGGCCTGCGGGATTCGTGAACTGCGTTGCCATGGTGTTTCCTCTCAGCGCGTCAATCATTGTCCGACCGACCACATGGCCTTGTTCGTCGAAGGCCCCCGCCAGCGGGTCGGCTTCAGTTTCATTCCCGGGCCGCTTGGCGCTGCTTGCCTACCCCTGCTGTCTATGCAATTGGCCCCAGTTCTGCGGGCGCGGCATGATGAACTGTGCTTGCGGAGTGATGGTGAAGTAGTCGCCGGGTCCACCGCCGCGCACCACCGGGTGGGCGCGGGCGGTCTGGTACACGCCGTCTTCGAGCAGCGAGGTGTCGATGTGCACGCCCACCACCTCGCCCATCACGAGCCAGGCATTGACGGGGGCGCCGCTTGCGCTGGTGAGCTGGATGATCTGTGACAGACGGCACTCCATCGCCACCGGGCTCTCGGCCACGCGGGGCACTTTCACCTCCCGGCTGGCCTGCGGCGTGAGGCCGGCCAGCGTGAATTCGCTCTCGTCGGGGGGCAATGCTGAGCAACTGAGGTTCATGGCCTGGGCCAGCGGCTCGGTGACCAGGTTCCAGACGAATTCGCCCGTGGCCTCCACGTTGGCCAGCGAGTCTTTTCTGCCCTGGCTGCAAAAGCCGATGATGGGCGGCACGTAGTTGAAGGCGTTGAAGAAGCTGTAGGGCGCCAGGTTGGCCACGCCGTCGGGCGTGAGCGAGGAGATCCAGCCAATGGGGCGTGGCGCGATGATGGCGTTGAAGGGGTCGTGCGGCAGGCCGTGGCCATCGACCGGGCGGTAGAAGTGGGTGGGCATGGTGGGGTGTCGTGTGGTGTGGTGTGGTGGCAAAGGGTGCCGATGACCCGGCGGGCTTGAGGCCAGGCTCGACATGCACGCAGGCCGCCAGGCGCCGGGTGACGACCAGCTTGGCCCATGACGGTGCGGCCTCTTCAGTATCGACGTTGGTGAAGGCCAGGATCCTGGACGTGTTCAGGGTGGACGTTGTTTGAGCGGGCGAGGCCAGCACAATCGAGGCCATGCCCAAGCTCCTGGGGCCTGCCGCCCCTGAATCCTGGAGCACCCGCACATCCGACGCCGATGTGGCGGTGCTCACCATTCCAGGCGCCCTGGACCGCACGCGCACTTTCGACGTGGATGTGCAGTTGCGGGTGAGCGTGCCGGCGCAAGCCAGGAAGCCCGAGCTGGGACTGAGCCTGGAGGTTGACGGCGCACTGCGGTGGAGCCGTTCGATCGCTTCACGGATGGCCGGGGATGTGGACACCTTGGAGTACCACTGTCGCCTGATGCTGGAGCCGGGCCGCGACACCCGCTTGCGCGCACGCGCCACCACACGTCAGTGCGCGCTGCAGCGCTTGAGCGTGTCGGCGGTCGAGGACCAGGCTTGATGCGGGTGGCGGGCCCGCGCCACCTCCCGGTGATCGATCCGCAGCGCTGCACGGGGCCCGCCTAGAATCGCGCGCTTTTTCGAATGCCAGGCCCACCGCTCACCGAGACCGCCATGACCGAACCCCGTTCCACGCCTTCTGACCCAGGCAGTTCCGCCCAAGCCGGTGACGCTGCGCACGCCCTCCCGGACCGCCTGTCGGTGGACCCGCGCAGCCCGCACTTCGCTGCCGATCTTCTGGAGCGCGGGATCACCATCCTGTTCAACGGCAAGGAGCGCTTCGATGTGGAGGAGTACTGCCTCAGCGAGGGTTGGATCAAGGTGCCCGCCGGCAAGACGCTGGACCGGCGCGGCCGGCCGCTGCTGATCAAGCTCAAGGGTGAGGTGCAGGCCAGCCTGCGCTGACCTGACTTGGTCAGCCCGCCCCGCGACGTGCCCAGGCCCGCACCAGCATCGCGCTGGTGAGGCCCAGCAGGATGGCCCACTCCAGCGACAGCGTCACCGTGGCCACGGCGGTCACGCACAGGGGCACGCGTTCGCTCGTGCCCTGGTGCCAGAGGTGGGCGATCTCGCGGCGGTCGATCAGGCCCCACGCCACCACCATCAGCAGACCGGAAATCACGGCCAGCGGCAGGTACTTCGCCAGCGGGCCGACGAAGGCCAGCAGCATCACCAGGAACAGGGCCGCGGCCACCGCGGACAAGGGGCTGCGCGCGCCCGAGGCGACGTTCACCCCCGAGCGGTTGAACGATCCGCTGGCGGGGTAGGCCGAGAAGAACGAGCCCGCCAGGTTGGCCAGGCCCTGGCCGATGAACTCCTGGTTGCCGTCCAGCGTGTCGCCACGGGCGCGGGCCACGCTGCGCGCGATGGCCGCGGCCTCGGTCAGCGCCAGCAGTGTCATCACCAGGGTGGCGCCGAACAAGGCGCGCACGGTGTCGAGAGACAGGTCGGGCCAGGACAGCGGGGGCAGCGCTCCCGGCAGGGCGCTGACGGTGGGCAGCGGGCCGGTGCCGGGCCAGACCAGGCCTGCGCCCAGCGTGACGAGGGTGGCTCCCACCACGGCCACCAGCATGGCCGGCACGATGCGGTTCCAGGGCCGCGCCAGCACGGCCAGCACGATGGTGCTGGCACCTGCCAGCACGGCCATGGGCTGCGTTTGGCCGATGGAGGACAGGGCGACGCGCAGGTTGTCGAACACGGGCTGGCCCCGTGGCAGTGCCAGGCCCAGGAAGGGGCTGATCTGGCTGTTGGCAATCAGCACGGCTGCGCCGGCGGTGAAGCCCACCACCACCGAGTGCGGCACCTTCTCCACCAGGGCGCCGGCCCGGGCCAGGCCCAGCAGCACCTGCATCACGCCCACCAGGAAGGTGAGCGTCAGCACCAGCTCCACATAGCGCGCGCTGCCCACCACGGCCAGCGGCGCGATGAGCGCCATGGTGGTCAGCGAGATGGCATTGGCCGGCCCCGTGACCATCAGCCGGCTGGAGCCGAACAGGGCCGCCACGATGCAGGGCACCATGGCCGCATACAGGCCGTACTGCGGCGGCATGCCGGCCAGCGTGGCAAAGGCCACGCCCTGGGGCAGCACCACCACGGCGCCCGTCAAGCCGGCCAGCAGGTCGGCCCGCAGGCCCCCCGGCTGGCGCCATTCGTCCTGCCAGCGCAGGATGGGCAGGCGCCAGGTCACGGGCATGGCCGTGGTTGAAGGGGCAAGGGTCGGGGCGTCACGTGGGGCGCAGCGCGTGGGTTGCGTGCCCTTCAGTGCAGTGGCGGGGTAGCGCGGCGGGTGGCGCCGCGGGCCCGGGCCAGCTCATCCGCAGCCAGCGACAGTGCACGCACGCCCGCGGCGATCTGCCCGGCCGGGATGGAAGACAGGCGCAGGCGGAAGTGGCGGCAGGGGTAAGGGGGGCTGATGAAGAACACGTCTCCAGGTTCGATCAGCACGCCGTGGCTGCGCGCCATCTGGGCCAGCTCTGCGGCGTCCACCCAGGACGGCCCGGACACCCAGACCGAAGCGCCCCCCTGCGGCAATTCGAAATGGAAGTCCGGCATGAACGCCCGCAGCGCCTGCGCCAGCACGGCCAGGCGCTCCTGCAGCGCCGCGTTCACCCGGCGCGCATGCGATTCGTGATGCCCCAGGGACAAGAACAGCGCGTAGGCCTGCTGCAAGAGGGTGCTGGGGTGGCGCACCATGGCATGGCGCAGCAGCCGCAGCTCGGCAATGAGCGCGCGCGGGGCGACGATGTAGGCCAGACGCAGGGCAGGCGACAGGCTCTTGGAAAGCGAGCCCACGTAGATGACGCGTCCGCCCTGGTCCATGCTCTTGAGGGCGGGCATGGGAGAGCCGACGAACAGGTTCTCGGCCTCGTAGTCGTCTTCGATCAGCACGAAGTCGTCCCGTTCGGCGCGCGCCAGCAGTTCGCTGCGGCGCTGCAGGCCCAGGGTGGCCGTGGTGGGGCTCTGGTGCGAGGGTGTGACGAAGAGGTAGTCCAGCGGCGGCAGCCGGTCGGGCTGCACCCCCTGGTCGTCCACCGGGGCCGGCAAGAACTGCGGCTGGCGCAGGCTGAAGGTGTTGCGCGCGTGCGGGTGGCCCGGCTCCTCCAGTCCTACGCGGGTGTGCGCGTCCATCAGGCCCTCGGCCAGCAGGTGGTAGGCATGCTGGGCCCCCACGGTGACGAGGATTTCCTCGGGCAGCGCGAACACGCCGCGCCGGGGCAGCAGGCGCAAGCGGATCTGCTCCACCAGCTCGGGCACGTCATCGGTTTCGAAGTCGGGTGTCCAGTGCCGAAGTTGCGCCCGGGCCAGGCTGCGCGAGCAGCATTCGCGGAAGTCTTCTGTGGGGAAGAGTTCCGGGTCGTAATCGCCGTAGACGAAGGGATAGGGGTACTGGCGCCATTGCGGTGGCTTGCTCAGCGTGGGCTGGCGGGCCAGCGAGCGGCGTACCCGGCCGGGCCAGTCCGGTGCCTGGCCGGTGGCACTGCGTGGCGCAGGCGTGGGCGTGTGGGGCGTTGCGGCGAGCCTGATGCCTTCGGCCACGAAGACTCCGCTGCGCGGGCGCACCCGCAAGAAGGCTTCGTTCACCAGCTGCTCATAGGCGGCGGTGACGGTATTGCGGCTGATGCCCAGCAGCCGCGCCAGTTCGCGCGAGGACGGCAGGGGAGAACCCGCAGGCAGCCGGCCCTCCAGGATGGCGTTCACCACTGCAAGCCGCAAGCGCGCCTGCAAGGGCAGTGCCGGGTGCTCGGGCAGGGCCAGGAGCTGGGCCCACTGGAAATGCTGGGAGCTGCGCATGAAGATCAGTCTAGCGCTGCCGCTTACGAAACCCGCTGCGGCGCGTTGCCGCAGCGGCGACCCCGATCGAAAGAACGACGAACCGAGTCAGGCGGCCACGTCCATCACCACCCTATGGCCTTGGGCAGCCACAGCGCAATCTGCGGGTAGAAGAACACCAGCGTCAACGCCACCCCCTGCATGGCGATGAAGGGCACCACCCCCCTGTAGATGTCCTTGATCGTCACCTCTGGCGGGGCCACCCCCTTCAGGTAGAACAGGGCCCAGCCAAAGGGCGGCGTGAGAAAGGACGACTGCAGGTTCACGGTGATCAGCATGGCCAGCCAGATCGGATCCACGCCCTGCGACAGCAGCACCGGCATGAACAACGGCACCGCGATGTAGCTGATCTCGATCCACTCGATGAAGAAGCCGAGCACGAAGATGATCATCATCATGAACCAGATGTCGCTGTTCACCCCGCCCGGCAGCCACTCGAACATGCGGGTGATCAGGTCTTCGCCGTGCAGGCCGCGGAAGGCCAGCGCGAAGACTTGCGCCATGATCAGGATGAACATCATCATGGCGGTGATCTTGGTGGTCTCCAGCGCCACCGTCCTCAGGATCTTGAAGCTGAAGCGGCGGCTGAACACCGTGATCAGCACCGAGCCCACGGCGCCCATCGACGCGGCCTCGGTGGGCGCCGCCACACCCCCGACGATGGAGCCGAGCACGGCCACCACCAGCAGGATGGGCGGCACCACCACCTTCCAGAAGCGGATAGTCAGCTCGCGCCGGCTGACCTGGCTGCGTTCGTCCGCCGGCAGGGCCGGCATCAGGTGGGGCGACATCCAACCCCGGATCAGCAGGTACACGATGTAGACGCCTGCCAGCAACATGCCGGGGCCCACCGCCGCGGCGAACAACGTGCCCACCGACAACTGCATGATGTCCGACAGCAGGATCAGGATCAGGCTGGGCGGGATGATCTGCCCCAGCGTGCCGGAGGCGCAGATGGCACCGCAGGCAATCCCCTTGTCGTACCCGCGCCGGATCAGCGTGGGCAGCGTCAGCAGGCCCAGCGTGATGACGGTGGCGCCGACGATGCCGGTGGTGGCGCCCATCAGCACGCCGAACAGGATGATGCCCACGCCCATGCCGCCGCGCACGCCGCCGGCCAGGTGGCCCATGACATCGAGCAGGTCGTCGGCCAGGCGTGACTTCTCCAGCATCACCCCCATGAAGACGAACAACGGGATCGACATCCACTGGTAGCCGGCGACGACGCCGAACACGCGCGCGGGCAGCAGGTTGAACAGCGTGTCGCCGAAGCCCAGCCAGCCGAACACGAAGCCCACGGTGGCCAGCGTGATGGCCACCGGCACGCCGATCATGAGCAGCGCGAAGAAGGCCACCAACATCAGGATGGCCAGGGTCTGGGTCTCGAACATGCCGGAGTGCTCAGGTAGGGGTGGGCCGCGCGGTCCACACGCGGATCAGTTCGGCCAACGCCTGCAGGGCCAGCAGCGCAAAGCCCAAGGGAATCATGGCCTTGAGCACCCACCGATGGGGAATGCCACCGGGGTCGGCCGACTTCTCGTCGATGGAGAACGACTGACCCACGTAAGCCCAGGACAGCTTGATGAAGATGAGGGCCACCGCCAGCGTCAGCAGGGCCGAGGCGACATCCACCACCAGCTTGGTCCGCGGCGAGTGGTGGGCGTAGAACAGGTCCACCCGCACGTTGTCACCGCGCTGCAGCGCGTAGCTCATGCCGAACAGGATCAGCGTGGCCAGCAGGTGCCATTCCAGTTCCTGCGACCACACCGAGCCCAGGCTCAGGCTGTAGCGCAACAGCACGTTGGTGGCCACCAGCGCGATCATGGCCAGCGTCACCCAAAGGATGATGCTGCCAATGCCGTCGATGAGCTTTTCGATGGCGCCAGCCACGCCTGCCGCTGCCCCGGGCCGCAGGGCTTTCGGGTCAGCCACGCACCTTGAGGTGGTAAGCCTCCTCGCTGACTTCCTGCCACCTGTCGTACTTGGCCTTGAAGGCGAAGTAGGAGTCGTGCACCTTCCTGGTGAGCGGATCCTTGGCGATGCCCTCGGCGAGCACCTTCTCGGTCTCCCGGCGCAGGGCGGCGATCACCGTGTCGGGCAGGGGTTTGGCGATCACCTTCTGGTTCTTGATGAGGTCTTCCATCGCGTCGGAGTTGGCCTTCTGGCACCAGCCCTCGCTGATCACGTTGCAGGCGGCCGAGGCGTTTTCCACGATGGCTTGCAGGTCCTTGGGCAGCTTGCTCCACGCGGCCTTGTTGATGAGCAACTCCGACACGGTGGCCGACTCGTGCCAACCCGTGGTGTAGTAGAACTTGGCCGCCTTGTGCAGGCCCAGGCGGCGGTCCTGGAACGGGCCCACGAATTCAGCCGCGTCGATCACGCCACGCTCCAGCGCGGGGAAGATCTCGCCGCCCGGCAGCACCTTCACGTCCACGCCCAGGTTGGCGTAGACCTTGCCCGCCAGACCCGGGATGCGCATCTTCAGGCCCTTGAGATCGGCCACGCTGTTGACCTCCTTCTTGAACCATCCGGTCATCTGCACGCCCGTGTTGCCGCAAGGCATGGCGACCATGCCGAAAGGCGCGTAAACCTCGTTCCAGAGATCGATGCCGCCGCCGTCATACAGCCAACCGTTCATGCCCTGGAAGTTCAGCCCGAAAGGCACGGCGGTGAAGTACTGGGCGGCGAAGGTCTTGCCGGTCCAGAAGTAGCTGTTGGCGTGGTTCATCTCCACCGTGCCTGCACGCACGGCATCGAAGCCTTCGAAGGCAGGGATCAGTTCACCGGCGCCGAACACCTGGATCTTCAGGCGCCCGCCGGACATCGTGTCGATGCGTTTGGCCAGGTCGGTGGCGCTGCCAGGCCCATCCATGTAGAACGGCGCGCCCTTGGCGTAGGCGCTGGTCATCTTCCAGTTGAAGGTCTGCTGCGCGGCCACGATGGAGGGCAGGCCGAGTGCGGCGCCGCCAGCCCCGGCCGCAAGGCCACGGGCGACGAATGAACGACGGTTCGAAGGCATGAGAAGGCTCCAGAGTTGAACGACTGGTCAGTTCTACGCAAGCCTTGTGCCAGCCCGGCTGAGGCTTGGCGAACGTCCGATGCACCACTGCAGCCCATCGCGCTTGATGCTGGTGCGTTCCAGCGGACGCTGGTCGATCACGCCTGAGCCGGTGCGCGCGATCAGCGCCCCGCCCGTCTGCACGTCGCCCTAGGCGATGGTCGGGCGCGCGTGAAGGGTCATTTACATGGTGCCAGACAGCGGCGATTCGTAGTGCCAGTTTGCGCATGCATATCGAGAGGCGGCGGCGCTGGCCGAGAATCGGCGTCAGCCCTTCCTCCGCACATCTCCAACCTCCATTCATTTTCAGGAGCAGACGCCATGGGACACGCCGAACCGCAAGCGCAAGCCGCCGCCACGATGCAGCCGTACTGGATGCCGTTCTCCCCCAACAAGGAGTTCAAGGCCGAGCCCCGCATGTTCGCCCGTGCCAAGGGCATGTACTTCTACACGCCCGAGGGGCAGGAGGTCATCGATGCCTCGGCCGGCCTGTTCTGCGTCGCTGCCGGCCACTGCCGCGAAGAGATCGCGCAGGCGGTGTACGAGCAGCTGCAGACGCTGGACTTCACCGCCCCCTTCCTGCGCGCGCACCCCAAGGCCTTCGAGCTGGCCGAGCGCGTGTCGCACTACACGCCCGAGGGCCTGAACCGCATTTTCTTCACCAACTCGGGCTCCGAGGCGGTGGACACGGCCATGAAGATGGCGCTGGGCTACCACCGCATCAAGGGCCAGTCGCAGCGCCAGATGTTCGTCTCGCGCGAGCGGGCCTACCACGGCGTGAACATGGGCGGCGTGGCCCTGGCCGGCATGGTCAACAACCGCCGCAGCTTCGGTGTGGGGTTGGCGGGTGTGCACCACATGCGCCATACGGCGATCCCGCAGAACAAGTTCGCCAAGGGCCAGCCCGAGCACGGTGCTGACCTGGCCGAGGACCTGCTGCGCTTTTGCAATCTGTACGGTGGCGAGAACATCGCCGCCGTGTTCGTGGAGCCCACCGCCGGCTCGTTCGGCTGCCTGCCTCCGCCCAAGGGCTACCTCAACCGGCTGCGCGAGATCTGCGACCAGCAGGGCATCCTGCTGGTGTTCGACGAGGTGATCACTGGCTGGGGCCGCATGGGCGCCAACTTCGGCGCCCAGGCCTTCGGCGTCAAGCCGGACCTGCTGACCATGGCCAAGGCCATCACCAATGGCGCGCAGCCCATGGGCGCCGTGGCCGCACGCCAGGACATCTACGACACCATCACCGACGCCGGCCCGGCCAAGGGCGTGGAGTTCTTCCACGGCTACACCTACTCGGCCCACCCGGCTTCTTGCGCCGCCGGTCTGGCGATGATGGACATCTTCGCCAAAGAGCGCCTGATTGAACGCGCCGCGGCCATGAGCCCGAAGTTCATCGAGGCCGTGCACTCCCTGCAGGACTGCGCCATCGTCACCGACATCCGCTCGGTGGGCATGATGGCGGCGGTGGATGTGGCCGTGGACGGCACCCCCGGCGCCCGCGGCCACGAGGCGCAAAAGCGCCTCTACGACGCCGGCCTGAACCTCAAGAGCACCGGCGACGCCCTCATCATCGCCCCGCCCCTGGTCTGCGAAGACCAGCACCTGGACGAGATCATCAGCAAGATGCGGGCGGTGCTGAAGGGGCTGTGAAGCCGGAGTCGGGGCGCGGGGTTCAGGCCCCGCGGCCGTCCGTTCGCTTCATCAGTCGCCTCACCCCGGCCGCACCACCGAGCGCGGCGTGCGGCCCTGGGCGAAGTCCACGATGCAGCCCAGCCCCTCCCGCGCAATCGCGTCGAAACATTCGTCCGTCCAGCACAGGGCGTGCGGGGTGAGGATCACCTGGTCCATGGCCAGCAGCGGGTTGTCGGTGGCCACGGGCTCTTGCTCGAAGACGTCCAGCCCGGCGCCGGCGATGGCACCCGCGCGCAGCGCCGCGATCAGCGCGGCCTCGTCGGCCACCGGGCCGCGCGCCATGTTGATGAAGAAGGCTTCGCGCTTCATCAGGCTGAAGCGCCGCGCGTTCATCAGGTGACGCGTCTCGGCGTTGAGCAGGCAGGTGGCCACGACGAAGTCGCACTGCGGCAGCATGTCGTCCAGCGGCACGGGCTCGGCGCCCAGGGCGCGGAGGGCGGCCGGGTCGGCGTAGGGGTCGGCGGCCAGCATGCGCCAACCGAAGGGTTTGGCCAGGGCCAAGAGCTCGCGCCCGATGCCACCGGCACCGATCACGCCCAGCGTGCGCGTGGTCAGGCCCAGACCCATGTGGCCGGTGCGCTCGGCCCAGCGGCCGGCGCGGGTGAGCCGGTCCTTGGCGAAGAGCCGGCCCGCCAGGGCGAAGATCAGCGTGAGGCTGGCCACGGCCACCGGCCGGCGCACGGCCACGGGCGTGTTGGTCACGGTGATGCCGCGCGCAGCCAGGGCGGCCACGTCCACCGAGTCGTAGCCCACACCGTGCCGCGCCACGATGCGCGCGCGACAGTCAGCTCGGGCCACGCTCGCGGCCGTGACCCGCGGCGAGTTGACGTACAGCCCGTCGTATCGCGCGGCCACGTCGGGGGTGATCTCGGTCAGGCTCTCCGGCAGGTACTCCCACTCGATGTCGGGCTGGCTGTTCAGCACCTCCAGCGCACCCATGCCGAAGGAGGGCGCCCCGGTGGGGGTGAGCAGATCGCGTGTGAGGCCGAGGCGGAAGGGCGTGCCGGGCATCTCAGGCCTCCTTGACGGCGGGGGCCGCGGCGTGGTCCACCAGGCGCCGGGTGGCGTCTGCCAGCAGGCTGACGTCCGTGCCCACGGCCAGCATGGTGTAGCCCATGGCCTTCACGCGGTCCACCCAGGCCGGGTCGGTGGCCATGAAGCCGGCGGCCTTGCCGTGGCGCCTGGCCACGTCGGCTACGTGCTGCATGGCCTGCAGAAAGGTGGGGTTGTCGAACTGCGCCGGGATGCCCATGAAGTTGGACAGGTCGAAGTGGCCCACCCACAGCACGTCGATGCCGTCCACCGCGGCGATCTCTTCCACCGCGGCCAGGCCGCGTTCGGTCTCGATCTGGGCCACCACCAGGGTGCGGTCGTGGTAATCGCGGATCTTTTGGCCGATGTCCCCGCCCTGGTAGTCGCACTGCGCAAAGCCGAAGGCCGCGCCGCGCCGGCCCAGCGGCGGGTAGCGGCAGGCCTGGACGATGCTGCGCGCCTGTTCGGCCGACTCCACCATGGGGATCATGACGCCGTGGGCGCCCAGGTCCAGCGCGCGGGCCAGCCAGGTGTACTCGCCGCGCGGCACGCGCACCATGGGCTCGATGGGCAGGCCGCGGCAGGTGGAGAACAACCACTTCAACGTCTCGAAGCCCAGGCCGGTGTGCTCCATGTCGTAGAAGACGAAGCGGCAGCCGGTGTGGGCCAGGATGGCAGACATGCCCGGAGAGAAGAACTCAAAGGTCATCGCGCCCACGACGGTCTGGCCTTCGAGCACGGTCTGCTTGATCGGATGATGTTTCAAGGGGCGGTTCTCTCTCGGTTGAGCATCACTGAGGTTGCCACGCGGGGCGGGTGGTCTCCGGCGGGGTTTACACGGGTTGGAGAGCCTGGCGCCCAGGCCCTAGAGTCCAGGTCAAGGAACTCTCGCTTGTTGCACCCTGGCCGGTCACACCCCCCCGATGATGCGGATCTCGCGTTCCACGTTGCCCGTGCCCAGCGCGGCCAGCGCCTCCTGGTACATCGGGCTGTCGTAGGCGGCCTGCGCCGTGGTCAGGTTGTCGAATTCCACCAGCACGGTGCGCTGCATCAGGCCGGCCTCATGCACCAGCGCCGGCATGCCGCGCGCCAGAAAGCGCCCACCCGCCGCTGCAATGGCCGGGCCGGCCAGCTTGGCATAGGCCGCCAGCGCGTCGGGGTTGTGAATCTGGCGGTAGGCGCTGATCCAGTAGGCCTTGGGCATGTTGAACTCCTGCAAGTGATAAAGGGTTGAACAAGGCTCATCATCCCAAACACCGGCACCCGCCGTCGACACAGGAAAACCCATGATCGAAGACCTGCCTCCCATCCGCACCGCTCCCGCGCAGCGCCCTGAGGCTGCCGCGGTGGAGCAACTGCGCGGAACGCCCACCGGCTTCATCGTCGATGCCTTGGGCGGCAGCGGCGCGCTGGACTATCGGCTCAAGCCCGCCATCGCCGAGCAGTACGCGTTCTGCGGCGTGGCCGTCACCTGCCACGCCGGCCCGGCGGACAACCTCGCCCTGATCCACGCGCTGGGGTCGGTGCAGCCGGGTGATGTCATCGTCGCGGCCACCGACGGCCACACGGCCTGCGCCATCACGGGAGACCTGGTGCTGGGCATGGCGCGCAACAGTGGGGCGGTGGGGTTCGTCACCGACGGCTGCGTGCGGGATCTGGTGGGCATCCGCCAGGTGGGCCTGCCGGCCTGGGCCATGGGCGTGACGCCAAATTCACCGAACCGCAGCGGCCCGGGCACGGTGGGCTTTCCCGTCCAGGTCGCGGGCCTGCGCGTGTGCAGTGGCGACGTGGTGGTGGCCGATCTGGACGGCGTGGTGGTGGTGCCTCAGGAGCGCCTGGCCGAGGTGCTGGAGCGGCTGCCGGCCATTCGCACGGCCGAAGCGGCGGCTGATGCGGCGGTACGCAACGGGGCCACGCGGCCGTCATTCCTCAAGTGATGTCCAGCCTGAAAGCCGCCCACAGCGTGGCCGCGCTGCGCGCGCTGGCGCAGCAGGCCCTGCCCAAGCCGCTGTTCGACTTCATCGACGGCGCGGCCGAGGACGAGTGGACGCAGCGCGCCAACGAGGCCAGCTTCGACGACTGGGCGGTGCTGCCGCGGCCGCTGGAGGGCGCGGCGCAGCGTGACCTGTCGCTCACGCTCTTCGGCCAGCGCCTGGCCTCGCCCGTGCTGGTGGGCCCTACGGGCCTGGCCGGCTTGTTCTGGCCCCAGGGCGAGATCGCCACGGCGCAGGCTGCGGTGGCGCGCGGCACGGTCTACTGCCTGAGCCACGGCTCGGTGTGCACGATGGAGGCGCTGGCCCAGGCGCTGGACCAAACGCTAGGCGCGGGCCACGCCGCACAGCGCTGGATGCAGGTCTTCATCTACAAGGACCGCGCCTTCACCCGCGAGCTGGTGGACCGGGCGCGAAAGGCCCACTACGGCGCCGTGGTGGTGACGGTGGACAACCAGCTGCTGGGCAAGCGCGAGCGCGACCTGGTCAACGGCTTTTCCATCCCGCCGCGCTTCGGCCCGCGGCAGTGGTTGGCCTTTGCCGGCAAGTTCCCCTGGTGGTGGCGCATGCGCAGCGAGCTTGGCCGCATCACCTTCGGCAACTATGTGCGCGAAAACTCGCGCGAGTCGGTGGCCGGCCTGGCCGGGCGCATGGCCTCCATGCTCGACCCGGCCATGAACTGGGACGACATCGCGGCCGTGCGCCGGCAGTGGGACGGCCCCTTGCTCATCAAGGGTCTGCTGCACCCCGATGACGCGCGGCGTGCGGTGCAGGCTGGCGTGGACGGGGTGATCGTCTCCAACCACGGTGGGCGGCAGCTGGACGGCGCCCTGCCCAGCCTGCGCGCCTTGCCGGGCGTGGTGCAGGCGGTGGACGGGCGCATTCCCGTGCTGCTGGACGGCGGCGTGCGCCGCGGTGGCGACGTCTTCAAGGCCCTGGGCCTGGGCGCCACGGCCGTGCTCCTCGGGCGTCCCCACCTGTGGGGCCTGGCCGTGGCGGGGCAGGAAGGCGTGGCCCATGTGCTCAAGACGCTGGACGGAGAGCTGGACCGCGTCATGGGGCTGGCCGGCGTGGAAGCGGTGACCCGGATCGCGCCAGCGGGGCTGGTGGTCAGGGCGCAGGGCTGAGGCTACAGAAGGCTGTGCCGGGGCAGGGAAGGCCAGGGCAGAGCAGAGGAGAGCAGAGCGCGGCATCACCGGCTCACGGTGAGGTCCCCTGCTTGCCGGTCAACGGTGACTGGTCGAAGCGCCAGGTCCAGATGAGATCCACGGAGTTCTCCAGGCCGCTCTGGGCCCGCAGCGTGAAGCGCTGTGCCACCCGGTAGATGAGCTGGAAGGTGCCGGCGGTGGCGTTGACGCCGCGCTCGTAGCCGGCGTACCAGTTGCGGCTGAGCTGCTTACCCAGGCGGATGACGGTCTCCCGACCCTCGCCGGCGCTCGTCCCGGAGGTCGTGCCTGCCGTCTGCCCGACCGAAAGATCGTCGATGCCCAGGGCCCGCAGCAGGGAGTCCGTGGGCGCTTCTCCCTCGCCCGCCAGCAGGGCCACCGCGGCGCGCTGCAGCACTGCGGTGTCCGTGCGTCCCAGCCCTTCCGAACCGCGTCCCAGGAGCAACCAGGACAGTTTGTCGGTCTCGCCCATCTCCGGTTCGCTGACCAGGCGGGCGCGGGGAGACTGTGGCGTGCCGCTGATGGCCACGCCCACACGGATGTCGGTGTTGGGCCGCAGGGCGAGGATGTCCAGCCGCGGCGTGTCCACCCGGCCGCTGAAGGTCACGATGCCGCGCTCGATGTTCAGCTTCTGCCCGTAGGCGGCATAGGTGCCGCCTTGCGCGCGTACCGAGCCGTTCACCGCCAGGTTCCCTGAGGGTGTGGTGAGCTTGAGCTCCCCTTGCAAGGCGGTGTCCAGCCCGCGCCCGCGCAGGCGCAGCTTGCGGCCCAGGTCGACATCCAGGTTGACGCTGGACTGTCTGATGAGACGGGGCAGGATGGCGGGCTCGGCTGCCGCGGCCACTTCAGGAACGCTGCGCCCGCCACGGACCACGACGTCGTCGTCCAGGGTCGGTGCGTCGCGGGACGCCAGATCGAACAGGCCGCTGTCGATCAGGACCCGGCCATCGAGTTTCAGCGCTTCGGGCTGCAGGGCCAGCACCGCCTGACCGCTGGCCACCAGCTGACGGTCGAACCGTCCCAGCACACGGAAGCCCTCTGCGCGCACCTGCACGCGGGCTGAGGGCTTGGCCCCGAACTCGCCCACGCCTTCGCCGGTGATGCGCCCTTCACCGCCGCGCAGGGAAAGCCGTTCGATACGGGCGGTGTCGCCCTGCAGCGCCACTTTCAGCTCGCCATCGTGGTAATCCACCCCTTGCAGCAGGTTGCGCACGCTCACCCGCTGCGCCACCAGGTCGCCCGTGAGCTGCGGCGCACCGAAACGTCCACCCAGGCTGGCAGTGGACACCACCTCGCCCTGCAGGCGCCAGCCCGGCGGCACCCAGCCCGACCACACGCCCAGATTCGGCACGCGGGCCTGCACCATGCCCGACAGCGCTGCCTGCTCGTCCGGCCAGCGGGCCTGCGCAGAAGTGCGCAACTGCATACTGCCCGAGACCTCGCCCACGCTGCGCCCCACCAGCCGCGGGGAAAGCGTCCACAGGCCCTCCCGGGCGGTGAGACTGAGGTCCACGGTGTTCAAGCCCAGGGGTTGCGCCTGGCCGGCTTCCACCACCTGCAGGTCTCCGTCATGGCGCCTCAGGCTCACTTCAGCCTCGAAGCGCTCGGCCGCCCGCACGGCCATGCGCGCACTCAGCCGCAGGTCGCCGGTCCACTGCAGCCCAGTCTGTGCCCGCTGCAGCCAAGGTGCCAGCGCGAAAGGCAGCACGTCGGCCTGCCACTGGAAGTCCGGCCGGTCAGCGCGCGTCGGGTCGCGCAGCTCGTAGCGCGCCTCGTCCCACTTCAGGCGCAGCCCGGCGGCCAGGGCGGCCTGTCCGCTGTCCAGGCGCAGGCTGCGCAGGCGCCAGGCGTCGTCGAAGCGAAGCTCGCCGCGCAGGTCAGACGCGTCCAGCCAGGCCTTCTCCGGCGCCGAAGGGTTCGCCGCGGCTGAGGTGACCGGTGCAGCGGTCCCTGTGGCGGAAGCTGGTGCCGCAGCGGGCTCTGTGAGGCCTGACCAGACGCCGGCTTCCAGCCGCTTGACCGTGCCGCTCCAGCGCCCGCCGCCGCTCGTCTGGCCGCTCCAGGAGCCCTCCAGGTTCAGGCGCGCCTGGGTGCCGGGGCCCTCAGGAAGGGCCAGCACGCGGGTCAACGCTTCGGGGGGCAGCAGGGGCAGGGCGATGTCGATGCTGGCGCTGTGCTGGCGCAGGGTGCCCCGCAGGTCCCCACGCAGGTAGGCCAAGCGGTTGGGGCCCAGGGACGCGTTGCGGACATCGCCCCGCAGTTCCAGGGGGTCCGCCTCGCGGCCGGTCCATTGCCACCGGGCTTCGGCCCGCCCCAAGGCGTAGGCGCGGCTCTTGAGCCCCTCGATGTTCAGTTGCCCCTGCGTACCCACGGCGGGCCATCGTCCGGAGGCGCTGATGCGGGCGTCCGCCCGCCCGGCCTCGGGCCACCAGGCGGCCCATTCGGGCATCAGGGCGGCCAGGGCATTGAGTTCGCCCAGGGCCGGGGCCGCCACTTGCAACTGCCATCGGTCCTGTTCACCGTCGCCCGCCGGGTCGCCACGGCCGACGAGGCTGACATCGTTGCGCCCCAGGCGCAGTTCTGCCATGAGCTGGCTGCGCCCGGCTGCGGTGGCCTCGGGCGCCTGCTCCAGCCGCAGACGCCCTGACGCCGCCAGTCCTGCGATCCGGGACGCCCCGATGTCCACCTGCGCAGTGCCCCGCAGCGTCTGCAGCCACTGCACGGCGGAAGCTTCCGCGCGCCGCGGCGGCAGCAGCACTTCCAAGGCCCACTGCCCGTTCAGCCGGTGCGGGCCTTTGCGCCAGGGCGCGGCAGCGTCGCCCGGCACCCAGGGCACGGGGTCGAAGTCGTTGATGCGGCCTTCGCTTCGCACCTGCCAGGCGCCCTCGGCGCCGGGGGACACGGTTGCGCTGAGTTCGGCGCTGGCGGCGCCGGCCTGCGCCTGCAGGGTGCGCACTTGCAGGCCCTGGGGCCCGAACACGCCGTCCAGGGTAAGGGTGGTGCGCTGCCCAAAGGCCTCCAGCGCGCCGCTGAGGTTGCCCCGCAGCTCCACTGACCAGGCGTTGGCTTCGGCTGCGCGCCGAGCGACGCCTTGCGGCCCGGGCACCCCCAGGATGCCGATCTGCACCGGGCCGGACAGGACCATCCCGGGCGCCCGGGTGTCGAGCCCCTGCGGCCTGATGTCCGTGGCCACGCCCTGCAGGCGCAGGCCGGTCTCGGTCCAGTTGCCGGTGCTGCGCCACAGGCCGGCACTGCGCTGGGCGCTGCCCAGGTCCAGGTCCAGGTGGAGGATTTCGGCAGTGCTGGGGGTGTCCAGCCGCGAGCGCAACTCCAGCCGCGCGCGCCGCACGGGCAGCCGGGCCTCGCCCCAGGCGCCTGCGGCCGCGTTGTCCAGCAGGATGTCGGCCTGCACCGGCTGTGTCAGCCCCTGGCTCTTGACGCTGGCGCGGCCTGTGAGGTGGGTGGTGGGCAGGCGGCGGCTGAGCTGCGACAGATCCAGGGCTTGCAGCGTCACGTTCAAGGTGCCCAGGGGCCAGGCTTCGAAGGGCTTGAGCTGCACCGTCGCGTCCACGGCGGGCTTGAGGCCGGACGGCAGGGCCGGGGCGCGCAGGCGGGCCTGGAGGTCCAGCGCCTGCAGCGGTCCGCTGGCCGCGAGGTTGCCCTCCCAGGCCACGGCTCCCGTGCCCTTCACGGTCCATTGGCCCTGGCCGGCGAAGGGGCTGCGCGTGTTGATGGAGGCTTCACCGCTGACCTGCAGTTCCTCCCACTGGAAGCTCAGTTGGTCCACGCGGTGTGCCGCCCCCTGCTGTGCCCCCAGTGCCCACCGGCCGGTGACGTGGCGCCAGGCAGGAAGCTGGTCGACGACCAGGTGTTCCACGCGCAGCTGCTCGATACGGGCCTCCAGCGGGAGGGCCAGCGAGCCTGGCAGCACGGCAGGCTTGCCGGTGGCGGGTCCGGTATTGAGGGTCACCCGCCGGGCCTCCAGGCGATCCGCCTGCACGCCGACCCAGGTGCCCGCGCGAAGCCACCAACGCCACTGCGCGCCTGTCCATTGCAGGCCCTCGATCTCCAGCGATTGGCGGCCCTGGTCCCACCGAAAGCTCAGCTTCTCCGCGGCGAAGTCGGACCCCAGCAGGGCGCCTCGTGGTGCCGTGACCTGCAGGTTCGGCACGCCGGCCAGGAGCCAGGCGGTGCCGCGTTCGCTGTGCAGCACGGCCCAGACCGCGAGCAGGCCGGCCAGAGGCAGCCCCAGCACGGTGACCAGCACCAGCTGCCAGGCCTGCAGCAGCAGTCCCGCTCGCGCTGCAGGCGTCCAGCGCACAGGGGATGGCGTTGCGGGGGAGGGCGTTGCGGGTGAGGGCGGTGGCGCGGGGGGCGGCGCAGGCTGGGCCGGTACGTCCGCCGCTGTCCCGGAGGGCGCGTGTCGGGCGGGCTCTGGCACAGTGGGCTCGGACATCGACCGGGATTCTCCCTCGGCGCCGCGCGGGTGCAGTCGCCTTCACACGATTGGACCCTGCGCGCGCTCAGGCAGCGCACTTCAGAGTCGGTGCGTGAGGGGTTGGGTTTCGGGGGTCGGGTTTCAGGGATCGAAAGTCAGGGACCGGGTTTCTCTCCCCGTTCGGGCCCGGTGCCGACACAAGCCCGGCAGGGCTCCTCACAGGGTGTCTGGAGCCGCCCCCGAAAGGCCCAGCACGCCCAGCGTTCAGGTACGCCAGACCCTGGGCGGGTGGGCGTCCAGGCCCCAGCCGGTGCGGCGCCAGGTGGCGCGCACGGCGCACAGCCACTGCATCGCCGGTTCTACCCGTGGCGCCAGCACCCGTGCCACCACCACGTGCGGCATCGGGCTGGTGACGCCTGTCCAGCCTTCGAGGCCTGCCCCTTCCGGGCACTCGCGTGCAGCGTCCAGCAGCGCCTGTCGGCGATCCGTGCCCAGGGGCTGCCCGGCAGCCCACCAGGCGGTGCCCAGCACCCGCCGGCCGCCCCAGCCCAGCGGCGAGTTCAGCAGCCGATGGTCCAGCGCGTCCACCCGGCCGCGCTCCAGCCACAGGGCATGGTTCAGGTTCCGGCTGTGAGAAGGGTCAGGTGCCGGCGTGGGCGCGAAGGCAGAGCGGGCGGTGGGTTGCGCGCCAGGAAGTTCCTGCGGGTCGTTCGGGTGCGAGCGATGCGAGAGGTGCAAGGCCAGGTGCTGCGTGAAGCAGCCGGTCTCGAAAGCGGCGCCAGAGGCGGGCAGGCCCAGCGCCAGCACGTCCCAGCCCATCATTTCCGCCCCTGCGGCCAGTTCCACTTCGGTTCGGTTCTCGGCCTCGCAGCCGGAGAAAGCGAGGTTCTCCAGCGGCAGCCATTCCGCGCGCGCGCCGCCCGCCAGTTTCAGCCTGGAGTGTTGCAGTGCTGGCCGCCCGCCGCTGCGGTAGAACCGGGTGGCGCCAGGGGTGGTGATCACCGCGTGGGTGCCCTGCGCCAGATCGGCTTCCAGCAGCAGGCTGTCGCCGCCAGCCACGCCGCCGGGCGGATGCACCAGCACGTGGTGGCAGATGGTGTCCCCCTCGGGGTACAGGCGCTGAAGCACCCGCAGCGGTCCCTCGTGGCGGTCCAGTGCCACCGTGCGTTGGCCATCGCGCCAGTAGCGCAGGGCCAGGTGCCCGCGCCAGCCGACGGCTTCTGCCGGCGCGTTCAAGCCGCCTGCGACCCGCGGTGCGCCCAGCCGGTGGTGCGCATCTCGATCCACGAGAACAGTTCGTACATGGCCATGGCCATGGCGCCGATGACCACCAGGCCTGCGAAGGCCAGGGGCAGGCGCTGCTGCGAGCCGGCGGTTTGCATCAGGTAGCCGATACCGGAATCCCCGGCGGTCATCTCGGCCAGCACGGTGCCGACGAACGCCAGGGTGATGGCCACCTTCAGCGAGCCGTAAAAGTAAGGCATCGAGCGCGGCAGGCCCACCTTGACCAGCACGTCCCAACGCTTGGCGCCCAGCACCCGCAGCACGTCTTCCAGTTCCGGCTCCAGGGTGGCCAGACCGGTGGCGATGTTCACCGTGATGGGGAAGAAGGAAATGAGGAAGGCCGTCAGGATGCCCGGGCCCAGGCCGATGCCGAACCACACCACGAGGATGGGCACCACCGCTGCCTTGGGCACGGCGTTGAAGGCCACCATCAGCGGATACACCGCCGTGTAGGCGATGCGCGAAGAACCGATCAGAAAGCCCAGCAGCACGCCCACCACGATGGAGATGCCAAAGCCCAGCATCGTGACCCAGAAGGTCTTCCAGGCGGCTTCCAGCAGCGGCCCCTTGAACTCCACGAATTCCAGGGCGATCTGGATGGGCCCGGGGAAGATGAAGTCCGGCACCTGGAACAGCCAGACAGCGGCCTCCCACACCAGCAGGATGGCCGCCAGCAGCACCATGGGTGACCATCGTTCAAGCGTCTTGGAGATCTTCATGGTGGGCAGTGGGTGTCAGATCGGTGCGGGGATCGGTGCAGGTCAGAGCCGGCAGGGGCTGCACGGGCAAGACAGATTCACTGCGGCACGGCAGTGCTGGCCTGGCCCACCGGCTGGCGGATGGCGCCAATGTGGCCGCGCAGCTCGTGCACGATGTCTGTGAACTGCGGTGTGTAGGTCACTTCCAGGTCTCGCGGGCGTGGCAGGTCGATGTCGCGCTTGACCACGAAGCGGCCAGGGCTGCGGCTCATCACGTACACCGTGTCGGCCAGGAACACGCTCTCGCGCAGGTCGTGCGTGACCAGGATGACGTTGAACTTCTGCGCCGCGTGCAGGTCGCGCAGGGCGCACCACAGTTCCTCGCGCGTGAAGGCGTCCAGGGCGCCGAAGGGCTCGTCCAGCAGCAGCATCTTGGGCTCGTGGACCAGCGCGCGGCAGATGCTGGCGCGCTGCTGCATGCCGCCCGAGAGCTGCCAGGGGAACTTGTCCTCGTAGCCGCCCAGGCCCACGCTCTTGAGCAGGTCGCGTGCCTTGGCCTCGTACTCTTTGCGACGGGCCTTGAACGTGGAGCGGTAGGGCTCCACGATCTCCAGCGGCAGCAGCACGTTGTCCACGGTGGTGCGCCAGGGCAGCAGGCTGGGCGCCTGGAAGGCCATGCCGCTGATTTTCAGCGGGCCGGTGACCGGCTCGCCCCCGATGTGGATGGTGCCCCGGCTGGGCATCTTCAGGCCCGTGGTGAGCTTCATGAAGGTCGACTTGCCGCAACCCGAAGGCCCGACGATGGCGATGAACTCGCCCTCGGTCACCTGCAGCGAGATGTCCTCGACAGCGAAGTGACCTTGGGCCAGGAGCTCGTCGTTGTAGGCGAGCCAGACGTTGCGGAAGTCGACGAAGTTGCTCATGTCAGCGCCCGAGGCTTCACTTCTTGGCCGGCGGCAGGATGTTGAGCTCTGCCTTGGAGGGCAGGAAGGCGTCGGTCCAGACGGCGTCAGGGTTGACACGGGTCTTGGTGCCGAACGCGTCAGACACCTGTGAGGCCATCAACGCCAGGCGCCCCGGCACGACCATGCCGAAGCCTTCACGGCGAGCATCGGGGCTGGCCACCACGGCGTCGATGGCCATGCGCAGGCGGCGCTTTTCCAGGTCGACGTTGATGATGCCGTCGCGTGCCTTGACCAGGTCGATGGAGGCGTCGGGGTTGGCCATGACCTCCTTGGCGCCCTTGGCGAACGCGCTGAGGAAGCCCTTGACGGCCGCCGGGTTCTCCTTCATCAATTTGGGGCTGGCGATGATCACGTTGCCGTACAGCCTCACGCCGTGGTCGGCGTAGGGCATGACGACGATGTCTTCGGTCTTCACGCCGCGGGCCTCGAGGTTGAGCAAGGAGGTGAAGGAGAAGCCTGTGATGGCGTCGATGTCACCGCGTACCAGCATGGTCTCGCGCAGCGGGGGGTCCATGCTGGTCCACTGCACGGTGCCGATGCCGTTGGCCTTGGCGAAGATGGGGAAGCCGCGCCGCCCGGCGTCAAACACGGGCGCACCCAGCTTCTTGCCGTTCAGGTCGGCGGGGGTCTTGATGTTGTTCTTCTTGAGGCTCAGCACCGCGGCCGGCGTGTTGTTGTAGACCATCATCACGGCCACCGGCTTGTTGGGGGCGTCCGGGTTGTTGGCGTGGAACTCCATCAGCGCGGCCAGGTCAGCAAAACCCATGTCGTAGGTGCCTGAGGCCACCCGGGTGACGGTGCCGCCCGAGCCGTTGCCGGAATCGATGGTCACGTCCAGGCCGGCGGCCTTGTAGTGCCCCTTGGCGGCGCTGGCGAGGAAGAGCGCCGCAGGCCCTTCGAAGCGCCAGTCCAGCTGGAACTTCAAGGGCGTCTGCGCGTGTGCGGGCAGGGCCGACAGGGTGGAAGCACAGGCCAGGGCCAGCAGGCCGCGGCGGGTTACGGTGTTCAGGTTCATGGGCAGACTCCGGAAGGGGTTGTCGGGTGGTGGATCATTGTGCAAGGACTGTGCGCGCCGGAACACCCGGGCTTGCACCATCCCGGTGCCTGGTTCAGCTCAGCAGGTCCAAGAGGGTGCGCGCGATCACCTTCGTGGCGCGTCGCAAGTCTTCCAGCACGAGTTGTTCGTCAGCGCGCTTGGCGTTGGACTCCAGCACGGTGCGCGGGCCAGCGCCGTAGATGACGGCCGGCACACCGCGCTCGCCGTAGAGCCGCACGTCGGTGTACAGCGGCGTGCCGCTCTCTGGGATGGGCTCGCCGAACACGGCTTGGCCGTGGCGCTGCAGGGCCTCGACCAGCACGCGGTTGCCGGGCAGGGGCTTGAGGGCATTCGCCAATACCAGGCGGCGGATTTCCAGACGGATGCCTGGGCTCTGGGCCACGGTGGCTTCGATGAGCTGCCGCACCTCGGTCTCCACCGCAGCGGAGTTCTCCTCCGGGATCATGCGGCGGTCGAGCTTGATCACCACCTTGCCGGGCACGACGTTGGTGTTGCTGCCGCCCTCTATGCGGCCCACGTTCAGGTAAGGGTGGGTGATGCCCGTGACCTGCGAGCGCCGCTGGCGCAGCACCTCGTTGTGGGCGTACAGGGCGGTGAGCAGCTTGTTGGCGGCCTGCAGCGCGTCCACGCCCGTGTGCGGGTAGGCGGCGTGCGAGGCGGTGCCGTGCAACGTGACCTCCATCTGCAGGCAGCCGTTGTGGGCGGTCACCACCTGGTAGCTGAAGCCGGCGGCGATCAGCAGGTCCGGCTTCGTCAGGCCCTTTGCCAGCAGCCAGCCCGGGCCCAGTTCGCCGCCGAATTCCTCGTCGTAGGTGAAGTGCAGTTCGACACCGCCCTTGAGGGCGGTGCCGCCGGCGCGAAGCGCCTCCAGCGCCCGCACGGCGAAGGTGAAACTGGCGAAGTCGCTCTTGCTCACCGCGGCGGCGCGTCCGTAGAGTTTGCCGTCCTCGATCTCGCCGCCGTAGGGGCTGTGCGTCCAGCCGTCGCCAGGGGGCACCACATCACCATGGGCGTTCAGGGCGATCACCGGGCCCGAGCCGGGCGCGCCGTAGGGCCGGCGCACGATGAGGTTGGTGATGCTCTGCAGGCCGTAGGCCTTGACGTCCGCCTCGGGAACGGCGTGCGCCTCCGCCGTGAGGCCCATGGCGGACAGCAGCTCTGTGGTGCGCGCGGCGTGCGGGGCGTTGTGGCCGGGTGGCGTGTCGGTGGGCACGCGCACCAGTTCCTGCAGGAAGCGCACCTCCTCGTCAAAGTGGGCGTCGATCCAGGCGTCGAGGGTGTCGTAGGACGTGGTCATATTCAGGCTTTCTGGGCGGCCAGCGTGTCGAGCACGTGCTGGAAGGCGCGCACGACGAGTTCGGTGTCGTCGTTGGTGATGGATTCCAGCGGGTTGTGGCTGATGCCGGCGTTCAGGCCGCGCATGAAGAGCATGGCCTGGGGCATCACTTCGTGCAGCTTCATCGCGTCGTGGCCCGCACCGCTGGGCATGCGGAAGACCGGCAATCCCAGGGCCTGCACGGCCGCTTCCCAGTGCGCCTGCCAGGCCGGGTGGCTGGGGGCGGCGGCCACCTTGACGGTGCGCTCAGCCGTGTACGACAGGCCTCGGCGCTGGCAGATCTCGGCCAAGGCCGCCAGCACGTCGGCTTCCAGCGCGTCCCGCGCGGCGTCGGTGGTGGCGCGTAAGTCCAGGCTGAAGCGGCAGCGGCCCGGCACCACGTTGATGGAGCCGGCAGGCACCTCCAGCTGGCCCACCGTGCCCACCACGTCGGGCACGGCGCTGGCGCGCTTTTCCACAAACAGCAGCAGCTCGGCCGCGGCGGCTGCGGCGTCGCGCCGGCGGTCCATGGGCGTGGTGCCGGCGTGGCTGGCCATGCCCTGGATCTCCACCAGATGGCGCACGCTGCCGTTGATGGAAGTGACCACGCCCAGCGGCAGGTCCAGCTCGTTGAGGACCGGCCCCTGCTCGATGTGGACCTCGACGAAGCCGAGGTAGCGCGTGGCGTCGCGCCGGAGCGTGCCGATCGCCGACATCGTGGCCGGCAGGCCGGCAAGGCGCATGGCGTCGGCCATGCGCACGCCGTCGACGTCGCGCTGGTCCAGCCAGGCCGGATCGAAGTCGCCCATCAGCGCGCCCGAGCCCAGGAAGGTGGCCTTGTAGCGCTGGCCTTCTTCTTCCGCGAAGCCCACCACCTCGATGCCGAAGGGCAGGCGCCGCCCGGCGCGGTGCAGTTCACGCACGCAAGCCATGGGCACCAGAATGCCCAGGCGCCCGTCGTACTTGCCGCCATTGCGCACGGTGTCGTAGTGGCTGCCGGTGAGCAGGCGCGGCGCGGCGCGGCTGTCGCCGTGGTAGACCCCCACCACGTTGCCCACGGCGTCCAGGCCCACTTCATCGAAGCCGCATTCGCGCATCCAGGCCTGCAACTGGGCCGCGCAGGCGCGGTGGGCGTCCGTCAAATAGGTGACGGTGAGCTGTCCCTTTTCCTTGAAGCCTGGATCGCTGTGCACGGCCAGCTGCTCGGCCCAATCCCACACCAGGTTGCCGAGTGCGGGGGTGACACCGAACTTGTCGTTCAGGCGAATCTCCGCGATGCGGTGGATGTTGCGCAAGGCTTCGGCGCGCTCGAAGTCCGGGTGGTGGGCCAGGCGCCGGGCAAAGGTGTCGATGATCTGGTGGCGCGTCAGCCCCTCGCCCCGCGGCCCCCGCACCGCCAGGATGAAGGGAAAACCGAACTTCGCGTTGTAGTCGGCATTGAGCTGCTGGATGCGCGCGAACTCCTCGGGCGTGCAGTCGGTCAGGCCGGCCTTGCCCTGTTCGTTCGTGGACTCGGCCGTCAGCGTCTTGCTCACCATGGCCTTGCCCGCCAGCTCCGGGTGGGCGCGGATCAGGCCCAGCTGCTCGGCTTGCGTGGCGCCTCGCACGGTGTCGGCCAAGGCCTGCTTGAGCGAGGTCAGCGCGGGGAACGGCCTGTGAGACCAGGCCCGCTCGGCAATCCACGGTGAGTGCTCGTAGATGCCCTCGAGCAGCGCTGTGAAGCCGGCCTGCGTCGCACCGTTGAGAGCCTGGAGATCCAACGCGGGCATGGTCACTTCTCCCAGGTGAAGGCGGTGGCGGCGTCGAAGGGGTGCGTGGTACGCCAGTGCTGGGCGATGTCCACGCGGCGGGTCACCCACACCCGGTCGTGCTTCTCGATGTGGTCCATGAAGCGCTGCAGCGCGCGCAGGCGCCCGGGGCGGCCCAGCAGGCGGCAGTGCATGCCGATGCTCATCATGCTGGGGTGCTCGGCACCGTCGGCGTAGTGCACGTCGAAGGCATCGCGCAGATATTCGAAGAATTCGTCACCGTGGCTGTAGCCCTGCGGCAGGGCAAAGCGCATGTCGTTGCAGTCCAGGGTGTAGGGCACCACGAGGTGGGGCGCCAGCGTGCCGTCGGTCTTGCGTACCTGCAGCCAGAAGGGCAGGTCGTCGCCGTAGTAGTCGCTGTCGTAGGTGAAGCCGCCGAAGTCGGCCACCAGGCGCCGGGTGTTGGGGCTGTCGCGGCCCGTGTACCAGCCGGCGCCGTGCAGCACGCGACGGCTGCCATTCGCGCCGTCACCGGTCAGGCGCGCGATGATCTCCATGCCGCGCAGCATGTGTTTGCGCTCGGTGGCTTCGTCCACGCCCTGATAGTGGATCCAGCGCCAGCCATGGCAGGCGATCTCGTGGCCCAGTTCCACGAAGGCGGCGGTGACTTCGGGGCAGCGCTCCAGCGCCATGGAGATGCCAAACACCGTCAGCGGCCAGCCGCGCTTTTCGAACTCCCGCAGGATGCGCCACACGCCCACCCGGCTGCCGTACTCGTACACGCCTTCCATGCTGAGATGGCGTGCCGGGAAGGCCGGGGGGTTGAACATCTCGGAGAGAAATTGCTCGCTGCCGGCGTCGCCATGCAGCACCGAGTTCTCGCCGCCTTCCTCGTAGTTCAGCACGAACTGCACGGCCACCCGGGCGTTGCCCGGCCAGCGTGCGTGGGGGGGCTGTCGGCCGTAACCGCGCAGGTCGCGGGGGTAGGGGGCTGCCGTGGGGCCGGTGGGTCTGGTCATGGGAGGGCGCGGGATGCAGTGGGGGGAGACCGTGGGTGCGGTGGCTTGGGGCCGTGGTTCAGGAGGGCAGATGCAACTCAGGGCGCAGCACGCTGGCCAGGTCTGACGGTGCTGTCATCGGCTGCAAGTTGCGCTCGACACTGGCAATGTGATGGCCCATCAACCTGCCGGCGGCTTCGCAGTCTCGTCGCTCCAGCGCATCCACGATGGCCACATGCTCGGCCTGGGATTGCTCCGCCGACATCGAGCTCTGGTACATCAGGGAGATCAGCGAAGACCGGCTGAGCAGATCGCTCAGCAACTGCGCCAGCACCTCGTTGCCCAGCAGGCGTGCCAGCACGACGTGAAAGTCAGCCAGCAGTCGGGTGCGGCCCGGCACATCGGTTCGCGCGATGGCGGCACGTTCTTCCTGCAGGTGCTGCCGCAGGGTGGCGATCTGCGCGGGGGTGATCGTCTGGCTCAGCCGCCGGGCGAGTTCGCTTTCCAGCATGGCACGCGTCTCGAAGACCTGGCGTGCTTCCTCGGCGCTGGGCGTGGCCACGGAGGCGCCGCGTGCCGGCTCCAGAGTGACCAGGCGGTCGCGCGAGAGCTGGTTCAGGGCTTGGCGGACGATGGTGCGTGATACGCCGAAGATCTCGGCGATGGACTGCTCGGCCAGACGCGTGCCGGGCATCAACCGGCGCTCGATCACGGCAGCGGTCACGGCATCCACGATCTGCTGCGTGGCCCGACCCGGGGCCGCAGCGCGGCGTGGCCGGGGGATGGCCGGGCGTGCCTTCAAGCGTGATGCTGCGGTGTTGGCCATGAGGGATGCCGTGGTGCGATGGCGATTGTATACACCTGTTGGCAACATCTTGTGTGCTATCGCTGTATACAATGAATAGGTTGCAGGATGTGACCCTGCAGGAAACCTGACCGATGGAAGCCTATCTGCTCGATTGGGGCAATCTGCTGCTGCGCTGGCTGCACGTGATCACGGCCATCGCCTGGATCGGCTCATCCTTCTATTTCGTGTTCCTGGACAACAACCTCATCCGCCCGACCAGCCCGGACCTGCTGGAAAAGGGCGTCGATGGGGCCATGTGGGCGGTGCACGGCGGGGGTTTCTACAACCCGCAGAAGTACATGGTGGCTCCACGCAAAATCCACACCAAGCTGCACTGGTTCTACTGGGAGGCGTATTCCACCTGGCTCAGCGGCTTTGCGCTGTTCACGGTGCTGTACCTGTGGAACGCGAGCACCTGGCTGGTGGACAAGTCGCTGATGGACTGGTCGCCCGTGGCCGCCGGCTTCGCGGCGGTGGGTTTTCTGGTGGGCTTCTGGCTGGTGTACGACCTGGTGTGCCGAGCCCTGGGTTTCCGCAAGCACGGCGAGGCCGTGGTGGGAGTGGTGATGCTGGGGGTGGTCGCACTCGCCTCATGGGCTGCCTGCCAGTTGTTCCCGGGGCGTGCGGCCTTCTTGCTGGTGGGCGCCATGATTGCCACGGCGATGAGTGCCAACGTCTTCTTCTGGATCATCCCCGGCCAGCGCAAGGTGGTGGCGGCCATGACCGGCCAGCAGAAGGCCGACCCGAAGGAACTGGCCCTCCACGGCAAGCGCGGCAAGCAGCGCAGCGTGCACAACACGTACTTCACGCTGCCGGTGCTGATTGCGATGTTGTCCAACCACTACGGTTGGCTCTACCAGGGGCGCTGGAACTGGGTGGTGCTGTTCGTGCTGATGCTGGCCGGCGCCCTGATCCGCCACAGTTTCGTGGCGCGCCACCGCGCGCTCATCGAGGGCCGCCGGGTGCCCTGGGAGTACGCAGGCGCCGGTGTCGTGCTGACCCTGGGGCTCGTGCTGGGCATGAAGCCGGCACCGGTGTCGCCCGCACCGGCCGCTGCTGTGGCCGCGCCCGTCACGGCCGCCGACATGCGCTTGGTGGTGGAGCAGCGCTGCCTGGTGTGTCACAACGCCCAGATGCAGCAGAAGAACGTGGCCCTGCACACGCCGGAACTGCTCAAGCAGCATGCCTTGTCCGTCTACCAGCAGGTGTCGGTGCTCAAGCTCATGCCCATGAACAATGCCACCCAGATCACCGAAGCCGAGCGGGACCTGGTGCGCCGCTGGTGGGAGGCCGGGGCTCCGGTCAACTGAGCAACGGATTCAATTGGCCGGCAAGACCCGCGCAGAAGGACACCCCATGGGACTGAGCACGCACGTTCTGGACACCTACCATGGCCGGCCGGCCGCCGGTATGGCGGTCAGTCTGTACGCCACCGGTGCCGGTGCGCCGACGCTGATCCGCCGCGTGGAGCTCAATGCCGATGGCCGCAACCCTGACGGTCCGCTCATTTCCAATGACGACCTGCGCGCCGGCACCTACCGCCTGGTGTTTGAGGTCGCGGCCTACTTCCGGCGCCAGGGCGTTGACTTGCCCGAACCACCCTTCCTGGACCAGGTGCCGCTGGACTTCGGCATCGCGCACGCCAGCCAGCATTACCACGTGCCGCTGGTCTGCACGCCCTGGACGTACAGCACCTATCGCGGGTCCTGATCGGAAACGCTGCCGCAGGATCACGGTTGCGGCAAGCCGGCCCCTAGAATCAACTGAAGGGCGCCACAGGGCTGGTTCCGAAGGACTGTCATCGATGAGTGAAGTGACCAATTCCGTCCGTTTCGTGCTGGACGGCGAGATCGTGGAAGCCCAGGGCAAACGCCGCACCACCACGGTGCTGGATTACCTGCGCGAGCAACTGCATCGCACGGGCACCAAGGAAGGCTGTGCTGAAGGCGATTGCGGCGCCTGCGTGGTGCTGGTGGGCGAACTGAACGCTGCGGGTACGGGCGTGGACTACATTCCCGTCAACAGCTGCATCCAGTTGCTGCCCACGCTGGACGGCAAATCGGTCAAGACGGTGGAGAGCCTGCGCAGGAGCGACGGCGCCTTGCATCCGGTGCAGCAGGCCATGGTGGAGTGCCACGGCTCGCAGTGCGGCTTCTGCACCCCCGGCATCGTGATGAGCCTGGCCGGTATGGTCCAGCACACCCCATGCCCGAGCCGGCAGCAGGTCAACGACGCGCTCAGCGGCAACCTGTGCCGCTGCACGGGCTACAAGCCCATCGTGGACGCCACGATGAAGGCCTGCCAGGCCGGCCCGCAAGCCCTCAAGATCGACGACGCCGCCGATGTGCCGCTGCTGCAGGAGATCCGGCGCGCCCAGGAGCCGACCTATTCGCTGGACGGCGAGATCGTCGTACAGCCGGTGGTGCGCACCCGAAAGGGCAGCGAATTCGTCTCGCCCTCCACCCTGGCCGAGGTGACGGCCTACCTGACGCGCCACCCACAGGCCACGCTGCTGGCCGGCAGCACCGAGATCGGCTTGCAGGTCAACAAGCAGTTCGCCCGTCCGTCGCACATCGTCTACCTGGGCAACGTGGCCGAACTCAAGCGCGTGGAAGACACCCCTGCGGCCTGGCGCATTGGCGCGCAGGTGCCGCTGAGCGCGGTGGAATCGCTGGTGGCCGGCGCGTACCCGGATTTCTCCGAGGTGCTGCGCCGCTTCGGCTCGCCACCCATCCGCTCCACGGCCACGCTCGCGGGCAACATCGCCAACGGCTCGCCCATCGGCGACTCCATGCCCTGCCTCATGGCGCTGGGCACCACACTGGTCCTGCGCCGCGGGGACCGCCAGCGCGAGGTGCTGCTGGACCAGTTCTACACCGGCCAGAAGAAGAACGTGCTGCAGCCGGGCGAGTTGATCGAGGCCGTGGTGTTGCCCAAGCCGCGGCCAGGTCAGGTTTTCCGCGCCCACAAGATCAGCAAGCGCTTCGAGCAGGACATCTCGGCCACCTGCTGCGCGCTGCGCTATGAGCTGGTGGGCGGACGCCTGAAGGGTGTGCGCCTGGCCTACAACGGCCTGGCGCCATCGCCGTGCCGGGCGCCGAAGCTGGAGGCCCTGCTGGAAGGTCAGGCGCCGCAAGCCGTGAGCGCCGCGGCGCTGGACGCGGCCATTGCCGAGAGCTTCGTGGCGCGCGATGGTCTGCGTGCCACCTGGGCCTACCGCTCGCTGGTGGCCCGCAACCTGGTGCTGCGCTTCCTGCAGGACGCCCAGCCAGCGTCTCAGCCCGCCTTGGACACCGCCGCCTGAACGGCAAGGAGACCTCACATGAACGCGCCCACCACGCTGAAGGAACTCCTGCCCGCCGCACACGCTGCGCAGGGACGTGATCTGACCCACGAGTCCGCCGTGCTGCACGTCACCGGCGAGGCGGTCTACACCGACGACCTGCCCGAATTGCGCGGCACGCTGTACGCGGCGCTGGTGCTGTCGCCCGTGGCGCATGGCGAGCTGATCGGTGAAGGCATCGACCGCCAGGCCCTGCTGGCCGAACACGGCGTGGTGGCGGTGTTCACTGCCCGGGACATCCCGGGCGAGAACAACTGCGGCCCCATCGTCCATGATGATCCCTTCCTGGCTGCAGGCAAGGTGGAGTTCCTGGGCCAAGCGGTGGCGGTGGTGGTGGCGCGCGACATGCTCTACGCCCGTGAGGCGGCCAAGAAGGCGAAGGTGCAGGTCAAGGAACTGCCCGCCATCCTCAGCATTGACGAGGCCATGGCCCAGGGCAGCTTCGTCATGCCGCCCAAGGGCATCACCCGGGGGGACCCGGACGGCGCCATCGCCGCCGCGCCGCACCGCCTCAAGGGGCGCACCCACTGCGGCCAGCAGGAGCAGTTCTACCTGGAAGGGCAGATCACCTATGCCGTGCCGCGCGAGGACGGGCAGCTCACCCTTTACGTCTCCACCCAGCACCCGGACGGCAACCAGCGCGAGGCCGCTGCCGCGCTGAACCTGAGCACCAAGGACGTTGAAGTGATCTGCCGCCGCATGGGCGGCGGCTTTGGCGGCAAGGAAGGTAACGCCAGCATCTTCTCGCAGTCGGCCGCGCTGGCCGCCTTCAAGCTCAAGCGGCCCGTGAAGCTGCGCGTGAACCGTGACGACGACATGATGATCACGGGCAAGCGGCATGACTTCCGCCTGGACTACGAGGTGGGCTTCGATGATGCGGGCCGTATCCTGGGGGTGGATTTCGTGCTGGCTTCGCGCTGCGGCTACAGC
>Ga0315906_10001206_pt1 | contig 38904 bp, 24 predicted proteins | sample LakEriMetagenome_4_FD_203526 | JGI IMG/M metagenome (GOLD analysis project Ga0315906, IMG submission 203526) | Freshwater fungal communities from buoy surface, Lake Erie, Ohio, United States - Buoy 2 MA122 | ecosystem: Environmental > Aquatic > Freshwater > Lake > Lake biofilm | place: USA... | reverse complement strand
CGATATTGAACAGTTGTTGGAACAGTTGGACACCACAATTGTTGGACTTGGTCAAAAGATTGTTGATGCCGACTCGTCTGCGTACAAGCAAACATATGCAGAAGTACTTGCTATTTGGGAAGTGTTAAGGCCGCAAACAGAAGCAAGTGGCGTCATCGGCCTTGACGGAGATGTACAGCGCATTGTCGACTTGGTTCGTACTGCTACCGAACGCAAGCGCCCTGCCGATGCAGACAAAGCAGCCCGCTTCTTGTCTCTCTTGCGCGAATCGCTTCCCGAACTACTGAAGTAAACGCGCTCGTCGCCAATTCGTTTCTTCAAGCAACCTGTTACCGGGCCAATGCTCAAACGTAAAACCCACACGACGTTCCATTTGTCTGCTAGCAAATCGACATGCCCGATTCCTCATTTGCTCCACCGCCACCGCCAGTCACCAGAGCTCAATTGAGCAAACTCAACACCTCTCTATGGATACTTTTCCTGATCGCTGGCGTCTTAGGTATCGCCGAGATGATCTCTCAAATTGTTCGCAGTCAACGCTACTCAGATCTAACTGTCAGCATTGACGACTCAGTTCTAGACAGGGCAACTTCGGCGGAGAATGCTGTTTCTTTATTTTCACTCTTCGGTGCGTTCGTATCAATTGCAATTTTTGTTCTCCTTATCATCTATACATTCAGACTTATAAAAAAGATCCGACGGGCTGGCAGTTCCGTACGAATGTCAAATGGCATGGCAATCGGAAGTTGGTTTATCCCTTTTGCCAATGCAATTCTTTGCTATTTGTTCTATCTAGACATCGCTAACGCTGACAAGAATAACCGCTCACGTGGAATCGCATTCTTAAATTTATGGTGGTGGCCCTACATCGTCGGAACAACACTCGTGAGTATTGCTGACGGCCTGATGTCAGATTCGGAGACTTTTGAGGATCTGTTGGCTTACAGCAATTTGTCCATCTTCGGAAATGTTATTGCCCTGACTGGTGTCGTTTTTGCTGTGTTGTTCTTTAGGCAAATACGCCATTTCGAAGCAACACTTGACAAACCAGCGAATCCGCCAATCGTCTAACGCATTGCGTCGGGAAGGGGCAACTTGTGCACCACCGACAAGCTGCGTGTTGAACGCGTGAGCGTTACATACAGCAAGCGCAAACCCTGAGGGTCTTCGGCAACGATGTCCGTTGGTTCCACCACAATGACATCGTCTAGTTCCAAGCCCTTCGCAACGCTGGCCGGAACAATGGACAAACCTTGATCTAATCCAGCGGCTTGTGCGCGACCATGTGGCAACGACGCTGCGCTTAATGCATTGGATACGTCGTCCACCATGTGATCTGGGCAAATAACAGCAGCACGACCATCACCGCGAGCAACAAGTTCTCCGGCGCGGCGAGCAACTGCTTCGGTGAGTGATTCGTGTTGCGGAACCTGAGTAATGACCGGCAGTTCGTCGCCATCGCGAACGCTGCGTGGTGCACGCAAACCAGGTGTTGCGGCCAACATCACCTTGTCGGCCAATTCCATAATTTGCGATGGGATGCGGTAGCCCACCGACAAACCAACAATGCGAGGCGCTTTGCGTGAAGGCAGATGGTCGAGAACATCGCTCCACTCATTTGGTGCAAGTGGTCCGGTGGCCTGTGCGATGTCGCCTACCACAGTCATTGAGCCACTCAGAGAACGACGCGTGACCATACGCAATTGCATGGGCGTGAGGTCTTGCACTTCGTCCACCACAATGTGTCCGTAGGTGCGAATTTCATCGGCCTCGTCAACTTTTCCGTTGCGGCGGGGCTTTGGTCCCAGCAAGAAACGAGCTTCGTCTAACAAAGCAGCATCGGCGTTAGTCCAACGCACATCTTCCACGCTGTTGGAACGTTCGCGATGTAACGCCAAGTAATCGGCTTCGGGAATAATTCCGTTTGCTGCCAACTTCAACAATGCTTTTGACCCGAAAAGGTCGTGCAGCAATTGTGCGGGTGACAACAACGGCCACATGCGCTCTAAAGCAGCACGCATATTTACGTTTTCACGAAGTGCATCGCGCACATCTTCTGGGTCTGTTTCAAAGCGAACGGATGCAGCCATTGCGGCCCATACTTCGTTTTCCACAAAACGACGTGCCTGGTTGTGACGGTGATATCGCCGGCGCGCCGACTTGACGATGGCAACGCTTTCTTCAACGCTAAGACGTGCGTATGACGTGCCGTAGGGCAACACCAAATCTTCGCGAAGCGGACGTTCGCGATCTGAAATTGCTTTATCGATAACGCGAGCGATTTTCTTCTGGCCCTTCACGCGCGCAACATGTGACGGTTCTTTTCCGCCAAACTGCACGTCGGGAACAAGGTCGGCAAGGATGACTTGTTCGACACCTGCTTCACCAAGCGACGGCAACACGCGTTCGATGTAGCGAAGGAACACACGGTTTGGCCCAATGACCAACACACCTTGGTCTTCCAATGGAAAACGATGCGTGTACAACAAGTACGCAGCGCGGTGGAGTGCCACAACTGTTTTGCCCGTTCCCGGACCACCTTGCACCACCAACACGCCACCTTGCGGCGAACGAATGATTTCGTCTTGCTCGGCCTGAATAGTGGCAACAATGTCGCCCAACTGACCAGTGCGACTGCGGCCCAATGCAGTGAGAAGTGTGCTGTATCCGCGCAGACCTTGGCGTGGGCTGTCTTCGGCAAGACCATCGTCTTGACCAATGCCCAGGTGACCTTCGCCAAACAATTCGTCTTCTAGCGCTAGCAGTTTTGCGCCTTCAACAACAAAGTGACGGCGACGCAATAGACCCATGGGTTCGCGACCGGTGGCGCGATAAAACGGTTCGGCAACTGGTGCGCGCCAGTCGACAACAACAGGTTCTCTGTTCGAATCGGCGACGGCGAGACGGCCGATGTGGAAGTTCTCTACCACTTCGTTTTCCGCAACACGATCGATGCGGCCGAACACCAACGCAGCATCGCCGAGATCGAGTTGTTCGAGACGGTGCACCAAGTTTTCGTCAAACACGTTGCGTTCAAGCCGTGCTTGGAATGTTCCACCAGGTCCGGCAGAGGTGAGCTCTCTGATTTTCATAGCGCCCGTACGGCTTGCCTCGAGGCATTCGTAGGCGAACAGGATGTACTCCTGCTCTTGCGCAAGTTCAGGGTGCTGCTGGGTCATGGACACCAATCGCTTTCGGCTAATGCCTCCCGAAATGGGGTTAACGAATGCTATCGGCGTACACATTCACCACCACCTGGACGTGACTGCACATTTGGTGCGTCATTCGTCATGCTTTCCCTCCATGTCTCACAGGCTCATTTGGGCCAATGAAATCAAGGGGTTTCACCATGCTCTGGTCACAATTGTTGTCTCGCTGCCACACCATTGCGGTGGGCGTTCTTGTTGTTGCTACCACCAGTGTGGGGGGTTTCGCTTTTCCACAGCCCGCGCATGCCGGTGCCAGTGGCGATGGGTCTGTGAGCGACAACATCTTGACGGCAGAGGTGCGATTCGACTCCCCACCCACCGATTCTGCGTGTGTCTGGGAAGCCGTGTCGGGTGTTCAACCCATCTCAGTGACAAACGGAAACGTGTCGCACACAGAGACATTGGTGTTCCAAGCATGTGACAACCGAATTGTCTCGTATCACTGGATTCGAAACGATGCGCCGGGTCGTGTCGCAGAAAGTGTTCGCTCTCGCGTATCGCGCGCTATCAACATGTTGTTGGTACGCACCGCACCATCGGCAACAGACATGGTGGTGAACTCCGATATGTGGTTCTGGGTGCCACGTTCACTATGGAAACCAATTCGACTCACTGCTTGGGTTGTTACTCCCGTTGGCCCAATATCTGTCACGGTCACCGCACGACCTCATCAATTGAGTTACACCCCCGGAGACGGAAATGACACTGTTCGATGTGTGGGGCCAGGTCGTGCGTGGTCGGCACGTGTTCGTGACACAGGTGAATCGCCGTGTTCATACACATATTCATCAGCGTCACACACGCGCCGTTCTGGCACCTATTCCGCGCAAGCCACCATCACGTGGAACGTGTCATGGACCTCAAATCTGGGAATTGGAAGCCCATTGCCCATCGTTCGCACCTCTCTTCCCATTACCGCACATGTGAAAGAAGTGCAGGTTTTACTGCGATAACCGGCGAGTACCGCTTCGTTTTGGGTTCTACCAATTAGCCTTGCGGGGTACTTCTGAAAGGCACGCCATGACCGACGAAAAAGATCGCTTTCTTCTCGACCGCCGCTATAGCGCAGCATTTGAAAACCTTGAGGACTCGGTGCTTGCCGACCTTGCCTCTGCACTTGAAGGTGATTTGAAAGACGGCTTTGCCCGCATCATTGGTTTGGCAGAAGGCGCATTTGACGACAAGGCAACTCTTGGCGCAGCAGTGCGCGAGGGAATTGCAAAACGTCGCATGGCTCATGATGCCGGCGTCATTTTGGCCGAGCCCTGCACACAGTGGGCCATTGAAGAGCTAGGTGATTCCTCTGAAGATCCCACTCTTGATGAATTGAATGCGCTCCTGCCACGAGCAATTGAGAAGTTTGGACTTGAGGCCGTTCGCTTGATGGTTATTCAGTACTCACGTTCATTGAAGGGCTTCCGTGAATTGGTTGCATCTGACGAACGGTTCGCAATGGGCGGCACCGCAGCCCCTGTTGTTGTTCTTGAAAAAGACGAAGCAGAACAGGCCGCGAAGCGTGAAGCACGTAAGGCACGCAAGGCTGCCGAGGCTGCGAAAAAGGCCAAGCAATCTGGCTCACGCCGATAAGTAAACGATTGATGAATCCGTGAGCGCGGATTAACCAAAGAACACGGTGGCCACGTTGTCGTACAACGACAAGTCCACATACCGCGTTTTGCCCACCACTTCGCTGAGTGGCACGCGCACCATGTCATCGTTACGCACTGCAACCATCATGTTGGTGACGCCGTCGTGAAGTGTGCTGACCGCTTCAATTCCGAGGCGTGTGCACAACACTCGGTCGAATGCGTTTGGTGTGCCACCACGCTGTACATGTCCAATTTGCACCACACGTGTTTCGTACCCTGTGCGTTCTTCTAATGCGCGAGCCACTTCAACACTGATTCCGCCAAGGCGAGGTCGACCAAATGGATCGAGCTCGTATGTCGGCTGCGGCATAGTTCCTTCTTTAGGTACTGCACCTTCTGCCACCACCACAATGGATGCGTACCGTCCGCGAGCGTGCTTGCGCTTGACGGCATCGGCAATGTGATCGATGTCGAATGGGCGTTCAGGGATGAGAACTGCAGTAGCCCCGCCCGCAATTCCGGCGTGTGTGGCAATCCAGCCAGTGTCACGACCCATCACTTCCACCACCATTACGCGGTCGTGACTTTCTGCAGTGGTGTGCAAACGATCAATGGCATCGGTAGCAATTTGCACGGCCGTGTTGAATCCGAAGCACACATCGGTGCCTTCAATGTCGTTGTCAATTGTCTTGGGCACCACAACAACGTTCAGTCCAACTTCGTTGTGCAATTTTGATGCAACCCATAACGAACCATTCCCGCCAATGACGATGAGTGCGTCAACAGCAAGTTCACGAAGGTTTTCTTTCACTCGTTGCGGGCCGTCGGGATAATCGAATGGACTTCCTCGACGTGTTCCCAGAATTGTTCCACCACGTGGCAACATACCGGCCAATGCCGCAACAGTAAGTTCCATGGTGCGCTTTTCCAAAACGCCATCCCATGCGTCCATAAAACCGACAACGGTGTCGCCGTGGTCGTTAATGGCTTTGCGAACAACGGCACGGATTACAGCATTGAGACCAGGACAATCGCCGCCACCCGTGAGAACACCAATACGCATAGTGCGAAGGCTAACCAGTGTCTATGCGGTTGTTGATGCAGACGGCGGCGAAGGGACAGGCATTTGCCCGGCGTGCTGAGCCCGTTGGGCTTCCAACTCGGCAAGATACTGCGGAAGTCTGTTGCGAGCGATTGCTGCACCAAGTTCTATGCGAAATTGCACTTCGGTTGCAACGTCTGGGCCATAGGCAATACCGCCTGGAGTGCCAACACCTGTTGTGGCGAACACGGAGTACCCCGCGGGTGAATGCGTGATGCTGATGAGTTTTTTGAAAACCCATTCACGCGTTGCCAGAGCACCGGTATACAACACGCGTTCGGTGGTGACCATGGCAGAACCTTCATCGTGGGTTTCGTCGGCTTCGTAATACAACGCGAGTGGTAGGTACGCCACGGGAATTTCGTCTTCATTCAACATGAATCCGTAGTCACCACGGTCGACAAGTTGTTCGTTGATTCGGCCTTCGACACAGTCACGCACAACAGTGATGTATTCGGCGAGCTTGTCGTCTTCTTCTTTCCACACGCTGTACGCGGTGCCATAAGCGAGTGCTGCAGCTTTTGCTTTTCGTTCAGCGTTCTTGGCTTTGAGTAACGAGAGAATTCCCACCCACGGCACCCTATTGAGACTGTCTGTCAAGAACTGCGAATGACACTGATGTAATTGGCGCTATTTCCGTTAATTTGCAGGCTCTATAGGGTAATTAGATGTTCCATCTATAGCCTCTTTTTGTGGATTTGGGGGCACCTCTTACTAGGAGGCATTTTGCATGGCGTAGGTTCGTGCGCCCCTCCTTTCGAAAGTCAATTGCCCTCTTTGGACTGTTCATCGTTGCGATGGCTGGCGCCTCAGCTATCTACGCGTTGGTCATTACTAACCAGACGAACACAAATGTGGTCTTGTCCTATGGAATTTGGGGCGACACATCATTCGATCTCACAGCCGACCTCGAAGGCGCCACCGGACCCATCGTTTGGTCAACGACCGGAGTGCCCAACAATGTTTCGGCAGTCTTTTCAAACGCAACGAACACGGGCGCAACTCTCACTCTCAATCAGTTGAACAACGGGCCGAACGCCGGCAACTACCAGATGTATGTGGTTGCAACTGCACAGAGTGGCGAATCTACGAACACCATGATTGCCATCACCGTGCAACAGCGCGCATTTTCAATTCGCGGCAGCTTCACCGCAAATAACAAGACCTACGATCGGTCGGCGTCGGCAACGATTGCCACCAACTCGCTCACACCTGGGTTCATCGACGTTCTCGATGGAGATGATGTGTCGCTCGTACCGGTTGTTGCATTTGCAAATGCCAATGCAGGTGTTGGGAAGACTGTCAGTGTCACGGCATCGTCCACACTCACTGGCGCGCAAGCTGGCAATTACTACATCACCCTCTCTGGAGCTCCCACTGCTACGGCCACCATCGCGCAGCAAAGTGTGACAATTACGCCCCCAACCTTTAGCAAGACATACGACCGAACAAACACAGCGACAGCGATTGGCACGCCGACACTCAACGGCGTTCTTAGTGGCGACACCATCTCAATCTCTGGGTCCCCCACGTTTACGTATGACCAAACCTCTGTCGGTACAGGCATAACAGTGACACCGAGTGTGGCGTACGGGTTAAGTGGAACTACCGCGAGCAACTATTCGCTGACACAGCCAACTTTGACGGGCGATATTACAAAGCGATCACTCAGCATCACTTTTACCGCATCTCACAAGACCTATGACGGAACCGCAACCGCCACCGTGAGTGCTGCAAGTGATACGCGTATCTCTGGCGATGTCCTCGGAACTATCTCGACATCATCTGCTTTGTTCGCACAAACCGGGATTGGAACCGGCCTCACCGTCACCATCTCGGGAATTACTGGAAATGGTGCAGATGCAGCTAACTACACCTTCCCCACTACTGCAACTACTACTGCAGACATCACTGCGCGAACCGTGACAATTGGTGGAACACTGCAAGTTCCAGCAACACGCGTGTACGACAGAACTGTCACTGCAACCATTACCGACGCCAGCACTCTGACACTGGCAAATGTTGTCTCCGCCGATGCTGCAAATCTTTCCCTGTCTGGCGTTGTAGCGAACTATGCGACAAAGTCCGTTGGTACGGCAAAAACTGTGTCAATCGCGTCCGCATCCTTATCGGGTACCGCACGATTTAATTACACCTTGTCCTTAACTGGGGCGCCAACAGCCACTGCAAACATCACAGCCAAGTCACTAGCCGTCACCATCGCCGCCACCAACAAGGCATATGACGGAAACAACTCTGCCAGCGTCACTTATAGCGACGACAGAATTTCCAGTGACTCTTTCACCGTTAGCGGATCCGCGACGTTTGATTCAAAAGCAATTGGAACATCGAAAACTGTGACTGCAAATGGCATCACACTCAGTGGAGCAGATGCCGCTAACTACACGGCGAACACGTCTGCCACTACCACTGCAAATATCACCAGCCGGTCGCTGACAATTGGAATCACGGGTGGAGGAAAAACATACGACGGACTAACAACGGCAACCGTCACGTATGCAGATAATCGTATTTCCGGTGACAACATCACAATCTCGGGTTCAGCGGCCTATGCAACTAAGAGTGTGGGAACCGGAAAGACCATCACTGCAACAGGCATCTCAGTTACTGGCGCTGATTCTGGTAACTACACGTACAACACAACGGCAACAGTGACGGCAAACATTACGGCTCGCTCACTTACCGTAGGTATCACAAGTGCTGGAAAAACATACGACGCACTGACGGCTGCCTCGGTGACATACACCGATAACCGTATTTCCGGTGATCTTCTGACTGTGTCCGGAACAGCCACCTACGCCGACAAAACAGCAGCAGCGAACAAAACTATCACTGCAACTGGAATAACAGTCTCTGGAACAGACGCGAGCAACTACTCACTTCAGAACACAAGTGCTACTACTACGGCCACTATTGCCAAACGTTCTCTTCTTGTTGGAATCACTGGTGGTGGAAAGACATACAACGCGACTACGTCCGCATCAGTGACATACACCGATAACCGTATTTCCGGCGATCTTCTGACTGTGTCCGGAACAGCCACCTACGCCGACAAAACAGCAGCAGCAAACAAAACCATCACTGCAACTGGAATAACAGTCTCTGGGACAGACTCTGCTAACTACACCCCGAATACAAGTGCAACTACAACGGCAACAATCTCCCAACGTGCTCTCACAATTTCTGGCACTTATACGCCCTCAAACAAGGTGTACGACGCCACTACAACAGCGACAGTAACGACACCTGCCTCCCCGACGCTTGCAACAATTCAAGGATCAGACATTGTTTCACTGTCTGGAACACCATCATTTGCGTTCTCTCAATCTGGAATCGGCTCCGCACTCGCCATCACCACGAGCGGTTACTCGTTGACTGGAACCGATGCCGTTAATTACACACTGACTTTGCCCGTTCTGTCGGCAAACATCACTATTCGCACGGTCACTGTTGGTGGCACATTGTCGGTTGCTTCCACCAAGGTGTATGACGGAACACTTGCCGCAACCTTTGTTAACTCTGGTTTACTGACACTCGCCAACGTTCCCGCCGGAGACGCGGGGAACTCGGCAAAGTTGGCTCTCTCGTCGCCGGTTGCACAATACGCAACAAAGACAGTGGGAACATCGAAGACGGTCTCGCTGTTCTCGGCGTCACTCTCTGGCACGTCGGCCAGCAATTACACATTAAGTACAACTGGTGCTCCCACCGCCACAGCAAACATCACACAACGATCTTTGACCGTGACAGCAACGGGAGTGAACAAAACCTACGACGGAACGACCACTGCAAGTGTGACATTGACCAGCGACAAGATTGTTTCAGACACAGTGACGCTTGCCTACACCTCTGCAACGTACGCAACGAAAATTGTGGAAACCAACAAGACGGTCTCCGTCTCTGGAATTTCCATTTCGGGCACAGACGCTGCGAACTACACAGCAAATACCACTGCCACAACCACAGCAAACATCACACAACGATCATTGACTGTCACGATCTCAGCTTCCAACAAGGTGTACGACGCGGGCACATCGGTATCGGTCACCTACGGAAGCAACAAAGTGGGCAGTGATGCGGTGACAATTACCGGAACAGCATCATTTGCAAACAAGAACGTTGGAACATCTAAGACAGTGACAGCGAGTGGAATCTCTATCTCTGGTGCCGACTCAGCCAACTACACAGCCAATACCACTGCTACCACCACGGCGAATATCACCGCAAAGCCCCTTCTCGTCAGCATCACAGCATCTGACAAGGTGTACAACGGGTCAACAGCAGCAACAGTGACGTATGCCGATGATCGGATTAGTGGGGATTCATTCAGCGTTAGTGGAACCGCAAACTTTGATTCGGCCGCCGTGGGAACTTCTCGCACCGTCACCGCCAACAGCATTTCTTTAAGCGGAACCGACTCGGCGAACTATTCACCCAACACAACCGCAACCACCACCGCCAACATCACGGTAAGAACTCTCACTGTCACCATCTCAGGCGGCGGCAAAACGTACGATGCGTCCACAACCGCTACTGTCAGCTATTCCAGTGACAAAGTTGCTGCCGACACTCTCACCATTACGGGCGCGGCCACATTCGCAGACAAAGCAGCGGGATCAAACAAGACCATCACCGCAACAGGTATTGCCATTAGCGGAGCAAGTTCCGCTAACTACGTATTGGGTAACACAACAGCAACAACAACAGCAACTATTAGTAAGCGGACTCTCACCATTACGGGAGTATTTTCGGCATCTAATCGCATTTACGATGGCACAACAGATGCCACGGGAAATGTGTCTGTTCCTGCAAGCCCAGGTGTTTCACCTGTACAAGGTGCTGACGACATCACTCTCACCGGAACTCCAGTTTTCACGTATGCCAGTGCGGGTGTGGGGACAGCACTAGCCATCACAAGTTCTGGATACTCCATTACAGGAGCCGATACCTCGAACTACACGTTGACTCAATTGTCTCTTTCCTCAAACATCACGGTTCGAACTGTCACTATTGGTGGATTACTTGTTGTTCCATCAACGAAGACCTACGACTCCACGACGACAATCTCCATTACGGACACCTCTGCTCTCACGCTCGTCAACGTTGCCAGTGCCGATGCAGGAATTCCCTCACGGTTGGCACTCACCGGCCTTGTTGCACAGTACGCAAACAAGACGGTGGGCTCTGGCAAAACTGTGTCGTTGACATCTGCGTCTCTTACTGGTTCATCACTGTCCAACTATGTCCTCTCTACGGTAGGTGCACCCACAGCCAGTGCAGACATCACTCTGAGACCGCTCAATGTCACAATTTCTGCCACTAGCAAGGTGTACAACGCATCAACAACTGCCACGGTGACATACTCAGATAATCGTGTGTCGGGTGATCAATTCTCCATTAGCGGAACTGCAACCTTTGATTCCAAGAACTTCGGAACGGGAAAAACAGTTACTGCAAGCGGCATCACTCTGACTGGTACTGACGCTGCGAATTATTCACAGAACTCCACGGCCACTACTGCTGCAAACATCACACGTAGGTCTCTTACTGTGACTGGCACATTCACCGTTGCAAACCGTCAGTACGACGCGACCACGGACGCAACTCCCCAAATCACTCTTCCATCCGTTGCAGGTCTCTCCGACGTGCAATCTGGCGATGATGCAACACTTTCGGGTACACCAACATTCACCTTTGCTCAGGCAACAGTGGGAAATTCAATCGCCATTACAACGTCTGGGTACTCAGTGGTCGGCGCCGATGCAGCGAACTACGTCTTGACCCAACCAAGCTTTACCGCCAACATCACACAACGACCACTCACAATTGGTGGAACGCTGAGCGTTACCAGCACCAAGGTGTACAACCGGACAACGGCGGCTTCAATTACCGACACCTCCCTGCTTACCCTTGTCAACGTTCCTGCCGGTGACGCCAATGATCCAGCAAAAGTTGCACTCGCATCACTCACCGCTACATACGACAACAAAAACGTGGGCACAGCAAAGACAGTTACCGTTGCCACAGCATCGCTCACTGGAACAACCGCATCTAACTACACAATTACAACCGCGGGAGCTCCCACTACAACAGCGGACATCACACAACGTCCCATCACGCTTGGATTCACGATGGGAAACAAAACCTACGATGGCACCGCCAATGCAACTGTGACTTTCACTGACACTCGTATCTCCGGCGACACTCTTACTGTCTCTGGTACTCCCACCTACCCAGACAAAAACGTGGGCACGAATAGAACAGTGACTGCTACCAATATGTCCATTAGCGGAGCGGACGCCCCAAACTATTCCTTCAACACGACTGCAACAGCAACGTCGACAATTTTTGCAAGAGCACTTGCAGTGACAATTACGGCGAGCAGCAAAACATACGATGGAAACGCAGCCGCATCAGTGCTCTATGCCGACAATCGAATTTCCGGAGATGTACTGACAGTTAGCGGAACTGCCACTTTTTCTAGCAAGACCTACGGAATTAGTAAGACAGTGACCGCTAGCAGCATCACATTGTCGGGAACAGATGCCGCAAACTATTCACCAAACTCGTCGACCACAACGACGGCCACCATTAACCGACGTGCTCTTACAGTCACAATCTCAGCAGTAAACAAGGTGTACGACCGAACCACAACAGCATCAGTGACATACAGCGATGATCGGGTATCGGGCGACATATTGGTCATCTCCAGCACACCAACATTCAGCGACAAGAATGTTGGAACCGGCAAGACGGTCACTGCCAGTGGAATTTCACTGTCCAGCACTGATTCAGGCAACTACACCGTCAACACATCGGCCACTACAACCGCCGACATCACCAAGCGCTCTCTCACAATTGGAATCACGCCGTCAAACAAGGTATACAACGCGAGTACCACCGCAACCGTTGCATACACAGATAACAGAATTTCAGGCGATGCATTAACGTTTAGCTCTACTAATACTTTTAGTGACAAAAACGCTGGTACCGGCAAGACGGTGACTGCGTCAGGAATTTCAGTTTCTAACACCGATGCTGGGAATTACGACTACAACACCACTGCGACTGCACTTGCGAACATTACAAAGCGTCCGCTAACGGTGACGGGAACCTTCACTGTTGCCAACCGTCACTATGACGCCACCACCGATGCAACGTCTCAAGTGACGCTTCCTGTTTCTGCCGGTCTCTCCGATGTGCAATCAGGCGATGATGCAACGTTGTCGGGAACGCCAACTTTCACTTTTGCTCAGGCAACAGTTGGAACAGGTATTGGCATCTCGACGACTGGTTATTCGGTTATTGGCACAGACGCTGATAACTACGCTCTGACCCAGCCAAGCTTTACCGCCAACATCACGCAGCGACCACTCACCATTGGTGGGGCCTTAGTAGTTGCGTCTAGCAAGGTGTACGACCGCGGAGTCACATCATCCATCACAGATTCTTCACAGTTACAGCTTCAAAATGTCCCTGCTGGTGATGCAAACAATGCTGCAAAAGTGGGTTTAAGTGGTCTCGCTGCTTCATACGGTGACAAGAACGTGGGTACGAACAAAGCGGTCACTCTCACAGCAGCATCGCTCTCTGGAACCACCTCTAGCAACTACACCCTCACCATCTCTGGAGCGCCCACAACGACGTCCGATATCACACGGCGGTCGGTCACGATTTCTATTACTCCAACAGCGAAGACATATGACGGTACAGATACAGCTGCTGTGACGTATCAAGACACGCGTCTCTCTGGCGATTCCATTACGGCGAGTGGAACAGCAACATTCTCTGACAAGAACGTCGGCACCAACAAGACAGTCACCGCGAGCGGTATCACGCTGTCGGGAACAGATGCCGGCAACTACACACCGAACACAACAGCAACCAACACGTCAAACATCACACGACGATCATTGACGGTCACAACAACCGGCGTGAACAAGGTGTACGACCGCACAACAACAGCATCGGTGACGTTTAGTGACAACAGAGTAAGTGGTGACACCTTTTCCTACTCTGCCACGTCAACGTTTAGTTCTAAGACGGTTGGGACAGGAAAGGCCGTTTCTACGAGCGGCATCACGCTGTCGGGAACGGACTCTGGAAACTACACACCCAATACAACTGCAAGCACCACGGCAAACATCACTGCGCGACCGTTGGCTGTCACCATCACCGCCAGCAACAAGGTGTACAACGGAAATACATCTGTGTCGGTGACCTATCTCGATGATCGTGTTTCGGGTGACTTGTTCACCGTCAGTGGAAGTGCATCGTTTGACAACAAGAACATCGGTACCAGCAAGACAGTCACAGCCTCATCAATCACCATTAGTGGCACAGACGCGGCGAACTACACACAGAACACAAGCACCACCACAACGGCCGATATCACCGTACGAACCCTGAATGTGACCGCAGTTGCAGACACGAAGGTGTACGACGCCACCACCAGCGCAACTGCTGTGTACAGCGACGACAGAGTGTCCGGAGATATCTTTACCGTGAGCGGAACAGCCACCTTTTCTTCAAAAACAGCTGCCGCCGGGAAAACAGTCTCCATCACAGACATCACAATTACTGGAACAGACGCAGGGAATTACCAACACAACCTCACTACAACATCAACAGCGGAAATCACTCAGCGTCCGCTCGAAGTAACGGGAACTCTTCAGGCACAAAACAAGGTCTATGACGGATCACGAACTGCGACATACGACATCGCGGATCTCACGTTGGTAGGTGTGCAAGGAAGCGATCTAGTAGGAGTAACAAATCCACGCGGTCGATTCCGCACGGACGCAAATGTTGGTGTGAACAAGATTGTTGAGTTGACGTCATTCCAATTCACTGGGGCCGACTTAGGCAACTATGCAGTGTCGGTGAATAACTCACCAATTACATATGCGTCAATTACACCTCGCACACTTAACGTCACAATTACGCCATCAAACAAGACGTATGACGGCACAACTGCCGCAACGGTGACATACGTAGATAATCGCGTCTCAGGTGACGTCATGACAGTGAGCGGGACTGCAACTTTCAGCGACAAGAACGTTGGCACAGGAAAGACCGTCACCGCCAATAACATCACGTTGACGGGAACAGCGTCGGGCAACTACTCCCAGAACACCACTGCAAGTGCATTGGCGAACATCACGGTCCGAACGCTCGCAGTCACCATTTCTGCATCGAGCAAGACGTATGACGGCACCACTGCCGCAACAGTGAACTATGCAGACAATCGTGTTTCAGGTGACGATGTCACGGTGAGTGGAACGTCAACGTTCTCTTCAAAGACTGTGGCAACTGGAAAAACCGTGACGGCTACTGGTATCGCCATCTCTGGAACAGACGCAGCGAACTACACACACAACACCACCACAACCACTACCGCCAATATTTCAGCGCGCGCGCTATCTGTGACCATCACCGCAACGGACAAGGTCTACGACCGCACCACCACCGCAAGTGTCACATATGCAGACAACCGAGTAGCAGGCGATATTTTCACCGTCAACGGCACACCCACGTTTAGCGACAAGAACGTCGGTACAGGAAAGACTGTCACTGCAGCGAGCATTTCCCTCTCTGGAACAGACGCAGCGAACTACACACACAACACCACCACAACCACTGCCGCCAACATCACCGCAAGATCACTTGCTGTCACCATCACCGCCAGCAACAAGGTGTACAACGCCTCAACTGCCGCAACGGTGGCCTACGCAGATAACAGAGTCAGCGGAGATTTATTTACTGTTTCAGGAACCGCCACTTTCGATGACAAAACCGCAGCAAATGGAAAGACCGTCACTGCAACTGGCATCGCGCTGTCTGGGACAGATGCTGCCAACTACACGCCGAATACCTCTACAACCGCCATAGCCAATATCACCAAACGAAATCTCACGGTGACCGGAGTATTCACGGTTGCCAATCGCCCGTACGACGCAACAACGGATGCAACCAGTCAAATCACGCTTCCCGCCAACGCTGGATTATCGGATGTGCAAGCGAGTGATGACACCACATTGACGGGTTCGCCAACATTCATTTTCGCCCAAGCAACGGTGGGAACAAACATTGGCATCTCCACGTCCGGCTATTCACTCGCTGGAGCCGACGCTGGCAACTATTCACTCACCTCGCCGTCGTTTACTGCAAACATCACCCAACGACCACTCACCATCGGGGGCTCATTGGTTACAGCATCTACAAAGACGTACGACCGCACAACATCAAGCACCATCACAGACAGCAGTGCGCTGGTGCTTCTCAATGTTCCAGATGGCGATGCAAACACTCCATCAAAAGTTGCGCTCACTGGACTGGTTGCGCAGTACGCCGACAAAGGCGCCGCAACAAATAAGACTGTCTCTCTGACTTCTGCGTCACTCACGGGTACTACAGCTGTGAACTACACGCTGACCCTTGCTGGCTCAACAACAACAACTGCGGACATCACTCGACGAAGTGTGAACATCACAATCTCGGCGGGAAATAAAACCTACGACGCCACTAACTCTGCCTCTGTCACCTATGGCGATAACCGAATCGCAAGTGATCTCTTCACAGTGAGTGGGACATCCACGTTCAGTGACAAAAATGTTGGAACTGGAAAGACTGTCACCTCGACTGGAATTTCGCTCTCTGGAACCGATGCCAATAACTACACGCCAAATACAACCGCGACGACGACTGCGAACATCACCGCCAGATCACTAGCCGTCACTATCACCGCCAGCAACAAGATCTACGACGGAACAACGACGGCGCCGGTCACCTATTCAGATAATCGCATCAACGGTGACGTATTCACTGTCAACGGGACATCAACTTTTGCCACCAAAACCGTCGGTACGTCAAAGACCGTCACTGCCTCAAGCATTTCTCTCTCTGGAACCGACGCCGCCAATTACACGCCCAACTCTTCCACCACTTCCACAGCGAACATCACCGCCAGAGCTCTGGTCTTAACTGCCAGTGCAATAGACAAAACGTACGACCAATCAACTTCAGCATCGGTGACCATCAGCGATGACCGTGTTGCTGGAAATATTCTCAATATTTCTTATAGTTCAGCGACATTTGCATCGAAGACTGCTGGTGCCAGCAAGACCGTGACCGTGGCAGGGATCTCTGTCACCGGATCTGATGCGCCGAACTACACATATGCAACTTCTATCACCACAACTGCAACTATTAGCCAGAGGACACTGAATGTCACCGTTACTCCCACCAACAAGGTGTACGACGGCTCCGCAACAGCCTCGGTCACATATTCAGATAATCGGATTGCAGGCGACATTCTCACCGTGTCAGGAGAAGCAACGTACAGCTCAAAGACTGCAGTGAGCGGCAAAACTGTGACGACATCAAACATGACAATCACAGGAACGGACGCCGCTAACTATGTCTTGCCATCGGTGACGGTGAATGCTGCATCTACCGCAAACATCACGCCACGGGCACTTTCCATCACTGGTGTCTTCACGGTGACGAATCGCCAATACGACGCCACCTCTGATGCCACTGCACAAGTCACGCCACCGAATGCGCCTGGGCTCAGTGATGTCCAATTGGTCGATGATGTCACACTCAGTGGTGTGCCTACCTTCACGTTCGCCCAAGCAACAGTGGGTACTGGGATTGGAATTACAACCACTGGATATTCGTTAACAGGCGCAGATGCTGCCAACTACACATTGACTCTCCCCACATTCACGGCAAATATCACGCAACGACCACTCACCATTGGTGGGTCTCTTGTAACGCCTTCATCACGCGTCTACAACCGCACAACCAGCGCCACAATCACCACGCCGACTGCGCTCACTCTGATGAATGTTCCTGCAGGGGATGCGAACGATTTCACCAAGATTGCCTTGTCATCACCAGTAGCAGCTTTTGCCGACAGGAACGTTGGTACTGGCAAAACGGTGACGCTGACATCTGCAACATTGTCTGGAACTCGATTAGCGAACTACACGTTGTCTTTGGATGGCTCCCCCACTGCGGTGGCCGACATTTCAGCAAAATCTTTGGCTGTGTCTATCACGGCGTCGCATAAGACATATAACTCCTCAGATCTTGCGTCGGTCACCTATTCCGATGATCGAATTGCTGGTGATCTCTTCACAGTGAGTGGGACATCCACGTTCAGTGACAAAAATGTTGGAACAGGAAAGACTGTCACCGCGACTGGAATTTCGCTCTCTGGAACCGATGCGGCCAACTACACGCCAAACACAACCGCCACCACAACAGCCAACATCACGGCGCGATCATTGGCTGTCACCATCACCGCAACGGACAAGGTCTACGACAGCACCACTGCAGCAAGCGTTGTGTATTCAGACACGAGAATCTCTGGAGATGACTTCACGGTCACTGGAACAGCAACGTTTGCTACAAAGACAATTGGAACCGGAAAGACGGTTACGGCGAACGGTATTTCCCTTTCTGGAACCGACGCGGCCAACTACACACCAAACACAACCGCCACCACAACAGCCAACATCACCGCGCGATCACTGGCTGTCACCATCGCCGCAACGGACAAGGTCTACGACGCCACCGCCACCGCAAGTGTCACGTATGCAGACAACCGCGTAGCAGGCGACATTTTCACCATCAGCGGCACACCCACCTTTGACGACAAAAACGTTGGCGCAGGGAAAACTGTTACAGCAAGCGGCATCACCCTCAGTGGAACCGATGCGGCCAACTACACGCCGAACTCCACCGCGACTGCGACTGCGACAATCACGGCCCGCACCCTGGCCGTCACCATCACCGCCAGCAACAAAACCTACGACGCCACCGACTCTGCGGCTGTCACATACGCAGACAATCGAGTAACAGGCGACGTTTTCACTGTCAACGGCACACCCACCTTCGATAACAAAAACGTAGGTGTTGGGAAAACTGTTACGGCAAGCGGCATCACCCTCACTGGAACAGACTCGATCAACTACACGCCAAACACAACCGCAACCACAACAGCCAACATCACCGCGCAATCACTGGCCGTCACCATCACCGCAACGGACAAGGTCTACGACCGCACCGCCACCGCAAGTGTCACTTATGCAGACAACCGAATAGCGGGCGATATTTTCACCGTCAACGGATCGGCAACATTCTCATCAAAGACCGTCGGAACCGGAAAAACAGTCACCGCAACCGGCATCACCCTCACTGGAACAGACGCGGCCAACTACACACCAAACACAACCGCCACCACAACAGCCAACATCACGGCCCGCACCTTGGCTGTGAACATCACCGCCACCAACAAAACCTACGACGCCACAATTGCTGCAACCGTCACGTATGCAGACAACCGCGTAGCGGGCGATATTTTCACCGTGAGTGGATCGGCAACATTCTCATCAAAGACCGTCGGAACCGGGAAAACTGTTACGGCAAGCGGCATCACACTCAGCGGAACCGACGCGGCCAACTACACGCCAAACACAACGACCACGACGACTGCGAACATCACCGCGCGATCATTGGCCGTCACCATCACCGCCACCAACAAAACCTACGACGCCACAATTGCTGCGACCGTCACGTATGCAGACAACCGCGTAGCAGGCGACGTTTTCACCGTTAACGGATCGGCAACATTTTACAACAAGAACGTTGGCGCAGGGAAAACTGTGACCTCAACAAGCATCACCCTCACTGGAACAGACGCAGCCAACTACACACAGAACGCCACCGCCACCACAACAGCCAACATCACACATCGAGCACTCGTCGTTGTGCCGGTTGCTGCTAATAAGACCTACGACGCCACCAACGCTGCGACCGTTACGTACACGGATAATCGCCGTGATGGAGACGTTTTCACAATTACCAGCACTGCGCTGTTTGATGACTCTGAACTTGGTCGCAACAAGACAGTCACTGTTACGAACATCTCACTAACAGGGACCGATGCGGCCAACTATCTTCCAAATGCATCGGCCATCTCTAGTGGTGACATCACAGTTCGTGAGATTTCAGCGGGTATTCCTGTCACAATAAATAACACTCCCCTCTCCGACTCCACACCTACCGTGGTCATTGGAGATTTAGTCCCCGCAATTGACACCACCATTACGTTCACACGAAGTGGATTCGCGAATGTTGTCTGCAGCTTTGTGCCACAAAATGTGTCGGAAACATGCACGCCTGGCGTATTGGCAGATGGAACATGGACATACAGAGCGCGGCAGTTGATTGCTGGACTTATGGTGGCGGCGTCCGACCAACTCTCCATCACCATTGACACCACCGCTCCCGCCGCTACTAAACCACTGACGTATGTGGCCAGTTCCGATACTGGACCAAGTTCGACAGACGGCATTACCAGCGATAACACGCCAACCGTGATTGTTTCGGAAGCCAACGCAACCGATCGAGTTGTGGTGTCGGCAACGGCTAATGGCCAAACTCTTCAATGTTCGTTCACGGCAAGCGCAACAACATCTGAGCGTGTGTGCACCCTTCCTGCAATGAGTGATGGCACGTGGAGCGTCTCTGCCGTCATCACCGACGTGGCAAATAATTCGTCAAACCCCACGCCGGTCTTCACATCAGTTATTGACACAGTTGCGCCAACAGCAAGCGCCGCTCCGTTCAATTCACAAGACAATGGAGCGCTCACATCGCTTGATGCCACACCGCGAATCTCGGTGGTCAATGTGCTCAATGGTGAAACAGCAACTATTGATGGCGTGAGTACGAAAGCCGAGAAGGCCTCTTGTTCATTTATTGCCTCGGCAAGTGTGAATTTTTGCGAGATGAGCCCCATGGCGAGTGGAACATGGACCTTGACAGCAGTCGTAACCGACCTTGCGGGAAATAGTTCGCCAGTTTCGCCACCAACTCAAATCATTATTAGCGCTGGACGTGCACCGGCAACAGTTGCAACGTCCGCTGTCACTCCTAAGACAACGACCAATAGGTTTGAGAATGTTGTTGAAGTGAAGTTTGGGACATCTGCCGCGTTGGCAGGCGTGCAATCAGTGTCATTCATCGTTCTAGATGGCAAAGGAAAGGTCGTCCGCCGCGCCACCGTCAAAGTCGGCCCAGAAGACACAGGGGCTCGCATCGTTGTTCCAAAGTCTGTGCAGGGCGCAAAGGTTCGCATCATCACAAATAACCAATGTGGGGTGTCAGAGGGAGCACCAAAGAATTTCAACGTGCGCCCTGGCAAGACATCCATCAGTGTTGACAAGAAAACAAATATTCCAGCCTTAGCTGGACAGCTAGTTCTTCCACAGATTGATTTTGCGCCATCAGAAATAACACTTGATGCTGCTGATAAGGCACTGTTGGACAAAGCACTCAAAGACATCAGAGGAAAATGCGGAACACTTCTTGTCTCTGGTTTCTCACGATACAACAACACAGATTCGAAGAAGTATTTGCAAAACCTTGCAGACTTCCGCGCACAAGCAGTTGCTGATTACCTGTCAGGTAAAGGACTCACAATGTGGATTTCCTACCAAGGTTTTGTGATTAAGTCGAATGAAAAAAATGCATCGGCGAATCGTCGAGTGTCCGTGTATTGGACGCCTGCGTAGTAGTCAATTTTCTACTCAAAACTGACGGTGTCGTTGATGGAGATAGTGCCTGGGGTGATGACGCGGGCGTAGACGCCCACGTTCTGGTCGAGGTCTCGTACCACGTGACGCAAGATTGCACGGTCTTCGGGGATGTCGTCATTAATGCGACGGGTGATCATGATGCAGCGTGGACATGGATCGAGAAACTCAATGCGTGCAGAACCGATGGCTGCTGTTTTGCCTTTCCATGTGAATTCAGGATGGCCGGGCTCTGTGGAGTTAATGACAATGCTGGGGCGAAAACGCTTGATGTCAATGTTTGAGTCAGGAAGTGCCTGTTGCATCGCTGTCATCGCAGACGTTGTCATCACCATGAGTGGCCAGCAGTCGTAATGAGTTCCGGGAGGAGATTCAAATTCGGCAACTTCAGGTGGGAACGCTGCAAAGTTAGGAAGTGGTTCGTTTTCTTCGCGACCAAAGATGTTTCGCAGTTCTGTCATGGGATCAGATGAAGTTCCAGGTCCACGACGGAAGTGCTCAAGATTGTTGTCTGCAGGAAGTGATTCCAATGCAACATTTCGACCAAGTGCGCGCGAAAGTTTTTCGTTAGCGTCGCTGTGTGATGAAGAAATGACGTCACCGTTTGGGCATGTGATGGAGACATGTTCGCCTTGTTGTTCTGCAGTGAACTGCATGAGTTCGCCAATCTTTTTGGCGCCGCGAATACCTCCATTGTCAAGGTCACGAATGGCCCAGTATCGGTCGCCGACAATGCCGAGTGGGCTGAGATCAATGGTTGCAACAGTGCTTCCCACCATTGACTTCACGGGATAGGTCCACAGTTGTGCAACTTTCATGGACACAGCATTGCACGATTCACGTGCGGCTTGTGAGCTGTCTTCGTAGAGACGACTTAGCTGTAGTACGGGTTCGCGCCGGTGGCGTGATCGGTGACGTCACGCACTTTGAGAACGCCAGGAACTTGTTCAACCAAAGTGGTTTGCACGCCTTCGAGCATTGTCATTTTGCTCATGGAGCATCCGTGGCATCCACCGCCCATGGTGAGATATGCAACGCCTTCACCGTCATGGCCAACGAATGTGACGAATCCGCCGTGCGCGGCAAGAGACGGGTTGATGTCTGTTGAAATGACAGCCTCGACGGATGCTGAGAGTTCGTCATCGTTGGTGAGGCCATCAATCATTGGCGCTGGTGGCTTGTTTGGATTGCGAATGATGAGACCTTGGCGTTCGGAATAATCAAGAGTTGCGCCGTTGATGTGTTCAAACGTTTGAAGCGGAATGATGACCTTCAGGCCACCAATGGTGCGTACTTCATCGGTGAATGCCGCTTGCGTAACAATTTCAAACGACAAGTCGTACTTGAATTCTTCGCCAGGTGTTGCGAGAACTTCAAGACGCAGACCGAGGCGTTCTTTTTCTGGTTCTTCATCACGAAGGGTGAGCAACTGCGTGAGTGCTTCTTCAGTGATTTCGATGATGGTGTCGGAACTTTGGGGGGCAAGTGGACTCACGCCCCGAAGGATAGCGGGGGTTATTGCCCGGCTGTTGGTCGACTACTGGCCCACACGGAGGCTGTTGCCACCGCCGTTGACCTGGAGGCGTTGCCCCGTTACGTAGGAGGCCTGGGGGGAACAAAAGAAAAGGACTGCATTGGCGATGTCTTCAGGCTGGCACACGCGACCAAATGGCGAATTTGCGTCCATTGAACGGAGATCGTCCATTTCTTTACGCCCTGTGATGGCTCGGGCAAGACGAACGCCCATGTCAGTTTCCACCAGTCCAGGAGCCACGATGTTCACGTGGATGTTGTGTGGTTCTTCTTCTTTGGCGAGCGTGTAGGCGAGTGCCTCCATTGCGGCTTTACCCATGTTGTATGGGGCACCATTTGCTGCCATTCCCGATGTTGCGACAGACGAGATGAACACCACATGGCCACCGCCTTGTTGACGCATGTGGGGAAGAAACGCTCTGCAGAGTTGATGCGGTCCCAGCGCATGAGTGGCGACAAGATTCCACAGTTCTTCTGCTTCGGTATCAACTACTGATCGTCCGCGTGACGCGACGCCACCATTGACAACAACAATGTCGAGTTTTTTGTGTGTTGCAATGACGTCATTGATGAGATTGACATTCTCCTGCGGAATGTCATTTGAACCCTGGTGAATGGTTGCTGTGCCGCCACCGTCAAGAATGAGACGCATTGTTTCTTCGGCTGATTCTCTATCTCGCTTGTAGTTGATAGCGACAGTTGCGCCTTCGTTGGCCAACGCTATGGAGATTGCTCGACCGATACCGCGGCCACCGCCAGTAACGAGTGCGATTTTGCCGTTCAGATTGCCCATCGTGATACCCCCTGTGTCAGACGACTGATGCGTCGTGTCTTAGGGACAACCTAATGACGTGGGTAGAGGCTGATGGAATCGCAGGTGGGAATGATGCTGCTGTTGTGTGTGCGGTTGGGATGCGGGACTTATGTCTCTGACCATGTCTCTGACCATGTCTCTGACTTGTGTGTGGCGGGATACCGACGGGCGGGACCCCGGCACCTCTTTTCACATTCGTCGGGATACCACCAGGTTTTGAATTGAATTCCTGCATGACGGCATACCGCTAGTTATTCCGGACAAAGCCCAATGGCGGCATGACGGCATGACGGCATTGCGGTGTCGTGGCAAGGCGGCATGACGGCACGGCGGGATGCCGTCATCGCAGCTAAGCGGCTAAGTGGTGCTTGGCTCACTCTTGTGACGGCATGCCGTCTTACGGGCGTGAAGGTGGCGGTATGACGGCATCGCGGAGGTTTTTGGGGAGGGGTTCCCCCTGCAACGGCGGGATGCCGTCATCCGAGATGTTCGCAATGAGCACCTCCCCCTGCAACGGCGGGATGCCGTCACCAATCGAGACAGCGCGGCACGAAAGGACAACATCGGACCACAAAACAAACAACAACCAAACTCCAGACATACACCAACCGATAAGGTAAGAAACACAACTCAACCAATGGGGAGCTCACACGATTCGGTGGGCTGAGAGGGTGGCCGCGGCCACCGACCCAAGAACCTGATCCGGGTAATGCCGGCGGAGGGAATCGGACATGGCACAACGCCAAGCACTCATCTTCATAGGCGGGGACTCACCACACGAGAACGCGCTCGCATACGTGAACAGCGATCCAGAAGCGCTCATCATTGCTGCCGATTCCGGCTGGGAACACGCATGCGCCGCTGGTCTTACCCCACACATCCTCATTGGCGACATGGATTCCATCTCCCCTGCTCATCTCGCAGATGCGCGCGCCCACAACACCACCATTTACGAACATCATCCCGACAAAGACCACACCGACACAGAACTCGCACTTCATATGGCCGAGTCACTGACATACGACACTATTCACGTCATTGCGGGCGGTGGCGATCGATTTGACCACACGCTGTCCATGATTCATTCTCTGGTGGCCCAAACAGATCACGCCACTGTCACTGCACACATTGGCCAGTCATTCGTTCAAATCGCAACTCCGCGAACGACAACCACTCTCTCGGTTACTGAAGGCGACACCATCTCACTCATTCCGCTTGGTGGTCACGCAAAAGGTGTCACAACAACCGGATTGAAGTGGAATCTCAAACGTTCAACGTTGAAAGCTTTCGCATCTCGCGGCGTCAGCAACATCGCCACCAACTCAACAGTCACCATCGCACTGCGTACAGGCGTTCTCGCCGCCATCATCACACCACAGGAGAACAGATGAAAACCCCACGAATCATCTCAACTATCGCGGCCCTTACTGCACTGTCTGCGCTAGCCGCAGCGTGCAGTTCGAAAGCAACTGCACCCGCACCTACAGAAGTTGTGCTTGTTGCCTACGACGCATTCACACCCGAAGAAGGCATCTTCAACGACTTCACGAAAGACACTGGAGTCACGGTCAAAGTAGTCACCGCTGGTGACACGGGAACAATGGTGAGCAAAGCAATCCTCACTGCTGGAAATCCAGAAGGTGATGTGATGTGGGGAATTGACAACACTTTTCTGTCACGTGCACAAGAAGCCAACGTGCTCACCGACTACACACCAGTGGACGAAGGTGACATCTGTGTGAACTACGACAAGAACTGGTTCGCCTCACGGAACATTCCTGTTCCTACATCATTTGAAGATCTCGCAAAACCCACATACAAAAACCTTCTTGTTGTTCAAGACCCCACAACCTCATCACCTGGTCTCGGATTTCTACTGGGCACACTTGCCCATTTCGGCGAAGAGAAGTGGCGGAACTACTGGACAGCACTCACACAGAACAATGTGAAAGTGGTGTCGGACTGGACTTCTGCATACACCGTTGAGTTCTCTGGTTCCAGCGGAAAAGGCAAGTATCCACTCGTTGTTTCCTACGGCTCAAGCCCACCAGCCGAAGTGCTGTACTCCGCAACTCCAATTGACACACCACCCACTGGAGTTATTGAAAAGACCTGTTTCCGTCAAACGGAATACGTTGGCGTGCTTCGCGGAACCAAGAACGAAGCGATTGCGCAGAAACTCGTTGACTTCTTACTTGACACAAAGTTCCAGGAATCAATGCCGCTCACTCTGTTCGTCTTCCCCGTAAACCCAAACGCTCAACTTCCAAAACTGTTCACTGATTTTGCCGTTCGCCCGAAAACCCCTCTCACAATTTCACCAATCGAAATTGAAGAGAACAGAGACACATGGATTGATTCATGGAGATCTCTCGTTCTGCGCTAACCACACGGACGTAGACGTCGTGGACCGCGCACCAGTAAAAGAACCAACAGGCAACACATGAACTCCGTGAGGAACACAATGAGATGGGCTCAGGCGATTCCTCTCGGTGCACTCGCTGTGTTCTTTGCATTTCCAGTTGTCACCATGCTCGCGTCGTTCGCGAGACCAAGCGACATCACATCAACACTGACCAATGCATCTTTAGTGCGTCTCTGGTGGTTCACCGCATGGCAAGCCGCTCTGTCCACCGTGCTCACCGTTGCTGTTGCGCTCCCCATCACCTGGGCGGTGTCTCGGTATTCATTCCGATTTTCGAAAACACTTATTGGACTCATCACAGTTCCGTTCTTCATGCCCGCCGTGGTCATTGCAACTGGTGTGAAGGCTGTTCTCCCCTCTGCCCCCGTTCCGGCAATTTTGTGGGCACATGTGGTGTTCAACGTGGCGGTCATCGTTCGCATCGTGGGGCCACGTTGGGCGATGCTTGACACCACATTGGAAGACACCGCGGCAGATCTCGGCGCAACTTCACTAAGAACATTTCGATTCATTGTTCTCCCACACATTGCTCCAGCACTGAAAAACGCTGCGGCTGTGGTGTTCTTATTCTGTTTCAGCAGTTTTGGAGTCATCGCCATTCTTGGCGGAATAAAGAGACGAACTATTGAAGCCGAAATCTTCACTCAAGCAGTGAACTTGGGCGACACGCGCACCGCAGTTTCACTCTCTGTCATTCAAGCCGTTGTCATTCTCATTGTGTTCACACTTGGCACACGACAGTCACGGGTCACCAACACATCAAGAACAACGGACACAACAAACGACATTGCAACAACACTGAGAATTCCCACACAACGTCAACGGCGCAGAATTGTCGCCGCAGTCGCGCTCCCCGTCCTAATTGTCGTCGCTCCACTTGTCGCGGTGATCCTGCGTTCCCTTCGACTGGATGGACACTTCACACTGGACGGTTATCGCTGGCTGTTCAACGGAACAACCGAAGCAGTCGGCATCAACATTGCATCAACACTGCTCACGTCCACAACGTTCGCAATAACGTGCGCAGTACTCACCACAACTGCAGCACTCATGATTGCATCGGCAAAGAACAACACCTCTCTTATCTCGGCACTCACCGCATTCCCTCTGATGGTTTCTGCCGTCACACTTGGACTTGGCCTCATCGTCACATTCGATCAGGCACCATTCGAATGGCGAGTAGAACGATGGTTGATTCCAGTGATTCACTGTGTCATTGCGTTACCACTTGCTGTGCGCACATTAGATCCTGCTGTGCGCGCCATTCCCGAATCACTCACTCAGGCTTCAGCATCACTTGGTGCTGGTCCGTGGAAAACATGGCGACGCATAGAGCTTCCACTTCTTACGCCAGCACTCGTGCGTTCCGCCGGTCTTTCTGCTGCAATCTCTTTAGGAGAATTTGGCGCCACGTCATTCCTGACGCGCAGCAACTCCACCACTGTTCCCATTGCAATTAGCCAGTTGCTGGGTCACCCCGGCGCACAACTCAGTCAAGCCGCATTTGCCCTTGCCGCACTGTGCGTGCTGTTGTTTACCGCTGCCCTTCGCCTGGCGTAACCGAAGCGAGTACGGTCTCACACATGAAAGCTGCTGTGTACGACCACGTTGGTGGACCCGAAGTATTCCGTTATGAAGACGTTGCCGAACCAGAACTGCGCAAAGGCTCTGTTCGTATCGATGTGAAGGCAATCGCCATTCAAGGTGGCGACTTGCTACATCGTCAAGGTGGCGTCCTTGCCACTACTCCACACATTGTTGGCTATCAAGCAGCAGGAATAGTGCGCGATGTTGCCGAAGGCGTCACCCGCGTTACGCCTGGTCAACGTGTAGTGGCAACAATGGGGTTCGGATCTCACGCAGAAGTTGTGTGCGTTCCCGAACAATCAGTGTGGGTTATTCCCGACGGCGCATCATTGGAAGAAGGCGCGGGAGTTCCCATTGAGTTTGGAACTGCGCACGATTGCCTCTTCGAATTTGGTCACCTGCAAGCCGGCGAACATGTCCTCATTCAGGCCGGCGCTGGCGGAGTTGGTCTCGCTGCCATTCAGTTGGCAAAGGCGGCGGGAGCCACGGTGTACGCCACAGCCTCTAGTGACGAGCGCCTTGAGAAACTGAAGAACTACGGCCTGGACCACGCGATTAATTACGTCAGTACCGACCCTGCAAAAGCAGTCATGGAACTGACGAACGGCAAGGGCGTGAACCTCGTGGTTGACCCCGTGGGTGGAAAAACATTGGAGGCAAGCGTGGCGTCTCTTGCCTATCGCGGACGTATCAGTTGGGTGGGTCGTGCTGGGCGCGAGCCCCAACCACCCGAAATTTGGCCAATTATGCAGAAAAACGCCTCAATTACGGGGGTTTTCCTTGGTGCCGAAATGGGAGTGAACGGCCATCGCACCCACCCACTCATCGGGTCACTTCTCAACCGAGTGGCATCTCGAGAACTCACCGTGGTGATCGACAAGGTCTTCCATTTGGCCGAGGCCGCCGATGCGCATCGCTATATCGAAAGTCGTCAGGCGTTTGGTCGCGTTCTCATGACGCCCTAACCCGTCGCCATGTGTGACGGAAAAGGTATGTCAGATATCCCCGATTTCACTAGCGAAATGGCGTACGGTTACAGCCATGAAGAAGCGTGAACTCATTCAAGCAGTAGCCCTACACACCGGCCTCAACAATAAAGATGCCGCAAAAGCCGTCGAAGGAACCATCGACGTCATTCTTGCGAACGTCGCTAAAGGTGAAGTCGTCAACCTTTCCGGTTTTGCAAAGTTTGCAAAGATCAAGCGTCCAGCACGCATGGGTCGCAACCCAGCCACCGGTGAGCAGATCAAGATCAAGGCAAAGACAGTTGCCAAGATCACTGCACTCAAAGGTTTCAAAGACATCGCACTTGGCGCAGCACCTGCACCTAAGTTGAACACGAAGCCAATCGTTGCGGCTCCTGCAAAGAAGGCAGCACCTGCAAAGAAAGCAGCACCTAAGAAGGCTGCAAAGAAGGCAGTTGCTAAGAAGACAACAAAGAAGGCAGCACCTAAGAAGGCTGCAAAGAAGGGCGCCAAGAAGCGTTAATCGCTTCTTAACAAGCACTGGGAACAACCCGGTGGCCGTGATCGAGAGATGACGAGCCACCGGGTTGTTTCATTTCTCTGCTGAAGCAGAACAACTAGCGTGACTGTCGTGACACACACACCACCCGTAATTGGTTTCATTGGAACGGGACACATCGCCACGTTCCATTCAAAGATGTTGAAGCACTCTGGTGTTCCGTTAGTACGCGGTGGATGTTTCGATATTGATACAACACGCGCAGAAGTTTTCGCGCAAGCATCGGGAAGCACCGTGATGGCGTCAGCCGACGAAGTTATTGCGTCAAGCGACATGGTGTACATCTGTACCTGGACCAGCGAACATCAACATCTTGTTGATGCGTGCATTGCAGCAGGCAAACCATTCTTCTGTGAAAAGCCTCTCGGTGTTTCGTTTGAACAAGCAAAGCAAATGCACGCAACTGCGTCGTCATCGTCCCTTACCCATCAATGCGGACTGATTCTGCGGCGCTCCCCTGCATACCTATGGGCACGAGAACTCATCACAGATCCCGCTGCTGGTGCAGTGATGTCTGTGGTGTTCCGAGATGATCAGTTCATTCCAATTCAAGGCCACTACAAATCAACATGGCGCAGTGACAAAGAAAAAGCTGGTGCCGGAACGCTTCTTGAACACAGCATCCACGACGTAGACATGTTGCGCTTTCTCATTGGCGATGTGGAATCAGTCAGTGCTCGTGCCACGTATCGCCATAACATCGACGGAATTGAAGATTGTGTTGCAGCGTCCGTGCAATTCGTCAACGGCGCAATAGGCACTCTCACCACTATTTGGCACGACAACCTGTCACGGCCCAGCCTGCGCCATGTGGAAGTGTTCTGCGAGAATCGCACCGTCATCATTGCGGGAGACGATTGGTTTGGCCCCGTGTCGTGGAGCGATGCAGACGGAACCACCGGGTCGTTGGAAGGTGAGACACTCACCGACAAGACAGCTCCTCTCGCTTTGACCGATGCAAACCCCGATGGTGCGTTCGTTCGTGATGCGGCATCCCGCCAGCCTGCTTTTCCCGACTTCTCCATTGCACTTGAAGCACACCGCATTGTTGAGGCTATGTACCGAAGCGCGCGGGATAACGGAAACTCCGTCACAGTTGCGAGTGTTCAGTAACGCATGATTGTTGAGCGCGTCAGTGTGGATGACATTCAGAACCTTCGTGTTCGTGTATTACGCAAAGGGACTCCCGTTACCCATGCGCACTATCCCGAAGACTCCTATGCCGACGTTGTGCATTTAGCAATTCGTGAAAACAGCGAGATCTGCGCAACCTCCACGTGGTTTTCTAAAGAATGCCCAGAAGTTCCAAACATTCCAGCACTTCAACTAAAGGGCATGGCCGTTGACGATTCACTACAGACAACGGGATACGGACGCGCGCTCATTGACGCCGGTCTTGCCCTTGCTCGTGAACGCGGTGCAGAAGTGGTGTGGGCGCGTGCCCGCGATTCGGCACTGGGTTTCTACGAAAAGTGTGGATTCATATCCGTGGGAGATGGGTTTATTGACGAGCCCACCAACATGCCCCATCACATTGTGATGAAACGTCTCTAATCACTAATTTCCACGTCTGCGGTGTACAGCAACGTGGAGTTTGTCTTCGGAATCACGCGCGATTCCAATGTCCACTTTCCTGAATAGGGAAACTGCATCACTCCACTCCAATGGTTTGGCCCAATCTCAATGAGATCAACTGGTATTGCAGGGATACCCCGCGCAGGCAACGTGAATGACATCGCCACATTGTCAACTGGTTCAAGAGACCCACCCGGTGGCGTGAGATACACGTGCACCTCCGCAGCCCCAACACGCGTGGGCAAAATGGAAAAGTCCACAACAACATCACCTTGAATCTGCGTAGAACTGAATGAGGTTGATGATGCAGAGGTTGAGGTGGGCGATGTTCCCACCATGAGAGCAGTCACGGCAATGACTACGACAAGCATCACCGCTTCAAACGTCAACAGCCTGGTCACCGTGGACTGGCCGCTCTTCATGCGAAGGCGCAACCGGAAACCAATCGCCAGACATGCGGCGATAATTGCCACTTTCAACAGCAGATACGTTCCGTAGCGCGAGTTGAAGATGTTGGAAAGACCACCAGTGAGATGCAGCGCTTGTGCAACACCAGTTACCACCGCCACCGGCATTGCGACAGTGGCCAGCTGAGACAAACGCGCAACTGCTTCTTCGGTTTTCACCAACACCGCAGCAAAGAACGACCCCACCCACACACTGAGGGCCGCGAGGTGAACAACATCAACAGGAATGAAGACGCCAGGCAACGAGCCAGCACTGGGGTGACCAGACACGGAGAACGACACAATGGACAACAGAGCCACCACTGCAAAGAGCCATTTCCACCAGCGATGAGATGCACGCGGAAGTGACAACACCAGAGCCGCCCATCCCGCAACCAGTACAACTCGCACAAGAGATGCAAGACCAAGACGAGTAGGCAGTACATCGGCCAACAAACCGCCGTCGGTGATTGCCGACCATCCGCGGCCTGCCGCATACGGCCCCTGCATGAACAGAATGCCCACCGAACCGACGGCGAACGCACTGATGGCACGCCGCAATGCCGTCACGACGGCGGGAACAACAAAACTTCCACGGCCCCATGCAAACACCATCATTCCCACAAGAACAATGAGTGCGATGTACGCAAGAAAGCGCGACACAGCAAGCGGCGTGCCAAGTGGTGATTCAGTATCGATGCCCTTCAGAACGCGAGTGAGAAGTTCATTTGCATCGACGTCGGAGGAGTTTCCTACTTCAAAGGGAAACGCGCCACTCACCGGATGGCCATCGGCGCTTACTGCGCGCCACACCACCACGTACACGCCATCGTCTAAGACAGAAACATCGGCAGTGGCTTGCGATTGATCGGTGCTGGACCGTTGCGCGTCACCAATATTTACTTCGATTTGTTCAGAGTCAAATAATCGAATAGACAACAAAGAGTTTTCAATTGTTTCGCTGAAGTCGAGAACAATTTCGTCGGGCGACTCCTTCACCACGGTTGATGGTCCTGGCGTTGACGAATCGAGAACTGCGTGAGCCGATGCCGTTGATGGCGACATCATCACAACAAATGCAGTTGCGAGTACGGCTAGTGACAAAACACGGCGCATTAGAAACCGAGTCCTTTGGGAAGACCATCAACATCGGCTCGCTGTAAGAGCCATGCAAGACGGTGATTCTCTGGTAACTGCAGAGCCACTTTCGGTAACTGAGTGAGCCCCATTGCATGACTTGCCGCCCACGCCATTTTCTGACGTTCTAATTCCAAACGCACATAGAGCGATGGCCAGGTGTCCCACCCGCGACCCACATTGAGGTCGGTGAGATGCACCACACTTTCGCGCCATCGAAGAAAGGGAAGTTCGTGCATTGCTACAACAGACCCCGATGCAAGCGTTCCGGTTCCCAGCCACGTGTCGTGTGTGCTTCCTGCCCACGCACCTTCTAGTGAATACACAGCTTTGCGAAGCTCGGCCGTGGCTTTCTCCTGTGACCACGATGACGCTTCTTCAATGGCGGCCTCACGCGCACCAGGGCCACCCGGATATTGCTGACCTACTTCTCCACGTGCCGCGCACGCCAACAGATGAATGTGGCTGTGGGCATTTAATGCCAGGTGCGCAATGAGGGTTCCACGACTCCACCCCGGCAACAGAGAAGGCTCTGCGAACTGCTGCGGTGTCAATTCATCCACCACCGCCAACAGTTGTTGATGTGTGGCCGCACAACCCTCTACACAGGCATCCAGTTGTCTTGCATCAAGTGGGCGCAGCACGCCCCCACGGTACTAGACCGTTTCCAGAACGCCCTTGCGCGGTTTACGCGAGAGGTTCGCGATGGGGCACAACAATGATGGTGCCATCTGCTTCGCGATGCACACGAACAGATACGCCATAGAACTCACCCAGTGTTTCTGGGCGAAGCACTTCTTCTGCGGTTCCTTGTGCAACAGCGTGACCCGCGTGTAGTAACACCAATCGGTCGGAATAGATACCAGCAAGGGTGAGGTCGTGCATGGCACTCACCACGGTGAGACCGTGTTCACGTCGCAGCTTGTCAACAAGTTCGAGCGCTTGTTGTTGATGTCCAATATCTAATGCGCTTGTGGGTTCGTCCAACAACAAGATGGGTGCTTCTTGTGCAATGGCGCGCGCAATCACCAACCGTTGACGTTCTCCACCAGACAATGTGTCCACATCTCGCGCTGCAAGAGTGGCGAGATTGAGTCGGTCAATGACGTCGCTCACCATGGAGAAATCGTGCGCCGATTCACGACCGAAGTGAGTAACGAATGGATTACGACCCAACAAGACGTACTCAGCGCCAGTCATACCCGAGGGCAACACAGGTGATTGTGGAACATATGCAATTAACTGTGCGCGACGTCGCGATGAGCGCGCAGACAACGGAGACCCATCAACAAGAATGCGACCTGCGTGTGGGGTGACGCCTGCAATAGAACGAAGTAATGACGACTTACCGGCGCCATTCGGACCGATGATGCACAACCACTCTCCTGGCTTTACCGCATCGGAAAAGCCTGCTACGGCTGTGCGTCCGTTATAGGACACGCGAACATTGTCAAAAGAAAGCGAAGTCATCGTGATACCTGTCGAGTACGAAGAATGAGAAGAAAGAACGGTGCGCCCAAAAATGCAGTAACAACGCCAATAGGAGTTTCTGCTGGGTTGTCAAGGACGCGACCAGGAATGTCGGCGAGAATGAGAAACGCTGCACCCACCAAGATGCACATGGGCAACACAATGCGGTATGAGGCGCCAACAACAAGTCGAACAGCATGCGGAACAATGATTCCCACAAAGCCAATCAAACCACTCACTGCAACAACAGCTGCTGTGCCAAGTGTTGCCGCAATCACCACTACAAGTCGCACCCGCGACACGTCAACACCAAGTGCTGTCGCTTCTTCATCCCCCACGCGAAGAACATCGAGCAAACGCCTATGAAACAACAGCGCAACAGTGCTGAGAATTACATACGGCAACACAAGCCGCACATCTCCCCAGGTTGCCGAGGACAAGCGCCCAAGAATCCACGAATACACCTGACGCACAACATCGGAGTTTCTTTGAAGAAGGAATGTTTGAAGTGCTGTGGTCAGCGATGTCACCGCTACACCGGCCAACACCAACGATGTGGAATTACTTTCACCGCGCACGCGAGAGCCCACCACGTACGTCACCAGCACCGCAATAAGACCGCCCAAGAACGCAGCGAGTGGAAGAGGATCGATAATCCACGTACTACTTCCTGCACGATTCACTGTGATGACAACAGTGGCTCCAAGTCCTGCTCCAGCAGCAACACCCAAGAGATACGGATCGACCAATGGATTACGAAAGACACCTTGGTAGCTGGCGCCCGCTAACGACAACGTTGAACCAACTAAAGCGGCCAGTACAACACGAGGTGCTCGAATGTTCCACACGATGGACCATTCAGTTGGAGTGAGTCCGCTGTCGATAGTGATGAACGGCAAACGATTGAGTAACTCAAGCGGTACTCGCCACCAATCGGGACCCGCGGGCCCAATCATGACGCCGCCCAACACAGCACACAGAAGCACTGCTGTAGCAGTGGGTATCCACCATCGGCTCGCACCGTAAATGGAGTTCTGCGACACCGTGTCAGACGGAGTCATGACCGAGTTCATGCGATTAGCCCTGCTTTTGCAATGCTTCGTAGGCAGCGGCGAATTGTTCAATGAGATCAACGATGCGTGGTCCCCAACGAGACGCAATGTCGTCGTCTAGTTCCACGACACCGTCGTTCTTAACAGCTGCAATGTCACCCCAACCTGGACGCGCAGCCACTGTTTCCGCGGTCTGCTGACAGCATTTTGTGTCGGCCAAGAAAATAACGTCCGGGTCTGCGGCAACAATTGCTTCGGCGCTGAGTTGCGGATAATCGTTTCCTTCTTCCACGCCATCAGCAATGCTGTTAAATCCAATTTGCTTGAGTAGCGCACCAACAAATGTGTTCGATGTGACGCTGTAGTACGTGTTATCCAACTCGTAGAAGGCCTTATATGAAACTGCCGGTGCTTCATTCGGCACCGCAGCGTCAATGCGTTCTTTCATGTCTTCCACAACATCTGCCGCAGCATCAACACGACCAGTGAGCTCGCCAAGTTGTGTGATCTGTGTGTACACATCCTCTATTGACGAAGCAGCCGCTCCCGTCCACACGTCAATCTCTGGATCTGCCGTGGTGAGCTGCTCGGTGATCTTGTTCATGTCATTCGAGATAAGAACAACGTCTGGTTCGTACGCCAAGATTGCTTCAGCACTTGGTTCATACGCAGAGATCTTGGTGACCTTGGGGGCTACTTCTGCTGGATAAGTGCTCAGGCTGTCAACGGCAACAACTTGATCACCAGCGCCAATGGCGTACAACATCTCTGTTGCTGTGGGCGACAAGCTGACAATCTTCAGCGAGTTTTCTGGCGATGTGGTGTCTGATGATTCAGTTGCACCACCACATGCGCTGAAAAGAAAAGCGGAGGCTGCAATCAGGCTGAATGCGCGCCTCCGAAGTGAATGGGTATTTTTCATTGTGGATCTTCCTCCAAGTACGTGTCTGGAGAAAGAAGAGTGGGTCACAGAATCCGGCGTGTACCGGTTGCCTCCGCGGACCGCCCTTCCTTCGAGGACTGGTTTTTCGCACACAGAATCAGGCGACCGGACTTGTCTGACAGAGTTACCTCTGACAGAACCACCGTTGCGGGACAGTGCCGGAATCTCACCGGACTTCGCTGATGTCTGTGCAACACCCCTATTGGGGTGCAAAGAAGAAAGTAGCACGGCGCGAACACGCCGAGGAACTTATGAGCTATGACACCAAGTCGATAATGCGCTGGACGCCTTCACCAAGGTCGTCGTCGCCCAATGCAAAGGAGAATCGAGCAAACCCCGGAGTTCCGAATGCTTCGCCCGGAACGATGGCAACTTGCACTTCATTCAAAATGAGGTCGGCAAGTTCCAAAGTGGTAGCAGCTTTCTTCCCGCGAATGTCGCGGTTGAGCAGTGCACTGAAGTTTGGATAGCAATAGAACGCACCCTGTGGCTCCATACATGTCACGCCAGGAATGCTGGTGAGCATCTTATGCATCAATTTTCCGCGGCGTTCAAACGCTTCGCGCATCATGTACACCGCTGAGAGGTCACCACTGACAGCAGCAAGTGCTGCCATCTGTGCAACGTTCGACACGTTGGAAGTGGAGTGTGATTGGAAGTTGATGGATGCCTTCATGATGTCTTTTGGACCAATCATCCAGCCCACTCGCCAACCAGTCATTGCGTAGGTTTTTGCAACTCCGTTGAGAATGATGCACTGTTCGGCAAGTTCGGGAACAAGTGTTGGCATTGATGTGAACTTGTGGTCGCCGTATGTGAGATGTTCGTAGATCTCATCGGTGATGACCCACACCTTGTTCTTCACAGCCCACTCACCGATTGCCTTCACTTCATCTGGTGGATACACAGAACCACTGGGGTTGTCTGGCGACACAAACAACAGTGCCTTCGTGCGTGGTGTAAGTGCAGCGTCGAGTTGTTCAACAGTGACGCGGAAACCATTTACTTCGTCGGTGTCAATGATTTTTGCAACGCCACCTGCAAGAGTGATTGCTTCGGGGTATGTGGTCCAGAATGGAGCAGGGCAAATAATTTCATCGCCCGGATCACACAGTGCTGCGAATGCAGTGAACACTGCGTGCTTGCCGCCGTTGGTGACCAACACTTGATCTGCCGTGCAAGAAAAGCCACTGTCACGCATTGTCTTAACGGCAATTGCCTCGCGCAGCTCGGGCAAACCGGCTGCAGGTGTGTAGCGGTGGTACTTCACCTCGCTGCATGCCTTGATGGCTGCTTCCACCACATGGGCGGGGGTAGGAAAATCGGGTTCGCCAGCGCCAAAGCCGATGACATTCTGTCCTTGGGCCTTCAGAGCCTTGGCTTTAGCGTCGACTGCCAATGTGGCAGATTCGGCAATAGCGCCGAGGCGGGCGGAAACACGTCGCAATTCTGTTGGACCAGGCATAGATGCAAGGATTACATAGTGAGCGATAAGAACCAACTTGAATTCCGAATTCCTGCTGAACTGCTGCCCGTCGATGGCCGGTTTGGCTGTGGACCATCCAAAGTTCGCCCCGATCAGTTGCAGGCGGTCATGTCGCGCGTCACATCAGTGATGGGAACGTCGCACCGCCAAGCGCCCGTGAAGAACATTGTTGGCTCCGTGCGCGACGGGCTTACGTCGCTGTTCTCTCTTCCCGACGGATGGGAAATTGTGATGGGCAATGGCGGCTCCACCGTGTTCTGGGACGTTGCAACTTTTGGACTGATTCGCGAGCGCAGTCACCACTTGGTGTTTGGCGAATTCTCCTCGAAGTTTGCAGAAGCATCAGCTGCGGCTCCGCACCTTTCTGATCCCGTGGTCGTTAGTTGTGACCCTGGTGCACACCCCACTGCAGAAGACGACGCCACGTGCGATGTGTACGCATACCCACACAACGAAACATCCACCGGTGTTGCCATGACGCCAGTGCGCCCCGCAAAAGATGGACTCGTTGTTGTGGACGCCACGTCGGCAGCTGGCGGTCTCATGTGGGATCCATCACACGTCGATGTGTACTACTTCGCACCACAGAAGTGTTTCGCATCAGATGGTGGCTTATGGCTTGCTGCATGCTCCCCCGCAGCTATTGAACGCATCAAGGAAATCAAGGCGTCGAAGCGATGGATGCCTGCATCTCTCGATCTGTCTATCGCACTTGATAACTCGGTTGCTAACCAGACCTACAACACACCTGCGCTTGCAACGCTCATCATGTTGGATGAACAGGTGAAGTGGATGAACGCAAACGGCGGACTTTCATGGGCTGCATCTCGCACAGCAGAATCGGCACGAACCATGTACTCATGGGCAGAGTCACGCGACTTCGCGAATCCGTTTGTAGCAAACCCCGCGCACCGATCAGACGTAGTTGCCACCATTGACATTGATGGCGTAGATGCCAACGCCATTAACGCCATCTTGCGTGCCAACGGAGTAGTTGACACCGACAGTTATCGCAAACTTGGACGCAACCAGTTGCGTGTGGGCATGTTCCCTGCCATTGACCCGTCCGACGTTGCGGCGCTCACAGCCTGTATCGACGTGGTTGTTCAGCATCTTCGTTCGTAGAGTGAAGCCCAATGGCGCTCACAGTTGACGAAGTTCTCGAGACGTATTGGGACGATATTGCGCCTCTTCGCAACCCCGTCATGTTGGTGGCGTTGCGCGGACTTTTCGATATTGGCGGAGTTGCCACATCCGCACTCGACTGGATGTTGAAGGAACGCGATGCAACCGTTGTTGCCGACATAGACCCCGACCCCTTCTTTGATTTCACACAAGAACGTCCCGAAATGTTTTTCGATGCAGACGGCGAGCGCCAGGTGC
>Ga0315906_10001203_pt1 | contig 38971 bp, 23 predicted proteins | sample LakEriMetagenome_4_FD_203526 | JGI IMG/M metagenome (GOLD analysis project Ga0315906, IMG submission 203526) | Freshwater fungal communities from buoy surface, Lake Erie, Ohio, United States - Buoy 2 MA122 | ecosystem: Environmental > Aquatic > Freshwater > Lake > Lake biofilm | place: USA... | reverse complement strand
GGCTACAGAGATATCTAGATGAGTTTTGTTTCAAATTCAACGGCAGAAGAGATCGAAAAGAATCTGTATATCAATTGTTTATGATTATTTCGACATCTCGTCTACACACAAGCGGATAAACATTGTCAATAAAAACCAAAAAGCAAAATTGATTAAAATATCAGCCAATCCTTCAAGCAAGAAGAATTGTAAAGCTCCTGATGTTTGCCATCCTTCACCAACAAAGGCAAAAGGGAATCCCCAATAAAATGTTTGTCTGGCATCAATAGGCAATACATACCGCCACTTTGTCACAACCACAAATGAAATGATCGTAAGAGGCATAATGAATTTTATTGCTAGTTGCTTCATTTTGGTTTTGGTCTGTTTACCATTGGCTATAACGTGATCGGACTAAGCGCAGTGCGACGTTAGGAGCATTGCGCTTAGTCCGTGTTGGGGGCTGTTGCCCCATCGAGAATCCAAGATAAATATTTTTTGATGATTGCATTAATCTAAGATTAGCGCTGTCATCAAAAAATGTGATCGATTCTAACCCCCGTTGATTTTATCCGTACTTAAACGTTTGTAGACGACTACTCTGCAAAATATCTCCGAACTTCGCCCCGGCTTTCAGCTAGCCGATTATGTAAGCAAGCTTCCAAATCGTCCCGCTGAAAGCCGGGGTGAGCCAGTTTACCGTACGCTTCCAATCCGGATAAAATCAACACCGAAAACGCGATCATTTATCTGGAGACTCGTGGAGGCAATTGTCTCCCAACGTTTTGCAGCTACCCGAAGGTGGCGATTTTAACACTAATTTTTCATTCGGAGAACAGTGTTTCAAATATACGATAAACTAGCATACGAAAACTGAACGCGCCACTTTTGGGTAGGTGCTGTTATGGCTTCGTAGTTTTTTCATTTACTTTAAACACAGTTTTCATTTTTGTAAATAAAAGGTAACTTTAAATTAGTTGGTAACACCTATTAATTGGAATACTTTTTCCATTTCTAAATCTTGGTTCAATAAGTAATTTTTAGGATCATATTTGATTTCAAAATTAGGCTTAACACCTCTGTGGTTAACAGGAATTGGGAGACCGAGTTTGACATTATATCTTGGCCAGTTTATTGATATTTTTGAATTAGGTAATACTAGTTGATCGTAACCATGTCCATTGTTACCTGTTTCTCCTCCTCCGGTTTCCTGTCCTATGCAAATTGCACTCATCCTGTTTTTCAAAAATGAGGCTAATTGAGAAGCTCCTGAAGCTGTTCCACCATCAATCAAAACATACAAATTACCCTTGAATATAGTCGTTTTAGGTGGCAGTGGATTTATAAAATATTTAGTTCCATTTTCAATCTTTTCAGAATAATTATAGAATTCTTTAGAAGGTTTGTCTTTAAGCCTTTTTGAACTAAAATAGTTAAGTCCAGATTCATCTCTTTTTACCATTTCAATCTTAAAAGTATCGCTGGATAAATGAGACAAAAGATCTAAATATACTATTTGACTACCACCACCGTTGCCTCTTAAGTCGATAATGAGATTCTTCTTTTTATTTAAGATCAAATAATTAAATATTGTATCATGAATCATCTGGTAGTTTTCATAGGATACAGTTTGTAATTTTAGATAGGATGACACAGTATCTAAATCGAAGAGACTAACATCTTTTTCCTTAATGATTGGTTTTCCTTTAGGTTGATAATATTTAAAATATTTGTTTTTATAGCTTTGAACAGCATCTAAATTTAATTCTACCTTTTCACCTTTATCTGATCTTCCTTTAATCATTAATGTATTAACATCGTAAAAATACATTCTTAAAAAATAAGCACCATCTGTATTAAGAATTTTATACGAGAGTGTTTTTTGATAGTTATCTTGTGGGTAACGACTACACAGCGAATAAATTAAATCTTGCGAACTTATACCATTAATAGAATCGACCTGTATTGGAAATTGAATTGAAGCGTTGAGTTTATTACTTTCCAAATCGATTAAATATAAACCAGAGGAATCAACAAAGATTCTTAAAGGAAAGAAAAAATAGTTTCCTGAGTCACGTACCTTTTTAATCATTAAATTTTCTAATGGAGAATTTATAACATATGTATGATAGCATCCTAATAAACTAATTGCCTCTCTAATGGCATTTTCATATTCAAAGGCTGAGATTTCCTCCCCTTTAATCTGTTCCATACGATTAGTAAAAGCTTCTAACTTATTATTCCAAGCAGGATTTAAGGTAATTGGATGAGTTTGAACAACTGCTTTTTTTAGGTAACTTAAGTCTTCAATTAATTCTTTTTTATGAAACAGATTTTTAGAAACTGGGACTTTCTTTTTTAATATAGAACATCCATTAAAAATCAGTACAAATATTAACAGAACAAAACTTGGCCTTAATTTATGAATCATTGAGTTTTTATTATTATTTTTTTTTGGTTAATTAAATTATGAAATAATTTTTTAGATAAATTTTACACTATAACGCAATTTAAGTGGAAAGTTACAGGTTAGGAATATAAAAAAGCAAAAAGCAAAAAGTCTTTACCTTATCACAATTTAAAACTTTAAAATAAACGTCTTTTGGGTTCTTATCTAGCTATGAGCCATAACTCTCTTATAACCCCCCACAAACCGGTCTTCCTTACTCACTCTCCCGTGAATTGGCGAACCTCGTGTGGGTAATTACCCTGTCTACCAAATATATTCATAAACTGTCAAATGGTGATGCAATCTGCTGCAAACTGCGCGTGCTTACATGTGTGTATATTTCCGTGGTCCTCGTGCTCCTATGGCCCAACAACTCCTGGATAAAACGTATGTCTACCCCCGTTTCCAATAAATGCGTGGCGTAACTATGGCGTAGCCAATGCAGGGTTACAGGCTTCGCTATTCCGGTCTTGTTTAATGCCAATTTCAACACCTTTTCCAGGCTGCGCTCACTATACCTTTCCCCTGCTACCACCCCCTCAAACAACCACTCCTTCGGCTTGTATACCTTATACTGCTCCCGCAACATCGCTAAAATCTTCTCCGAGATCGGTACCATCCTGTCTTTCTTTCCCTTAGCCTGGCGGATAATCAATACCTTCCTCTCGGCATCTATATCTTTCAATTTCAGATTCAATAGCTCGCCTCTCCGCAATCCACATGCGTAAATAAGACTCAGCATGCTCCGGTGCTTTAAATTTCCCAATGATTCCAATATACGCTTTACCTCCTCTTTGCTCAGCACATTCGGCAATCGATGTTCCCGCCGCGGACGATGCACCAACTCCGGGTTTAATCGACGATTCTCTACCGTGGAGAAAAAAAGTTTAATGCCGTTAACCATCTGATTTTGGTAGCTGTTCGACAACTTTTTTGCTAGAAGGTACTCATTATTGAAGCGTATAACATGCTCTTCCGTTATGGATTCTAAGGCAAGCTCCCGGTAGTAACGAAGAAATACCCTAAGTGCCTCCAAATATACTTTTACCGTGTTTTCGCTGTATCGCTTGCTGCGCAGCCATGAGCCGAACTTTTCCAAGGCCACAACTACCTCTGCGCTCAGCATCTTCCTGCGTTCCTTCTCCAAGTACTCGCTTACCTGTACATCGTTTACCCGGGCTTTATCGCCAAGCACTGCCTTTATCTCTTCGTATTTCTCCACCACCCATATAACCACCCAGGCACGATCTGTAGCGCTCCATCGCATATTTTCTATGCGCTTTATCGCATCAATAAGCTGGCGGTTGTAGCGCATACTTACGAACAAATAATCATGGGATTTTTTTCGCCGAATGCTGAGAACCACTTCTTCCATGGAAAGAACTTTTTTACGGGAAAAGTATCCGGGTTCACCCAAAAAGACTCTTTGTAAGAGTAGCGTACTTATAAACGTTTCCGAAGATTGCTGCTCAAATGAATTGTCAAGACAACCAAAGCGAATACAAATTCAGATCAGATAAACGTTTCAAAAAACTGAAACGTTTCCTCCCTTGCCGAAACTGGGGTGTCTAGTTTACTCCAACACTTTTCCCCTCTTCTGCTTCTGCCCATTACAGTACTTCCAAAATAGAATCTCCCCTTGCGGAATCCTGGTACACTCTTCCCCTTTCGTTCCTTCCGTTCGCAGTAACAACCTGCCATCCGCGCGGTAAAGCATTACCGTCCCTTTGGGTTCCTTCCATTGCACGCAATACCACTCTCCCTGCCTTGCCAGCGTAAAAGGAAGGGAAGCCGTCCATTCCTCCATGCCCACCATGCCATCTCCGCCATCGCAATTTTGATCTGTCCCATCACCCTCTTCATCTGGCGCTCCGGGATACACCGCCGCATCTTGTGTATTGCAATCGCCACCGGCCTCGGTATAGCCGTCCTGATCTTCATCGCCGATGCAGGTAAAATACGGCGGCAGGCAATTGCTTTCAATGCAGTTCTGGCAGGCCTCGGAATTAGGGAACAAACAAGCCAGTGCGCAGTTGCCCAGCACACACTGGATTTGATTGGAATTACACTGCAAACAATCCTCACTAAGGGCCAACTGCTGAGAAAGGCAGTCAATAAGGCATTGATTCTGGTCGGCAGCGAAGGCACAGTCAAAGGCGCAATCTTGCGAAAGCTCCTGCACCAGAGAAGCATTCTCTGCAAGATAATCCACTTCTTGCTGGCTGCATTGCTGCGACTTCAACAAGAATGGTAGAAAAAACAGGACTGATAGCGTCCAAAAAGAAAAGGATTTCATTGGCGGATGTAGATAGGAGTCCTGGGAATAAGGGGAAGGTAGGGTATTTTGGCCCTCCTGATTACGGGGGTCGTTTGCATAGCCACGAAATAATCTGAACTCAGAACCCCCGTCCTCCCCAATCAGATAGCCCCGGACTCAATAAAACTAATACAAGTGATCCATTTTTCATTTGGAAATCGACACGTGATCCGCGTTTTAATTCGCCCATCTGCATTCGGTGCTTTTCCTAATGCCCGGCTTGTGCTCTTCTGCCCTAAGGATGGCGTAGCGGCGCATTTTTTCGGTATTATTATGTAAATCAACCATCTGCAGCCTCCTTTGGTATTTTTTTCTTTGTTTTACCAATTATATTAGAAATCTTATTATTTTAGCAAATGGTATCCGAGGGGTGCCCGATCCCAACAAAAAAACCATGGCCGAACGCGCTGTTATGCACCTGGATCTCGATACGTTTTTCGTATCCGTAGAGCGCCTGCTCGACAGCCGCCTTCATGGCCGCCCTGTGCTTATCGGCGGCACAAGTGACCGCGGTGTGGTGGCTTCCTGCTCCTACGAGGCCCGGGCCTTCGGTATTCATTCGGCCATGCCCATGAAAATGGCAAAAGACCTGTGTCCGGAAGCTATCGTTATTCGCGGCAACAGCGCCAACTACATGAAGTACTCCGACTTGGTTACCGATATCGTGAGGGAATCGGTGCCGGTGTACGAAAAAACCTCGATAGATGAGTTCTACGCCGATCTTACGGGGATGGACCGCTTCTACGGATGCTACCGCTTCGCCGGAGAGCTGCGTAAGAAAATTATGCATGAAACCGGACTGCCGATTTCCTTTGGGCTGTCTATTAATAAAACAGTGTCGAAAGTAGCTACCGGCGAGGCTAAACCCAACAACCAGATACAGGTGCAAAGCGGCGCGGAAAAGCCCTTTCTGGCTCCGCTTTCGGTAAAAAAAATTCCCATGGTAGGCGACAAAACGTACCAAACCCTTCGCCATCTGGGGGTGAGCCATATTTACACATTGCAGGAAATGCCACCGGAATTGATGGAGCGGGCATTGGGACAAAACGGAGTAGAAATATGGAAAAAGGCCAACGGCATAGATCCATCGCCGGTAGTGGCGTATTCGGAACGGAAATCGATTTCGACCGAACGCACCTTCGATAAGGATACTACCGATATGGATAAACTGCGGGGAATACTTATCGCCATGGCAGAAAACCTGGCTTTTCAGCTAAGGCGGGGAGATAAACTTACTTCCTGCGTTACCATAAAGATTCGGTATTCCGACTTCAATACATACAGTATGCAGGCACGTATTCCGTACACAGCGGCGGATCATTTGCTGGTGCCGAGGGTAAAGGAACTATTTGAAAAACTATACAACCGACGATTGCTGGTACGACTTATCGGAGTAAAATACAGCCACCTCGTAAGCGGCGGATACCAGATAAACCTGTTTGACGACACGGAGGAACGCATAAGCCTTTACCAGGCAATGGACCGTATGAGGCTGCGATTTGGCGACAGAGCAGTGGTAAGCGCGGCAGGCATGATGGCGAAGAGCATAGGGAGAGGAAATCCATTCGACGGAGGGCCACCACCGCTATTAGCAAATAGAAGAGAGTAAGTAGGAAGCAAAAGGAAAAAGAGAACGGGAAGAGATACGGAAGCGGCAGAGACAGAGAGACAAATCAGAACGTGGCAAACACAGCCGTCCCTTGAGCCTGCCTAAAGGCCGGGTTTGCAAAAACCAGTAAACCTATGAATGCCTATTCTACTTCGCTACAACCAACGAAGAACTAACGCGAGCTCAGTTGAAATAAATCCGCTCCGACCATTCGACAGGCTCATGCGACGTCGCAGGTTTATTTCCAGCACGCAACATCAACCATTGATTAAACACACGCCGGCTACACCCATGCACTCCTTCTTCTCCCTTCGCTACGGCGTACTGCCTCCCAAGGAAGTACTGAAACACTACCTGGAAGGGGGCTTCCCCTATGCCTTGCTCTGCGATGTGAATAACACCTCCGCCACCCTCGACTTTATTCGCATGGCACAAGAAATGAAAATACCACCTGTCGCTGGCATTGACTTTCGCCGGGGCGCCCGAAGGCAATTCCTCGCTATTGCCCGTAACAACGAAGGATTCAGACAAATGAATGCCCTGCTTTCCGAATGCAGTGCCGAGGACGCGGACTTCCCCCTGCCGCCTACCGAACTAAAAGAATCCCTCATAATCTACCCCTTCCGCGAGAGGAAATGGCCCCAACAATTGCGAGAAAACGAATACATCACCGTAGAACCCGCCGATCTTCCCCGCTTCCGAATATGGTCCGGAGCGGAGGGCCTTCCCTATATCGATAAAACGCTGGCGATTCCTACCATGAGTTTCCGCCACAAGCGCGACCATAACATCCATCGCTTGTTGCGGGCCATCGATACCAATTGCCTGCTGAGCAAACTTCCCACAGAACAGCAGGCCGACGAAGGCGATCGTTACCGCAACCGCAAAGAAATAGACTCCCTCTACGAAGGCTTCGAAGCGCTGCTGCACCGGGCCGATGCCCTCCTCTCCGAATGTAGGCTTGAGTTCGGCTTTGGACCCGACCAACCCAGCGGAAACCTCAAAAATTATACCGATTCGGAACAGGGCGACTACGAGCTGATGCGCCGGCTTTGCCGCGAAGGAATGCGATACCGATATCCCTCTGCCGGCAAGGAAATTCACCAACGTCTGGAAAAAGAACTCGAGGCCATACGGCAAAAGGGCTTCCTGTCGTATTTCCTCATAAGCTGGGACATTACCTCTTATGCCCGAAGCAAGGGATATTTTTACGTAGGACGTGGCAGCGGTGCTAATAGCATGGTAGCCTACCTCCTGCGAATTACGGACGTAGATCCCGTAGAACTCGACCTTTACTTCGAGCGATTCATTAACCTCTACCGCCGCAATCCGCCCGACTTCGACATCGACTTTTCCTGGACCGACCGCGAAGACATTACGGCCTATATTTTCCGTCGCTTCCGCCATGCCACTCTTCTGGCAGCACACAGCACCTTTCAGTACCGGGCGATAGTAAGGGAATTAGGCAAGGTATTCGGCTTGCCAAAATTCGAAATCGACAAGCTTAGCGAAGGTCGATTCAATATAAAGGAAATCGACGAATTTTCCCGGCTGGTATTGCAATACAGCGCACTAATGCAAGACTTTCCCAATGTTATGAGCATCCATGCCGGCGGCATCCTCATTACCGAAAAACCCATCCACCACTACACCGCCACCTTTCTACCTCCCAAAGGATACCCAACCACGCATTTCGATATGGTGGTGGCCGAAGACGCCGGCTTGCACAAATTCGATATCCTCAGCCAGCGAGGACTAGCCAAAATCCGGGAATCACTCGACATTATTCGCCAGAATCAACCGGATGAACCCGAAATCGACATCCACGATATTGCCCGCTTCAAACAGGACGAGCGTGTAAAAGACCTCCTTCGCAATGCCCTTGCCATAGGCTGCTTCTACGTGGAATCACCAGCCATGCGCATGCTGCTAAAAAAACTGCAGGTAGATGACTACCTGGGCCTGGTGGCAGCCAGTTCGGTAATTCGGCCCGGAGTAGCCAAGTCGGGTATGATGCGGGAATATATTTTGCGTTTTCGCTTTCCGGAGCGGCGTAAAGATGCTAATCCCGTACTGATGGAAATTATGCCCGAAACCTTCGGCGTTATGGTATATCAGGAGGACGTTATAAAAGTAGCGCATTACTTTGCCGGGCTAGACCTTGGCGAAGCCGACCACCTGCGCCGGGGTATGTCGGGAAAGTTCCGCTCCCGCGAGGAATTCGCTCAAACGCAAGAAGCTTTTTTCCGAAAGGCCGCAGCCAAAGGGCACGCGCCAAACCTGATTGCCGAAGTATGGCGACAAATCGAGAGTTTTGCCGGCTATGCCTTTGCTAAAGGACATTCTGCTTCCTATGCCGTGGAAAGCTACCAGAGCCTGTTTCTGAAAGCGTACTATCCACTCGAGTACCTTGTAGCGACTATTAACAACTCCGGTGGGTTTTACCGTACAGAATTTTATGTTCATGAAGCCCGGATGAATGGCGCCATTATCCAGCCGCCCTGCGTAAATGCCGGAAATGCGGTTTCCCGACTGCGGGGGAACGAACTTATTCTGGGATTCGGCCTGGTAAACAGCCTGGAGCAAGAAACCATCGCTGATCTGCTTGCGGCAAGGGAAAACGGCGATTTCCTATCGGTGGAAGATTTCGTTCAGCGCGTAAAAATAGGCTTGGAACAATTGTCTATACTTATCCGCGTTGGCGCCTTCGGGTTCACCCGAAAAGATAAAAAAACCCTGCTATGGGAAGCTCATTTTTTACTCGGAAAAGACAAAAAAAGCGCGCCTTCGCTATACCTGTTTGAAACACCCAAACAGCCATACACACTTCCGCAATTCAACACGGCAGAAGCAGAGGAGGCCTTCGACCAAATGGAATTGCTGGGATTTCCCCTCTGCGATCCATTTTCCCTGCTCCGCGAACCACTCCGAGGCGATATCCTGAGCAGAGAACTGCCGGACTACAAAGACAAAGTCGTCTTGGTAGCAGGCTACCTGGTTACGGTAAAACTTACACGAACATCTGGGGGAGAAGGCATGTTTTTTGGCACGTTTACCGACAGGGAAGGGCATTGGCTCGATACAGTGCACTTTCCGCAGGTTGCCGCGAAATTTCCCTTTCGGGGAAAAGGCCTTTACGCCGTTCGCGGAAAAGTATGCGAAGAGTTTGGATGTTACAGTATCGAAACAGAATGGATGCAGAAATTGCCGGTTGTTGAAGATCCGCGCTTTAGCGAAGCCAATACAGTAACACGCCTTCACCAAGGCCGTAGCCGCGCGGAAACCAAACGAAAATGGGAACAATAACTTCTTTAAAATCCGGATAAGAAAAAAGGCCGGCCCTTACGGGTGAACCCGCACAAAAGCCCTTTTAAAGGGTCTCTGTATAAAAAACGTGTCTCCACATGCGTATCTCCGCAAGAAAGTAACAAAACCCATTCTCTTTTTAACCATGTGCCGATCTATCAACAATTCCCGGAGTTGGGCGGAAGGAAGCAAAATCATCCCTGGCGCTCGAGTCTATGAAGCTGTCCCTCCTCGTTGGAATACTCCCAACAAAACTATCTTTAGATTCTCTCGAAGGGCATCGGGTTAAGTAAGATAATTCCTACGTTATCTTTGGCTTTATACGCATCCCTATTACAACACGCTTCACCAGGAACCCATACTGTAGCTACTCCTAAAACAGCCGTAATGATTCATATAACCCCAACAACCTAGGGAGTACGCGCGTTAATAAACCCTTCAAGTGGTTCTATGGCATGGTTGTGAATGGGCCGAAGAACCGATTGCCGTGCTTCGTACTTTGTTTACTTCCGTTCAACCCTTATTTCCTTCCTCTCAACCCCAAAAAGCGCACAACGGAAACATTTTTTTAATAATAGTGTTTCCACTGAATACCACCAATTACATTTGCAAAATGGAAGAGAGAGCGGAAAAAATCGTTCATGGGGCGCTGCACGTATTTATGAAGTACGGCATAAAGAGCGTTAACATGGACGACATATCGCGCTCATTGGGAATGTCTAAAAAAACCCTGTACCAGTACGTTGCCGACAAAAACGAACTGGTGAGCCGGGCGGTTGCATTTCAATGCGAACTCGAAGACCGAACCATTGCAGGGATATGCAGCCAAGGGCTCAATGCAATTGAAGAAATGTTCGGAATTATGAGCTTCATTTCCGGCATCCTTCAGGATATTCATCCCTCCATTCTTTACGACCTGGAAAAATACCACCCTGACACCATGAAGGAGATGGTAAAAAGCCGCCACCAGCATGTATTCCATTGCATATTCAACAACCTGGAGCGCGGTAAAAAAGAAGGTTTATACCGCTCAGACCTAAGCAGCGAAATTATTGCTCATTTATATGTTCAGCGGATGCATGCCATGTTCGACCCCGGCTTGTTTAAAGACAATACATACCGACTCGCAGATATCTACAATCAGATATTCAATTACCATATCCATGGCATTATTAGCGAAAAAGGAATGAAATATCTCAAAGATAGAAGCATCACAACAACCAATAAAAACAACAAGGCCAAACCATGAAAACACCTGTTTTGCTCTTTGCGCTGCTTTTCCCGGTGATCGCACTGCAGTCGCAACAGCGCCTGGAGCTAAGCCTGCGAGAGGCCCAGTCATACGCGATGGAGAATAACCGGGAAATCCGGTCTGCCCGAATAGATGTTGATCTTGCTGATAAAAAAGTTAAAGAAACCACTGCTATCGGGCTTCCCCAAATTAACGCCTCAGGTTCATTCCAACACTTTCTGGATATTCCGGTAACCGTACTTCCTGACTTTATCTCCCCTACCGTTCTAGCTACCCTTGTCGAAACGGAACTGCTGTCTGCTGATGAAGCTACGTTGGGCGAAACGCGTTATGTAAATGCCCAATTTGGAACTACATACAACGCGAGCGGCGGAGTAGCTGTTAATCAGCTTGTTTTCGACGGATCCTATATTGTAGGATTACAGGCCGCTAAAGCATACAAAGGATTCGCTGAACTTAGCCGGGAAGAAAAAGAGGCAGAAATACGTTACAGTGTTTCAGAAGCTTACATTACCGCTATCATTGCCTCCGAAAACCTCCGCATTCTCTCCGGCTCAAGGGAAAGCGTTGAAAAACTTCTGAGCGACACCCGCGCATTAGTAAGCAATGGTTTCGCAGAAGAAATTGATGCCGACCGCCTGCAGCTGCAGCTGAATGGAATTGATAACCAAATTCGCTTTGCGAAAAACCAAGAAGACCTCGCACAGGAATTACTTCGGTTTATTCTCGGTGCGCCCGGCAATACTGAAATTATACTTACAGATAACGCTGCATCGGTGCTGAATGTGTCTGAAACAGCGGCCCTGGAAACCGCTACACTCGAAATCAACAGCCTGCCTCGGTATAAAACCATTAACGCCGCCGTAGGATTGCAGGAATTGGTGGTGAAACGCGAAAAATCTGCTTACCTGCCTCAGTTAAACGCGTTCTTTAGCCATCAGCAAAACGCACTGAGAAATGAATTCAACTTTTTCGCTCAGGGAGGGGAATGGTTTCCGAGTACGGTATGGGGCCTCAGCCTTAACATTCCTCTTTTCAGCAGTGGAATGAAGCATTACCGGGTTCAACAGGCTGCGCTAGAACTGGAAAAGGCACAACTTGGAAAAGAAACAGTAGCTGAAGCCGCCAATCTCGAATATAACGCAGCCCGCACAGAATTGCTGAATGCTGTGGAACAGGAACAAACCAGTGAAGAAAATCTGGCTCTCAGTAAAAAGATATTCAGTCAGACTGGCATTAAATATCGCGAAGGACTCGCCGGAAGCTTCGAATTATCGCAGGCGCAAAGCCAGTTCATCAGCAGTGAAGCCGAGTATATCGCAGCGCTAACCTATTTACTTCGCAGCAAATTGCGCCTCCAAAAAGCCATTAACCAGTTTTGATACGACTACTCCCATGAAACATGTGATTTATTTCCCGATAGCGGCAGCACTATTTTTAATAGGAAGCTGTGGCAAACAACAGGATTCGCTGGAAAAACTGATTGCCAGCCGAGACAGTCTGAAACAAATACAAAGCAGCGTGGCCTCCGACTTGCTTCGCATTGAAGAGAGAATAGCCGCGCTAGATACCTCCCAAAAAATGAATCTGGTATCCGTGGCCGAGGCTACCAACAGTCGCTTCGCACATTATTTTACTGCCCAGGCCAGCCTGGAAGCTGAGTTCAACTCGCTGGTTTTTCCGGAGATAAGCGGGGTAGTAAAATCCATCTTCGTTAAAGAAGGAGATAAAGTAAGCAAGGGCCAAAAGCTACTCCAGCTAGACACCGAAGTGGTGAGGAAAAGCATAGAAGAGGTTGAAATCCAATATGAGCTTGCCAGAGAAGTATACAACCGCCAGAAAAATCTATGGGACCAAAAAATCGGCTCCGAAATCCAATTCCTCGAAGCACGAACGAATAAGGAGCGGCTGGAAAAATCGCTCGAAACGCTGAAAGAACAGCTTAGCAAAGGCATTGTTTCCGCCCCGTTTAATGGAGTGGTGGACGATATTGTTCCTAAAATTGGCGAAATGGCCTCCTCTGCGATGCCCGTAGCCCGTGTAATTAATCTCTCGGAAATGTACCTCGATGCCGATGTTTCAGAAAATTATATCCCCATTTTGCGTGAAGGCATGCCCTGTGAAGTTATGTTCCCCGGCATCGATACACTGAAAGCAGGAATAAGCCGTATTGGAAACTACATCAACCCTGAAAACAGAACATTTAAGATTCGAGTAGATCTTAAGGAGCAGAATCCCCTGCTAAAACCAAATTTATTCGCTACTCTGCGCATTTGCGATTTCAGCGCAGATTCAGCTGTCGCCATACCTGCCGGATCGGTGTTGGAAGATTTCGAAGGCCGTAATTATTTGCTTCTGGTAAAGCCGGAAGGCGAAAGCGAAGGCCTCGTGGTAAAACGCCTCGTAACCAGAGGAATGGTTGCCGACGGAAAAGCGCTCATTAGCGAAGGACTCCAGGCCGGAGAACTATACATCGACAAAGGCTCCAAAAAAGTATCTGAAGGAGAACGTGTGCGTATTTCCAATTCCCAAAAAAGTGCCGAATAATGAGTACCAACGACAACAATATGGAACCAGCTAAAGAACATAAAGGAGAAATTCTGAAGGAGTTCGGAATGTCGTCTTGGTCCATCAATAACGGCACCACCGTGTTCGTGCTATCCGCCATAATCCTCATATCGGGACTTATTTCGTATTTGCAGGTTCCCAAAGAGAGTTTTCCGGAGGTAATTGTTCCTGAAATCTACGTAGGAACTGCCTATCCCGGAAATGCGCCCGAAAACATTGAAAAACTCATTACACGCCCCCTGGAAAAGGAAATCAACTCCATTACAGGCGTAGATAAAATCACCTCAACTTCCTCGCAGGGCTACAGTTCTATTCAAGTAAAATTCGACTTTAAAGTAAATCCTTCCGAGGCACTGCGTAAGGTAAAAGATAAGGTAGATGTCGCCATGTCTGACCCGGACTTTCCTACCGATCTTCCGGCAGATCCTAACATCTTCGAGATGAATTTCTCCGAACTGATGCCTGTAATGAACATCAACCTCAGCGGAGATTACTCATTGGAAGAACTTAAAGAATTTGCCGAAAAACTAGAGGACGAAATCGAAGACCTTCCCGAAATATCGAAGGTAGATATTCGTGGCGTAATGGATAAAGAGGTTAATATCCAGGTAGACCAATTCAAGTTAGAATCGATGAGCCTCGGTATCGGTGATATCGCTGCGGCCATTCAGCAGGAAAACATGAGTGTTTCCGGAGGAGATATTCGCATAGACAACTTCCGCCGAAGTGTTAGTGTCGAAGGCGAGTTCATTTCCATGGATGATATTTCCAATATAATTATCAAGAATGAGAAAGATAATATCGTCTACCTGCGAGATGTCGCCACCGTGAGTTTCAAAGAAAAAGAAAAAGAGAGCTACGCACGGGAATACCTCAAACCTGTTGTTTCGCTTGATATTATAAAACGCGCGGGAGAAAACCTGATAGCGGCATCAGAAAAAATTAATGCCCTCGTAGCTGCTGCAAAGACAAACTATCTTCCCGCCAACCTAAGTCTCTCCATTACGAACGATCAGAGCGATAAGACACGCACCCAAGTGGAGGAACTTCAAAACAGCATCATTTTCGGCATGCTGCTCGTCGTTGGTATCCTCCTCTTTTTTATGGGGCTTCGAAATGCCTTGTTCGTAGGCGTAGCCATTCCGATGTCGATGTTTATGTCGTTTATGATTCTGAACGCCATGGGCATTACGTTCAACGTAATGGTGCTTTTTTCCTTGGTTATGGCCCTCGGAATGCTGGTTGATAACGGAATCGTTGTAGTCGAAAATATATACCGGCTAATGAACGAAGGCATGGATGCCAAATCGGCTTCAAAGTACGGCATCGGGGAAGTTGCCTGGCCCATTATCTCTTCGACGGCGACAACACTGGCGGCATTTGCCCCGTTGGCTCTTTGGCCGGGAATGATGGGCGAGTTCATGAAATACCTTCCCTTAACCCTGATAATTGTTCTCGGCTCTTCCCTTTTTGTGGCGCTGGTAATCAACCCCGTACTTTCCTCCGTATTTATGAAAATAGATGATAATCTGCCCAATAAACGGAAGGCGCTTCGAAAAGCTATCATTATCTCAGGCATAGGAACACTGTTCCTGCTTCTTGGGCCCTTTTGGCTGGGAAATTTGCTAATTATCGGAGGATTGTTTATTTTATTAAATACCTATATGCTTGCGCCTGCCGCCAATCGTTTTCAGGCCAATTTCCTTCCCCGCCTTGAAAATGCCTACGAGCGTTTTCTCAAATTTTACCTCCAGGGAAAACGTCCCGGTTGGCTCTTCGCTTCTATGTTTGGCGTACTTATTTTCAGTTTCATTCTCATGGGCATTTTTCCGCCCAAAGTACTTTTCTTCCCCAACAATGAGCCGCAATATCTCAACGTGTTTCTCGAAATGCCCATTGGCACCGATATAGAATCTACCAATGACGTCGCTAAAGACGTCGAACGAATTATCTCTGAAACCTTAAACGACGACAAGTACAAGGTAATTAATCCGGCTACGGGTGAACCCGAACCGTTCTTAGTATCATCAATTATCGGGCAGGTAGGAAACGGCACCAGCGACCCACAACAAGGACCATCTTTTGCGAACACTCCCCACAAGGCGCGTATTACAGTTTCATTCGTGGAGTTTCAAGATCGAAATGGGGTAAAAACCAACGATGTATTAAACCTATTGCGGGAACGACTGAAAGACTATCCTGATGCGGAGATTGTAGTAAGTAAAAATGAGGATGGTCCGCCACAAGGCGCGCCCATTAACCTCGAATTGCGCGGCGACAATTACGATGCCCTGTTGGCTTTCGCAGAAAGCACAAGATCGTTTATTAACGACCAGCGAATCCCCGGGATAGAAGAACTCAAGATCGATGTAAACAAGCAAAAGCCTGAGATGCCCATTCGCATTGACAGAGAAAAAGCGAGAAGGCTTGGGCTCTCCACCTACAGCGTTGGGGATGCCATACGCTCGGGACTCTTTGGTAAAGAAGTTTCGCGCTACAAAGAAGGAGAAGACGATTATCCCATCAATATCCGTTTCAAAGAGGATCAGCGCTTCAATGAAGAAACTCTGTTAAATCAAAAAATCTCTTTCCGCGATCAAAGCACCGGAAGAATCAAACAGGTCCCTATATCCGCTGTAGCAGAAATTGATCGAACCCAAACCTTTAACGCTATTAAGCGAAAAGATTTAAAGCGCGTAATTACAATAAGCTCCAACGTGCTGGAAGGGTACAATGCCAACGAAGTAGTGTCTGCAATTAAAACCAGCCTTTTGCAATTACCTAAGACGGAAGGTGTCGAATGGGCTTTTACCGGACAACAGGAAGAGCAAGCGAAAGAAATGTCCTTTCTGAGCAATGCACTGCTCATTGCCATCTTTCTCATTTTCCTCATTATCGTTGCCCAATTCAATTCCGCGTCCAACCCGGCGATTATAATGTTCTCGGTTATATTCTCTCTGAGCGGCGTATTCCTCGGTCTGGTAATTTTCCGAATGGAATTCGTGATAATTATGACGATGATCGGAATTATAAGTCTTGCAGGCGTGGTGGTGAACAATGCCATAGTTCTTATAGACTACACTATTTTACTTCGCGCCAGAAAAATGCAGGGACTCAATATACCCGAAGGCGGTCACCTGCCCTTTTCTGAAGTGGCAGAAGCCGTAGTTATAGCGGGTAAAACGCGTTTACGCCCGGTATTGCTCACCGCTATAACAACCGTACTCGGATTACTGCCTTTGGCCGTAGGACTCAATATCGATTTCATAGCCTTTCTTAATGAATACGATCCGAAAATCTACCTCGGCGGAGATAATAATATCTTTTGGAAGCCTATGTCGTGGGCCATTATCTTCGGCCTCACTTTCGCAACATTCCTTACCCTGGTTGTGGTTCCGGTTATGTACCTGCTCCTGAACCGATTTAAATACCGATTTATTTACAGGGTAAAATAAAATGCATATTCGAAATATTGCCGCAAAAGCAATTGAGTTTGGTTTACCCTACCATCCCTGCCCCGTATATTTCCCGGCAGCACGTGCTACCTGAACTGTCCTAATAGCTTGCCTAAGGGCCAATTTTGGGAACAAACTGGGATAATATACTTCTTGGTGGCGAAAAAGAAAAACAAGCGCTTTATCGCCTCAAAACCCATTCATGCCCAAAGGATGGGTTTGTGTTGGCGTAGTCAAGCGCTGAAGCTGATTGGAAGATTCAACGCCCCGTTAATGTGAATTCTTATAATTATTGGTTGCCAGATTATTTCATGCATTGAAGGCCTGGCACTACCATTGCGGAAATGCCCTATTTAAAATACGGCTTCTCAAGCTTCCCCCCTTCGTCGAGAATGGCTAAACGTGCTTTGATATCTTCTGCCTTCCTTGTGTCTCCTTGATACTCGAAAATAGACTGCAGGGCAGCTAGTATGTTTACATCGTTAGGGTTGAGTTTTTCCGCCTTCATAAAATGAATCAAGGACTCTGTCATATAGGTCTGGAATTCCTCGGTATACCTTGCATCCGGAACCGGGAATTGCGCATTGATATTTCCCGCCATCGACGCCCGGTTAAAACGAATCGCCGCGGCAGAATAAGCCGCCGAAGAGTTGGATGGATCTATTTTTAACGCTTTTTCATAATCGGCTAAGGCTGCAGTAAACTTCTTATGTGCCTCCTCTAAGCCATCGGGCGTATTGTATGCTATATTGAACAGGGACTCGAAACACCCTCCACGAAACAAATACAGCGAGCTGTTCTGTGGGTCTATTTTAATAGCCTCTTCCAACCACGAAAGCATCGCCTCATCTACTCTACCGGCAAGCGCAGCTCCATTAATTTTTGCTAACAAAAAGTCATAATATACCTCAGGAAACGCTTCGCAGGCCTCTTCCCAAAGCAAGACTCCCCGGTCGTAGTCGTATATCATACTTACCGTAATTAGCATTTCGAATTCGGAAGCTGTTTTATACCCCAGATTGTAGGCCTTTGTAAGAAGCCGGTAAGCCTCTTCGAAGCGGGCAGTTTGCAAGGCTCCGGCTCCGCCAACGAAAATGAGGCTCTTGCGAATTTCACCATCGTCGAAACCAGTTTCAAACCCAGCTGAGATAAGCGCCTCAAAAGCTTCGTCTCCTGCCATTCCCATGGCATACGCATCTTCAAATTGGGTAGCCTCATAAGCAAACAGCCCTTCGTACATCAACAAAGGCATTAAGGTTTTAATGGCAAAATTGGTTTCCTGAATGCTGTATTGGTCTGTAAGAAGGCTGAGGCAATTTCGCAAGGCTTTGTACGCGTCGAGCGCTGCCTGAGGGCGCAGTTTATGTCCAGTTCCTGTCGTTTTTCCGTCGATTAAAGGGTTAAGGTCGTGCTCCGCCACGCGATAATAGATTTTCGCTTTTGTCTGAAAAACTCTCACTACCGCAAAGGCCCCCATCATCCGCTCGGCCTCATCTATCAGGTCGGCGGATTTCGCCAGAACGTCTTTGTTAGCTGTATTTCGGAGATACCATTCGAACTGATCCCTTGCCTCGCTTTCCAACTGTATTACATCCATCTGGGCAAAAAGCGAAGGGGCAGAGAACAGAAGTATTGCGCCAACAATGGCACTCCTTAATATCGATTTCATCACTATTCGTTTTGGTTCTTTAAAGATAGCATTTTTGAAGGCTGTTATGGTTCACCCTTAATGTAAACATTGAGCTAGCCATTAAAACGAGCATAGACGCCCAAGGGTAATTTGCGCCCACTTCGGTCGGGAACAAACAATTCACCCGTTTCCGGTAACTTTCCGAAATTCGACTGAACCAAATTTCCTGCTATCAGCGAAGAGTAGCCCATACTATACATATTTAAGACAAGAAATCCGCTTGGTTTTAGCATGGAAGCGCATGCTGCAAGCAATTCTCCAATCATACTTTCCATAACCCATTTTTCACCGCCTGGACCCCTGCCATATGCCGGCGGATCAAGAATAATGCCATCGTATAATTTTCCCCTGCGTTGCTCCCGCTTTGCAAAATTGGCGGCATCATCTACCACCCAGCGAATATCTGCCATTCCTGAGGCTTCCATATTCTCCCGGGCCCATGAAACTACTTTTTTAACGGCGTCGAGGTGCCATACATTTGCGCCTGCACTCTTCGCAGCCAAACTAGCCCCTCCGGTATAAGCGAATAAATTAAGCACATCAGGATTTTGTCTTTCACGGCAGGCTCTACCTATAAAGTCCCAATTCCAGGCTTGCTCAGGAAAAATACCCACATGACCAAATCCAGTAAGCCGGATTATAAACTTCAATGCTCCTTGTTCAACCGGGTAGGACATCGCCCACTGCTCGCGGGAATCCCTAAGGGTAATCCAATTACCTCGTTCCGCCTCGCCCTTTTCCAGCCGAAATTCAGTATTCGCCAGCGATTTCCACTCTCTATCCGACAGGCCCGGCATCCATAACGCCTGAGGCTCTGGCCGAATAAGTACCTGGCCCCCAAAGCGCTCCAGCTTACGCATATTTCCGCTGTCGATCAGCTCGTAGTCCGTCCAATTGTGAGGAGTGCCGAGAACAATCATAGCTCCTGCATTTCAGGGTTGAGGGGTAGATACCGCTCCTGTTTCTCCGTATCCGGATTGAAATAACCATAGGCAAGCCAAGGAAATTCTTCGCGCAATACCTGCATCAGTTTCAACACTCCCATTGCCTTTCCCGGATCCGTGATTTTAGCTTTGCGGATGTAAAAATCCGGATCTATATTGAAATTACGCCATTGTATCATGGTAAGGCCGGTGCCGCGAATAAAACTACGCAGCGCTTCATACTCCGAGTCCGAATCGGTGAACCCGGGAAAAACGAAGTAATTAATCGATGCCCAACGTCCATTTCGGCGCATTACCCGAATAGACTCCATAATATCTTCGAAAACATAATTACGAGGCAAATAATATGCTTCGTACCAGTCTTTTCTAGCACTATTCATGCTTACCCGAATACTTTGAAGGCCCGCCTTAACTAACTTCTCCACCGTTTTCGGGCGGCTCCCGTTAGTATTAATGTTGATTATACCCTTACTTGTTTTCGCCCGTATGGCCGATATGGCTTCTTCCAATACATCGCCTACCAGCAAAGGTTCTCCTTCGCATCCCTGCCCGAAGCTAACGATTGGCATTGGCGCCGTTTCCAAATGATCGATGGCGATTTCAGCAATCTCTTTAACATCTGGCGTAAATTTTAACCGGAAATGCGACGACGTCATGCCATGTTCTTCCGGCTGCAGAGAAATACAACCCAAACATTCAGCATTGCAAGCAGGAGAAACCGGCAGCGGGCACTCCCAGCGATTGAGGAAGTAATTCTGCGAGGCGCGACAATGATACGTCATAGCGCACTGCGAAGAAAGATGCTCAATTAAACGATTACCCGGATATTTCTCCTTCGCCCGTGCTATGTTTTGCTCAATCAGCGGCAAATGAAACTGGCTAACATCCTGGCGAATGTCGGGATCTATCCGAGTGGCCGCCGCATAAAATTTATCGTTAAGCCACCCCACGCAGGTGTAGGCGTAAAGAGGCAGAACGGGAGCCCCCTTATCCTTCGTAAATGCCGACAGGTACGTTTGGGTATGTGCAGGCGCTATAAAGGCAGAAACTGCCAAAGATCCTGTTATTTCTTCTATGCAACCGCTTTTGATATTTCGGCCGAGAGGAGTTCTTCCGGGAAGAAAAAATAATTCCGAACCATTGGGAAGCTCGATAAAATCCTCCTTCGTCAATGGAACAAATTCCAATCCACTGCGGGCGGCGGCCTCGTAACCGGGGCGTTCTGAAATGTTCCCCTCCGCATCGGCACAAAGCAGCAAAGGAACTCGTTCGGGATGTCTGGCCATACTACAAAGGTAGGGAAGGGCGCCGTATTCACTTTCGGATGAACCCGGGCAGGGGGAAAATCAAATTCTTACCTTCGCATCGTATGTCGCGCGTATCGTTAAGTATTGTCGTTCCCATCTTCAATGAAGAGGCCTTGCTACACGAGCTCAACAGCCGTCTCGTGCAAGAGCTGGGCACTTTGGGCGTAAGCTGGGAAATTCTCTATGTGAACGATGGTAGTCGGGATTCCAGTTTGGAAATTCTTCGCCGGTTCGCCCGAAACGACCAGCGCATACGCTACCTCAGTTTTTCCAGAAATTTCGGGCATCAACTCGCTATTTCTGCGGGCATCGATTATTCCACCGGCGATGCAGTAGTTACTATAGACGGCGATCTCCAGGATCCTCCGGAACTTATCAGCGAACTATGGAAACGACATAAGGAAGGATTCCATGTTGTTTATGCCCGACGTAACAAACGAAAAGGGGAATCATGGTTTAAATTGTTTACCGCTACCCTTTTTTACCGCCTGCTTCGAAGGATAACGGCTATCGATATTCCAGTAGACGTTGGCGATTTTAGACTAATCAGCCGCGAAGTAGCCGACCATTTGCGTGCTATGCCCGAGCACAATAAGTATCTGCGCGGACAAATTGCCTGGCTAGGGTATTCCGGCGATTTTGTCTTTTACGACCGGGATGCCCGCAAAGCGGGGAGTAGCAGCTATCCATTTCGCAAAATGTTGCGCTTCGCCCTGGATGGAATTACCGCATTTTCCGACGCTCCACTGAAATTCGTCAGCCGCCTAGGATTTATCGTTTCGGGTATTGCCTTCCTCGTAATTCTCTATGCCCTTTACAGCCATTTAGTGCTGGGCGAAACCATTACGGGTTGGACGTCTATTATTGTATCTACTATGTTTATTGGCGGAATTCAGCTCATCTCTGTTGGAATTATCGGCGAATATATTTCACGGATTAACGATAATGTCCGGCAGCGGCCCTTGTATGTAATCGCCGAAAAAAGCGAGTAAGTGCGCCGCGGCTAATTCGTAACTTGCCGCCATGTCTAAAAAAGTACTGGTGATCAGCGATTACCGGCCAACCTCATCCGTGCGTCCGGAAGCCGAAATCTTTATCGGGCTGGCGAAAATGGGGTATTCCATCGATATCATGACCTATGGCGAGGCGGAGTATTGCACGCGATTTCGGGAGCATGGCATTCGGGTTATAGACTTTCATCCTGCAAAGAAATTCGACCGGGCAGAAGGTGCATTTATCCGAAAGCACCTGGAAGAAGGAAAGCACGACATTATACATCTGTTTAACAGCAAAGCGATTATTACCGGAATACGCGCAGCGAAAAATTTGCCGGTAAAGGTAGTTTTATACCGAGGATACACGGGAAATATTCATTGGTATGACCCTACAGCATACCTAAAATTCCTTCATCCGAGAGTAGACAAGATTATGTGTCTGGCTAAGTCGGTGGAAGAGTGGATAGCCAGGCAAATGCCTGCTTCTTCCCGAGGGAAACTCATTACCATAAATAAGGGGCATTCGCTGGATTGGTATGACTCCATTGAGCCAGGAAATTTGCAAAGTGCCGGGGTCCCTGCCGGAGTATTCACGATCGCCTGCGTAGCCAACAATCGACCTATGAAAGGGGTCAAATACCTCATGCAAGCTATTTGTTTACTTCCTCCGGGCCTGAACATCCACTTCTTACTTATCGGCAAGGGTATGGATAGTCCGGAGCTTAAAAACATCGTAAAGAATAGCTCTTACCGCAGCAATATTCACTACCCCGGCTTTCGCAAAGACGTGTTGCCTTTGGTAAAAGCCTGCGATGCATTTACGCTGCCGTCCATAAAGGGAGAAGCAACGACGAAGGCGGTAATTGAGGCCATGGCTTTGGGCATCGCTCCGGTTATTTCCAATGTTCCCGGAAACCGAGAGCTCGTTATTAACGAAGAGTCGGGGCTGGTAGTTCCCATGAAAGATGCCCAGGCTTTAGCCAAGGCGTTGGAACGAATGCATACACAAGCGGATTTGCGGAGTCGGCTAGCCTCCGGCGCCCGCAGGCAAATTGCCGAAAATTTCAATACGGAACGAACCGTACGGGAAGTGGACGCCATGTACTGCAGCCTTTTCGGGTGAACCCGGACATCCTTAAGTAAAAATCCATCCGTCGCTTAAAAATACGTTAAAGAGATAGGCTGTCCACACGGCGTTCATGCCGAGCAAAAAGTACTGTACCATCATCTTCATTCTGCGCTTTCGGTTATCCGCCAGAAAAACCATCCCGAAATTACCGGCACAAAGAATTGCTCCGAGATCCTGAAACGTCCATTCGCCCGAATATGGTAGTCGGTCTACGGCAAAGAGCAAGGCTATTACTGCTGAAGCTAAAACGACTACCGAAAGATATTTAGGAAAAGCAACTACACTCCTTCGCAAAACGATAGCCGCAACAGGAAACATAGGCGTACACAACGCGTACCGAAATGCACCATTCAAACTTCCTCCCTGAAAGAAAACGATAAAAAGCGTGGCCCCTAGCATATAGGCTACTGCGCAGAGCTCCAGCCACTTGTGCTCTAAATTATTGACTCCAACAATGTCATCCTGCCGGAGCACGATAAAAGGCAAAGCCAACAAAAGAAGAGGAAAGGCCCAAAGGATAATGGTTGCAATATTCATTCCAAAGCCTTCATGAGACCAGTCGGCTACGACTTCCGGGATACGGAAAGAGTGATTCCAATTGGATTGCGCATCAAAAAAAGCGAGAAGCCCGCCGGCGCCCGTACTAAACTGGTACAGCATGGCAATAAGGGTCCCCAGCAACAGGGGTGTTAAAACATTCAGCAGGAGGAACAGCGGACGTTTAATCTGGCGGTAGCGCAACGCCAATACCATCGCCGATCCAATGGCTGCCAACAATAAAATTGTAATTGAGGGGCGTGTACAGGCCGCTAAAATGAATCCTATCCATAAAAGCCATTTTCTCTTATTCAGCAAGCCGAAAATACCAAGAGAAACCGCGAAGAAAAATAGCGATTCGGTATAGGGTAAAGCAAATACTACAAGTCCCGGCATGCCTACCATAAACCAGTACAGATTGAATCCCGGATTAAGGGAGCGGCAAAGAAGAATAAGTCCTGCTAAAAACAACACAATGTTGAGCAGCGGAATCCATATGTCGGGGAAAGGTATATAGCGAAGCACCACGGGAAAGCCAGGGAAAAAGGCACAGATATAGTCTCCTCCTGCCTTTTCAAGATTATATCCATTGTCGCGAATAAAAAGGTAATGCTGTCCATCCCAAGAACGCATACCATAGGCAGTAACATTTCTAAATGCTGTATCTTCCATTAATCTCTGCCCATCGCGGTGAACATAGTTTCCGGTAAACTTTCCCAATGTATGCTGCCAAATGGTTTCGTTTTGACCGGCAAAAAAAAGCAGTGCTGAAAGCACAAAGAAAACAATAATGGGAAGGGCTGGTCTCACGAAGCAAATATACTCTCCTAAGGAAAAAGGCCAGCGCAAGGCCATTGCTGATTATTGAAATGCGTCTAAACTCAGTAAACGGGGGCGCTCACTATAATCACTCTATTAACCACTTCCTGGGAATTCCTATTGCTCTCGACACTTCGAATATTCCAAATAAAATCTTCCCTCCCTAATGCTCAATGGTTGGTTTTATAGGCCAAGTCCAAGTGTGGGTATTGTATAGAAAACATAAAAAACCCGGCCAAAATGCCGGGTTTATAGGTGGTTTCCAAAAGCCGGATTTTACCGGCACAAGGACTCAGAAAATTCTTCGTAATTACTGCTTAACAAAACGAATTTTCTCTCCGTTCACACTCGCGAAATATACACCTGCTGTGAGTGTCGAGATATCCACTGTTACGCGTTCTGCCGTCCGCGGAGAAATATCTATTACTCTTTTTCCGGAAATATCAAAAATCTGTAGGCTTTCGATACTTTCCGCTGCCATTATGTTTAGTATGTTTTCTGCCGGATTAGGAAATACGGTGACGTTGCCAATGCTTATTGACTCTGATACAGAATTAACAATTGTGTTGTCCAGATCTGTAGTAATGCGGAAGTACATCATATCATTCAAATCAGCACTATCCATATCACCACGAACAGCCAATCCGGGCTCGAAGTCGCGCTGATAAATGATATGTACATAGTCATCCACATTCGGGGCCATGGAGGGGTATGAAACTTCATACCCATCGAAATCTTCATCGGGGGTTACATCTACAGGATCAGACCAGGTTGCTCCACCGTCTGTAGATTTAATAATGTGCAAATGACGATAATTTTGTGTGGACGTGGCGTGCGATTCAACTACCGCTGTATACGAAACATAAAGGTTTCCTTCCTCATCTTCGCCAATCTGTGGCATACCGGTCATACTTACAAAATATGCCCCAAAATCTTCGAGCAATCCTAACATTTCGTCTCCGTCTAGATCCTGTAAAAAAGCGATTTCTTCGTAGTTGTCAGCTGCCCAGCCTGCCTGCCAATAAGCCAATCCATCGGTATATGGAAAATAACTCCATTGGTCATCGCCCAGCGCATCATCCGTGTAGCGCATGTTCCCCCAGCATATATGCACCGTATTATCACTGCCGATAAAGAGCGCGCCGCTATTGTCAGTGTTGTAAAGGGTGTCGGCAACCATATCGTTGTCGATGTCGATAATTTCATCATCGCCGGTATAAAGGTCTACCGGACAATCGACCATAATCTCCTTTGTCCAGGTATCCCCATTGTCTTCAGAAATCATAACAAAAGAATCTGCAAAGGAATTGAAAACTGCGATGGCTACTTTATTCCCTCTGGCGTGAATAGCATAGGTATCTCCGCGAAAGCCCACGAATTGAGTGGCGTCCATGCCGGGAATCACATAGTCCGAAATATCCCAAGTAGATCCGCCATCCTCCGAACGCCAATAAACAATAGCACCATTAAGACCCTGGTACGTTACAGGTGGATTTTGTGTTTGGTTTGCGGCAGGGGTTGAGATAGCAACCATGTGTATGGTGTTTCCATCAGCTCCTCCGGAAACGGCCCTTGGCCACAATATCCCTTCGGGAACAACGGAGTTTATGGCCGATTCCTGCCAATCTTCGCCCCATGAATTACGCGTCAACATTCGCAGACCCACCGGGGCATTATGTGAGATTATTACTTCTTTTCCGTTTGCCAACTGCAGCAGCGAGGGCCAACCGGTTCTCACACTTTCCAGCCGTTCTGTAGGAACATCGGGCCAATTACCGTTGTCGGTAGCATTGTATCCTGTTCCTCGGTCAGTAAAATTGGCCGTTTGAAAGCTTTGCGTCCAGACCCCGGCAATACTATTTCCATTTTTAACAATCCTGTTTTGTACCGAACCATTGCTCTGCAGGTCATAATACGAAGACCCAATTATCCACTCGGTTAAGTCTCTGTTCCCCGAAGCCATGGAAGGCTGCCTTTCCGGAGGATTGCCGAGCATGTAGGCGGGATCCGCAGACAATTCCGCCTGCATCGGGAGATATTTGTCCATTTTTACTGCCCGGGTTCTAAGCTCTACAGGCACACGGGATTGGCTAACGCCCGCCAATGCCGCCATAACAAAAACAAAAGTGTAAATGTGTTTCATTCGGATAAGAAATTGAATTTTATTACTTTAAGCAGCCGTAAGGTAGGAAGTAAATACAACCCATCAAAATTTTCAGTGCCCTCCGGGTTCACCCTAAAACCCTTAATATGTCGAACTATTCTAGTTAGATAGTGCGATCATCTTCCGAAACAAACCGATAACATTCAGAATGCTTTTTTACTGAGCGTTTTTTATCTATTGCTCGAAAAAAGTCTAGTTCATCGTTTATGGCCTTCTGAATAGCAACTCCTTGGCTACAAAATAACAGCGCTCCTTCTTTTAAGTACCCCCTTGAAACACGACTCAACTCAAAGCCGAAGGCTGTTAATTCGAAGGCTGTTCAGTACAACACTGATAGAACTTAGTGCCATTGCTGCCCCTGCAACTGCAGGATTCAAGAGGATTCCCCACACCGGATAAAACAAACCCGCCGCCAAGGGTATTGCCGCCAAATTGTAGATAAATGCCCAAAAAAGATTCTGGCGTATACCGGAAACAGTCTGCGCAGAAAGTTTGATGGCGGATGGTATCAGCCGCAAATCTTCGCTCAAAAGCGTTATTTGCGCTATATCAAGTGCAACATCGGAGCCTTTGCCCATGGCTATGCTGAGATCTGCCTGTGCTAAGGCCTCCAAGTCATTAATGCCGTCGCCGGCCATCGCCACCACCTTTCCTTCTCGTTGCAGGCCACGAATGTACTCTCCTTTATCTTCCGGCATCGCCGCCGCCAAATAATGGCGAATTCCTGTTTGCGCTGCCATGAATGAAACGGCTTCTTGGCCATCTCCGCTAAGCAGATGAACTTCAATACCTGCTTTCATCATAGTTTTTACTGCTTCGGTACTGCCTTCCCTCAAATTATCAGCAATAACGAACTCGGCTAATACCTCTGCGTCGGAAGCGTAAAGTACCCTGGTACTTCCAGAAACATCGGCCATATTAAAGGTCAGAGGGTTCAACCCAGACATCGGGATGCCTTGCGAATCAATAAACGAACGACTTCCCAGTAAACGCTTTTTACCCGAAATAGTTGCCATTATACCTTTCCCCACTACTGTTCTCGCATCGCTTATGGATTCCAATCCTACTAAAGAAAACTGTTCCTTACCAAGGTGCCCTGCAATGGCTTTAGCTAAGGGATGAGCGCTTCCTGAACATAGCGCAGCGAGATAGTCTTTTTCTTCCGTCAACTGATTTTTATACCAATGCACCGCCTGAACCATAGGGTGTCCCATAGTTAATGTGCCCGTTTTATCCAATACCACAATATCGACCTTTCTGGCAACTTCCAAGCTTGCAGCATCGCGAATCAGGATATTATTTCTTGCCCCTTTTCCTATCCCTACCACGAGTGCTGTCGGTGTGGCTAATCCAAGCGCGCAAGGGCAGGATATTACCAATACACTAATTGCACAGGAAAATGCTTGCGACAAATACTCCCAGCCTCCTATTGCAATCCAAGAAGCAAACGTCGCCGCAGCTATCGCCACTACGGCAGGAACAAAAAAAGAAGCTATTCGGTCTGCCAGCTTCTGAACAGGGGCTTTACTTGACTGCGCTTTCTCGACCATTGCAATAATTCGGCCCAGTAGTGTTTCCTCACCTTTTCCGAGGACAGATACTACTAATATGCCGTCCTGGCAAAGGGTTCCAGCGAATACCCTGTCTCCTCTTTTTCTAAAAACCGGCATCGGCTCCCCGGTAAGCATGCTTTCCGCAATCCACGCCTCGCCATGCTGAATAATGGCATCAACGGGAACCCTGTCTCCCGGACGAACACGAACGCTCATTCCGGGATGAACCTCATGAATGGAAATAGGCTTATCTCCATGCTCGCTTGCCATTACCAAGCTATCGGGCTGCAAACCCATCAATTTCCGTATCGCATCAGAAGTAGCGAAACGAGCTCTTTCTTCTAACCACTTTCCCGTTAATACAAGAGCAATTACCGATACAGCGGCTTCGTAAAAAACCATATGACCGGCAAAAACAGCCGAAAAGGTTGCCGGAAAAAGTGTATGCAGCGCAGATACTAGAAAAGCTACCCCCGTGCTGAGAGCTACCAATAAATCCATTCCCGCAGTGCGCAAGCGAAGCTGCTTCCAGGCACGAATAAAAAACGGCCTGCCCGGAAAGAGAAAAACGGGAAGAGAAAGCAACAAAGACGCCCACTCGATGATAGCAGACCACTGTTCGCTCCATGCCTTCGAAGCGTACATAGAGCCCATCCCCATAATAAAAACGGGTGCCGCCAGCAGTAAGGCCAGTTTCGCGCGGCGGGAAGCCAAATAAAGTTCCTCGCGCCGAAGTTTGACTTTTTCACTTGCTTCTGCCGGATTATGCACTAGCTCATATCCTGCGCGAGTTACAACGCTCGCAATCTGATCCGGAGTTGTTTCGGCGGAGTCATACTCGACAACCAATTCGGCAGCATTGAAATTAACATTCGCTGTGCGTATGCCCTCCGCATTCAGTAAAGCCCTTTCGATAGCAAGCGCACAGGCTGCGCAGGACATCCCTTTTACCCCAAATGTTTTCTTACGGGTATGTCCCATCGCTATTTACGTATTCAGTTCCCGAGGGGAACTATTAACTTCCATACACTTTGCCCTGGCAAAGCTGGGGAACGATCTCCGGATCGAGAAGCGTAGAGGTGTCTCCCAATGCAGCGGTTTCTCCCTCTGCTATTTTCCGAAGAATACGGCGCATTATTTTTCCCGATCTTGTTTTTGGCAGGCCCGAACTAAACTGAATTTTATCGGGGCGGGCAATTTTTCCTATCTGCTCCACTACGGTTTCAACCACTTCTTCAAAAAGCAATTCACTGCCGGGGCCTTGATCCTTCAAGATAACGAAGGCATATATTCCCTGTCCTTTAATATCATGAGGATATCCTACTACGGCAGATTCCGCAACGGCAGCGTTGGCATTGATGGCGTTTTCTATTTCAGCAGTTCCTAGTCGATGCCCGGAAACATTAATCACATCATCTACGCGTCCAATTATCCGAAACATGCCGTCCTTATTACGCTTCGCCCCGTCGCCCGTAAAATAATATCCCTTGTAGGTGCTGAAGTAATTTTGGCGGCAGCGCTCATGATCTCCATAAGTGGTGCGCAAAATAGACGGCCAGGGAAACTTCATCGCGAGATAGCCTTCTGCTTCAGGTTCCAAAATCTCCTTACCCTCCTGATCCAGTAACACGGGTTGAATACCCGGCAGGGGAAGACCGGCATAAGACGGAATCATGGGACTAATACTTCCCAGACCGGAAATCATTATGCCTCCGGTTTCAGTTTGCCACCAGGTATCTACCACAGGACAACGCTTCTTTCCTACATGAAGATGGTACCAATGCCAGGCTTCCTCATTAATGGGCTCGCCCACGGAACCGATAATCTTCAGGGTATGAAGGTTAGCGCTTAGCACATGATCTTCTCCACAAGCCATCAGCGCCCGAATCGCTGTTGGTGCTGTGTAAAACTTAGTAACACCATGTTTATCGCAGACCTGCCAAAATCTGCCCGGATCTGGCCAGGTAGGAACTCCTTCAAACATCACACTCGTCGATCCGTTCAGGAGCGGACCATATACTATATAAGAGTGGCCCGTTATCCATCCCACATCGGCCGTACACCAATAAATATCATTCTCCTCTATCTGGAAAACGCTCGAAAATGTATACCCGGCATATACCATATATCCTCCGCAGGTATGCACAACGCCTTTCGGCTTTCCGGTTGAACCCGAGGTGTATAGGATAAAGAGCATGTCTTCTGCGTCCATTTCCTCAGCCGGACAATCCGACGATACTCCCTCAGAGATTATGTGATACCAATGGTCCCGACCAGCCTGCATGGGAACATCCCAGGCCGTCCGCTGCACCACGAGAACCGATTGCACAGATTCGCATTGACCAACCGCCTCGTCGACAATACGCTTAACTGGCATTTCCTTAGCTCCCCGATACATTCCGTCGGTAGTTATAACCACTTTCGCTGTGGCGTCGTTTACCCTGTCTGCGAGCGAATTGGCAGAAAACCCGGCAAAAACAACCGAATGAACAGCGCCTATTCGGGCACAAGCTAATACTGCTACTGCCAACTCCGGAATCATTGGCATATAAAGGCAAACACGGTCGCCCTTACTTACCCCCAGGGATTTGAGCACATTGGCAAAGGTGCCTACACGCCGGTGCAGTTCCTTGTAAGAAATTTTTACCGATTGTTCTGATGGGTTATTAGGTTCCCAAATAATCGCGGTTTTATCTCCCCGCTCGGCCAAATGACGATCAAGGCAATTCTCCGTTATATTGAGTTTGCCATTTGTAAACCATTTGATGTCCGGGGTATCAAATTCCCATTGTAACACCTTATCCCATGGCTTTTTCCATTGATAACATTCTGCTATTTCAGCCCAAAATGTTTCCGGATCTGATACACTTTTATCATAGTCCCTTCGGTACTCCTCCCAGGTATTGCTTCTTTTTATCATATTCGTATTACACTATTTATTTTTAACCTAACAATCTCATGGAAAGTAGATTGTGTTTTCTATTATTTCAGAATTTTCAATAAAACTTTTAAGCGCGCTTTGGCTGGCATAGCGCTGCAGGGTATACGTGTTTCCTGAAGCATTAAAACAATACATAGTCCCTTGCATCGCAATGCCTCCGCTATCAAAAATATAGTCAAGACATCGAGCTTCGACACCCGCAAAGTAACAAATTCGAATCGAATCAGATTTTTCGATTTGAAGGGATGAAGGCAGCGACCGGCTATAATTCGCCCAAAATCCATCCAAAATAAATTCTGGCGGCATAACGCCTTGCATTGCAGTAAGTAGTACGGAATTGCTATCGCTGGAAATCAGCTCAACGAACAGGCTTCCTCCGGTAGAATCGGCCGAAATCGCCCAATCAGCAGGAAAATCAAATTCCACCATCGAAGAGCGAAACGGCTCGTTTGCATCAACGCAGGAAATCAAAAGTGAAATGGCAGGTAATGTATATACAACGATTCTTTTCATGGACTATGTTCCGCAAACAATGGGTTACCTTCTTTTTCCGATACCAAGCTATACATACTGGTTATATTTATGGGTATGTTTCCCTAATTGATACTTACCCGCCATGTTTATTTCATGTGCAGAAATTGTGCCCGCTTATGATATGTTTTCGGTTGTTCAGAATCAAGCCAAATTATGAAACAAATACAAACCTTCACAGCAACCGTATCTCCAATCGCTGTGATTATAATTAGAAAGCACAAAAATCGGAAGAATACCTCGATACGTGTTCTCTTTACCACACGCCCTGCTCAAAATTGTTCGCAAGTATAAATATACAGCTCTGCCTTGGAGCGTAACAAACAACAACAAGGCAATAATATCTGTCCATTTTATTGAAAAATTAGACAATTACATTTTGTAATGTTTGGTTTTCTTGATTGCTCGTAATCAATTTCAAACCAACTGGTTGACTTTGAAAAAATAAACCTACTTTTGCTCCGTCTATTGTATATGCTCGTTTCTTTCTGCCGTTTCACGCTACTTTTTAGCCTTCTTATTGCCGGGTCATTCCTTACCAATAGGGCAGCTATTCCAGCTACCGATTCGAAGTTGGAAGTGCGGCAATATGATAGCGAAAATCATCCCTTGATACGTCCTTTCGCCTGTCCTATTGGAGCGCAGGAAAGCGAAGTGGGAAAAGAAAAAGATGAATCGCAATATTTTTACGGCAGTTTTGAACATCGCTGGCCCATTTTTGTCAACCCCACGCTTTCTGTCGATTGGAGGAAAGGCCGCTCGAGGCAATGGCGCAGCGTCTATTTGTTAAATCAGGTTTTCAGGAATTAGTAAGCGAACACTTTCCGCTTGCTACTAAATTTTTTCGGCATTCGTCCGATTTTCCTGAAAATACCATAACATGTCACATTTCACAAAGCCACCCAAAGATGGCCTGGTCGGGCTGTTGCAGAACTGGAAACAGGATCTGTCCGCCGGGTTCAGTGTTTTTCTATTGGCATTGCCATTAAGTTTAGGCATCGCCAAAGCCTCTGAATTTCCTCCCGTAATGGGCTTGCTAACTGCTATTATAGGCGGAATTATTGGCAGCCTCCTTTCTGGCTCGCCGCTTAGCATTAAAGGTCCGGCAGCCGGACTTATTGTGGTCGTTGCCGGTGCAGTTACCGATTTCGGCGGCGGAGAAGCCGGCTGGCATTATGCGCTGGGAGCCATGCTTGTTGCCGCTCTGGTTCAGATCGGATTTGGTTTGGCGCGCTGGGGAAAAATGGTTGACTATTTTCCCTTAACTGCAGTGCATGGGATGTTAGCCGCAATCGGATTAATTATTATCGCCAAACAGATTCCGGTATTGCTAGATATAAACCCTGCCCTTACGAAGGGGAAAGGTCCATTGGAACTTTTCACGGCTATTCCGGAATTCGTTTTGAGCCCAGACCTCCGCGCTAGTGCAATTGGGATTACCTGCCTGGTCATAATGCTTTTATGGCCGCGCAGTAAAAATCCTGTCATCAGAAAAATTCCTGCTCCCCTGGTTGTTCTTGCTATTGCCATACCTGCGGAACTGGCTATGGACTTTAAGCATACCGAACCCGAATATGCTTTGCTCCATGTAGGCGATCTATGGGAAAGCCTAGATTTCAATGTTTATTTTAACGGACTGGAGCGGCCAACAATATTCATGAAATATGTACTAATGTTTGCGCTCATTGGTTCTTTGGAATCATTGCTAACGATAAAGGCGGTCGATTTAAGCGACCCTTACAAACGCAAATCTTCTGCCAATCGGGACTTGCTTGCCATCGGAGTCGGAAATGCCCTAAGCGCGATTTTAGGAGGGCTTCCAATGATTTCTGAAGTAGCCCGAAGCACCTCAAACGTTTCGTTTGGTGCGCGCACAAGATGGTCTGGGTTTTTCCATGGTTTGCTTTTGCTGGTTTTCGTAATTGCCGCTACACCCTTACTTGAACTTATTCCGAATACTGCGCTGGCAGCCATGCTTATTACTGTTGGCATACGACTTTCCCACCCGAAAGAATTTATTGGCATGTATCGCCTTGGTCCCGAAGCCCTTGCGGTATTCATTACAACTATTTTTGTTACTCTCGCGGAAGATCTATTATTGGGAATATTTGCCGGAATGGCTCTTAAAATACTAATCCATACGACCAAAGGGACACCAATCAGTTCTTTTTTCAAAAGTCAGGCCGATGTTTCCTTTGATGGCAATCGATATCTGGTTTCCGTAAGCCAATGTGCTGTTTTCACCAACTTCCCCGCCTTAAAGCGAAAGCTGGAATCAATTCCTCCGGGTTTTGCAATTACCATCGACTTATCCGATACAACGCTGGTAGACACGCATACCATGGAGAGTCTTCATCACTTTTGCGAAGATTATAACGCCTATGGTTCTGGTAAGTCTCTTATAGCGGGACTCGACAATCATCGGTCAAGAGGAAATCATCGCTTTGCGACAAGAAGCAAATAACCTGTAAAAAATTAACGCAGTCGCTCTTCGAGCGTGTTATATATGATACAGAGCGAAAAAACCATGTTCAAATTGGAAGAAACGCTGGCCCGGCTGGCACATTATCTTCCTGCGCAAGGCGTTCTCAAAGACTTTATACATCATAATACCTTACACTCCTTCCAGGAAAAGCCCTTTCCGGAAGCGCTTCATAATGCTTCCCGCATTTTCGGATATCGGGTTTATCTTCCAATTGAGGAGTATCGGGAGCGTCATCGCCGGGGAGAAATTAGCAATGAGGTCATAGACAGAATAATTTCCTGGAATCGGGATGCAAACGACTGCGCATATTGGAAGGGTCTTTTGCTACATGGTCAATTCAACGAAAGCCGCTCTCCCAAGATAGGAGAACTCCGCGCAAACTGGAAAAAGTCCTTTCGCATAGACCTTGACTCCATGGTACATCCACTGCTATTTAGAATGCTGTGCTCGTATCTGGACCAGGGAGTTTCCCTCAGGCCTTTCCCGGATGAACCCGGAGGGTTTCTTGAATCATTACGCCAAATTGAGCGGACAGGAATAACGAGTTTCTTTCGAAAAACCTCTACGAAAAATCGCTTCCTGCAGGAGGGGCTTCAAATAGAATGCCTTTTAAAAGAAATTGTTGGCAATGAGGAGCTATTTGAACAATACCTGTTCGACCAGCAATTCGCGCACCCCGGCTGGTCTGGATTGGTGGCGCAACTCGAAGCGAATCCAGGACAGTTGCTAGCTTCAAAAAGTATTCGTCTTGGAGAGCTCATTGCCCTGGAGCTATTACTTGAACTTGATGCTCTCGATTATACGTTAGGGAGTAAACGTAAACCACTAGGCGATGCAATTTTAACTCCTCCCGGCCCCCTGTTTGACATTATTACACCGGAGCAGTACGACGAAGTGATGTGTCTCTGGCAACAATGCATGGAATGGAGCTGGTACGATCAGGTGCTTGGGGGTATTCAAGTACAGCGAAAGCAGAAGAAAGAAATTCGCTTTAAAAGCTTTCAAGCGATTTTTTGCATCGACGATCGGGAATGCTCGCTTCGCAGACATCTTGAAACACTTGATCCCGATTGCGAAACATTTGGCACGGCAGGTTTCTTCAATGTAGACGCCCAATTCCGTCCATTTGGTGGAAAGTATACCACGAAAATTTGTCCGGCGCCAATACACCCCAAACACATAATTCGGGAAACCGACAAAGGTCAAAGACTATATCGGGATGTTCATTTTTCAAGACACAGCCATTCCATATTCAAGGGTTGGCTAATCTCACAAACGCTTGGCTTTTGGTCGGCGCTTAAATTGTTTTTTCATCTTTTCAAGCCCTCTCTGAGTCCCGCAAGTACACGCGCCTTTCAACATCATGCCCCATATGCACAACTTAGCGTAGCCTGCTCCAGTACAAATGAAAAGGATGGGGATTTTCAGGCAGGTTATACCGTAGCAGAAATGTGTGTTCGGGTTTCCAGCTTGTTGAAAAGCATAGGATTGGTTAAAGATTTTACTTCCGTTGTTTACGTGGTTGGGCATGGTGCGAGTTCCGTAAATAACCCTCACTATGCTGCCTATGATTGTGGTGCCTGTTCCGGCAGGGCGGGATCCGTAAACGCCCGGGCCTTCGCTTTTATGGCAAACCATCCGGAAGTTCGAATAAGGCTGCGCGAAGAGGGAATTATTATTCCCGATGAAACACGCTTTGTGGGAGGGATTCATGACACCACGCGGGATGAAATTCAATTCTTCGACGAAACAGCGCTGTCCCCCATCCTGCTCAACACCCATGGTCGCAATATGCGCGCATTTGTAGAAGCAGGAAGCTTAAATGCCAGAGAGCGCTCACGCAGATTCGAATTAATAGACAGCTCGGGTTCACCCGAAAGAATACACCAATTGATAAAACGGCGTTCGGATTCGTTATTTGAACCTCGTCCGGAACTGAACCATGCCAACAACTCACTTTGCATTGTAGGTCGACGGGAATTGAGTCGCTCGCTATTTATGGATCGAAGGGCATTCCTCAATTCCTACGATTATAGGGTAGATTCTGACGGGAAGTATCTAACCGGAATTTTAAACGCCGTCGCTCCCGTCTGCGGTGGAATAAATCTGGAGTACTATTTCTCCCGGGTTGATAATGAAAAGCTAGGAGCCGGGAGCAAGCTACCCCACAATGTAATGGGCCTGATTGGCGTTGCCAATGGGATTGACGGAGACCTTAGGCCAGGACTCCCCGCACAAATGATCGAACTGCATGACCCCCTTAGGCTGATGATAATAGTAGAGCAAAAAGCGGAAATTGTCCTTAAATCCATAGCGGCTAATCTGGCTACGTTTAATTGGTTCAGTAAAGGGTGGATTCATCTGACGGTTGTAGATCCGGAAGACTGGAAAATATATCGTTATGCCAATGGGGAAATGATTTTATATTCTCCCATCTCTAAAGACTTCACTGTAGTTGCCGATATCGATCACCTTATTCGGTCGGCGCGCTCCTCTAATATACCTGTTCACTTATTACATAGTAATTAAGCCATGGAAGTTCTTCTAATTCTTATGTTGCTGATTCCGCTTTTCGGATTCGCTAGCAGCCTGTTGGTTCCTCGGTCGAATGAATCCGTAATGTCTGCGATTGTGATAGGAACCACCCTTATTCAAATGTTGCTGATTACCATTTCGGGAGTTCTTTGGAGTGTAGGGGAATCTGCTTCGTATCTCAAGGAAGTTGTTAGAATTTCTTTTGCAGGTAACTATAGTTTCTCGCTGTGTGCTTATCTCGACAAACTATCTGTTGTGTTCGTTTTAATAGGGACTATTCTAACTACTCTGGTTGGAATATACAGCCGATATTATCTTCATCGCGAGCTAGGATTTAAGCGCTTCTTCAATACTATCCTTTTTTTCTTTTTCGGATATAATTTAACGGTGTTATCAGGAAATACCGAAACCCTATTCATGGGATGGGAAGTACTGGGCCTTGCTTCATTTCTGCTGATTGCTTTCTACAGGCAGCGCTACCTTCCGGTTAAAAATGCGGTAAAAGTGTTTTCAGTCTACCGAATTACCGATGCGGGCATTCTGTTATTTATGTGGATTAGTCATCATTTCTGGAATGAAAGCATAACTTTCCAGCGACTGAGCGAACAAGGGTTTACTGGGCAACATTTTCAAGGCCATGAAACACTGGTCCTCGCCATGGCAATGATGCTTCTGCTAGCCGCCTCAGCAAAAAGCGCCCTGCTTCCTTTTACTTCGTGGCTTCCGCGAGCCATGGAAGGTCCCACACCATCATCAGCCATCTTCTACGGTTCGCTGGCCGTACATATGGGCGTTTTTCTGCTGCTAAGAACCCATTCTGTCTGGGAATACCAAACATCTGTGAAGATCCTGATGGGTGCCGGCGGTATCTTAACAGCGCTTATTGCCGGCGGCATAGCGCGGGTTCAGAGCTCCGTCAAGAGCCAGATTGCCTACGCTTCTGCAGGGCAAATAGGAATTATGTTTTTCGAGTTGTCCCTTGGCTGGACAGATTTAGTTTTAATACACTTCGCAGGCAATGCCTTCCTGCGAACATACCAGCTTCTGGTATCGCCATCGGCAGTGAGCTACAGAATACAAGAACAATTTTTTAACAGCCCGTCAAAACACACGGCGTTCGAAGACCGCTTGCCCAAAAAATGGAGAAACACCCTATACATCCTCGCGGTAAAAGAATGGAATCTGGACAATCATTTATACGGCTGGTTTTGGAAGCCGCTGAAGCACATAGGTAATCTGCTAGACTTTTTGACGCCGAAAAAAGCCCTGTTCTTCTTGTTCCTGAATATTTTTCTTGCGCTTGTATTGCTGCATTACCGCGAGCACATTCCAGAGGTGGTGATGCGCTATATGCCCATTGTTTTTTCTTTTTTTGCATTGCTATCCGTGCTAAAGGCATTTGTTGAACGGCGATATGCCCGATTGAGCTTGGTTTTGGTTTTTCTGAATCATTGCTGGATTGCCCTAGCCGTTTCATTCAACGAACACTTTTCCTTTTCCCATATTCTTATGTACTTGGGAGGAATGAGTGTTGGCTTTCTGCTTGGGATGGTTGTTTTGCAACGTATGGTTGCCAAGGAACAACACATCGACTTAGATCGGTTTCATGGGCATTGTTACGAATATCCCCGTCTTGCTTTCCTATTTCTTTTAGCCAGCTTAGCCATGAGTGGATTTCCTGTAACCACGGCCTTTGTAGGGGAAGACCTTATATTCAGCCATATTCATTCGGATCAAATTGCCCTTGCCTCTTTTGTGGCAGTTAGCTTTATTGTGGACGGCATTGCATTAATCCGAATTTATGCGCGCGTATTTTTGGGCCCTCACGCCAAGACATATCATGAAATTGCCTTTAGATCTGCCTAAAGGTCTCTTTTTAAGCAAATTCTCTTCTTTTCTTGTTGCTTTGGCCACAATTACTATATTTACTAGACCAAAACCAAATAACAATGAGAATAGCATCGGCTTCAGGGTATACGGGGCGTTTCGTCCTGTTTGCAACGTATATCGTTCTATCGATGGTAGCTTTTCGTGCCTCTGCCCAAGGCATTGCAGGTTGTACCGATCCAAATGCCTGCAATTATAACCCGCTCGCCACCTTCGACGATGCTTCCTGCGTTTACGGGAATTGTGAGTTCCTCGCCGTCAACGACGAAATATGCATTCAACTGGGCGATTTGCCTATTGGCAATGTGTTAAACAACGATATTATTGCCCCCGGAATCGAATATGTTGTTCTTGCGCAAAACGAGAACCCATGTATATTTATAGATCCCGGAGGGAATCTTCGCTGGTATGAAGGCAACAGCCCATCTGAAGAATGCTGTGGACTTCATTATCTTGAATACACCATTCAAAGCGGCAATCTAATCAGCCAGGCCTATTTGAAAGTTACTGTAAAATGTA
>Ga0315906_10001201_pt1 | contig 38993 bp, 36 predicted proteins | sample LakEriMetagenome_4_FD_203526 | JGI IMG/M metagenome (GOLD analysis project Ga0315906, IMG submission 203526) | Freshwater fungal communities from buoy surface, Lake Erie, Ohio, United States - Buoy 2 MA122 | ecosystem: Environmental > Aquatic > Freshwater > Lake > Lake biofilm | place: USA... | reverse complement strand
TCCCAATTTGTTCAGTGCACTTTTCCTGATATCATTCATACTGCAGTTGTTTTGGTCGGAGGCATTTCAAATATAGTACATGCCTTGCAAAAGACATCAGCAGATAGCGGATATGTTGCATGAAGGCTTATTCCACCGTCACACTTTTGGCCAGGTTACGTGGCTTGTCCACATCAAATCCTTTCGCAATGCCTACATAATAGGAGAGTAGTTGCAGGGGGATCACACTCAGCATCGGTGCAACGATCTCATCAGCCGTCGGTATGGTAAACACGGCATTGCTCAGGGTTGGACTGATGGTATCACCTTCTGTAATGATCGAGATCACGATGCCTTTTCTGGCTTTGATCTCCTGCATGTTGCTGACGATCTTTTCGTGATAGGAATCTTTGGTAGCAATGAAAACAACCGGCAATGTTTCTGTCACCAGAGCGATCGGGCCATGTTTCATTTCGGCGGCAGGATAACCTTCAGCATGGATATAGGAGATTTCTTTCAGTTTGAGGGCTCCTTCGAGGGCAACGGGGAAATTATAGCCGCGCCCGAGGAATAATGCATCGGATGACGAGGCGAATAAATCAGCCATTTTTTTCACCTGATCAGCCTGTTCAAGAATAACGGCCACTTTTTCGGGAACAGATTCCAGTTCCACTAAAAGCTGCATGTATTTTTCATCAGAAATAGTACTTTTTGCTTTGGCAATTTTTAGTGCAACCATGGTGAGTACGGCCAGTTGACCGGTAAAGGCTTTTGTACTGGCCACTCCGATTTCAGGACCGGCATGCGTATAGGCACCTGCATGCGACATACGAGCAATACTGCTGCCGACGGCATTCACCACACCAAAAATGAAAGCGCCCTTTTCTTTGGCATTTTCTAAAGCAACGATCGTATCAGCAGTTTCACCGCTTTGAGAAATGGCAATGATCACATCTCCTTCCTGAATGATCGGGTTACGATATCGGAATTCAGATGCGTATTCAACCTCAACGGGGATGCGACATAATTCTTCAAAAATATATTCGGCTACTAAACCCGCATGCCAGCTGGTACCGCAGGCTACCATGATGATGCGTTTGGCATTCGTCAGCTGATCAAGATGCTGTTCTACACCTGCCATCGTGATGGTGCCGGCTTTTGCATCAATGCGTCCTCTCAGACAATCCTGAATAGTGGTTGGCTGCTCATGGATTTCCTTGATCATGAAATGATCATAACCGCCTTTTTCAATGGCCGCGAGTTCCATGTCAAGCTGTGTGATATAAGGAGTTACTTTTTCATTGCCAAGATTTTTTAAAATCAATTCGTCAGGTTTTACAATAGCCAGTTCATAGTCATTTACATATACCACTTCTTTCGTGTATTCAATAATAGGTGAAGCATCACTTGCCAGAAAATGTTCTCCTTTCCCTATACCTATTACCAGCGGACTTCCTTTTCTTGCAGCAATGATGGTTTCGGGATCATTCTGATCGATTAGTAAAATACAATAAGCTCCCACCACACGTTTTAAAGCAATACGTACCGCTTCTTCCAGTGAGCAGCTATTATTGATCTGAATATCTTCTATGAAAAACAATAATACTTCGGTATCGGTATCGCTCGTGAATGTATATCCTTTGGAGAGTAATTCCTTTTTAATCAGGGCATAATTTTCTATGATGCCGTTATGAATCATCGCCAGCTTTCCGCTGGGGCTTATGTGGGGATGGGCATTCCGGTCGCTGGGCTCTCCGTGGGTGGCCCATCTGGTATGTCCGATACCTGTCTGGCTATGCAGGTCTTTGCCAATCAGACTTTCTTCGAGATCAGCAACCTTCCCCTTTTTCTTATATACTTTTAGGCCCGAATTGAGTAAAGCCACTCCGCTGCTATCGTAACCTCTGTACTCCAGTCTTTTTAACCCTTTAAGTACAATTGGGTAAGCTTCCCGGGGACCAGTATAACCAACGATGCCACACATATGCTATGATTTATGTTTGAAGTGCAAAAATAGGCTTCCTTTGATGAAATTAAAAGTGACAAGCTGTTGATTTTCAGTAAGGGCAGAATTACAACAACACCCCGTTCAGAAACAGATACGCCATTGAAAAATAAATGATAAGTCCCGTCACGTCAACCAGTGTTGCAACGAAAGGAGTAGAGGAGGCGGCGGGGTCAAATCCCATTTTCTTCAAAAAGAGTGGTAGCATGGATCCCATCAGTGTACCCCATAGTACAATACCGATGAGCGACGAGCCAACGGTAAGTCCTATGCGTAAAAAATGTTCGCCGAATTTATCAGAAAAGAAATGCCAGATAGTAATTACGCTAAATCCAATAATGAAGAGAGACGCTCCTAAAAGGAGACCGGAAAGAATCTCTCTTTTCATGATACGCCACCAGTCGGCAATGGTAATCTCACCCAAAGCCATGGCCTGAATGATCAGCGTACTTGCCTGAGAGCCGCTGTTTCCGCCGCTTGAAATGATCAAGGGAATGAAAGTGGCGAGAATAACTACTTTGGCAATTTCATCTTCATAACTCTGCATGGCACTGATGGTCATTAGCTCACCAAAGAAGAGAATGATCAGCCAAACGACTCTTTTTTGAAAGAGTTTGAAGATGGGTGTTTCAATATAGGGTTCATCCAGCGCCTCTGTACCCCCCATTTTTTGCATGTCTTCACTAAACTCTTCATTGGCTACCCAGAGAACGTCATCGATCGTAACAATCCCTAATAGTTTGTTTGATTTACTTACAACAGGAAGCGCATCCCGGTTATTCATTTTAAACACCTCATTGGCTGTTTCCTGGTCATCTTCCGGATGAAGTGCGATAAAACGTTCATCCATTAATTCAGAGACTTTTACGGAAGGTTCACTCAAAATAAAATCACGGATCTTTATATCATCAATGAGTTCACCTTTTGCGTTGATCACATAGATCACGCTGATGGTTTCGCTGTCTTTCCCGTATTTACGAATGGTCGCAAATACTTCTTCTACGGTATTCTCAGGATAAACATACACGTAGTCCGGGGTCATTAGCCGTCCGATACTGTTTTCAGGATACCCCAAAAGCGACAGGGTTACTTTTCGTTCGTCGGGATTTAATAATTTGATGAGCTCGCGTACAGCATTGCTGGGGAGCTCTTCCAGAAAGTCGGTCCGGTCATCGGCCGGAAGTTCATTCAGCAGTTCAGCTGTTTTAAAAGGGGGTAATTTTTTTATGATATCTTTTTGCGTGCCGATATCCAGGATCTTGAATACATTCACAGCCCGATGATTGCTGAGAGCAGACACAATAGCGGCCTCGTGATCCGGATTGTCCTCAATCAGTTCCGCCACGTCACTGATATTCTGATCGTCCAGAAATTCCTGAATAGCTGTTCTGTTTCCCTGTTGGAGCAGGGAAAGAAACTGTTCACTCAATGATATTTTTTCTTCTATACTCATTAAAAAAGTAACCGGGTGCAAGTTATCATTTAGATTTGAATTTTATTTTAATATGTTACGTTATCCTTCGTTGTATATTGGCCAATCACTGGAAAAAGGCAGAGGTATATTTACATCCGAAGCCATACCGGCTGATACCATCATTGAATGGTCACCGGTCATTACTATGACAGCCACCGAAAGAGTCTTACTGGATCAAACCCGATTGCACGATTATATCTTTGAATGGGGGGAGGATGCGAGCCTGTGCGCAATGGCACTCGGATGGATTCCGATCTTTAATCATGCCGTACCGGCTAATTGTGAGTATTTCATGGATTTTGAAGAAGAGACGATGTTTATAAAAACAGTGAGAATAATCGACCCCGGGGAAGAGTTGTTCGTCAATTACAAAGGAGATTTTGACAATACGGAGGCGGTTTGGTTTCAGGCTAAATAACATGGGAAGGGAAAAGGAATTGCAAGGGTGAATTAAAAAAAAATACAGGTTTTTACTTAGAAATATAAAAGACGCATGTTAACTTTGCATTGAACAAATGCCTCTTGATAGCCTATTTGTCATTACTTAAGCTTACCAAATCCTTTGAATGATCCTTTGTTTATCTAAAACGGATCATATGTTACGCTACCTCTTTTTATGCATCTTTTTACAGGGTACTCTCATTCATTCTTCGTATGCCCAGCAGGCTGAAGTATTAGGGGGCTGTTTTTATAACAACACGACCAACCGGGTTACGGTACGGATTGCCATTCGTAATAAGACAAATAATGCAACCAGTATGGAATTTACCGGTATGCGTTTTGGTTTTCAGTATAATGAAAACGCGGTGAATTATGTGGGGTATAGAAGCTATATGAATTCATCATCAGGCAATAAGCTTGATGATGTATCTTTTTTAAGTGTCATTGGACCGGATACAGGTCCCTCTCCGGCTGTAGGTACAGAATCAACTTCTTCTCGTACTGCTAACATTTACAGTGGTGGTACCAAAGTCTTACAAAGAAGATTTATCAACAGATCAACTTCTGATTGTAACAATGTAATGGTATTGCAACCGAACCAGTCAGTCATTCTGATCGATATATTTTTTACACTGGATGGCAATAATCCTTCTTATTACAAGCTGAATGTGCCCGGCTATGGTTTTGATTCACCTGAATTTATCGCTCAGTTTTTAACCAGTCATGAGGGGGTTTTGAAAGATAACTTTAAAGAAATTGCCGTAGTCGTAATCCGAACAGCCAATGGAGATAATAATGTCTATCAGCCCTTTGATATGCAGAATTGTGCCAATGGCAATGTCAATCCTATTACCATTAGCGGAAATGATATCAATTTTATATCTCCCATAAATAATGCTATCCTGAAAGGCAATTTTGATCAGGTTTATTTAAATGATCAAAAAAATGCAAGAGAGATTCGCTGGGAATATCTCAATAATGAGCTGGTTAAACATTTTGAGATTGAGGGCGCCCGATCAAATGGGGAGTATAAGCTAGTAAAAAAAGTGAGTTCTTCATTGAAATCTGGCAAAGCTGTCTATCAATGGTCGGATAATGCCAATAATGAATACAGTACATATCGGATCAAGGCAGTTATGAATGACGGAGATGTTGATATAAGCCAGACACTCAAGGTATTTAAAAATGCCAAAGCGTTAGCTATATATCCGAATCCAGTTATCAATGATTTACAGGTGGTATTGCCGAATAGTTTTTCCAACGCCCGATATAATATCTACAGCTCAACAGGCCTTCTCGTCAAGCAGTTTCAAAAAGCCGGTCAGATCAACAGGATTGGTGTTAATGAGCTGTTCCCTGGCTTGTATCTGTTTGAAGTCACTGATCTCCAGACGGGGGAACGTTTGGTTACACCCTTTCAAAAGCAGTAGAATTCTTGTTTAACATCATTAGGATTTTCATTTGTTTTGATTATCTTCGTAAGGCATATTCGTGATATGTCTTAAGGAAATATGCAAACAATCTTTTGCAAGTTCAAATGAAAAAAATTGCTTTATTCATATTGTTAACCGGTGTTTTGTTGCGCTGTGTTCCTGCTGCTGCCCAGGAATTTGAGGCCACAGCCATACATAAATATGTTTTTTTGAAATGGAAATGGCCCGCCAGTCAGCAACCGGATCATTTTGAGATTGAAAGACGCAGCCGTGGAGGTTCATTTGCCATGATTGCCATGACATTTTCCGGTGAGCCGAATGATACATCCGCACTTTACTATAAGGACAAGCTGACAGGTGTGGAAGATCATTATTATTATCGTATAAAAGCGATCTATCAGGATGGCAAATCTGATTACAGTGAGATTATATCACTTTCTCTTGAAAAAACAGCCGATCAGAAAATGATCGATGCGATCCTCGATAAATCTACCGGTAAAGTTAAGCTGTCACTACCACCGCTTAATGGTAATTATATCTGCCGTATCTATAATATGAACGGTGTTTTGTTATCAGTTGAAAAGCCGGAAGCCTGTGAACCGGAATTATCCCTCGCTCAGGCAGAAGGTTCGCGTTTTTTCATAGAGACCTATCATCCGCAGACAGGTAAGAAATTTTACAGTACCTACTCCCGTAATTGATTGCTTTTTAAAAACTGTACCGGAAACGAATAAAGCTGTTGTGCAAGACTCCGTTCCATGTTTTTTCTTTTAGAAAGAAATGCTGTAATACCAAATTGGTTTCCCATTCATCCGATAAGCTGACGGTGCCGGTTGGTATGATCAAAAGAATGTTTGACATAGGCGAATATATAATCGTTGTGCCGGATTTGATAACAGGTGTCCATTCCTTCTGTGTGGTGATTTCTACATTCCATGCAGCCGGCATTTGCTGAAGAGGCGTCATTCTAAACATCAGGTCATTTCTGTTTTGGATGGATCCTTTTTTACCTGCACTGTTATATAAAAAACCTGTTTTCACATACCATCCCTTTTTAAACATGTAATCAATTTCAGCGGTAATATTATAAACGGGAGCTACATCGTTTCTCAGCATTTGAAATTCACCTTTAAATCCGGCTTCCTTGATATGCCCTGCCCACGATGTTCCTAAGGTCAGATGATTATTATACAGACCGATGTTAGCCTGTACATCCCATTGGTCGATCTGTATGAGATATTTTAAACCGCCAAGTATTTCTCCCTTGCTTCCAGCAAACCCCCAGGCCATTTCCAGATTGGAATTGGCATTGATAAGGTATCGGGTTTGAATGGCATCACATCCGGGTCTTTCTTCATAATCAAAATCCAGAAAATTATAGGTATTGAAAATGTCATTCGGGTTCCAGGTAGTGGTAGTACTCCAGTTGATGCGTTGCCGGCCTGCTCGTAGAAACCATTTATTTGCTGAATAACTCATCCATAGTCGCTCTGTATTTGATAAGATGATCAGATCCGGTTTATTCACCCAGGCCACCGATAAATTCCATTTGTCATTTGGATTTTGGAGCAAGGACTTGAAATTGGTCTGAAGCTTTATTTCATCACCGCTGATGATCCTTGTCCTCCATTCACCGGCAATGATGAGCGAAGAATGAATGTTCCATTTTAAATTAATACGGTTATGCAATAGCTGATTTGACAATACATCGCCATTGTCATGGAATTGCCAGTTTTGCAGGCTTTTGATGTAACCGTTGATGCTTATTTTTTTTATTGGACTAAAAGCCGTTTGGGCGGTAGTATCATATCTGAACAAGGATAGAATAGCAATGAATGATATCTGTATGCAACATATCGTTTTCATTTTATACATGAAGTGAAGGGTGAGGAACATCGGTATTGACAGCAGCGGTATCCGAAGCAATCCTTCCGTCAACCAGTGTGATCACCCGTCTTGCCCGATCAATCACCCGTTGATCGTGCGTTGAAAATAAAAAGGTCATATTCTCTTCTTTATTCAGTTTTTCCATAATGTCTAAAAGATTTGAAGCTGATTTGGAGTCCAGATTCGCAGTAGGCTCATCGGCCAGAATGAATTCAGGTTTGGAAGCCAGTGCCCGCGCAACGGCAACCCGTTGCTGCTGACCGCCCGATAATTTAGCGGGACGGCTGTGTATTTTGTCGGATAATCCTATTTGTGAAAATAATTGTTCCACGCGTTTTTGTCGTTCTATTTTGCTGATGCCCTGCAGCATCATAATAAATTCCACATTTTCTCCGGATGTAAGAACCGGTATCAGATTATAGTATTGAAAAACAAAACCAATATGATGTAGACGGAATTGAATGAGCTCCGAGGCGCTGAGCAAAGTAATATCCGTTCCGTTGATCAGGATATTACCTTCATCGGGCTTGTCAAGACCTCCGATCAAATTCAGTAAGGTTGTCTTTCCTGATCCTGAAGGACCAACCAATGCGGTGAATTCTCCCTGCTCAATATGCAGATGAACCTGCTGAATAGCATAAACCGGGATTGTTTCGGGATTATATGTCTTACTGATATGATGTGTATCTATAACGGTTTTTTGCATATGCTTTTTTTTAAATTCGGATGGCATTGGCCGGTTTCATACGGAGTATTTTAACAACAGGAATGATACTCGATAATAAGGCAGTCATGCTGACGATAAAAAATATAGCTACAAGTTTCTCGGAGGGAAACACAGGATACAAATGGCTGCTGAATCCAAAACTAGCCATCAGATCTTTTCCGTTGGATGCCAGATCCAATCCTGTTTTACTGTAATAGTCGATCAGAAACCAACCCACAGTCAACCCCAGAGGTGTACCTGCTATAGTTAATAATACTGTTTCGAGGATGATTAGTCCGCTTATTCTCTTTTGTGATGTTCCAAGAGCCATCATCATGCCGATTTCCCGACTTCTTTCCAATACAGCCATGAGCATGGTATTCGTAATCCCGAAAGCTAACGCAAGCATGATGATAATAATGATTACATAGGAATAATCGTCAACGGTTTTAACGAGCAGATTAGTTTCCGGTGAAAGTTGCTGCCAGCTTTTAATATCAAGTCCGGGATAATCGGTCTTCCATGTATTGATGAGGTTGTGCTGATATTTATCATCCTGAAGTATTATAGCAATTTCATGAATGCCCTCTCTGATTCCCGCTATATGTTTCAGATCTTTTTCTTTTACAAATACATTTCTTTCGTCCATCGGAGCATTGACACTTTGATAAATTCCTGCAATACGAAAAGCGCCTGACACCAGATCATTGGCGCTGTCAGTGAAAGTGAGGACGATTTTTGATCCCGTATGCAGTTTTAATTTATCAGCCAGTTTTTTCCCGATAAGGATCTCATTTTTTTTATCAGTGAAATAATGTCCGCCGATGATTTTATTTTCAAGGCCCGATACCTGACTTTCTCGTAATGGATCAACGCCATTGATCTGAACACCCGAGCTGCCGTTGGTGGTTGAAAACATACCCTGAATGATGATCCGTGGACAAATGAATTTTATTTCCTTAAGCTTTGCCAGATCAGAAAGAATTTGTTTTCCTCCCGGCAAGATCATGGAGGTCTCATTCTCCTGAATAAAACCGGGAGCGTGTAGTTGTATATGTCCAATCTCACTGTAGATAACTGTTCTTATCCGATCAGCCATCATGCCTTTGTAAAGGGATAATACAGCCAAGCCGGCGAATAACCCGATAGATATGGATAATAGAATAACGATACTCCGCATCCGGTTTCGCCAGATATTTCGCCAGGCCATAAGGAAAAGTAGTTTCATTATTTAGCTCGTTTTAAAGCATCCACGGGTTTCAACCTGATGATCCGGATGACGGGATATAAGGAAAGTATTATGCCAATAAAAAATACTGCTAAGCCCTGCTCGATAAATATCGATGGATTAACAGATGTAGGGAAGATGGCTTCAAATCCAAATTCCTCATAGGCTTTAGCCGTCGCACCTCCCATGGTCAGCGGATGGATATGCAGGTAATATATGAGCGGAATACTAGTGAGTAAACCAAGTATGCATCCTGCCATTACTGTTATCAAAGACTCGATCATTACCAGCCGGATCAATAAGGATTTTTTCATTCCGATTGCGATCAGCATTCCCATTTCATATTTTCTTTCCATCATCATCATGATCAGGGTGCCGAAAATACCGAAGCAGATCAGCAGATATAATACACCCTGCACATATTTCATGTTGTTGCTGTCGGTTTCTATGTGTTGCCTGATATCAGGCATCATCTCACCCCAGTGCATGACTTCATAATTGCCTGATAATTTTTTTTCCAACTCATGCTTCATATTCACCAGTTGCTCGGGTTCTTTTATTTGAATGACATAAGACGTAACACGACCTTCTGTGCTTAATAATTCCATAGCGGGCCGCAACGGCAAAAACAATGCCTGATCATTTAATTGGGGAGAGCCGAAACGTACAATGCCTTTAACGAGATATTTCCCTGCTGCTGTGGAACCATGATAACCCTGACCAATAATATAGAGTGTATCGCCGATTCGGATGGAAAGTCTTTTGGCTAATCCGGCTGCACACAGCACGGCTGCGTCGTTTGAATGGATATAATCTCCCTGCATCAGTTTCGATTGGATCTTTGTTGTCTGATTTTCCTTGTCCGGATCAATACCTATCAGCAGACATCCTTTCGTTGTTTTTTCGGAAGCAGCCAGCACAAATGTTTCCAGTCGGGGTGATGAGGCGATAATATCCCTTTGTTGTTCAATTTTATTTTTTAGTATGGTGTCATAAAGAAAACTGTTGTCCAGATTTTGTTCATCCCAGTATCCTTTACCATGAATTTGTATATAGCCGCTGTAAAAACTCACTACATTTTTTACGAGGTTATTGAAGATGCCTTCCTTAAGACTACTCGCCAGAGTTGAGAGAATCACGGCAAAAAAGACAGAAGCCATGCTGATCAGCGATCGCGAAGGATTTCTCCAAATATTTTTCCAGGCTATGTTAAAGATCCAGTTCATTTTTTATTGAATTATGGCATCCTCCGCATTGTTTCTAAGGAAAAGAAGTCATCATTAATATTGATATTGAATTCGATCTGTCTGTAAAGCATTTCCGTTTGCTGATTCTTTTTATCGGAAGGTGTCATCATGAATCGGGTAGGTATCAGCCGTTCATTCATGGTTTTTATATCGTAGCTGTTCATCGTATTGACCAGTTTGCCGTCTTCATCATAAAAGCGGGAATGCAATTCCAGGAAATCTTTTTTGTCGATACATACCACTACTTTACTCCATATTACGGCGGCTTCCTGTAAAGGGATCATCTCAATGATATAAGATGGCCTGCCTCCGATGATCGTATCACCGGAGATGCGATGTGAATAATCCTGTAAGATGGATGATTCCTTCACCAGGTCATCATTGGTAAAATCCGTTCCCATCCAGCTCTGACTCATCATAGAGGGCGGCAATTTGATGCTTCTTTCAAGTGAAGGATACCAGCACCAGACTTCTTTTTTCTTTTTAAGAAAAAGAATTCCTTTGTCTTTTGCCGGAGAAAGAATACGAATCATGGCCAGATCGGTTCCTTTCATCCATACTTCAATATCCATGCTTCGTTTCCAGCCTGGCCGAATAGTCTGAATGCTCATCCAAACATGCGAACTTTTCCCTCTCATTTTTTCATCTGCTTGCTGAACAATGAATCTGGCATCCTGGGCTGTTGAGGTAAATTGAAATAAATAAATCAATCCTGTCAAAAGAAAAATCGGTTGTGTTCTGTACCGGCAGATCATAATGAATATAAAAGTTGAAGGTATCGGTGAGGCATTTCATCAGGTATGACTTATGTCATTATGGTTCATGAGTATAAAACGGGTACAGGAAAATTCCTCTAAAAAAAGGGGTTTGACTCAGTATTTTTTGTCATATTTTGATTACCTTCCAAAAAAACACCTGATAAATTATGAAAAAGAAACTCATTTATTTCCTGACAGCGATTACCTTGTTTTCCTCTTGTCAGAAGACCAATCAATCTCAAACGTTTGAAACAGACATTCCGGATCCGCAACCATTGACGGCTGCGCAGATGGATCAGCTTATCCTCAAATCGCTGGAAAAGACCGGCCGGTTTGAATGGAAAAATGTTGGTACGGATGTGATCTGGAGTGCGGGCAAACTCACCGATCAGATTTATGCAGTAGGTTATCAGCCTAAAGGAGAAATCAATATTGATGAGCGATTGTCTTCTATCGATATCAATACGCCTTCGTGGAAGGAAACCAAACAGCAAATACTGCAGATCATCTATGAGGAAGAGAAAGCAGTACGTCCGGATCTTAAAATCGATCAGCTGGAAGTATGGCCGGAAACCATATTGCCGGTGATGGACATCCGTATTGAACGTTTTGCGACTTTAGAGAAATTAAAAGCCAGCGGACTGATTCGTTATCTAGAGCCGATGGGATATGAGTATGGTCTGTCGAAGCGCATGCAATTCCGATTGACAAGCAGCAGCGGATGCGGAAGCAATACAGCTGCCACGGGGTTAGTGTCCGGTGTGCATTTTACCACCATTTCTCCTGCTACTAAAGCTTCATGGAACTATACCTATCATGGTATTCAGCAGGCATGGACAAAAAGTACAGGCAGCGGAGTTAAAATATTTATCATTGATACAGGCACCAGTCCGGATCAGGATAATTTAGGTACGGCATTCAATCAGGGCTCATCATCCGGAAGAACCATTGAAAAAATTGTTACACTTCCCAGAAGTACATTCCTGGGCATTCCAACGGGGCCGGTGGAAACACCTGCCGATGGATGCGGACACGGAACGGCCATGGCCGGTGCTTGTCTCGCGCCAAGAGGAACAGACGGCGCCATGGTGGGGGTGGCCTATAATGCAAATCTGGTTGCATGCAGGGCAGCCGAAGATGTTTTAATCGATGACAGCCGAGAAAATAAAGGAGTGGCTGATGCCTTTGTTAATGCTGGTAACAGAAGTGATGTGCGCATCATATCGATGAGTATGGGACGTATCACATCCAATAGTCAGATTGCAGATGCAGTACGTTATGCATTTGGGAAGGGCAAACTGATTTTTTGTGCTGGTGGCACATCCTTCAGCTGGACATCAGGCTGGTATGGCGTGATCTTTCCAGCCTATATGACGGAAGTGCAGGCGGTGACGGGTGTCATTGAAAATACCAATTTTACCAATTGCACGGAATGTCATAAAGGAGCTGAGATTGATTTTGTGGTGGTGATGCAGCGAAGTGCTGATGCCGTTAAACCATTGACACTGGCCATGAGCGGAAATCCCCCTGCCACAGTTGGCGGCTCATCGGTAGCTACCGCTACAACTGCCGGTATGGCAGCGCTTGTTTGGAGCCGTTACCCCACTTTAACCAGAGATCAGTTGATTAGTCGGTTGCAGCAGAGCAGCAGTCGTTTCCCGACGAGATCTTCAGAATATGGCTGGGGGCTGATCAATGTCAATGCCGCCACGAATTGATGCATGAGGGAAAGGTAGTTGTCTTTCAGGAGTAAAGGGATCGCTTATCTTTGCGTATGTCTTTAGTCAAAAATTACCTTTCCCTTATTAAATTTTCCCATACAGTTTTTGCACTTCCGTTTGCACTCACGGGTTTTTTTCTTGGTGTTCATCATTTGAAAGATGCGAGCGGTCATGTAGAAATCACCTTTGATTTCTACGCCTTTTCATTTATCCTGGTCTTGCTATGTATGGTTTTTGCCCGCAGTGCTGCCATGGCTTTCAATCGTTATCTTGACAGACATTTTGATGCTAAAAATCCGCGCACTGTCATACGGGAGATACCGGCCGGTATATTATCTGCTAATCAGGTGTTATGGTTCACGATCATCATGTCGGCTCTGTTTATGTTTTCCGCCTGGATGATTAATACGATCAGTTTTTTGTTATCGCCCGTAGCTCTTCTGGTCATACTGGGGTACAGTTATACCAAACGATTTACGGCTTTATGTCACCTGGTACTTGGACTGGCATTAAGTCTTGCGCCGACAGGAGCTTATCTGGCGATGACCGGAGTATTTGATTTCGCCCCCATTCTTCTTTCCCTTGCTGTTTTATTCTGGGTCGCAGGTTTTGATATTATTTATGCCTTACAGGATGAGTCTTTTGATAAGGAACAAGGTCTGAGATCTATTCCAGTTAAGCTTGGAGGGAAGGATGCTCTGCGACTTAGCCGTATTTTTCATTTGATAACATCAACTTTAATCATCTCATTGGGATGGATTATGGAAGGAGGGATTTATTTTATGGTGGGAACGATACTTTTTATCTGCTTGCTGATCTATCAGCATACGCTTGTAAGACACGATGATTTGCGTAAAGTGAATCTGGCATTTTTCACAACGAATGGAATTGCCAGTATTGTATTTGGAGTCTTTGCCATCATTGATTTATTGTTACGATAATGTACATGACAGCAAAAACGAAATACGAACATCGAACAACGAAATAAAATGCCTAGAATCATCTGCATAGATTACGGAGGAAAACGAACCGGGATTGCCGTAACCGATCCGTTGCAGATCATTGCGACCGGACTGACGACGATCAATACCAATGAGATGATTCCTTTCCTTAAAGATTATTTTTCAAAAGAGCCGGTTGAGCGGATCATCATTGGTATGCCGTTGAATCTGGATGATACACCTACGCATGCCACCCCGCTCGTCGAAAAAGCAATCAAAGAACTAAATAAACATTTTCCGCATATTCCGGTGGAAGAGATCGATGAACGATTTTCCTCTAAAATGGCCAAGCAAGCCATGCTCGAAATGGGCATGAAAAAGAAACAACGCAGGGATAAAAAGATCGTGGATGAAATTGCTGCAACCATTTTACTGCAGGAATATATGCAGCAGAGAGGTTAAATAGTTGATCAAGCAGATGGTAAGTGCTGTGCTATGAGATAGAAGATATTTGGTACCTTCGCACCGAATTTATTAGTATGATTTTACCCATTGTCGCTTACGGATCGGATGTTTTAAGAAAAGTAGCCAAAGATGTTGACCCGGATTACCCGGAACTTGCTAAGTTGATAGACGATATGTGGGAGACCATGTATGCGTCAAGCGGTGTTGGACTTGCTGCGCCGCAAATCAACAGAGATATCCGTTTGTTCGTTGTTGACAGTGCGCAATTATTCGCACAGATGAATGAAGAAGAAACGCTCTCTTACACCGATGCGCCGGGCATTAAAAAAGTTTTCATCAATGCTAAAGTAATCGAACTGTCGGGTCAGGAATGGAGCTATAATGAAGGATGCCTGAGTATTCCTAAAATTAGAGATGATGTGTACAGACCGGCTGCCGTTACCCTTCAGTATATGGATGAACAATTCAAAAATCACACGGAAACTTTTGATGGTTTAACAGCCCGGGTCATACTGCATGAATATGATCATATTGAAGGTAAATTATTCATTGATTATATGAAACCCTTAAAAAAGAAACTCATCCGCAGCAAGCTCGATGATATCAGTAAGGGTAAGATCAGGGTAGATTACAAGATGACATTCACTAAATGATTTTTCGAACATTATGTTTATTATTCTTTTGTTTGGCGTTCAGCCGACTAACGGCTCAGGACAGCAGTGTGTTATATAATGGCAGAATGATTCAATTAAGAGAAGTTGTGATCCGAAAAGGGATAGATGTGCCTTCTTTTCTGCAGCGATTAAAAGATGATACCGGATTTTACAAATCATTTAAATATTTACGGACACTTCAGTTCAAAGCCATCAATGATATCCGGATGCTGGATAGAAAAGGTCAGCTAAAGGCTTCCTTAAATAGTACCACCTATCAGTATATTTCTTCCGATTGTCGTACGATGGAAGTGATGGAAGAGAAAACGAGTGGAGATTTTTATGATGCAGATAATAATTATAATTATTATACCGCAGCCTTGTATGCTTCTCTTTTTTTTACTAAAGGAAAGGTTTGCGGTGAAACAGATGTGATTGGTCAAACCGCATTTAATATACAGCAGAAAAAAGGTATGGATCGTCATAAAGAGCAGTTGAAAATGCTCTTTTTCAATCCGGGTGTTCCGATACCCGGCATCCCTTTTATGGGAGATAAAATCTCCTTGTTTGATCCCGATGTTACGGCACGTTATGATATGAATATTGACTATGACATCTGCCAGGGCGAGCCGGCATTTGTTTTACACATATTGAAAAAACAGGACCTCTCAAATTTTGAAAAAAAGAAAGTAGTCATTGATGAAATGAAAACCTGGTTTGCTCAGTCTGACTTAGCAGTTTTAGGCCGAACTTATAAAATGGCTTATGGGAATATGCTCTATGATTTTGATGTGCTCATGGAAGTAAAAATGACCCGTTTGGGCAACAGAATAGTGCCTTCCTTGCTTCGTTACAACGGTGAATGGGATGTGCCTTTCAAGAAAAAGGAACGGGGTGTGTTTACGGCAACCCTTTTTGATTTCAGGCATTGATTTGTTTAGTCTGAATGTAGTTGCGCCATTTCTGAATAACATCCTTCAGATCGGAGGCCAACTCACTTTCAAACAGAACAGGCTTTTTAGTAGCCGGATGAATGAATCCAAGCGTCTGTGCATGCAGCGCATGACGCGGACAGATTGCAAAGCAATTATCTACAAATTGCTTGTATTTCGAGTATACAGTTCCCTTTACAATGCGATCGCCACCATAGGTGTCATCGTTGAATAAAGGATGACCGATATACTGCATGTGTACTCTGATCTGGTGCGTGCGTCCTGTTTCCAGTTTACATTCTACCAGGGTCGTGTAACCGAAACGTTCCAGAACTTTATAGTGGGTAACTGCTTCCTTGCCATATTCGCCAAGCGGGTAGGCATCCATAATCTTGCGGAAGCGCTGATGCCGGCCGATATGGGCACGGATCGTTCCTTCGTCTTCCGTCACATCGCCCCAGACTAATGCCACATATTTCCGTTCAATCGTATGATCGTAGAATTGTTTGGCCAGATGAAGGCTCGCTTCCTGCGTTTTCGCCATCACAACGAGTCCGCTGGTATTTTTATCTATTCGATGTACCATGCCGAAGCGAGGCAGCTGCTTTTCCGTGAGTTCGGGTTGTTGCAGTTTGAGATGCCATAACACACCATTTACTAAAGTGCCGTTTGGATTCCCGCAGCCCGGATGCATGACCAGTCCGGCGGGTTTATTGATGATGATGATATCATCGTCCTCATAAGCAATATTCAGTGGAATTTCCTGAGGAATGATCTCCCGTTCTTCCGGAGATGTATCGGAGAATATGACAATATCGTCGCCGGGTTTTACTTTATAATTAGCTTTGACCAGCTGATTATTGACCAGGGCGAATCCTTCTTCAATAGCCTGCTGTATTTTATTTCGGGTCGCTCCCTCAATCTTACTCATAAGAAACTTATCCACGCGCACAGGTTCCTGTCCCTTGGAAACGATAAATCGGTTTCGTTCGTAAAGCTCTTCCGCGCCCTCTCCGTTATCCAGTTCAATCTCCGGTTCTTCTCGTAATGTATTCATTATCATACAAAGGTAAGATTCCCTTGTAAAACTTACCTTTGTCATACCATGAATTCCATTGTTTATTTTGAAGATCTGGGAACGGCGCCATATAAGGATGTTTGGGATTATCAGGAGCAATTACTGAAAGGTAATCTGGATATCAAAGCGCAGCTTAGAAACGATGAAAACGAGGGGAATATTCTGCATGCGAACCTCCGTACAATGGATTATTTGCTCTTCGTGGAGCATCCGCCGGTATATACGCTCGGCAAAAGCGGTGATCCGGCCCATATTCTGATCAGTGAAGAGGATAGGCAGGACAAAGCAATTGCTTATTATCCCACCAACAGGGGAGGGGACATCACGTTTCATGGTCCCGGGCAGCTGGTAGGCTATCCGATATTGGATCTGGAGCATTTTGAGACCGATATTGCTAAATATCTGCGTAAACTGGAGGAGGTTATTATTCTTACAATTGGTGAATTTGGATTAAAAGGGCAGCGAAGTGGCGGTGAAACGGGCGTTTGGCTCGATGCAGATAAACCCGGCAAAGAACGAAAAATATGTGCCATGGGCGTTCGTTGCAGTCGCTGGATCACCATGCATGGATTTGCCTTGAATGTCAACACCGATCTTGGATATTTTAACCATATTATTCCCTGCGGGATACCCAATAAGAAGGTAACTTCTCTCCTGCAGGAATTAGGCGAGAATGTTCCAATGGATCAGGTTAAATCTATTCTGAAGAGCAATTTTGAACAGGTTTTTGGGGTGAAGATTGCTCCTTTAAAAGAAACTATTTAAAAAAAGTCCAACCTTCTGTTTGCCTTCATACCGAACCGGTAGCTCTTTCAGTATCCCCTTGAATTCAACCATCACATGACCTCTGGCCATGACATGCACACTGTCTTTGGTGAGGATATTCCAGGTGTTGAAGGGTAGATTTTTCATGCTGACCTTCAATTCAATCGGGATAAAAAAAGTTGACATTTTGTCAACTTGGATAAGTTGATTTGAGATTGTCTGACCCAGTTCACGGTAATTCAGGAACAGATCCATTTTATAACTTCTGATTTTATAATTATATTTATTAGGGTTAAAATAAACCAGTTCACCTTTGAGGGTGCTCTCCGTCAGGCCCAGCTGGGAGACTTGCAATTGCTGAACACCTTTGAATTCCGGCTCCTTAATAAACCGGCAGGAGGGGAGGGCCAGGCATAGGAAAACAGTAAAAGAAAACACAGTCAGGCCGAACATTATTGGGAAGCTTTGTTTCATAAGAAAAAGTAATTTTGTTATTTGGTTGGACTAAAAAACTGGCTTCAATTAACTAAATAAATTAGTATTATACGTTTTTAATCAACACAAAAGAATTGATCAATATTTTAGTTTTATATAATTTATTATAAATATTTGTAAATCATTCAATTATTTAATTTTGTTAAACTTTTAATAAATATATTTATGCCCTTTTTTGATCTAAATAATATTTAAAAACACATCCAAATAATTCCTGGAGAATATGAATAATAAAATTTATAAATTAATTGAAATTCAATACTTTGGAGATATTTATTATTATTTCAATTTAGTTAAGTCGACATATATTTATTTTAATGATGAATTATGGCATGAAAAGGGCAATAGTCGTAACCGGACCCGGATCATGGGTGCCAACAATAGGCTCTCCCTGTCAGTGCCGCTGGAGGGTGGCCGGTCGGTGAGGGTACCTGTCAAAGATCTGAAAATTTGCCGTCGGGAGCCTTGGCAGCGGATCCACTGGAGGGGTATTCACGATAGCTATCGTAAGTCGCCCTGGTTTGAAGAATACGCTCCAACCCTGGAAAATATTATAAAACAAAACTACCATTTTTTGTGGGATCTGAATCTAAGGACCTTTGAATGGGTGTATAAAGCTCTTGATTTGAATTCTGCCATTTTGGCAAATAAAGATGATTTTGCTCCGGATGTTTGTATGGACGATGTTCATTTTTCTTCTGAATTGCAAACGGAGAAGTATCCGGTTTACAGGCAGGTTTTTTCGGATAAGCTGGGATTTATGCCGAATTTATCCATCCTGGATTTAATATTAAATGAAGGGCCGATGGCAAAAGAATACCTAAAAAAGCTAGCCGATTTTCATCGCCCGTAGGAGTTGATGTTGGGTTTACCGGATTTGACCGTTACCCCTTAAAACCCATTTTTCAGTCACTAATTTCTCAAGTGCAAAAGGTCCGCGAGCATGCAGCTTCTGGGTGGAAATACCCACTTCTGCACCCAATCCAAACTCTTCGCCATCGGTAAACCTCGTACTGGCATTATGATATACGGCTGCGGCATCTACCTCTTGAAGAAAGCGGGAAGCTGTTCTCAGGTCATTGGTAACGATCGCTTCGCTATGCCGTGTTCCATGCTCAGCAATATGACGAAGGGCTTCTTCGGGTCCTCCTATAAGTTTTATAGCGCAGGAGAGTGATAAGAATTCCCGGTTAAAGTCTTCCGGAACGGCTTTTTTTAGCTGGGGATATCCTTTGAGGAGTTTATAAGAGCCTGAATCGGCGTGGATGACAACATTTTTTTCTTCAAAAGCAGGCTTTAATGCCTCCAGGAAGCGCGCCGCAATGACTTTATCCACCAGGATGGTGTCCAGTGCGTTACAGACGGACGGTCGCTGCGTTTTCGCATTGACCACGATCCGTACGGCCATCGGTATATCTGCAGCCTCATGTATATAGGTATGACAAACGCCGGCGCCCGTTTCAATAACCGGAACCCGACTGTTTTGACGTACATATTCGATCAGCCCGTTGCTTCCTCTTGGAATGATGACATCAATATGGCGGGTAGCATTAAATAAGATCTGTACGACTTCTCTATCGGGGGGTAACAGATAAACGAGTGCCGGTGATAAATGGAGTTCTTTCAGCACATCATGGATAATCTTTACAATTGCCCGATTGGTATGATCGGCATCTTTGCTTCCCTTGAGAACACAGGCATTTCTACTTTTTATACAAAGGGTCGCAATATCGGCTACCACATTCGGCCTGGATTCAAAAATGGCCGCCACAACACCCAGAGGGGCGGTGATCTTTTCCAGCATAAGTCCATTTTCCAGTGTTTTTTTAACGAGGGACTTATTGGTCGGATCTTCTAGTTTGACTACTTTCAGGATGCTGTTGGCAATGGCGTTTATACGGGATTCATTCAGTAAAAGTCGGTCATAGAGCGGACTGCCTTTATCCATTTTAGCCAGATCTTTTTGATTGGCTTTTATGATGGCAGCTGATTGTTGCTGCAGGGCTTTTGAAATGGAACGAAGCAGGCGGTTGATGCCGGCTTGACTCAGATGTTGTAATGCTGTTTTTTTGCGATGAGTTTCTTCTATCTTTTTACAGATGATTCCGGATGATTTCATTGTTTAAATATTAAATTAAAACAGAACGATATCGTCCGCATGAGCGGCAATACTGTTTTTAACGGATCGTTGCGCCATGATCTGCTGATCAGACAATTTTGTTTTTGCAACACCTATAATATCCTGCTGTGCATTCATTAACTGTACGACTTGTCCGACTCCGAAGGATCCTTCTGTCCTGAGGATACCAACCGTAAGCAGGCTTCTTCGGCTAAGCAGTGCTTTTTCCGCCCCGGCATCCAGATGAATTTGCCCTACAGTTACTGACCCACTTAATAGCCATTTCTGGCGGGCCTTTAAATTGGACCGGGTTGATTTAAAATAGGTACCCCTTTTATGTTCCAGAGTTTCACGAAGCGGATATTTTCCGGTAAGGCCGGTCATATACACATCAATACCCAGAGAAGTGGCCAGCTGGGTAAAGGTAATTTTTGACAGCATGCCACCCAGTCCTAAAGATGATTTTTCCGTACTGACATAGGATCGTATCCGGTCATCTATTTTTTCCACCATCGGAATGACTTTTTTCAGGTCATCCAGTAAGCCATTACTGGATGTACACAACATCATTTTTTGCGCATTGAAACCGATGGCCAGTAATGTGGCCAGCTCATCATTGTCGGAGAATTTCAGTTCATGATTGCTGACCAGATCATTTTCATTGACAATGGGAACGATATCATTTTGCCAGAATGTATCAAAGGTATTCTGCAGCTGCAGAAACTGATTGCGGTGACTGAAATGATGTCGTTCACATAACGCCTGCGCCACGGAAATTCCATGTTTCTGAAAATTTTTCTGATACCATTGAATCAGGATAGGATTGCCGATGGCCGCCGCTGCTTTTTTTTCAGTCAGTGTTCCTTTATAATTGTGGAGCAAATGCTTTCCGCTGCTCACGGCACCACTACTGACCAGAATAATACGATATCCTTTCATCAGATAAACAATTTCATCCGCTACTTTACGAATAACAGAGCCATTGGTTTTGCCTGATGCATCACTCAATACGGCCGATCCCAATTTTATGACTAAAATTTCTTTTTTCATCCGGATGCAAAAATAAACCGACCGGCAATAACATCTGTTTTTTAATAAAGTCTATAAAAAAAGTAGACAAAATTATGTTCATGCCTGATGTAACTCATGACAGTCCTTTATCTTTGCGGCTGTTTATGGCACTGATAACAGCAATACGATCACATGGCGATTATGGTCTCACGATCACTGATGCAGCCGGCAATTCCATGATAACAGATATTCCGGCCGAGCAGGGCGGAGCAGGCAAGGGTATCCGACCGATGCAAAGTTTACTGGCTGCTTTACTGGGGTGCAGTTCGGTCGATATTGTGAGCATATTAAAAAAACAGAAACAGGATATCACCCATTTTCGTATGGAGGCAGATGGAGATCGTGAACCGGGGAAAGAGCCGTCGCTGTGGAAGACTATTCGATTGACATTTTATTTGTCGGGACAAATAGATCCGGCAAAAGCTTATCGTGCGACTGTTTTATCTATGGATAAATATTGTTCGGTAGCAGAAACACTCCGCAGGGCAGGAGCCGATATTTCATTCACGCTGATTGTGAACGACATACCATATCAACCTTAACAAGAAATATTTCATTATGGCATATCATCCGGAAACAGAAGCTATTCGGGCACAGATGCAAAGAACGGAGCAGAAAGAGCACAGTACCCCCATGTTTTTAACCAGCAGTTTTGTCTACGACTCGGCTGAGGATATGGCATCTGCGTTCATGACTGACACACCGGAGATGAATATCTATTCCCGGTTTTCCAATCCGACCGTGGATGAATTTATACGCAAGATCGCTTTGCTGGAAGGCACGGAGACCGGTATTGCAACGGGTACAGGTATGGCTGCTATCTTTTCAACCTTCATGACTTTTTTAAGCAAGGGTGATCATATTATTTCTGCTTCAGCTGTATTTGGATCCACGCATACCATACTCACTAAATATTTGCCGAAGTGGGGGATCGATTCAACCTATTTTGATATGAATCATCCTGAACAGATTGAAGCACTGATACGACCGAATACCAAAATGCTTTATGTGGAGACACCTTCCAATCCGGGTCTCGATATTCTGGATATGGAATATGTATCGGCCTTATGTAAAAAACATAATATTCTTTTTGTCGTGGATAATTGTTTTGCCACACCGGCCGTTCAGCTGCCCTTTAAATTCGGTGCCGATCTGGTGGTGCATTCAGCGACCAAGTATATTGACGGACAGGGTAGGGTATTAGGTGGTGTAGTGGTTGGGCGAAAGGAACTGATTCAGCCCATGTATTTATTTGTCCGAAACACCGGGCCTTCCATGAGTCCGTTCAATGCCTGGGTGTTGACGAAGAGTCTGGAGACATTATTTGTGCGGATGGATAAGCATGCAGATAATGCATTGAAACTTGCCCGGCATCTGGAAAGCCATCCAAAATTAACCAAGGTTAAATATCCATGGCTGCCTTCGCATCCTCAGCATGATACTGCAAAGAAACAAATGTTGAATGGGGGTGGTATTGTGACCTTTGAATTAAAAGGTGGATTGAATAGTGGTCGTCAGTTTCTGAATGCATTGAAGATGTTGAGCATGACAAATAATCTGGGTGATTCCAGATCGATCGCCTCTCATCCCGCATCAACGACACATTCCAAGCTAAATGCCGAAGAGAAAAAAGCGGTAGGTATCACAGATGGTCTGGTTCGTATATCTGTAGGACTGGAACATATTGATGATATCATTGCCGATATTGAACAGGCATTGGAGAAAGCTTAAAAAAAATAAACCCCGGTAGAAACCGAGGTCGGATATAACCTGATAAAACCAAAACGTGTTATTTTGAAAGAACCGCTAAGGGTTCGGATTCTTTGACTTTTTTAAGGAGCATTATATATCCGCAGCAGTCTTTTTTGTCTTTGTTCACCTGCACGGGTTTGATCATATGCCATTCGGTATGGTTGGGTTGGAAATCATAGCTGATGATATTCCCTTGTGAGTAACCATATAATTTCTGATAGTACACTTGTTTCTCATCGTAATCAAACATTCTCACTTCATGTAACTTGCTGGAGGGATCGCCGATGAAAACGATCTGATACCAGTTGCCTTCATTCAGCGGAACCACCACCGGCATTTCATATTCGCTTTCCATGGCAATGCTGGCTTCCTTGAGTAAGACAAATCCGTTTTGAGCAAATGATTTTTTAAGACTGTCGATCTGCGAGGAGATAGTTGTGTTAGAACAACTCCTGGAGTGAATCACATCTTGTGCGGAACTGTGAATACTGATGAATGCAAGCAGAATGAATATCAGGTTTTTCATTCGTGTACGGATTTTAAATGTTTGCATCTTGATTAGAGATGCTTAGGATACGATGACGATGTAAAAGTAATACTCGTTTTTATTTCGGCAACATTTATCGGTTGAATAGTTTATTAATTAAGGGTTCTTACTTATGTCTCACAATGAAGGATGAGTTTTGTCTTAGTCAATCACGACTTATATGTGTGATAGGCATTTGCCTGTGCCGTGCAGGTAACCACCAGATCATTGATACACACATGAGAGGGAAGTGATGTTGTATAGTAGATCACGTTGGCAACATCTGCTGCTTGCAGGGCATCATATCCTTCATATACGGCTTTTGCTTTTTGAACATCCCCTTTCAGTCGTACCAATGAAAATTCTGTTTCAGAAGCACCCGGATGGATAGCTGTTACTTTGACAGCATGATGAAGCAGATCTATTCTCATCGATTTACTGATACTGTCCACGGCCGCTTTGCTGGCACAATACACGTTACCTCTCTCATAAACTTCCTTCGCAGCTACGGAACCGACATTGATAATATGCTTTTGCTTTCCTTTGATAAGGAAAGGCAGAAAAGCGCGACTAACAAAAAGAAGTCCCAATACATTGGTTTGAATCATATTTTCCCAGTCATCTATGTTGGCTTCGTCAAACAGATCTCTTCCGGCAGCCAATCCGGCATTATTGATGAGAACATCAATGTTTTGCCAGCTGGCCGGTAGCGACGAGGCAGCTTCATACACCGATTGTTTATCTCTTACATCAAAGTCGAGGATGAGTGTTTCTGCGTGATATGTTTCTTTTAATCTGTCAGATAATGCGATCAGTTTATCTTTTCTTCTCGCGTTCAGAATGATCCGGTAACCATTTTGGGAAAAGATTTCCGCGCAGGCAGCGCCAAATCCGGAGCTGGCACCGGTGATCATGACTGTTTTTTGTTCCATAGACTGAAGTTAGGGATCTTGTTTATAGCCATAAAAAAAGTCCTGTCAGTATCTGCAGGACTTTTACTTTTTCGAGTTGCGGACCGGACGGGACTCGAACCCGCGACCTCCGCCGTGACAGGGCGGCATTCTAACCAACTGAACTACCGATCCATTTTGGGGTGCAAATATAAAGAAATCGTATCGTTAAAATCAAAAATATTATTCCATAAAATTTTTTGATTTTAGGCATCTCCTTCATCCTTAAGTATATTTGCCACCCACATAATTAATTATGCTTAAAGTAGGTTTATTAGGGGTTGGCCATTTGGGTAAAATTCATCTGAAGAACTGGCTTGATATCAAAGATGTTCAACTCGTCGGATTTTATGATCCCGATGCGGCTCAGGCGCAGCGTATAAGCGCTGAATATGAGCTGTCTGCTTATCCATCCGTAGATGAATTACTCGATGCCGTGGATGCTGTGGATATTGTAGCCCCTACCAATTATCATTATGAATTATGTGAAAAAGCCCTGAAAAAAGGGAAGCATGTGTTTGTGGAAAAGCCTATGTGTGATACCATGCAGGAGGCCCAGGATTTGGTGAAACTGGTCAAGGAAGCCAATGTCAAATTTCAGGTGGGACATGTGGAGCGTTTCAATCCGGCATTCTTGTCCGTTCAGGATATGAAGATCGATCCGATGTTTATTGAAGTACACCGCCTGGCACAGTTCAATCCCAGAGGAACGGAAGTAAGCGTAGTATTAGATCTGATGATTCATGATATTGATCTGGTACTTAAACTGGTAAAAAGCGATGTGAAACAGGTGCATGCCAGTGGGGTAGCGGTTATGACCAATACGCCTGATATTGCCAATGTGCGTATTGAATTTAACAACGGTTGCGTGGCCAATCTCACCAGCAGTCGCATCAGTATGAAGAAAATGCGAAAACTACGGATATTTCAGCGTGATGCGTATATTGGTATTGATCTGCTCGAAAAAAAATCCGAAGTGATCCGCATGAATAATCAGGATGTAAATGCCGCGTTTCAATTTGATGTAGATACCAGAGAAGGGAAAAAATCAATTGCTGTCATTCAGCCGGACGTTCAGGAAACCAATGCCATCCGGTTGGAGCTGGAGCAATTCAGGGATGCCATTATAAAAAATACGAATGTTCCTGTTACGGATCTGGATGGATTCCGGGCAATGGATGTGGCACATCAGATCTTAAAACAAATTGAAAAGCAAGCCAGTTACTGACATGATTCAAAAAGGGCGCATACAAATATTTCGGTATGTCCTGGCAGATTGGATATCAGCCCTGCTGACATGGCTTGTATTTTATTTTGTAAGATCATTTATACTGGAAGGCGAAATCTCCCTGTATCGAAGTTTACACGATCCGAATTTTATCCTTGGGTTACTATTGATTCCGTTGGGCTGGCTGATTTTGTATCATCTGTTCGGCACCTATCATAATCTGTACAACAAATCCCGGTTTCGTGAACTGACTTTCACTTTTTTCTGTACGCTGCTTGGAGTGATTTTCCTCTTCTTTTTATTGCTGCTGGATGACCGTATCAATGATTATACGATTTATTATAAGGAATTTGGTGTTTTATTTGGGTTGCAGTTTATGCTGACATGGGTCCTTCGCTGGTTGATTCTCGATAAAATCAAAAGACAATTTATCAGTGGTGATGTACTCATCAACACGCTCATCATTGGTGAAGGGAAAAAGGCCATACAACTTTATAAAGATATCAATTCAGCCAAGGATATTCACGGGTTTTATTTTAAGGGGTTCATCTATCAGCATCATCTGCCTGCGAATGGCCTTACCAAATATTTGCCTGCACTGGGAGCAATGTCTGATCTCTACAATATTGTCCGCCAAAACCAGATCGAACAGGTTATTATCGCGGTGGAAGATCATCAGGAAGACATTCTTGAATCGTGTTTGCACGTCCTGAGTGAACTCGATGTACAGATCAAGCTGTTGCCCAATACTATAGCCATCTTATCCGGTTCCGTTCGTACAACCAACGTCATGGGTACTGTTTTGATCGAGCTCCATAACGGCATGATGAGTGAGTGGCAATCCAATATCAAACGACTCATTGATGTAACGGCATCTGCTATTGCACTCATCATCTTATCGCCATTCCTATTATTTCTTGCCATCAGGGTACGTTTTTCATCTGCCGGCCCCATATTTTATTCACAGGAGCGCATCGGTCTGAAAGGAAGACCGTTCCGTATTTATAAGTTCCGATCCATGTTTACCAATGCGGAATCCAATGGCCCCTCTCTATCATCAGAAAATGATCCCCGTATAACTCCATGGGGAAAAGTAATGCGTAAATGGCGATTTGACGAACTGCCTCAATTCTACAATATTCTTAGAGGGGATATGAGTTTGGTGGGACCCAGACCTGAACGAAAATATTATATTGATCAGATTATCCAAACAACGCCATATTACCGGTATTTACTTAAAGTAAAACCAGGCCTTACATCCTGGGGAATGGTTAAATTCGGTTATGCAGAGAACGTGGAACAAATGATTGAACGCAGCAGATACGATCTGGTCTATATAGAAAATGTTTCTCTAGCGCTGGATTTTAAGATCATGATACATACCCTGCGCCTCATATTCCTGGGCAAGGGGAGATGAGAATATCAAGAAGGTTTAGCAGAAGAAAATGATCTTTATTCCAACACATCGGCTAATTTTAACCCTCATTATTATAACGTGAAATACCGCGCACTCTTCATACTGACGCTCTTGAGTTTTACGGCGTATAGTCAGTCTGCATACTTTCAGCAGAAAGTCAATTATCAGATCAATGTACAGTTGAATGATCAGTTGCATACGCTTGATGGGATGGCTAGGATCCGGTACATCAACCGATCGCCGGATACCTTACGATTTATCTGGTTTCATCTATGGCCCAATGCGCATAAAAATGACCGTACTGCCTTCAGCGATCATTTGCTGGAAAACGGAAGAACGGATTTTTATTTTTCGGATGATGAAGAGCGAGGTTATATCAATCGGCTCGATTTTCGGGTCAATAATCAACTGGCTCAGACAGAAGATCATCCATCGCATATTGATATTGTAAAAGTGGTATTACCTTCTGCGCTATTACCCGGTGATTCTGCAGAGATCACCACACCGTTTCATGTTAAACTGCCATACAATTTTTCCAGAGGAGGTCATCTTGGAAAATCTTATCAGATAACGCAGTGGTATCCTAAACCGGCTGTCTATGATCAGCAGGGATGGCATCCCATGCCTTACCTCGATCAGGGAGAATTTTATGCGGAGTGGGGCGATTATCAGGTGGATATTACGCTGCCCCAAACCTATCAAGTCCTGTCGAGCGGAGAATTACAAAATCCGGATGATGATGTATATATGACAACTCTCCAGCTCGTTCAGTCGCCGAAGATACCACCGCAGAAAAAAACAAATGAAGCGGCAGTTCCATTAAAAACATTGCGCTTTCGACAGAATAATATTCATGATTTTGCCTGGTTTGCTGCGAAGAACTGGGTCATGAAACGTGATACGGTGACACTTGCTTCCGGCAAAAAAGTGAAGCTGCAGGCCGCATTTCTTCCACCACATCAAAGCTATCTGACCAAAGCGATGGAGTCAATGAAAAAATCTGTTTTGCAGAAGAGTATTGAGCTGCGTGAATATGCTTATCCGCAGTTATCTATTGTAGATGTTCCGTCCAAATCGTACGGCGGAATGGAATATCCCTGTATAGCTACGGTTTCTTCATTTGACAATGAAAAGGCATTGGAAGAGGTGATTGTACATGAGATCGGGCATAACTGGTTTCAGGGTATGGTGGGGAATAATGAGCGGGAACATGCCTGGATGGATGAGGGGCTCAATTCGTATTTTGACAGGAGATGGAAAGAGAAGTCGTTGAAGAAAAAAATATTTTCACTCGAAGACAAGTACACTGAATTATTGCTGCGTACCTATGAAAAATTAAAGATTGATCAGCCGGTACAGACGCCTTCGGCTGATTTTTCGTTTACCAATTATTTTTTATCGTCTTATCACAAAGCCGCTAATATATTTGAACGGATCGAGCAGCGCATGAGTCGGCCTGCATTTGACAGTGCCATACGTCGGTATGTTCAAACCTGGTCATTCAGGCATCCTCAGCCGCAGGATCTTTTCCAGATTTTGCAAAACCATTCTTCCAGTCGGCTGGATACACTCTTTGATCTTTTTCATAAAAAAGGAAGTCTGCCCACCACATATAAACAAAAGCTGCGCATCGGTTTTGCTCCTTCATTTAAGATGGAAGCAAAGAATCAGATCTGGTTATCGCCGCTGCCTGCTTATAATTATTATGATGGATTGATGGTAGGGGGACTAATTTCCAACTATCAGCTACCGCCGCCAAATCTTCGATTTATTTTCGCGCCGTTGTACGGCATACAGAGCAAAGCATTGAATTATGCGGGACGTGTATCATACAGTTGGTATCCCGATACCCGATTCAGTCAGATTCAGGTGGGATTGTCGGCCATGAAATTCACCACCAATGATTTTACAGATTCTGCCGGTAAAAAAACATTTACGGGCTTCCGGAAATGGGCATCCTTTGTGAAATTGGTGCGTAAGCCGGCTCATCCCCGAAGTACAAAAGAACAATATGTACAATGGAAAGGGTTTTATATAGAGGAAGATGCCTTTCGCTTTTCCTTTGATACCACAGGAGGGAGCAGACGTTTGAATGTTGCTACGTTGACCGAGAACCGTTTCTTACAACAGCTTGAACTGGTGCTGAATGACAACCGCGTATTGTATCCCTATCAAAGTCGTTTTCTGGTTGAGTATGCCAAAGAATTTACCCGATTGAGTTTTACGGGACAGGCTTATTTGAATTATAATGCAAAAGAAGGGGCGCATGTCCGTTTTTTTGCCGGCAAATTTTTCTATAACGGCGCACGTACTACCAAAGATTTTTTTAATACCAGTCGATACCATCTGAATATGACCGGGCCCAGAGGGAGAGAAGATTATACCTACAGTAATTATTTTGTCGGACGGAGTGAATTTGAAGGATTACTCAGCCGGCAACTTATGATGCGCGACGGAGGATTTAAGGTAGGAACTGATTTACTGGCAGATAAAGTAGGTCGGTCAGACAATTGGCTGATGGCACTAAATCTGGTATCGGATATCCCCAGGCAGATTAATATCCTGGATGCATTGCCCATTAAGATCCCGATAAAATTCTATCTCGACATTGGCACCTATGCGGAAACATGGGATAAAGATTTTGAAGGAAGCCGAATTCTGTATAATGCCGGTCTGCAATTGCCTTTGCTTAAAAATACCATTCAGATTTATTTCCCGTTATTGTATTCAAAGGTTTACCGGGATTATTTTGCCAGTACACTCACTGGAAGAAGATTCTGGAATACCATTTCATTTAGCATCGATGTTCAGCAGTTAACCTTCAAGAAGTTTGAAAAAAATCTTCCTTTCTGATGGAAGAGATTCGTTATATAAAAAATAATCATATTGATTTGCTGAAATGGGATGCCTGTATTCGTCAGTCACCACAGGGTTTGATGTATGTTTATTCCTGGTTTTTAAATGTTGTTTCGCCCGGATGGGACGCACTCGTTTTGGGTGATTATACAGCTGTTATGCCGCTCACGCACCGAAGAAAATGGGGAGTATGTTATTTATATCAACCTGCATTCTGTGCGGAGGCCGGCGTCTTTTCAACGGCCGAAATGGATGCCCTCTTGGTACAGCGTTTTTTAAGATCGATACCGAAAAAATTCAGGTATGTTGATATATGTTTGAACAGGTCCAATCTTTTTAATCTCACAGATTATGTATTTATTGAACGGATAAATTATGTGTTACTGCTAGGGCGGAGTTATGAGGAGATACTTGCCGGTTATTCAGAAAATCATAAACGGAATATTCAAAAAGCGCGCAAGCAGGGATTGAATGTGGTAGATGTATTGGTAGATGAGGCGATTCAGCTTGTTTGTGATCACATTAAAAATAATCCCTTTAAAACACATTCAGACAAAGAGATATTCCGGCATTTATTTTCACAGGTGCAGAAAAAAAATGCTGCGATCTGTTTGGGTGTCAAAAACAGCAAGGGATTGCTGTTGAGTTGTGCTGTCTTCTTTTATTCGCAACATCAATGGTACTATTTGATTGCGGGTAGTACGGAAGAAGGTAAAAAGAATGGAGCAGCTCATTTATTGGTGGATACATTTATCCGGCAGCATGCCGGAACAAAACAAGTCCTTGACTTTGAAGGAAGCGATGTAGAGTCGGTGGCTTTTTTTTACCGAGGTTTTGGCAGCGAAAAAATTCATTATCCTTACTTAAGAATGAATCGATTACCTTTTTGGCTGAGTTTTTTTAAAAAGTAGCCGGTTACTCAGCTCTTTTTGGATTTTTTCGAATGATTCCCGTCTCTGATCTGACCGTTTTGCGAATGTTGATTTGTTTTGGCATATCCGTTATGCAGATATACCTCTTTGAAAATATCACTTATTTTAATGTCGAGAGATTGTGAAATCAAAAAAGCCTGATAGATGCTCGTGTTGATCTTGCCTAGTTCGATCCTGCTCAACTGTGTATATTCCAGACCGGCATTATGGGCGGCTTGTTCAATGGTGAGGCGTTTTTTCAGCCTGATCTCTCTGATTTTCTGGCCAACAAGTTTGGTGACTTCTTCTTTATTAAGGTGCATATAACAAAAATCCTTTATTAGTGGTTATTTAACAATGGCAAATATGCCATAGGGCGTTATTTTATCGATGGATCTTATTGAAAGGGAATAGGTTCGTTTTGAAAAAGTTTAAGAATAGGGGAACTTACCTTGCAGAAATTAGAGATTTTCGGGTAAAGAAATTAATGTCTGTTGCAGTAAGATCCGTTTGGGCTGATTTCTTGTACCGCTGATATAATACAGGTCTGCCGTTCCGTTTTTTATTTTGGAGGTAAAGGCCTCCCGAATCCGGGAACATTTTTCATGTACGGAGTTGGAGCGCATATCGGTGAGATCATTGATACTTTTTTTCATTTGATCCAGATTGAGACGGTTACCGATTTTGGCATAAATCTGGAGTAATTCTTTTCGGAAGGCAGGCAATTCTTTCAGCCGAATTCCGTCCGCGTGTTTTAAAATAAAAAAATACAGAGTTTTGGGCAGGGGAGTAAGCAATATCTCCATGTTGTTGTAATCCGGCAACCAGATCCTGAACTGTTCGTCTATGATAAGCCGGCTAGGTTTTAGTTTGTTGTTTTTCTCAGATGCCATAGGTGATTACACCAAAATGTTTTTAAGTTAGTTTGATCAGTGACGGGATTCTCAATTTGTTACGTTACATAACGAAACCCCATGTATAATCTGTATTTACAAGTTAACAAATATTCATCAGATTAACATAAACCTAACGTATTCATGCAATAATAAAGTGTGAATGAATGTTTTCGTTATTTCTGCAAGGTGTAAGTTTTTTTAGATATACATCATAGCCGATGTATATTTGTTGACTAAAGCTTTTTTATGGACGAACAGCAACAGCCGCAAAATCAGTTAAACATAGAGATTACAGAAGAGGTTGCCGAGGGAAATTATGCCAATCTGGCTATTATTACACATAGTCATGCGGAATTTGTAGTGGATTTCGTCAATGTGATGCCGGGTATGCCCAAAAGCAAAGTAAAGTCGAGAATTATCCTCACACCGCAGCATGCGAAACGACTCATGAAGGCACTAACGGAGAATATTCAACGATATGAACAGGCGAATGGTTCCATTCGGGATATTGAAGAAATTCAGTTCCCGCTTCCTTTTGGGGGCCCCACGGCACAGGCCTGATTTTTCTCGATCTAATTAAACGTTTCTTCTTTCCATGAACTCCTTGTTTACTTACGATCATTTGTACGATTTCACAATGGATGTTTTTTTGGCGATCGGCTGCAGTACAGCTGATGCGCAGCTGGCTGCCACTGTATTGCTGAGTGCAGATCTACGTGGGATAGATAGTCATGGAGTGGCTCGTTTGTCGGGATATGTTCGATTGTGGGAAACCGGGCGTATCAATACGAATCCTGATATACGTATTATTCATGAATCTCCTTCTACGGCTACCATTGATGGGGATCGTGGTCTTGGACTGGTAGTAGCACCGAAAGCGATGGAGGTGGCTATTCGTAAATCGAAGCTATGCGGTTCGGGATGGGTGAGCGTACAAAACAGCAATCATTTCGGCATTGCGGGTTTTCATGCGATGATGGCATTACCGGAAGATATGATCGGAATAGCGATGACCAATGCGTCTGCCCTGGTTGCTCCAACCTTCTCTAAAGAAAGATTATTAGGAACCAATCCAATTGCCGTGGCCATACCCGCAGGTAATGAAGAACCATTTGTGGCAGATATGGCTACGACAACAGCTGCAAATGGGAAACTGGAAATATTGCAGCGAAAAGGAATGGATGCGCCCGAAGGATGGATACAGGATCAGGAGGGTAGTCCAACCACTAATGCACATAGTCTGAAAGGAGGCGGTGCATTGCTGCCATTAGGTAGTGATTATGAACATGGCAGTCATAAAGGATATGCGCTGGGATCTGTTGTAGATATTTTTTCAGCGATACTCAGTGGAGCCAACTATGGTCCCTGGGTGCCGCCTTTCCCGGCTTATGTGCCCATGCCCGAGAATCAGCCCGGTAAAGGAATTGGTCATTTTCTGGGAGCCATGCGCATTGATGGGTTCAGGCCGGCTGATGAGTTTAAAAAGAATATGGATCAATGGTTACATCGGTTCCGAAACGCTGTTCCGGTTTCAGGAACTGAACACGTGATGGTGCCTGGCGATCCGGAACGATACATGGAAAAGGAGCGAAGAGAAAAAGGAATTCCTTTGCTAACAACTGTTGCAGAAGATTTATCATTACTTGCGAAAAAATTCACAATCAAGTTTTAACTTCGCGCCTCCTGATTGCCTCCATATAGAAAACATCGTTTTTCGTTTTTTGAAAAACAAATAAGTTGATGTTTGAAGAGCATACTTTCCATTCAAGAAATGGATTTCATTTTATTATTTTAATACATAGCGTATGAAAATTATGAAGTTTGGTGGTACCTCCGTAGGTAAGCCCGAAAGAATGCATCAGGTAGCAGATTTGATTACCCGTGATGCCGATTCAAAAATTGTGGTGTTGAGTGCATTAAGCGGTACTACGAATACCCTGGTGTCGATAGGAGATGCACTGTCTGCCGGAAAGAAAGACGATGCGGCTGACATTATTACCAAACTAAAGCTTCATTATGATCAGTTTATTCAGGGATTGCTCAGCAGTCAGTCGGCCAGAGAAAAAGCGGCAAAAGTGATCAGTGAGCATTTTGAATTTCTGCATATTATTCTTAAGATTTCTTTCAATGAAGCCTTGAACAAAGATATTCTGGCACAGGGTGAATTGATGAGCACCAAATTATTCAGTTGTTATCTGGAAGAGAAAGGAATTGATCATATCCTTCTTCCTGCGCTGGATTTTATGAGTATAGATGCCAATGACGAACCACCATTAGACTTGATTCGTCAGAAACTCACAGCATTGCTTAATCAGATGTCTACTACTAAATTATTTATTACACAGGGATATATCTGTCGCAATGCCAAAGGAGAAGTCGATAATCTCAAACGCGGTGGAAGTGATTACACCGCTTCACTGGTGGCCGCAGCTATTCAGGCAGATGTCTGTGAGATATGGACCGATATTGACGGCATGCATAACAATGATCCGCGCGTGGTAGGAAAGACTGTGCCCGTAGAGCAATTGAGTTTTGATGAAGCGGCTGAGCTGGCTTATTTTGGCGCGAAGATTTTACATCCGGCATCCATCTGGCCGGCCCAGTTTACCAAAGTTCCGGTGAAACTTCTCAATACTATGCAGCCTGATGCGAAGGGAACGATCATTGTGGAAGAAGCAGATGGAGTAGGAGCCAAAGCCGTTGCAGCGAAAGATAGTATCATTGCCGTTAAAATCAAGAGCAGTCGCATGCTGCTGGCATACGGTTTTTTGAGAAAGATCTTCGAAGTATTTGAAAAATATCGCACACCGATTGATATGATAACCACATCGGAAGTAGCCGTATCTGTTACCATTGATACTGATCAGCATCTGGCACAGATCATTCGTGAACTAGATCCGTTGGGTTCTGTTGAAGTAGATCGAGATCAAACCATTATTTCCGTGGTGGGTAATCAAATTGCACAAACCGATAAGATACTCAGTCGTTTGTTTGAAAGCATCGAAGGTATCCCGGTCAGAATGGTGAGTTATGGCGGTAGTCCGCATAATATTTCCTTACTTGTTCCATCCGATTATAAAAAACAAACACTTCAGGCGCTGAATAAGGGAGTTTTTGGTCTTGATTGACGCATAGTTTCTTGTATAAAGTTGGCTAAACTTGTCATTAGCAGGAAAAATATTTTTTAATACTTTTATTAACCAAATTACTGATTAATAATAATCAAGATATGTTGTCGGTTTTGCCGTCTGCATGTGTTCAGAATCATGATTATTAGTTTAGTGATTTTTGGTTTCAATGGTCAACTATTTTTAAATTAATTACTTTTTATTACTATGCCACTTACATCATCTCAGCGCTCACAAATTGCATCATATCGTATTCAAATTGAGAGTTACAGAAAAGATCTTGAGAATTTGAGAAATGAAAAAAGACGTCAATCGGAGTATTATTCCAATCTTATAAAAGGAACAAAAGATCCTAATTCGAAAAGAAGTTACCGGCAGTCAAAAATCAGCACAATCAATAATATTAATAACAGTATCGAATCAAAAAAGAGCCAGATCAATTATTTGAGACAGAATATAAAGAGTGTTCGGGGCTAGATTCGTATCTTCTGGAATTCCTTGCTCAGCAATAATTTTTCATTTAACTTCTTCATAACTACTCACAGGCTCGCAGGTGCAGATCAGATTACGATCTCCCTGTGTATTGTTCACGCGCGCAACACTTGGCCAGAATTTATTTTGGGTAGTATAGTACAAAGGGAAAGCAGCTTCCTGTCTACTGTAAGGATGTTGCCATTCATCGTTTATGACCATGCGTTGCGTATGCGGAGCATTTTTTAACGGGTTATCCTGTTTGTCAGATTTACCTTGTTCAATAGCGCGTATCTCATCTCGGATAGATAATAAAGCCTCACAAAAGCGATCCAGTTCCCCTTTGTCTTCACTTTCCGTTGGTTCAATCATGATAGTACCCGGCACAGGAAAACTCATGGTAGGAGCGTGGAATCCGTAATCCATTAATCGTTTGGCTACATCTTCCGCTTCAATGCCGGCACTGGTTTTAAATGGTCGCAGATCAACAATAAATTCATGCGCACAGGTGCCGTTCGATCCGGTATATAAAATCTCATAATCTTTCTCCAGTCTTGTTTTCATGTAGTTAGCATTGAGAATCGCATATTCGGTTGCTTCTTTGATGCCTTTTGCACCGAGTAAACGGACATAGGCATAGCTGATTAGTAAGATGGAAGCGCTGCCATAAGGTGCCGCACTCACGGCGCCTTGTTTCTTTTCACCGTTGAGAACAATATGTCCGGGCAGATGAGCTGCTAAATGTTTTTTTACACAGATGGGTCCCATGCCGGGGCCACCTCCGCCGTGTGGAATGGCAAATGTTTTATGCAGATTCAGGTGACATACATCGGCACCAATCAGTCCGGGTGAAGTCAATCCCACCTGCGCATTCATATTTGCACCATCCATATAAACTTGTCCGCCGTACTGATGTACAATATCACAAATCTCTTTGACACTTTCTTCAAAAATGCCGTAGGTACTGGGATAGGTGATCATGGTACCGGCAAGGTTGGCTGCATGTTGTTCTGCCTTTGTTTTGAAATCTTGCACATCAATGTAACCATTCTCTAATGCTTTCACCACAACGACTTTCATACCGGCCATCACAGCACTGGCCGGATTGGTACCATGTGCTGAGATAGGAATCAACATCACATTACGGTGATGATCTCTGTTGGCTATATGATAATTCCGAATCGTTAATAAGCCGGCATATTCGCCCTGAGCTCCGCTGTTGGGTTGCATGGAGCATGCATCGAAACCCGTGATGACATTGAGGTAGCGAGCCAGTTCTTCTATGATGAATGTATATCCTTTTGTCTGGTCAGCTGGTGCAAAGGGATGCAATCTCGAAAAACCTTCCCAGCTTACGGGAATCATTTCGGTGGCTGCATTCAGCTTCATGGTACAGCTTCCCAATGAGATCATCGATGTATTTAAAGACAGGTCTTTATTTTCGAGTTGTTTGATATACCGCATCATCCGGCTTTCACTGTGATGCGAATTGAAATTAGTATGGGTGAGATAAACACTCGTGCGTTTCAGCGATGCCGGAATGTGGGTATCTATATTTGATTCATCAATGACAAAAGAGATGGGAGCTTCATCGGAAAAACAAGAGAGTAGTTCGTAAATGTCTTCCGGTTTTTTTGTTTCATCAAATGAAATGCCCACATGATGTTGATCAATGATACGCAGATTTATTTTTTTGTCTTCGGCTTTTTGACGAATAGATTCACTGTCTTTTACCTTAACACAAATCGTATCAAAGAAATTTGAATGAACGAGTTCAAATCCGTTACTCACAAGAGCATCCGCGGTTGCCTGCGCCAGAAGGGCAGTGCGTTCAGCGATTTCTTTTAGACCTTTCGGTCCATGATAAACCGCATACATCGCGGCCATATTCGCGAGCAATGCCTGGGCTGTACAAATATTCGACGTTGCTTTCTCGCGTTTGATATGTTGCTCTCTTGTCTGCAATGCCATACGCAACGCACGGTTTCCCTGCGCATCCACACTGATGCCAATGATACGTCCGGGCATGGAACGTTTAAAATCATCTTTTGCGCAGAAAAAAGCTGCATGTGGTCCGCCGTAACCCATAGGTACACCAAAACGCTGGGCTGAGCCTAACGCCACATCCGCACCTAATTCGCCGGGTGGTACCAGTAAGGTGAGGGCAAGCAGATCTGTAGCCATACCTACATATCCACCAAAGGCATGTACGGATTCAATAAAACCGCGGTAATCTTCGATGGATCCGGTCTGTCCGGGATATTGTACGAGCGCACCAAAATAAGTGGCATCAATCACTGCATTTTTAAAATCGCCGGAAATAATTTCTATGCCTAAAGGTTCTGCCCTTGTATACAGAAGATCCAATGTTTGAGGAAAGACCGATTTATCTACAAAGAATCTGATCTTTTCAGCCTGATCTGTTTTGTTGGCCTGATGATAAAACATACTCATCGCTTCGGCAGCAGCTGTTGCTTCATCAAGTAGCGAGGCATTGGCAATGGGAAGTGCAGTCAGGTCACTGACCATGGTCTGAAAATTGAGCAGACTTTCCAGACGACCTTGTGCAATTTCGGCCTGATAGGGTGTGTACTGGGTGTACCAGCCCGGATTCTCAAAAATATTTCTCAATATGACAGAAGGCGTGTACGTATCATAATATCCTTGACCGATATAGGAAGTGAAGACTTTGTTTTGAGCGGCAATGTCTTTTAAGTGTGCAAGCAGTTCTGCTTCGCTCATAGCAGGAGGTACAGGGAGTTCATCCCGCTGACGAATATTTTCGGGGATGGTTTTTTGGATAAGGGTGCTGACGGAATCAATTCCGATGGTTTGAAGCAATGCCTGTTCATTTTCTTTCGTTCCGATATGGCGTTTGCTGAAATCCTCTTTTGCTTTCTCAAATAAACTCATGATCAACTGTTTTATCGCACCTGTTTAATAATGGGTCATTCTTCCAAAAAGTGGAGAAGTGGTGCAAATTTACAAGGTGTATCAATACGGCTGAACAGTTGTTAGGCAATGGGGATAGTTTGTGAACTTGAACTTGCACAATAAGTTGAAAAAAAATATAAATTTTGCATGATGGATGATCTGTTACAAAACTGGGAGAAGAAGTCGGCTGAGAATAAGAAAAGCTATCAGCGTGTTTTACAGCGTACGGACAAGAATAAAATATTACGGGAATTACCGGATCTGCATGAGGAGGCTTTCGAAAAGGTGGATTGTTTGACCTGTGCTAACTGCTGTAAAAATTATTCGCCGCGCTTCAAAACACCTGATATCAAACGAATCAGCAAACATCTCAAGCAAAAAGAAAGTGGGTTTATTGATCAGTATTTAAAACTTGATGAAGAAGGGGATTATGTAACCAAGTCAGCGCCCTGTCCTTTTCTGGGCAATGATAATTATTGCAACATATATGATGTCCGTCCGTCAGACTGCGCCCGTTTCCCGTATA
>Ga0315906_10001199_pt1 | contig 39047 bp, 28 predicted proteins | sample LakEriMetagenome_4_FD_203526 | JGI IMG/M metagenome (GOLD analysis project Ga0315906, IMG submission 203526) | Freshwater fungal communities from buoy surface, Lake Erie, Ohio, United States - Buoy 2 MA122 | ecosystem: Environmental > Aquatic > Freshwater > Lake > Lake biofilm | place: USA... | reverse complement strand
GAGAATCCAAGGATTCCAATCCGATCGGGATTGATTTTCCAGTCCGACGCGCGGCTGCGCACCAGTCTCAACGCTCGACGGGTATCGGCCATCGCATGTTCATCGACGGTGTATTTGGAACCTTCCTCTTTTGCCAATCGATACCTCAGCACAAAAGCAGCGATCCCTTGCTCAGCAAACCACTCCGCAAGCGCGTCACCTTCGTGTCCTAGGCAGAGCATACGGTGTCCACCGCCGGGAGCGATGAGGATCGCCGTTCCGGTAGCTTTCTCTGGTTTTGGTAGATAGCTCGTGATCGATGGCGCATGGATGTTGGTAACGTTGCAGGCTCCATTGGTACGATCGGTTTTCTCAGGTTCCTGTCTACGGTCTTGCGAACCAGGTGCCCCTTCGGGCCAAAGTTCGATCCGAGTAGGTTCACCGGCCAATAGGGATAGTAGGGAAGCAAGAGAGCAAAAAAGGTAGGGGATAAGTCGCTTTTGGAAAACGGAGATGTTCAATAGAGGTGTCTTCATTTTTTTCCTTGATGAGTGGTAGCTGCAAGTTCCTCCTTTCGCCGGGGCAAGCCCGACGAAAGGGTAGAGCGGCAAACGGGTCGCAGACCCAATTTACGGTGGGACTTAGGCACGGGTCGCAGCCCCATGCTACGGTGGATCAGTCTTCATCTTCGTCTTCATCTTCGTCTTCGTTGGCCTTGGTGAAGACGAATGCGGCGCGGATCGGTGGGGGCATCGGCGAGTTTGCTCCCCGGACGCTTCGCCACACAATGTCGTTGAGAATCAGATCGTCGGCCGCATCGGGGATCGAGAAGTCCATCTGCTCGGAGACCCCTGCACCCCAGGCCAATGCTTGGTTGGTCGCGGTGATGTCCACGCGAGGTGCCAAGGCTTCATAGGGGGTCGTGTCGGCTGTGGAGTCAAAGGCGTTGAACATCGGGCGAGCGGCCGCATCGAATTGCGTCATCGGTTCGAGACCGAGAATCAACTCCATGGTCCGCAGCATGCTCGAGGTCGAGTACATCGTCGAGTCGACGGATCCTCGGCGGATATAAGGACTGATCGCTAGGGCGACCGAACGGTGGGCATCGACGTGGTCGCTGCCGTTTTGGACGTCGTCCTGGATGACGAAGATCGCGCACTGAGGCCAAAACTTGCTCTTGGTGATCGCTTCGACCACCTTGCCCAAGGCGGCATCGTTTTGGGCGACCATGGCCGTCGGGGTCAATTTGCCAACTCGGGTTCCTGCGGTGTGGTCGTTGGGCAGGTGCATGGTGATGAAGCTCGGCAAATTGTCCTCGGCTTCGAATTGCTTCAAGCGTTTGGCAAACGCCTCGGCGCGGTCTAGATCGCTGTAGTCCAAATCGTAGGAACGGTAGTTCGGATCGAAATGGCCTTCGAGGACCGGGATTTTAGCCCGCGAGGCTTCGCCTGGCTTCGAACCGTTGGCGATGAACTCCCCGAAGCTAAAGTAGGACTTGCCCGCCTTGGCACATTGCCCCCACAGATAACCGCTCGAAGGTTGTCCGATCTTGGTGGCTCCTTCGGCAGGGTAAGTCAGCTTGCCTCGGCTCTTGCCGTAGGTCAAAGGCCAAGTCTTTTCGACGAAGTCGGTGGCGTAGGCGGCCATGGTCCACTCGTGGCCGTCGGCACTGACTTCGCCGTCGACATAGAGGTTATCGAGCAGCACAAACTGGTTGGCTAACGCATGCTGATTGGGGGTGACTTGCTCGCCGAAGATACACAGTGATGGCTCGCCGTTGCCCTTGGCGATGTCGCCGAAGACTTGGTCGTAAGTGCGATTTTCTTTGATGATATAAAAGCAGTGTTTGATGGGACTCGCGTCACCGACCTTCGATGGAATCGGGTTGTTTTCGCTCAGGCCTGTTGTGTCGACTTTCGAGTCGGCCTGAAGGGGCGAGGTTTGGAATGCGATCCGGGTCATCGAGGCGAGTTCATCGGGGCTCGGGGTCGGTATCGCGCTGAGTGTCCCTTGGAACAATCCGCCGATGTATTCGTTCAAGCTCTTTGGTGATGGTTTGGTGGGGTTCGGTCCATAGCGATTGTCCTTGCTGGACATCCCCTTTCCGTTGGTCACAAAAATCTGATCCCCAGCCTTCGAGAACTTGACGTTCGTAGGGTACCAACCGACAGGGATGAATCCCAAGGACCGGGATTTCTTGGGCTCGGTCAAATCGAACATGGCAAGATTGTTGTTGCACGAGTTGACGGCGACCAAAACGCGCTCATCGGGAGATACCGCGATGGCCGAAGGAGTGCTACCGTTTTTGGCGGCTGGATAAAGTGCGGTGGCCAGTACCTCTTGGAGTTCCCCGGTGGCTCGGTCAAAAATCACGACGCTGTTTTCATCCGAACAGGCCACTGCGAGCCGGTTGGTAGACTCCAGGAGAATCATCTCCGTCGGGTGGGACTTGGTCGTCCATGTCGCTTCGATTTTCCAGGTCTCCAGATCGATCACCGCGATCTGAGCCAGTCCCCACAGACTCACATAGAGCTTTTTGTTTTTGGGATCTTCCAAAAGCCCGTAAGGATAGCTTTGATTGGGTAGAGCGAGAATTTCGGCCGGAACGATATTGGCCTTCAGACTTTGAGCCTTTGATCCATCCTCTTTTGGGTCGTCGATTTTGGGCGCATCGGCTTGTTTGGCCATGCTCATCGGGTTTTTGATCCGCTTGATCGAGTTGCCTAGCAGACCCGATGCATAGAGGGTTTGGCTATCTTCGGACAACAGAACGCTCGATACGACGAACTTGTCGGTCTTGGTCGCCAAGGTCAGGACGTTCGGAGGGCCGAGGAAGCCTTGGTCGTAGGGGAAGATGTAGACCTTTTCGTCTTCGCCCCCCGATGCGATGAGGTGTTTTCCATCGGCGCTGAAGTCCAAGCCATAGAACGACTGAGGGATCGCGGTTCGGGTGATCTTGTTGAGCGTCTTGGGCTCGATGGTGATGATCTCGTGCTCTCCGTATCCGCTGTGGAGAATTGCCAGATCGTTGCCGCTAGGATGGGTCAGCAAATGGACAGGGAAATCCCCTAAGGTGGCTTGCTTGCCCTGGGCGCTAATGGTCCATCCGTTGGGAAGCAAGACACTTCCTGATGCATTCAAACCGGGCAATTTCGCAAGCGGATTATCGAGCAGTTTCGTTTGAGCCGGAGCTTCCTGGGCCAAGGCTCCTGGGAGGTTCGAGGCCAAAGCAACAAGAGTGGCCAAGAGGTTTTTTCTGAAGTTCACTGGCATTTCAAAACAGGGAAATCGAGTGGGTGCAAAGGACCTATCCAAGCGGATAACGGGCCGCCCATTGTAACGGTCCTTGGCCAGCACAACCTGCCGAAGCATGTTCAGATTGCGTTAGGGTTTCGTTTCGGCCCAGGGCCAATAGGCTCCAGGCCAAGGGCCTTGTGTTAGCGGAACGGCGCAAGCCGTCCGGTGATGAAACACTGGGAAATCGCAGGCATTCGACGAATCAACGGACGGCTTGCGCCGTTCCGCTTACAATAACTCAAATCCATTGAGGCAAAAGACATCGGAGGGCAAGCGGTCTAATTCGCCCAAAAACCATGCGGAAATGGTTTTTTGGCGGCTGAAATCCGGGGATTCTTAGAGGAAAAACGGATCTTTTGCGGCTATACTCTATGGTGCTTTTCTAGGTACCTTTGAAATGTCCCTCAAGCATTTCTGTCAAAAATCGGAGTCCTCAGGATGAGTGAAAATCAACGACAAGCGATCCTCCTGCCAGAATCCTTGGGAAAGCAACTCCAAGCCTTCCGATCGCACCTAAGACGCACCAAGGTGATGGAGAGCCTAGGGATCGCTTGCCTGGGTGTTCTTGCTGGGTACCTGGCCGTTTTCCTGCTGGATCGGGTGATCGATTTGCCGAAGTCGGGACGCTGGATCGCTTGGCTCGTGGCATTCGCAAGCGTCGCGACAATTCCTGTCTGGGTCGAACGCTGGATCTTGCGTTACCGATCCCATGCCTCGTTGGCCCGTTTGATGACCCAAAAGCTCCCCTCGCTCGGAGACTCTTTGCTCAGCGCGATCGAACTGGCTTCAGATCCTCAGGAGCAAAAGCGATCCCCGGCCCTATGCCGCGCTGCGCTCGATCAGGTCGCCCAAGTCGCTGCGAGCAAGGATCTGACGCAGGCGGCCCCTGAGTCCCGGCATCGACGCTGGTGGACCTGTGCCGCTCTTGCCGGTGCCTTGACGGTCGCTCTAGGTTGGATTTATCCGAGCGCTTCGGCCAACGCCTTTGCCCGTTTCGCCGCACCCTGGAGTTCGGTCCCTCGTTTCACTTTTACGCAGTTGGAGAAAATCCCTACCGAGTGGATCGTGCCTCACGGGGAATCCGTTTCGCTCAAAATTCCGCTGGTCGATCAATCTCCTTGGAAACCCGCTCTGGCAAACCTTTGGTTGCCGGGTCTGCCCAAGATGGAAAGCACCCGTCAATCGGACGCTTACCAGTTCGATCTGCCTCCGATGATCCAACCGACCAAACTCACCCTGCGGATCGGAGATGCAACGCCGACGATCGAAGTCATCCCCACAACGCGCCCCGAACTGGTCGCTGCAAGTGCCAACGTTCGACTCCCTGATTACCTTCAGCGCTCCGAAGCCCTGACCAAAGACATCCGCAGCGGCGGACTGACCATCGTCGAGGGGACCTCCTACTCGATCAATGGAAAAGCTTCCCGCGAACTCTCTAGCGTCACCCTCGATCGGCAAGCCATGCGCGTGGCCGACGAAAACTTCGACTCCGACGAACTCAAAGACTCAGCAACCTCGGCCCATGAAGTCCAATGGGTCGATCGCCTTGGGCTCTCTGCCAAAAGCCCCTTTCCGTTGAACATCATCGTCCGAGCCGACGAAGAGCCTACCATCTACGCCGAGGGAATGCCCCGGGCCAAAGTCCTCTTGGAAACCGAACAGATCCAATTCCAAGTCCACGCTTCGGACGACTTCGGCGTCAAACAAATCGGACTCGAATGGAAGACCGCCGAAGGGGCCGTCGCATCGAAGAAAACCCAAGGCGAACGGATCTTGATCGCCGGTGGAGCCACGGCCGAGAGACTCGATGCCGACGCGGTCTTTCAAGCCAGCTCGCTTGGCATCGAACCCCAAGCACTCGAAGTGCGACTCTTTGCCGAAGACTTCCTCCCCGGACGCAACCGCGTCTATTCCAACCCCGTCCTGTTGATGATCCTCAACCCCTCGGACCACGCTCTGTGGATCCTCCAGCAATTCAACCGCTGGCAACGCGAAGCTCTCGAGGTTCGCGATCGAGAAGTTCAATTGCTCGATACGAACAAAAAACTCTACGCGATGTCCGAGCAAGAACTCGCCACCCCCGATGCGATCAAACAAATCGAGCAACAAGCCGCTGCAGAACAAGCCAATGCAAGACGTCTCGGGAACCTCACCTCACGCGGCGAGGATCTGCTCCGCCAAGCCGCTCGCAACTCGGAAATTGGCGTAGGGCACCTCGAAAAATGGGCCGAGATGCAGAAGATCCTCAAGGATATCTCCGCATCGCGAATGCCTTCGGTGGCCAACCTGCTCAAACAAGCCGCCAAGAACGGCCAAGCTTCAGCCAACCAAGAGCCACCTAAAGATCCACCGAAAATCGCTGGTGTCAACCGCAGCGAACAAAATGGATCTGGCGAACAGAAATCCGAACAAGATCCCGACAAAAACCCGATCCCCAAAGCCCCAAGCGTTGTCGACTCGGAATCCTCGCAGCAACCTCCAAGCCAGAACCCTGAAGAGGAACAAGACCCAAAGAAAAAGAAACCGAGCACCGGACGACTCGGACTCCCAACGACGACCTTGGCCGGTGCGAAACCTTCTTCAAAGCCCCAGGAAGATACCCCTGAAGAACCTGAGGAACCACAAACTCCCGAAGCCATCCAGAAAGCCGTCGAGCAACAACTCGCCCTCCTCGAAGAATTCGACAAGGTCTCCGATGAACTCAATAAAGTGATGGCAAACCTCGAGGGAAGCACGCTGGTCAAACGCTTTAAAGCCGCTTCCCGCGAACAAATCTCGGTAGCAGACGCCGTAAGCACTTCAGTTCCGACCGCCTTCGGCATGAGAGCCAAACGCCTAAAGTCCGAAGATCGCGAAAACCTCGAACAGCTTTCTTCAAGAGAGAACGTCGCCCTGAACAACGTCGGGCAAATCATCGATGACCTAGAAGCCTTCCACGAACGCCGGCCGATGGTCAAGTTCCGAGATGTACTTGACGACATCCGCAAAGAAGATCCCCTGGCTGGCCTTCGGAAAATCACCCAGGAAGTCGTCGAACAACAAGGACTCACCATCGCCGAGGCCGAATACTGGTCCGATGCCTTCGATCGCTGGGCCGAGGATCTCGTGGATCCAGCGTCCAAAGGCCAATGCCCAGGCGGGAAGTCCAAAGGCTCGCTTCCACCGTCGATCGTCCTGGAAGTCATGCAGGTCCTCGAGGCCGAAATGAACTTGCGGGAACGAACTCGCCTTGCCGAACAAGCCAAAACTGCCGCTCCCGACGAACAGTACCAAACCTCGGTCAAAGAGCTCGTCGGGACCCAAAAAGAACTCCGCGATCGCATCGTGGTTGTCGGTGAAAAAATCGAACAGCTCCCCAACGGTTCCGAAGAGTTCGCCAAAGAAATCGAACTCATGCAAATGGTCGAATTGGCCATGAATGACGCTTGGTCAACCCTGAAACGACCCGACACTGGGAAAGCCGCAGTCGCGGCAGAAACCGAGGCGATCGAATTGCTCCTGTCGAGCAAACGGATCAACCCCAAGAGCAAGGGTGGGGGAGGGGGGGCCAACCCCGGCGGAGGCGGTTCTGGAGATACCACCGATGCGGCCATTGCAATGGTCGGACCTGGCATCAACGAAAAAGAGATCCGACAAGATCATGGAGTCGAACAAGCTACAGGAACAAGCGGATCGAGCCTTCCTGAAGAGTTCCGATACGGATTAGACCAATACTTCGAAAGGATCGATCGACGCTAATGGCGCTGTTGATTCCTACAAGCCGTTTCTTGCGAACCTTCTCAAGCAGTCCAAGGCCTCTGTCTGTCCAACTGTGTCTCCATTTGGCTCTTGCGATGTTCGGGGTTTTTGGCACAAGCACTAGGCTAAGTGCCCAAAATGCCGTTCCAGCCATCCGATTGCAAGCCATTCAAATCGCAGGTGCCAGGAACGCGCAACCGCTGAACGACCGCGAAATCACCGCCCGAAAATGGGTCCGAGGTCTGATCCAACAAGAGCTCAACGCGCTCCAATCGATTTGTAAGCTCAATCCTGCACAGGCCAAAGAGCTCGTCGATTTGATCGAAACCGAATGGAAGTCCAAGTTTGCTTCGGTTTTCCGAAGCTATTCTGAAGCCAATCAACGCGGCGGCGTGGACTTTGAATTCCGAGTTGAAACCGCCGTGAAAACTTGGATGCGCGAAGTCGATGCAATCACCGAAGAACAACGGACCAACTGGAACTTTGAACTCGAAAGCCGCAACGCCCTTCGACGTCGGATCGTCATCGGAAAAATGGTCAGCGACGCCGAACGCAAGTTCGGACTCAGCGCCAAACAAATGAAGGAAGTCGAAACCCTTCTGCAAGAACGCTGGAAGGAAGCTTGGTGGGTCATGTACCGCAACGGGACCACCCCGGAGACCAAATTCGCTTGGATCAGCACCGCTCTGAGCGACGCACAAAGAACCGCAGGGGCCGATACTTCAGCAGGCCGGCAGGAATACTACACCTCTGGCGGTTCGACCGATCTTCCTTCCAAGTCGCTTGCAGAACGGTTTCAAATCGCCGACGTTCAAAGCGATGAATCGATCCAACTTCAAACGCCTCCCGCTGCACCCGCAAAGCCTCAGCCGTGATGCAACTACCACGATCCTTTGTATCCCCAAACCCACGACCCATCCGAGCAATCGTTATTGACTCTCGGGTCGCACTGCTCGGTTGGATCGTTCTCGCGTCGGCCTACAACAGGCTCGATGCACAGCAAATCCCCGCACAGCAAATCCCCGCACAGCAAGTCCCCGCACAGCAAGTCCCCGCACAGCAAGTCCCCGCACAGCAAGTCCCCGCACAGCAAGTCCCCGCACAGCAAGTCATAGCCATCGAGGTCACTGTCAATGCCCAGGATCCCGTGGTGGTCGTGGGCGATAAGCCCGAGAAAAACAGCGAGAAACCCGATCGTTCCTCCGGACAGAACAAGTCGGATAAGCCGGATAAAGCGGATAAAACCGATAAGATCCCACGTGCGTTCGACCGCAATCGTCCCGAACCCGAGGAAGAGCCTGAAGTCCCAAAGAAGAATGCCATGGTCAATTTCGCCATGGATCCCGACCGATGGTCCGACGTCATCTACAGCCAACTCGGCGGCTCGGAAGCAACCTTCGAACAACAGCAACGCAGACGCGTCCGATCGACCGTCAACCGCATCGAGCTGATCTGCGGGATCGATGAGGCCACGCGGGAGAAAGTACAAGCGACTGCGGAACTAGAAATCCAAAGGTTCAAGACCGAGGTCATGGCTCTGGCAGCGCAGGGGCCACGCAACCCAACCCAGGAAGAGTACTCCGAATTCTACAACAAGGTGTTCAAGCTGACCGAGCGTTTTCGGGTGCAAGGCCAACCGCCAAACACCAAGAAATTGCCCCTCTGGCAAAAAGTCCTATTCAGCAACCTGAGCGAACAGCACAAAAAAGAAATCGAAAAGGACAACCAAAAAAGAGCCGAGTATCGACAGCAAGTCGCTCGGATCGAAGTGCTCATGCGCATCTCACGCCGATTGGGATTGACCTCCAAGCAACGCGATAAACTCGAACCCTATACCGCTTCGAATACCGAAGCTTGGAAGTCGCTCGATCAAGCTTGGCAGGCGCTCCAGCAATTCCCCGAAAAAGAAAAACGGGAGATCTTCTCCCCTGAACAAATTCAGGAACTCAAAAAGCCCCTCGAACAGTCCGACGACCTTCAACTCGTGATCCGTGAACTTGGCGATGATTTCTAAATGTCTCTGCTCGGCAATTTGCCTGGTGCTGATTGCAACATCGATCGTCACAGGCTCGAAAGCCTTGGCGCAAAATCCTCTACGCGAAAACATGTTTCAAGGGCAAGCGGTCCCTAGAGACGTGCGAGAGATGTACGAGCGCGGTTTGACCTGGCTCGAAAACAACCAAAATGACAACGGCCGATTCAAGGGGGGCGAAAGTGGTCCTGGGGTCACGGGGCTGGCCACCATGGCCTTCCTAGCCTATGGCGAAGATCCCAACTTTGGTGTTTATTCCGATGCGATCAAAAAAGGAGTTCGATCGATCATCGAAGATCAGAACCCGACGACCGGATACATCGGCTCGAGCATGTACCACCACGGATTTGCAATGCTCGCATTGGCCGAAGCCTACGGAGCCCTCGACGAACGCCGCTTGTGGGATGGCGTCTCGAAGAATGAGAGCAAGCATCGCTCGATCGGCAAAGCGCTAGAGTTGGCCGTCCGGACCGCGATTACCAGCCAAAACAAAAACAACGTCGGCGGCTGGCGTTATTCTCCCGATTCGACCGATGCAGATACCTCCGTCAGCGGCTCGGTCATGGTCGGATTGCTCGCCGCTCGCAACGCCGGCGTCGAAGTCCCCGACAAATCCATCGATCGAGCGATCGAGTACTTCACCTCGATGACCTCTTCGAGTGGACAAGTCGCTTATGCAGGTGGACTCGGCGGGTTCGATAATTCTCCGGCCCGGGTCTCGATCGCAACGCTCGTCTATAGCGTCTCAGGGCGCAAAGATCTTAAGGAATTCAAAGCGACCTCGACATTCCTAAAGTCGACAGACTCGAACGAAACAAGCGACCACTACGGCGAATACACGGCATATTACAAAGCCCAAGCCCTGTTTCAATCCGATATCGCCGCGTGGGAAAAATGGAACAAAAACCTCATCCGCGAATTGAAAGAAAAGCAAAGAGCCGATGGGCACTTTGACGGAAACTACGGGGCACCGGTCGCAACAAGCATGTCGCTGCTGGCTCTGGCCCTGAATTTCCGATTCCTACCGATCTACGAACGCTAAACGACCGATGGTTATGAAACTCTTTAGCTCTTTGGCCTTCGCCCGGTTCGCAAAATTGGCTTCCTTGGCCTCCCTCGGCTCACGCGTCCCATTTGGCGCATGGGGCGTCTTGCTTTGTCTCCTGGCCGCTTTCCTATTCGGTCGTGCCGATGCGCAGCAAGCCGACAAGCAATCCGACGTCTCGCTTAGCGTCTTGAGGATCCAAGGTGGAGACACTTACCGAGGAAGACTCGCGGCGAGCCAAAACCCGGAGCAACTCCTGTGGAACTGTCCGAGTTTCTTAGAGCCCATCGCGTTTCCCTGGGATGCCCTTCAACTGGTCCAAGTCCAAGACGCACTTGGTGATCCAACCCAAAACAACGCGCTGGGGAAGAATCCCTTTTGTGCCGAGCTAAAAACAGGGGAGGTCGTCAGTGGAGAGCTCGTCTCGATCCAACCCGATCGAATCGAACTCGATGTGCCTCACGTCGGTAAGGTTTCACTTGCTACCGAAAACCTCCGGTACCTTTTGCGTATCATCCCAGGTGGATCGCAAGCTGTCGAAGTCCTCAGCGCCCAGGACTGGGAGCAGGTGCTCCCGGCGACACGGAACGGGCGAGCCACCAAGTGGTACCTCAAGGCAGGTGAGATCTCCACCGACACCAGTGGCACGACCATCTCGCAATGGGCCCAGCTACCCGAATTGGCGACCATCGACCTCGATGTGGCTTGGGACCAAGCCTCCCCCAATTGGTGGATGACCCTTGGTGAACCGCGCCGCATGGAATTGCAGGTCCGTAAACTTCAGAACAAAAAACTCCTCAACGTGACGCTACTCCTAGAGAACTCGGCAGATGCCGACGTCACGACGATCCAATTGCCCTACGAGGAAGATCAATCGATCAAACTCCGGCTGCTTTGCGATGCCACCAAAGGAGTCTACGTGCTCATGAAGGACAATCAGGTTCTCGGAAGACTCAAGGGGAACATCAAGGAACGGTTCGTTGGACGGACGAAAGTCAGCTTCACCAACACCGCATTAGGTGTTCTGACGCTCCGGGATCTTCGCATATCCCGCAACGCCTTTTCCATCCCCTCCGAAGCCGCTGAGGTCGAACCGAATCGACCCGCAAACGGACAATTCGAATGGATGACCAAAGCCCGTGGGACCTTTTTTGGCAGTATCCTCAACGCTCCAGACGACAACGATGGTCAGGGTTCGGTCAAAGTCCAAGGCATTGCGCAGTCGCCGATCCGCTTGGGGTTCGAGGAGATCGAGCGGATCGAGTTCCCTTTGGAATCCGCGCTGCCAAACCAAGTCACGACCCTCGAATTGACCAACGGGATGCGATTCGCTTCGAGCGCTCTACAAAGTCGGACTGAAGCTTCTTTTGAAGGAATCGACATCGATGTAGCAGGGAAAAAACTGCCCGTCCCGCTTTCGCAAATCAAGAGGATTTCCAAACGCCCGTTGCCGATTCTCGAGGAGCCCCAACCCAAAACGATCGCCGAGGCGCAGAAGATCGTCGTCCAACGCTTGATCACCGATGACGCGGTATCGACCGGACGCATTGCGAGCGTCGCTCAGCATACCCCTAGCTCCAAAACATTCACTTGGCTCGCAAAAAACGCAGTCGCTCCCGTTGCCCTCAATCCACGAGCCGATGGAGCCATCGAACCGATGGTGACCCAACTGGCCGGATCGACCCAGAAACGAACGAAACCTAATGAAAACTTGGCCAATGTTCGAACCGATACCCCACCGAACGAAAATGACGTCGGACGGCCACTTAAACCCGAGGACCCTAGTCTGTTCCTTTTCTCGGGTGACTGCTTTCCGGCCATGGTCCGCCGGGGTGACGCCGAAGAGTTTTTCTTCGAGTCAACCCTATTTCCTAAACAATCGATCGAACAAGCCTTGGTTCGTGGTGTGCGGTTTGTCGATTATCGAGGGGTCGACAAAATCGATCGTGCTACACGATTGCGATTGCTGACCCTACCGCGTGTTCAACGCAACAATCCGCCGAGTCACTTGGTGGTCTCTCGCGATGGGGACTTGCTCCGAGGAAAACTGATTCACTTTGACCGCGATCAACTGGTCGTCGATGTACGAGGCGAACAGCGAACCATCTTGGTCAAAAACATTGCCGAGCTGATCGCTCTGGACCCGGCACCGAAGCTAGAGCAAACCAACGATCCGACCGAACCGGCTCAACCGAGCGATCCGGCCAAACCTGCAGACAGCGCCGAACCTGCAGACAGCGCCGAACCACAAGCACCTGTCCAAAATGCGTCCAACGACGTCTACCAAATCATCCTCGAGCAGGGCGCTCGAGTTTCGATTGTCCCCGAATCGGTCGACGCCGAAGAGCTCAAAGGCACCCACCCGCAGCTTGGCGAATGTTCGCTACCTTGGAGCAGCGTTGTACGCATCTCTCTCGGCGATGCGATCGCCATCGATGCTTCGCAAAATCGATACGGCAAGTGGAAGCTACAGCATGCGCCGGACCCCAAATTCGTTTCCGAATCCGAAGGGGGCAATGATCGCCCGAACGACACACCTCAAATGCGGATGATCGGACAAGGAGCACCGGAATTCGATCTGATGAAGATCGATGGGACCCCGTTCAAACTCAAGGAGAACAGGGGCAAAATCCTGATCGTAGACTTTTGGGCCACATGGTGTGGACCTTGCATCCGCTCGATTCCATCGTTGATCGAGATTTCCAAAGAGTACAAGGAAGCGGGGGTCGAACTGATTTTGGTCAACTGCGAAGAGCCCGAAACCCGCGTTCGGCCGTTTCTCGAACGCCTTAAATCGATCCCAACGGTGGTGCTCGATACCGATGGAACCGTGTCGAAACAATACAACGTCGCGGCGATCCCTCAAACCGTTCTGATCGATCGCGATGGTGGAATCGTCGAGGTCCTTGTCGGGGCGAGCGATGAAAACGAAGATCTTCTGCGCAAGAAGATCGAAACGCTGATCAAGCAGTAGAACGATTGGCTATCAACGCGCGACCATGTACAGCGAACTGGCACCAGCGCGTTTTGCCAGATCGTAGACTCCGAGCGCCTCGCCTGCCAAAATGCTATCGTCGGGATCGACGATGATCGGAACGTCAGAACGAACCTTGAGAATCCCAATGAGCCTTTGTTCGATCGCTTCGAGCGACTCGACTCGAACACCGTTCCATTGGTATTCGATTTGATTTTCCTGACGCCGAATTTTGATCACGCAATCGTGAATGTCCTCTTGGGGTGGAACCGGAGGGGGCTCTTGGGACTCTCCGAGTGTCGAATCGGACGAAGCAGAAACAGAGCTTGGCAATAGTTTCTCGAGTCGCTGGAACGAAGCGGTGGTCAAGAAAAAAATCAGGAGCAGAAACACCACATCGATCATCGGTGTCATCATGTTATCGAGCGAGGTGCGCCCCCGGGGGTTCGAATAGTTGGTCTTCATCGCCCCTCCTCGTACACCGCAAAGACAATGTCCGAATTCCCCGTCAAGGCGCAGAGTTTGAGCAACCTTGCGATCGGTGCATAAGCGGCTGATTTATCGGTTCGAATCCGGATCCGAATCGGACTCTTTCCGTTGGATTCCATCTTTTGAAGAATGGACGCTTGGATTTGTTCCAAGTCCGAGCGTGCGTTGTTGACCAGATACGAGCCGTCGGAGGGAATTTGGATCGTCAGGGTCGTGCGATCCGAGAAATCCGAAACACCCGTCGAGGCGATAGGAAGTTCCAGGGGAAGAAAATTCTCCTGCTTAGAAAGGTGGCTACTGACCAAAAAGAAGATGATCAGCAGAAACGTCACGTCGATCATGGGGGTCAAATTGATCGAAACGCCACGGCTTCCCGGATAGTTGGGGACTCGCATTCTAAGGATCCATCAGCCAGATTAAAATCGAAGTGCAAAATGGAATCGTTGTCCCATTTGCTAGGCCAATTGTAGCAAACCAAACCCTTCGCGTTGAGTTCCAGCCAGAAACGATATTCGGACATGCGGGTCGCTTATTTGGATTGTTCAAGCGGTATCAGTGGCGATATGACCCTGGCGGCACTGATCGACTGCGGTGCGAACCTCAAGGAAATTCAAGCGGCGATCGACTCGATGGGGTTGGTTGCGAGCCTCTCGATCGCACCGGTTCGAAAGCAAGGTTTCCGGGCCCAGAAACTTCAAATTCGTGCTCCCGAGGATCCCACGCATCGCGATTTGGAGCAAATCCTCGAGTGCATCTCCAGGGCGCGAATCAGTCCCTCGGCAAGACGTATCGCCAACCGAATTTTCGAGCGCCTTGCCAAAGCCGAAGCGAGAGTCCATGGCATATCGATCGACCAAGTTCATTTCCACGAGGTAGGAGCGATCGATTCGATCGTCGATATCGTTGGATGTGCTGTGGCTTGGGACCAGCTTGGAATCCAAAGCGCGACGGCTTCGGCCGTTCCGACCGGGACCGGTTTCGTCAGGATCGCCCATGGACGCGTTGCGGTACCCGCACCGGCGACGGCCGAATTGCTCCGTGGGATCCCCATCGCTCCATGCGATCTCCAAGCGGAACTGACGACCCCTACCGGGGCGGCGATCCTAGCGGAGCTTGTCAGTGGCTTCGGTCCGCTCCCAGCGATACAAATTGAGACGATCGGACTTGGGGCTGGAACGCGTGAGCTCGAAGATCGACCGAATCTACTGCGGATTTTTCTGGGGGCTGAGTCCCCACATCCTTCCGCGAGCCGAGTCGACACCGACACCGTCGTGCGATTCGAAACCAACCTCGATGACGTTACAGGCGAGCAGATCGGTTTTGCGATCGAGCAACTCTGGGCCGCCGGGGCGTTAGACGTCTATACGACAGCGATTCAAATGAAGAAGAACCGACCCGGAACGCTCCTGAGCGTCCTGGCAAATCCCGAACTAGCCCAACGGATCGAACTTGTGATCTTCGCACATACCGGGACCCTCGGAATTCGAAAGTCCCTTCAGCAGCGCAGCATCCTCAAACGCCATGCAGTCGAAGTGCAGACTCCTTGGGGAAAGGTGTCTTGCAAGGCCGCTAGCTATCCAGATGGCTCCGAAGTTCTCTCTCCAGAGTACGAAGCCTGCCGGAAAATCGCCCTTGAACATGGGCTTAAACTCAGCGAAGTCCTTCAGAGGATCCAAGCGGCCATCGAGACGGACGGCGGGTAACATGCCTGGGGATTTGCCTGCCTGGGGATTTGCCTGACGGCGGGGGATTTGCCAGCCTACTGAATTGGCCTGTGAGAGTTCTTCAAAGTATGATCGAATATTACGTAATCAAATAGGGCAACAGAGGACTAGGGCAAGCGATGTCAGCCGGGATGAGTCAACGACCAAGTGGAAATCAACCGACGCTCCCTGCGCGCACCGTGGCAGTTGTCGATATCGGCTCGACGAGCATCCGCATGGCGATTGCGGAAATCGAAAGTCAAGGCCACGTTCGAACGCTCGAAGAAGTCTCGCGTGCAGTTTCGCTGGGCAAGGATACCTTCACCACACAGCAAATCTCTCGGGAGAGCATTGAGGAATGCGTTCGGGTTCTCAAAAGCTATCGCCGTTTGATGCAAGAGTACGGCATCACCCGTCCGGAACAAATCCGCGTGGTGGCAACCAGCGCTGTGCGGGAGGCGAGCAACCGCTTGGCGTTTATCGACAGGATCTACATCGCAACGGGACTTGAAATCAAGATCCTCGACGAGGCCGAGGTCAACCGGATTACCTATATGGGGATCCAGCCTCTGCTCCAACTCAACCCAGTCCTGGCAACGGTCAAGACGATTGTCGTCGAGGTCGGTAGCGGCAGCACGGAAATACTCGTCGTCAGCGGAGGGAACATCCAGTTTTCCAATACATATCGGCTCGGTTCACTGCGTATGCTCGAACAAGTCGATCGATTCAAGACCTCGCATGCCAAGCAGCGCGCGATTCTTGAAACACAAATCCGGCGGATCGTCCACCAGATCTTTGACAACGTCGATGAAACAAGCCAAATCCAAATGGTTGCTATCGGTGGTGACGTGCGGATGGCGGTCAAGAACATCGATTCTGTCAAAGCCGATGGCGAGCTTCAACGCGTATCGGCCGATGCGCTACTTGGTTTTGCTCGTCAGATTGGAAACCTGCATGAAGACGAACTCATCAGCCGATACTCGATGAGTTTTGCCGATACCGAGACGCTTTGGCCAGCCTTGATGAGCTATGCATTGTTGGCAAAAGAGTTCAAGTGCGACCAGTTGTTCGTCGCCGACACCAATCTAAGAGACGGTCTCCTGACGGAACTTTCGGTACGCGATGCCTGGACTGTCGAACTGCGAAACCAGATCGTCCGATCCGCAATCAATCTCGGAAGACGCTTTGCATTCGACGAATCCCATGCTAGGCACGTCGCGACCCTATGTCGAAAGTTGTTCTCTGACCTGATGCAAGAGCACCAGCTCGATCAACGGATGGAGCTGATTTTATATCTGGCCGCGATACTCCATGAAATCGGTAGCTTTATCAGCAGTCGATCCCACCATAAACATGCGATGTACATCATCCGCCACAGCGAACTCTTCGGACTGTCGGATCGAGATCAGCTTCTGCTCTCGCTCGTTGTGCGATACCAACGACGATCCTCGCCACAACCCGAGCACGAAGGCTATTCGACGCTCGATCGCAATGACCGTATCGCGGTAGCAAAACTAGCAGCCCTTTTGAGGCTTGCCATCGCCTTGAATGAATCACGCTCTCAACGGATCGGGACCATCCGCTGCTTGAAAGAAGACAATCGATTGGTGATTGTTACCCGCGGGAGCGAAGACGTCTCGCTCGAACAACTCACGATCCGTCAGAGTGGCGATCTGTTCGAAGAGGTCTTTGGGCTGAGCGTGATGCTTCGGAGTGAACTCGAGTAAGCTCAAGATGCCTAAACACGATCCTTCCTCTGAAAATTCCGATACCTATGACATGCGCAGTCAGGATACGGAACATCGTCCAACGCTGCCGTGGTACCGAGCCGGTTTGGCCTTTGAGTGCACTGGATGTGGGAATTGTTGCTCTGGGCCCCAAACAGGATATGTTTGGGTCGACCAAGAGGAAATCGAATCGATCGCACAAAAGATCGGCATGCAGGACGATTTGGACCGTTTTGAACGAAAATTCGTTCGGAACGTTGGAACTCGCAGAAGTCTGGTCGAATACTCCGATGGCGACTGCATTTTCCTCGACCCGAAGACACACGGCTGCAGCGTCTACGAAGTCCGGCCTAAGCAATGCCGGACCTGGCCCTTCTGGCAGTCCAATTTGGAAAGCCCAAGCAAGTGGGGGCAGGCGGCCAAATCATGTCCAGGCTGCAATAAAGGCAAGCTCTATACGCTTGAACAGATCGATCGGATCCAAGAGCACGGAACAAGTCCCCCAAAGAGCTAGATTTAGGGGGGCAGGGGATGATTCAACGAAAAAACCCCCTTGCGGGGGTCCATTCGTTCAAATCAATCCTACAACCGGAAGGTTCGAAATCGATTAAGGGGGAGAAAGTGCTCGAAAACCCTTTGAGCGTGACGACGTTTAGCCACTTTCACCAGGCTCTACTCCTGGCGGGTACGCTTCTTTCTCCCTCGTAACCGACATTCAAGTATGCACCTTGCAAACCGAGAGACAAGAAAAACGAGCGAATTTTCCGGACCGACTCCGCTACAAAGCGCCGCAAAATCCAGATGGGTCGAATCTAGCTTCTAGGTTATCTTTGACATCCTTCCAAGAGCGATCAAACTAGAGTTCAAGTCAACAAAACCGTAACCCATCCAAGACACCTACCCCATGAATACCCCTTTTGTACTCCGTTTTGCTTGCTCGATCGCCCTTGCTTGGTTGATAAGCCAACCGACGCTGGGCCAACCTTTCCCAAACCGCAAATACGGACAAGAAGACAAATTCCGCCAACTCGAGGAAATCCTCCCAACCCCAAATTCTTACCGAGCCGCCAATGGCGAACCAGGACCAGACTATTGGCAGCAGCGTGTCGATTACTCCATCGATGTGCGGCTCGATGAGTCTCAGAACCAAATCCGCGGGTCTGAAACAATCCGTTATCGAAACCAATCTCCCCACGCCCTGCGGTACCTCTGGATCCAACTCGATCCGAATCTCTTTGCCTCCGACTCGGATGCGAACCGATTGAGGTCAGGGCGAATCGGATTCGGGAACCGAGCCACGATGTCCGAGATCGATGGGATCCTCGAACGCCAATCCTTCGACGGCCGATGCGTCATCGAAAGTGTCACAGATGCTCAGGCAAACCGGCTCGAGACATTCACCGTCGATACGATGATGCGCATCGATTTACCCGAGCCACTCCTGAGCGGCCAGGAATTCTCGATGAAAATCAAGTGGTCTTATCGGATCAACAATTCGAAGTACATCGGCGGGCGAACCGGCTACGAGATGTTTGAAAAAGATGGCAATGCCATCTACGAAATCGCCCAATGGTTCCCCCGCCTGGCGGCTTTTACGGACGTAACAGGTTGGCAGCACAAACAGTATTTAGGACAAGGTGAATTCACGCTCGAATTTGGGGACTACTTGGTGCGGATCACGGCACCTGCCGACCATATCGTGGCTGCAACAGGCGAATTGCAAAATCCCAACGAAGTGCTCACCGACGTGCAACGGAAACGACTTGAACAAGCTCGCACGGCCGATAAGCCGGTTTGGATCGTCACCCCGGAGGAGGCCAAAGAAAACGAAAAGGAAAAAACCGAACAGACCAAAACCTGGATTTTCCGAGCCGAAGCGGTCCGCGATTTCGCGTTCGCGACAAGTAGGAAGTTTATTTGGGATGCCCAAGGCCATCGTGTCAATGACAACGAAGTGATCGCCATGAGCTATTACCCCAACGAAGGTGAGCCGCTTTGGAGCAAGTACTCGACACATGCGATCATCCACACGTTGAATGTCTACAGTCGCTACACATTCGATTACCCCTATCCCGTTGCGATCAGCGTCAATGGACCTGTCGGGGGTATGGAGTATCCGATGATCTGTTTCAACGGTCCAAGACCTCGCGAAGATGGGACTTATTCCTCTGCGACCAAATACGACCTGATTACGGTCATCATCCACGAAGTAGGTCACAACTATTTTCCGATGATCGTCAATAGCGACGAGCGGCAATGGTCATGGATGGATGAGGGTCTCAATACGTTCTTGCAGTACCTTGCCGAACAGGAATGGGAGCAAGATTACCCATCCCAACGAGGGGAGCCGGAATTGATCGTCCCGTATATGCAAAGCACGAATCAAGTCCCGATCATGACCAACAGCGAATCGATCATGCAGTTTGGACCCAACGCGTACAGCAAGCCTGCAACGGCTTTGAATATCTTGAGGGAAACGATTCTTGGGCGAGAGCTTTTCGATTTTGCGTTCAAGGAGTACGCGCGTCGATGGAAGTTCAAGCGTCCGATGCCGGCGGATTTCTTCCGGACGATGGAAGACGCCACGGCCAGGGATCTTGATTGGTTCTGGCGAGGTTGGTTCTATACTACAGACCACTGCGATATCGCGTTAGACAAGATCGACGTCTACATGGTCGATCGCCGCACGCCGGATGAAATCGCAGCCGATGAGAAGAACAAGAAAGAGGCACAGTTGCCGACGCTCTCGAAGAAGCGAAACAAGGAGCTGGTCAAACGAGCCGATCAGTTCCCTGAGCTCAAGGATTTCTACAACCAGTACGATCCCCGAGCTGTGACCGACGAGCAACGGGCTGCTTATCAAAAATCGCTCGAACAGATGACCGAGCATGAAAAAGAGCTTTTGGCCAACACCGATCGATTTTACCGACTTCAATTTCGAAATATCGGGGGCTTGGTGATGCCTATCATCGTTTTGCTGACCCACGAGGACGGATCGACCAAAGAGATACGGATTCCAGCCGAAGCTTGGCGAGTCGATGCAACGGTGTGCGACACGCTGGTGATCACCGCCCAGCCGATCGTCAAATTCGAGCTCGATCCATACCGCGAGACCGCAGACATCAATCGGGACAACAATCACTTCCCACCGGTGCTTGAGCCGACCCGATTCCAACTGTTCAAATCGCAGCGCAGGGGATCGGAGGACAATCCGATGTCCCGAGCCAAACGGGCACAAGAGGCCAAGGAGGCACAGCAAGCTAAGGAAGCACAGCAAGCTAAGGAAGCTAAGGAGGCCAAGGAGCCATCTAAGGAGGTCACGGACAAGCAGCCGCAAGCACCAGACCAGGGTGGTCTTGGAGCGAAGAAGAAGCAAGAGAAGAAAAAGAAAAAACGCCAGCTTAGCCCGGGAGTTTAACGAACGCGTAGCGACGAAAGCTCAGAGATCATGAGAATAGCGAATCGAATCGGTTTTTTTGGAGGCTTGCTTTGGATCGCGTTGGGATGGGTCGGTGCACAGGCTAGTCATCCGTTCCACGTTTGCATCGGCCAGATGCGACACAACGCGCAGAGTGGCACTTGGGAGGTTTCCCTGCGGATGCACCCGCGTGATTTGGAATTGGCGTTATCGGAATTGCACAAGGAGAGTGTTGCAAGGGAGTCCGAGAACTTTTCCAAGGTGGCCGTTGATTTCTTGCAAAACCAATTCTTTTTGATCCATCTTTCCGACGCGTTGAGTACAAAAGAGATCGCCGAGCAGATATCGGGATTGGAGCCGATGAGATCTTTGGAGCGGGAATCCAACAGTTCCAGCGATACCGATGGGAAGAGGAAGCTTCCACGAGAGAGCAGATCGACGTTGCAGTGGGTAGGTATGGAGAGCGAGCGGGGTTGGTTATGGATCCATATGGAGCTTGTCCCTCCTGAGTCTGCACCGTCGGATGGGAAATTGTATTTGGTGCATCGTATATTTCTCGACCGGATCGAGATGCAAGAGAACAGCGTCGCGATCTTGCATGCACCTGGGAGTCGAGGTTCCTTGCAATTCAAAAAGGGGGAATCGATCAAGCCGTTGGCAGTACCGCTTGAGGTTGCGCCTAATTAGCAGTCCATCTGGGTCCATCCGCGTGCATCACATTGCATTCTGCCTCTCACTGTATTTCCTCACTGTTTTTCCTCTGTCTGTCTTTCCCTCTGTGTGCTTTGAGTCTCTGTGTTTCAACTCTGCATTTAAAAGACGTTTGCACGACATGGGTGCAAAATAGCAACTTCCTCGCCGTTGGCTGCGGGTTAAACGATTGTTCGTGCAACGCATCGGATTTCGTCGTACTCGTACTCAGCGAAGCGGTACTCAGTGAAACGGTACTCGTACTCGATGGCTGTTTGAACTGCGACGATGCCGATCGTCGATCGAGGCGGTTCGAATGAACTTGCGGACCAATGGGTCGGATTGATTTATCGGATCGATTCGATTAGGAGCACGAGGCACTCGTAGCCAACACTGCAATGAGCCCCCGGGGGGAGGCGGGCCGAGCTCTTTCCAATGGCCAACTCGCTGGATTGAAATCGAGGATAACTCGATGAATGGCATAGGGGAATCCGCCATTATTCCGCGCATCTGACCTTAGATTCTTGTTTCCTTTAACCCCCAGACTTACACTCGATTTATCAGAATCCCTGGTCCAAATTCGTGGATGTAGGTGCTGTGGGCCCAAGGAACCCGCTTCTGAGGAGCATACGTTGCTTGCGATCGAAACCGGATCCTCTCCATGATTCGGTGTTTTGATTTTTTTGTTCTCCCTGCTTTGTTCTCGCTGTTTGCGGTCCCTTAGGATCATCGCCAACTCTCAAAGTTTTCCTTAATCTGCACCAATGGTTTTTGCGGTTCGGACACTCCGATCGGAGACCCTGAGGACCCCGTGCGCCAATTTTCCACACCATTTGAAGAAACAAACCAAAGATGAAATCAATCATGCGCAAATTGAATATGCAACGCTGGAGCTGTTGCACGATGATCTGCTTGTCAATCATCGGTATTGACGCGAAAGCGAACGCCGGAGTAATCACCCTTGTGGATCAAAACCTTGCCGATGCGATGAGTATCACAGGACAGACCGGCATGACTAGCGGAGTCACCGTAACGGAGACGTACGCTGAATCGACGCTCATTCCCTACAACTCCTTAGTTCCGATCCAACCTGATGCTGGTCACTATGCAGTCGTAACGCCCGGCCATACCTATTTCGACAAAGTCGTCACTTTCAGCGGGTTTGCCTCGAATGAGATCGGTTTGATGACGTTCGAGATCACCAACTCGACACCCTACGATTGGAGTGATTACCACTTTGAAATTTGGGACACAAGCTTCACAGTACGGGAGCAAGCACCTTGGGCCTTCCCGAATCCCCCAGCCTTTACATCGCCCCTTGTTTCGGATCAGTTCACCGGTTTGTCGATCCATCCAAACGTTGGCTCTTTGTATAGCTTTCCAGGCTCTGGCGAGCGGCATGAAGTGGGGGTTACTGGAATCTACACCCTGAGGATGGAGCTTTTTTCGTTCGCAAGTAGCTCTTCAGGACAGTTCGGACTTCGACAAGTAGCCACGGTAACTCCTGAGCCGGCCTCGATGGCTATTTTCGGGATCGGAGGCAGCATGCTGATGTACGCTCGTCGACGTCGAGACCGCTCGGCTTCCAAGGGTAATGGACCTATCTAGGTTTCCAGTTTTGTCGAAAGATAACGATCTTTTCGGAGTCGGTCGCAAGGCAAATTCTCACTCGGGCTGGCTTCAAAATTACCGGAGTTTTGGGGCTGGCCTGTGTGGTTTTTCATTTCCAAGGATCGGTTGCAATGGTGTCAAGGATCGAGGTTGGCATCAAGTCGCAACCGCAAGCGAGCTTGGTCTTGGAATTCTAAGCTCATATCTAGGCATTTAACGAGTCCAAGAATTAACATCAACGTATCGAACTCCCGTTTGGCCTCGACGCGTGTTGTGCCTTTTTCGACCATGTTCTGCGCGATGATCGGATTGCTGTTGATCTGCAACGCTTTCTGAATCGATGCTCCATCGGCCTCTAGCCGAGTCTGCACTTGTGCGGTTTGCGAACCGGCATCCACCGGGTTTTGCCCAAGGATCGATTTGGCGCAATCGACCGAACTGCATAGCACAACCCTGTCGTCGAGGAACGCTAAGGTGGGCTGGAAATTGAACTGGATCGGAAGTCCATCGGGGTACTTGCGATCCTCCTCGACGACAAATTGCGAAGTGTAAATCGACACCCCATTTTGCTCAATCGTGTCCTGTTCCAATTGGGGCTGTCCTTCCTGAGCTCCAGCCACGTTCAGGAACCCGATGAAACTCTGGAAGGTTCTCTTCAACTCCCGTTGCAATTTCGCTGGTTCCTTCAACCGTGCTACCATGCCAAAACTAGGTAGCTGAATGGTGGGTTTCAAAGCAGATTGGTCGAAACTTCGCTCGGCCGCAAAAATCTGCAACTCTGGCTCAATCGCACTGAGGATATCGCTTCCGAAATCCTTGCCCGCGAAAATGGTCGTCAATGTATTGTCGGCCTGTGCCAATTGGTCGTTGACGTCCTGATTGAACAAATCGCCGGCTCTGAGCCACATTTGGGCCAAGTCTCGGTAGGTAGACAGTGTGGCAAGTGCACCTGGGACCTTCGGCCAATTCGGCGCAAGTCCTTTCGCATCAGGCCCCACGTAATGCTGCCTTGCTTGGCCGTACCAAGCAGGATCGGAGGGACTTTGAACCTCTAACGCGATCCCGTGCTCATCCATCGTCATCGACGCATGCATCACCTGCGCGTTTGCAAGCACACTCAGGACACCTCCGAGGATCAACTCAGCACCGAAGTCGTTGGCTTGTCCACGGAACAGGTCGTTGTCTTTCATCTGCTCTCGGATACGGGCAAGATCGATCCATAACTCGGCCATCGATCCTGTTGCCTGTAGTTTCTTGCTGGCTTCTTGATACCAGGGAGCCTGCGATAGTCCTTTTCGATGGTCGAGTTTGTGATCGACGACGGCTTTAGCAAAATCTCCTTGGTTGGTCACGAGGACCCAAGGTCCAAGTTTCGCAAAGATTCCGTTTTGGATTTTATAGGCTTGCACTCCGCGATATTCGGTCGACTTGATCGGGTCTGGATTGCCCTTGGACTTGGCGTCCTTTCGCAAATAATCGAGCGCTTTATCGATGTAGTCATCGAGCCATTGCTCGCTGCGTGTGTGCAGCATCAGTGCCACGGCTTGGGTCTGCGAATCGATGGCCACGTAGGCACCGCCGTCGCTTAGGTCTTTCGCTAGTTGATCGAGTTTGAGGCCGAGGGCGATTTCGGCGATGGTGATTCCACTGCGGGCCTGTAGAGCTTGAGGGCTGCGCCAGAGTCTTTTGAAACTCTCGGTTTCGACCCAACTTGTTCTCAAAGGGTGTTCGAGCCATTGCTCAACTGGGGCGATTTTCCCAAACAGAACCGTGGTTTCAGGGAGCCAATCGGCAATTAGGTTTTCCGAATCGCTTTGAACCGTAGGGCTAGCACCTTTCGGATCGTTATCCTGAGCGCCAAGAACCCCGGATAGGCTTCCGCCGAGGTTCGCCACAAGGACACTTGTTGGCAGGAACAGCCACCACCCTAGGCACGCAAGTAGGTGGGATTTGATCTTAAGATCTACATGGAGCATTAGAATACCGGACTGCAATCGAGAACTATTGCTGCGGTGCGGTATCGACAGGTTTGTTGGTCAGGTGCACCAAGGTTTCCCGCAATTCACGAACCTTCAGCGGCATCGGGATCATTACATGTCGATCCGAAGTGTTTGCACCTCGAACGATGTGCTGTTGCTTTGGATCTACCAGAAGTATAGCCGGAATCTGCTTGGTGTGCTCATCGGATACGAAGCGATTGAAAGCATCGAGGGCGTTATTGCCCAGGTTCGTGGCGCTGAGGATCAGGCAATTGGCGGGGTTGGATTCGTCGGGAGAGAATTTCGCTAAAGCTCGCTCCGGATCGCTGTAAACGAGCACACGGTAGCCTCGTTTTTTGAGTTTCTCGCGCAGCAGATCCTGGAGCTCTGCTCGATTCTCAACGACCAAAACCGTCTTTCCTTGACCTTCGAGGATATCCTCGGGCTCCAACACATCGGCGGGTTCGACTGAGCCTACCTGTGTCGGTGCTGTCTTGCCATCGGTTTGCCCGGGATTGTCTATTTCACGCTGAAGCTTCTTAAGTGCCGTGTCGACATCAGCAAGGATCTGTCCTGGGTTTTGATACCGTTTCTCGGGATTAAACTCCATGGCCTTGTGGCAGATAGCATAAATGGTGTCTGGAAGTCCTGGAGCAACATCGTGGAGCGATGGGATCTCGACGAATCGGGTGATGTTCAATCGCATCAGACGGTCTCGAGTCTCGACCAGCGGAGCTCGCCCAGAAACGATGTGATAAAACATGCAACCGACGAAGTAGATGTCGCTTCGATGATCCCCTTTGCGTACCGCGGTGCCTCGCTCGAGGGCTGCATAGTCGATTGCCCGAGCACTCGGGCAATCGGCAATCGCCTCGGGTGACGATGTGTCGGCCAGTGCCGCCAATCCAAAGTCCACCAATTTGCAACGACCACTGGAGTGAACCAGGACGTTGGATAGTTTCAAGTCTCGGTGGGTGATCCCTTTTTGGAAGGCAAAATCCAAACCCGAACAAATATCATGCATGATCTTCAAACCATGAATAGCCTCGAACTTCCCTCGGATCTTAAGGATCTCTCGAAGGGTCTCACCCTCGACGAATTCCATGACTAGGTAAGGGGCACGCGGATCATTGACGATGTCATAGATGGTAACGATGTTCGGATGACGCAGTTCCAAGCCCATGCGTCCTTCTCGCAGGAACTGCTCGATCTGGACGACTTGGTCGCGGTGTCTGCGGCGCAGGACCTTGACGGCAACGACTTTGCCAGACTCGCGATGCACAGCCCGGAAGACTCGGGCAAACGTTCCAGCACCGATCATGTAAAGGACCTTGTAGGGTCCGTAAAAGTACCCGAGTCGCTCTCCGGTGAGCATCCGCTCCAACTGAAAGTTGGTGATGGTCCCTTTGCGAAGCAGATGCGATTTGACCTCTTCAAGGGTGACTTGCTCGGTACGCAACTCCCCCCACAAGCGATCGATTTGAGCGGGTGTAGCGAGCTCAAGATCGATGCAGCGTTGGGTCAGGGAACGGGGAGTGAACTCCATGGGTCGATCGGGTCGTTGTAAGGGGGATGGCGGATTGCAATTAGAGTAAGCAGAATCGATGCGTCGGGCAAACGCTAAGCTCGACTGCGGCTGCAAATCCCCTGGAAAATTTCGGCATTCTCCGCCTCGAAGCTCCCAGGAAGCTTAGGAGGCATCCGGGCCGAATTCCTCATCGGAGAAATCGCTGGCCTGGCGTTGCAAATCGTCTCGTTCCCGCCGGGTCGCTTCCAAATCAAACACGAGGTACTTCATATCCAACCGCAGTTGACCGATCGATTCCTGGACCATCTGAAGGATTTTTCGTCGACGATTCGTGCTTTCGAGAACCCGTTGAAACAGAGGTTGCAGGAGGAGTTTCGTCTCGGTCGAAAGTCCGTCGATCGCCTCTTGCATCTCCATGAGTTCCGCAGGGAGTTCCAGGTTGGGAAGTTCGGAAATAGTCGATTTCGTGTTCATTTGAATGCTTTCAATACTATCAACGGGAGGAGGGCAAAGTTCGTCTGGTGGCACGTGGGCCTAAGCATGTGGGCCAAAACGGTCAGGTCTGTAACAGTGATGTCTGTAACGGTCAGGGGCAGCACTTAAAAAATCCTCAAGTTGTCTGGTGGGTCTGCCGAAGGCTGATCGTCGACGGTCTAGAATGCTTCGTAAACCCTTACTAGTCAAGAATTTATACAATCGGACCAGCCGTTACATCCGGCACCATCGACACCCCTTGGACAGGACGAACGGCCGCCAGATTCGACTAGAGAATTTCCCCAAGTCTTGATAGAAGCAATAGTTGCGTCAACGGAATCCCCCCTGAGAGCCTGCGCTTATGCTTCTTGAGCCGGTCCATGATTTTTCTGTCACAAAGTTCCAGCCGAGTCCGATTAGTTCGGCTGGCTTGAGGTGGATCGTTCCATGGACTTTTCTGATCCGGGCAGCCTTCCTGGTCCTTTGGATTCTTCAGTTGGCCGAGCCTATTTTGGCACAGCATTTCGATACGTTCGACCAAGGTTCGGCTCGATTCGTTCTTTGGCGAGATGATGCTCGCACCGTGATGCGGACACCGGATCGAATCGAGCCGGGAGTCGAGACGATCGAGTATACCCATGGTAACGGATCCTTCGTTTACCTGATTACCCCTATTGAGCCCTGCGCGATCATCCCTGAGCTCAAGGCGGCGATTCGCATTCGAAGCGCGCAGGCCGGCATTCGTATCGGTATGCGGGTGGTGTTCCCTCGCGCCAGGCACCCAGCGACGCATTCGGCCCTGACCGAAGTGGTTTTTGGATCCCCGCACGATGGAGCCGGACGCTGGTCGACCTCGTCGATCAGCGATGTGTGGAATCTTGTCGAGGATCGTCAGCGCTTTCTCAGACGCTTGTTCGGCCCGGATATCGATCTTCGCGAACCCTATGTCGACGCGATCCTCTTGAGTGTTTACGGATACCCTGGCACTTCGAAAATTCAAGTCGACGAGTTGAGTATCGATGGGATGATCGCTCCAGGGACGCTCAGCGATGAAGATCTTGCTGGTCCTGCGGCGATTGCGATGGAGCCGCCAGGTGAGCGGCTTCGGCGTATCCAACAGAGCGTACCTCGCTGGATCCAGCATCAAGGCGAGAGTCTTGCCTACCTCCAAACCTTGGGCTTCAACGGCGTGATCTCTCGCAATCCAAACGACCCACTTGTAGCACAGCAATCGATCGAGTCGGGGATGGGAGTCATCGCACCACCTCCCTCGATCGTCCCGACCGAGGAGCAATCGGAGCGCTACGCGCATGTGAGCGCATGGCTGCTGGGTTTGGCATTGAATCAAAGCCAGATGGATTCGTCTTTGGAACGCGTCGCGATGATGAGTCGCTATCCACAGTCCTTATCGAGGCCCATGGTCGCAGAAGCCTGGGAACTACACGGATCCTATAGCCAATTGAGCGATTGGCTCGCGGCTCCCATGCCGCTTGCTACCTCGGTGCGGTCGGCCAAAGAAGCTTCGACGATCCTCAAAACCGAATTGCGTCCAATTGCTGGTCGGAATGTCCCGATGACATCGCTTTGGACTCAGCTCTCAAACGAGTGGCTGGCGCAGAGAGTCTTGGCCTCAGAGTCCCTCGGTCGATCTCCATGGCCGATTGCCGACCACGATCGTCTCCAAGCTCGATTGCAATGGATACGAAGTGTGATGCAGGGGTCGAGGGGATGGATTTTCCGATCTCCATTTTCATTGGACTCAGGCGACCAGACTGCATCGATCCGTGCAGAGTCCTACGCGAGCATCAATCAGGAAATTGAGCTCTTTATGCCATGGATCCAGGCTGGCGAATCGGATTGGGCCAACGTGGCGGTCAATTCCTCGGAACATACCGCAGCGATCCTACAGACCCCGTCGAGCCAGTTGGTTTTTGTCATCGCATCGGGAGATTACGACCAGCTATGCAGTCCAGCCCCGGCCTCTGAACGCATCGAGGTCACCATCCCTGTGACGGGCCAACCTCGCCAAATCTATCGCATCACGCGTGGTGTGTTGGAACGGGTACCTATCAAAAACATCCCTGGTGCGATGGTCGTGACGATCGACCGTCCTGCGATCGTCGAGCAATTGGTGACCATGGTCGACAACGGACCGTGGAGTTACCTCCAGGCTGCCTTGACCCGCTTGGGCCCTAGTCTGATCGAAAGTCGCATCGACACCGCAACGCAGTTGATCACCTTGGCCCAAATGACCTTGGTCTCTCGCCAGTTGCCAGCATCGGATGCCGGTTGGGAAGCGGTCCGCGAAGCCCAATCAGCCCAGCGAGCATCCCTTCAGTATTTAGCGAATTCCGAATTGGCCAAGGCTGCTGAGTATGCCGATACGGCGACTCTTTTGGCTCAGCGAACCCTACGCAGTAGTTGGCAAGTAGCCAAGGAGCAGTTCCCTAGCGTCAACAGCAGCGCCTTGGTCGTCTCTCCCCTGTCGTTGCCTTTGCATTTCGAGCTCGATCGGGTCTTACAAGGCCGTCGTTGGCAACCTGCACCGCTGGCAGGTACACCCTTTGTGGATCTCTCGGAATGGAAGCAATCTGGTTGGACCAGCAACCACCGTTTGGTCGAGCAGATCGACAGTTCCATTCAGATCGCAACCGGAGCAGGTCCTAGTGGTGAATCCGCGATTGTCTTACAAGCCACGAGCAGGACCGGACAACCGATCCCGAGCGGTTATGCTGGTACGAGCATGCGAGTGACATCACCGAAGGTTTCATTGCCTGTCGGATCGCTCGTGCACATCGAAGCCTTGGTTCGGGTCGAATCGTCCCCGTCGGAGTCGCAAACCGGACTGTTGTTTAGCGACAACATGGGGGGCGAAGCGTTAGGCCAGTTGGTATCCACATACGATTCGAGTCAGGCTTCCTGGCGACGCGTCAGTTTGTTTCGGATGATTACGCTCGAGGAGGGCTTGGAACTGTACTTGGAAACCCGAGGTACCGTTCGAGCGTCCGTCGCGAGCATCAGTTTGGAATGGATCATGCCCACGCAGAACCGGAACTTACCCATCAGCACGAGCACCGAGTCGACGCTTTTGGTCCCGGGTGCTAGTTTACCGGGTGGAGAAGCATCAGGCTTAGACGGACCTTAGAGTACATCAGCAATCCATGGCTGTTGTGTGAGCCTACCGTCGAGCTTGCCCGGCGAAGGCGTAACTTGCAGCTATACATGCATGTCATTTTTGGGAGCAAAGTTGGCTTGACGTGCAATCGGGATAGATTCGAGCTGCTTCCAGGAAGCATTCTTTGGCAACGCTGATTCTTTGCATAAACCAATAGCTTTGGCCTAGCATGACGCAAGCTCGGTAGCAATCGCGATCGATCGAAAGGACCTGTCTACAATCTTCGATCGCTCCTGCGAGTTGTGAGGTGCACATTCGGACCGATATCCTGAGCAACCAAGTCTGCGGATGCTCTGCATGGGTCGCGACGAGCTTATCGACCATCCGGTTGGCGGACGTCCAATGCGAATCGGCCATGGAGTCTTCGATTTGCTCGGCGAATTGTCTATGCCAGAGACTTCGAACCCGGAGCAAAATCTGTTCTCTTGCCCGGTCGGCTTCGAACCGTATCGCCGCGTCGGGGTCTCTGAGCAAAGGACCTAAAAAGCGGCATTCGGAATGTTGGCCGATCCAGCCTAGGCCCCAAACCGCGGCGCGTCGGATTTGCGTATCGCGGGAAAAAATCAACCGTTGGAGCGTGCAAACCGAGTAGTCTTCTGAAATGGCCTTAGAAATGAACTTGGACTCATCGCGACAGCGATCATCGCGGCGCGCAGGGCCGGACTGTTCGTTGTAAAATGAAATCAGGTTTGTCAGTCGCGTGTTCATAGGATTGGATCTGTTGTCCGTCTTGGGTTAGATTCCAGGATAGTCAACCTGGGGCCAATCTCAACGCGATTCGATGATTCTGCTTAAAGTAACCAAAGATCGATCGCTCCTCTTGACTTTCATCGAGGCTCGAACTCCAACGGATCCTTCCTCCAGTTCCAAACTCCTTGCGGTTGCCTTCCTTTATGCATCCTGAAAAACATCGAGCACTTTGTCATCGAACACTTTGGTTCCTTGGCCTCTTGGTTTGTTGGTTTTCACACGGGGTCGTGCAAGCTCAGTCGGTCCATCCGTTTCGTACTCCCCAAGCCATCGGATTGACCAGTCAACTCCGGGCTGTGTCCGGAGTTGCTGGTAGCAAGTTGCAATTGCCTTTAGGGGATTGGGTCCAAACCACACTCGTCCTTGATCAGATCCCCGTTTGGCTCGATCGCCGCATACCGAAGGATCATGGATTGAGCATCGAGATTCCCAAGGGACAGAGCAACAAAGAAGTCCTCGAGAGGGTTGCCAAAGAGCTCGATGCAGAGGTTGCGATGGTGGATCGGTACATCGCGATCGTCCCGAAGGGTAAGGCAGGTGCCATCGAGTGGGCTTACTGGAATTTGGTCAGCGAGCCGAGCGATCCGAGATTGCGCGTCGCTCGAAAGGACCGCTTCGAGTGGTCCGATGGAAGCGACACGCGAAGCATTTGGAAGTCGTTTCTCGATCAGTATCGGCTCGGTCCAATCGCCGAATCCCAGGTGCTCGCTGCGACCATCGACCGGTGGCCAGCCGGACGACTCGAGTCGACGAATATCGCTGCGATGGCAACTCTTCTGCTCTCGGGCTTCGACCATCGCATCGACTGGCCAGCGGCTCAACCTCCGAGTCTTGCGCCGCTCCTGGAGGGCGGTCCTGTGCGATTTCGCTATACATCGGAGATCCCGAAGGTCGGCAAAGTCGCTTGGCAGGCTTGGCGTTCTCGTTGGCCTCAGGCGACTGTTGAGCAGGTCGGATCGGTCGCGACGGCTTCATCTCAAACGGCCGCTTGGGATATTCTCGCACCGGTCGCAGCGCATGGTGAGCTCGTCGAGCCCTTGGCTCCTGCGGCAAAGCCTAAACCGGTCTCACCTGGAGGTCAGGCCAAGCGCTATACCGGTCGATACCGAGGAGAGATATTGAAGATCCTAACGAGTCTTAGCCAACAGCTTTCGCTCGAGCTTCTGGCCGACGAGCTCACGACCGAGCTTTCAAGGCGTGAGGTCGATGTAAGCTTTAGCGAAGTTTCGCTCGAAGTGTTATTGGCTAAGCTCGGCCAAGCATCCGGATTGAAGCTCACGGTCGAGGGCCCTGCGATGAAGGTCCGAGCATCCGACCCGTAAGTGAACTGGCATAACTCCCTCGCCGTTGGCTGCGGGTTAAACGATTGTGCGGGCGTCCTAACAGGCGTTAGAGGATCCCGAATTTTTCAAAAGCTCCAACGGCGGTCATGCCTCCACGGATCGCGTCTCTGACTTTGTTTTCACCGTGAACTTTTGCCAGCGCCAATCGCAATACCTCCAGTTCGACCTTGCGAGGAACGACGACCACTCCGTCGGAATCGGCAAAGACCAAATCACCTGGAGCGAAACCGACGCCGTCGATTTCCACAGGCACATCCAAATCGATCACGCGTTGGCGATGGAGGCTATCGTAGAGGCAACGGCCTTTGGCGAAGAGAGGAAATGCGGTGGTCTGGATTTTATCGACATCGCGGACCGCACCGTCGATGATCGCACCGATGCAGCCACGATTTTTTGCTGCGGTTGTGAGCAACTCGCCCCATATTCCCGATCGCATCGATCCGCCGGCAGCAGCGATCAATACGTCATCGGGCTGGCAATCGTCGACCGCCTTGAGTTCTAGTTCGTAGGGATTCGGATCGGTATGAAACATATCGGCCCAGAGGGTGGTTTTGCACCGACCGACCAACAGTCCGCTACCGGAGTGCCTCGGGAGTGAAATCCGTGGAGATTGATGGTGCAATCCGACTTGATCGAGCGCATCGCAGACGACCGCACAGTAGAGCTCTTGGCGCATTTGGTCCAATGAAATCAGCATCCCTAAACCTCTCGGATTCGAAACTTCGCAACGGCAGTGGTTCCATTTAGATGGAAGCAATTTGGCATACAATACTCGAAATGCAATCGGATTCCCACCTTACATCCTCGACGAGTCGACTTATGCATCGCATCGGAATTTTAGCACTGCTTCACGAGTCGAACACGTTCATCGAGTCTCCGACGACTCTCGAGCGGTTTGTTCAAGACGTCGCGGTTTTTGGGCAAGACCTACTCGATAAGTTTCGCGCGAGCCATCACGAAATCGGAGGATTTATCCAAGGCTTAGGCGATGCGCAGATCGTTCCAATCGGGGCCTACCGAGCTACCCCGGCCGGGGCGATTACCCGCGAAACATGGGAAACGATCGTCGAGGATTTGCTCGCAAGGACCGGCCGAGCCATGCCGCTCGACGGTCTATTGGTCGCAGCCCATGGGGCGGCAGTTGCAGAACATGCTCGGGATGCCGATGGGGATTTTCTATCCCGGCTTCGGGAACTTGTGGGTCCCAAAATCCCTATCGTAGCAACTCTCGATCCGCATGCGAATCTCTCGTCCAAGATGGTTGGAGCCTGCGATGCTCTGACCGCTTATCGAACCAACCCCCATCTGGATCAACATGCCCGAGGGCTCGAAGCTGCAAGCATGCTACTAGGGATCCTCAGAGGTTCGATACGACCGGCGATCCATGCGGAGTTCCTGCCCATGATCATCAATATCGAGCGTCAAAGTACGGACGAACCCCATCTGAAACCCATCTATGATCTTGCCGATGCCCAACTCAAAGACCCACGCGTCCTGAGCAACAGCATCCTCTTGGGGTTCCCTTATGCCGACGTGCAGGAGATGGGGTCCGCCATTGTCGTGATCACCGACGACGATCCAGCCTTGGCTCGGCGGCTGGCCAAAGAGCTCTACGATGCGCTGTGGCAAGCCCGTGAGTCGATGGAAGGGGTATTGATTTCGGTCGAGCAGGCGCTGGACCATGTCGAGCAACATCCGGCAAAACGATTCTGCTTGCTCGACATGGGAGACAACGTCGGAGGGGGATCGGCTGCCGACGGAACGATCCTTGCGCGAGCCCTTGCCGATCGCAGGATCGGTCCGAGTTTCGTATGCATTTATGATCCCCCAAGCGTCGAGCTTTGCCAGCGCGAGGGAATCGGGCAATCGATCGAGCTTAGCCTAGGAGGAAAAACCGATGCGAAGCATGGCGAGCCTTGGAGATGCAAGGCGACGATTGCAAGCTTCCACGAGGGGAAATTCACCGAGGACCGGCCCCGGCACGGAGGCATCAGCCAATTCGATCAAGGAGCTACGGTGGTCCTCCAAGTCGACGGATGTCCGATGACCGTCCTTGTGACCTCGCGCCGCATGGTGCCTTTTAGTTTGAACCAATTGAGCTCCTGCGGGATCGACCCAAAGTCCTTTCGCGTTTTGGTCGCTAAAGGAGTCCACGCGCCGCTGGCCGCCTACTGCGAGGTATGCGATGGATTCCTACGGGTCAATACACCTGGTTCCACCTGCGCGGATCTCTTTGAGTTAGACTATCGCAATCGTCGCAAGCCGCTTTACCCTTTGGAAAAGCTAACCTAGCGAGAGCCTTCGTACCTTGGTCACAAAACACCATTCTCTTTAAAATACGAAATCCTCCCATGACCCAACCCTACCGGACCTTTCTGCGTTCCCTTGTTTTGCCACGGATCATCGGTTCTGTTTTGCTCTTGGGCGTGGGCATGGGCATGGGACTGGGGATCGGCTCGGCCGAGGCACAAGAGCCGATCAAGCATTCGTATTTGGTGATGGGAGCCAAAACGGCGATCCTAGGAGAGGACGGCAGTGCGACTTGGGAATACTCGGGGGGATCCCGCGACGGATTTGTACTTCCCAACGGCAATGTGTTATTGGCTTTCTCGGATCGGGTTGAGGAAGTAACTCCCGACAAGCAGATTGTGTTTCGGTACCGACTCAGTCCAGAGAATAAAGAGATCGGGACCGCAGAGCGCCTTTACAACGGCAACACACTCGTGACGGAATTGGGGCCCAAGCCAAGGCTCTTGGAGGTCGACACTCAGGGTTCCATCGCGACACAAATACCCTTGGAGCCCGAGACCGACAACGCCCACATGCAAACGCGTATGGCAAGGCAATTGCGAAGCGGAAATTACTTGGTCCCTCATCTCTTGGCCTTTGCGATCAAGGAATACACGCCCGAGGGGCGCGTCGTAGGGACATTGAGAACCGATTTGGAATCTTTGGGTGGGCGTCCGGCTGAGAACTGGCCATTTACGGCCATTCGACTCGACAATGGACATACCGTCGTGTCGTTGACCCATGGCAACAAGGTCGTCGAAATGGACACCAAGGGAGAGGTGGTTTGGAAGGTGACCAACGAGGACGTCGGCGGATTGTTCAAAGACCCTTGTGGTGCGCAAAGGCTAGCCAATGGGAATACCGTGGTCGGATCGCACGGAGCCAACACGGGGATTTCCATGGTGGAGCTTACCCGTGAAAACAAGATTGTATGGACCAGCGATCATCCACTTGCAGCCGGGGTCCACCATTTCCAGATCCTGACGACCAATGGAAAACGGGAACCTAGCAGACCTATGAGATAACTTCGAAGATGGCTTCGACCTCGACGGCCGAGCCGGTTGGGATTTGGGCAAAGCCCAGAGCGCTTCGGGCGTGGAAGCCATCGGTATTTTTGCCGTAGATTTCGTGAAGTAGATCGCTGCAACCGTTGATCACGAGGTGTTGTTCGTGGAATTCGAGGGTCGAGTTGACGCAACCTAGGAGTTTCAGGACACGCAGGCCGTTGAGCGAGCCGTGAAAGTTCCAGACGGAGTTTAGAATTTTCTCTGCGCATTGCCGGGCGGCGATCTTTCCTTGATCGACACTGGTCCCGGCCCCGAGTTTGCCTTTGATATCGCTGACGTGTCCGGAAGTGATCAGGAGGTTTCCAGTGCGGACGACCATGGCCAGGTAGCCTGGTTCTTGTTTGGAGAATTGGACGCCGAGGGATTCAGCTTTTTCTTGTGGGGTCATCGGGGATGTCCTAGCCGGAGGTGGTTGACAAACAGGGGATCGATCGAGTGGTTTCCAGTATATCGTCCGTGCATGGGGCCGCAAAGTTGCTGTCGGTCATAGGCCCGGCTCTGGTGAATTGGTGGAGGGGCCCCGGGGGAGTTGGAGGATCGATTACTTTTTGCCTAATTTGCGTTTGCGGTCGAAGAATTCCGTTAGGATCCTGCCGCATTCGTTGGCCAGGACACCGCTGATGGTTTCGCAGCGGTGATTGAGACGTGGGTCATTGAGAAGTTGAAACAGGGATACGACGGCCCCGGCTTTGGGGTCGAGCGCGCCGTAGACGATGCGAGGAATCCGGCTTTGCAGGATGGCCCCTGCGCACATAGGGCACGGTTCGAGGGTCACGAACAGTGAGCACTCGAGCAATCGCCAGGAGTTTAGGTGGGAGGCGGCTTGGGTAATGGCGATCATTTCGGCATGGGCCGTCGGATCGGCGAGTTGCTCGCGTTGGTTGAAGGCGCTTGCGATGATTTTGTTTTCGTGGACGATGACCGCACCGACAGGTACCTCGTCTTGCTCGGCAGCTTGTTGGGCGAGTTTAAGTGCCTGTCGCATCCAGTGTTCATCGCTAGGTACATCGCTGAGCGATTCGAGTTCTTGGCCCAGAAACCAGGGCTCGTCGTCGAATTCCATCGGGTCGATTTGGTTCATTGGGGTCGTTGTTTCCAAGCTTCCAGGCGTGCGGCGCGGACGTCATCGGAGCCAGTTTTCAAGGCGATTGAGCTAGGGATAAAGCCCCAGAGGGCTGAATTGCGGACAGTCGGGAAATGCAATCGGTAGTCCATTCCAGCGATTTGCATGCAGGCAAGCAGCGCCGCATCGCGAAGTTCGACCGTAGCCAAGGGGCGATCCGGTGCACCGGGGATGGGTTGCCGAGGGACCATCAGGCCCGGTGGATTGAGCGAGGAGATCTCTTCGCACACATCGGTGTTGTCGAGCCATTTTTCGAGTAGCGGAAGGTCTTCGGCTTTTCCGAATTTGAAGAAGACCTGGAAGGCTCTGGCGATGTCTCGTGGCTCTATCGGGTCGACTGGCTCGTTCGGGACGCTCGGATCTTTGGCGGTTGGATTTTTGTTGGATTCGTAGGACAGGAGCATGCGTTTGGCCAAGCTTCTGACGGGCGATAGGTTGGCTTCGACCATGATTTGCAGGGCGGTGGTCTGTTCGTAGCTTCCGTCGATTGTTCCAGCCCATTGTTCCATCATGGTTTCGATCGGGCGTTTGGACTGCGGGTCTCGAAGGCATTGGTTGTAGGGCGCGCGCAGGAGGATCCGCAGGGCCATGGCGGCGATTTTGGAATCTTCGTCCCCTTGGGACGCACAGGCGCAGTAGAGCAGGGCCAGTCCATCGGACTTGTCCCCTTCGGTCCGTCGTATCTCCGAGTCTTGGATGCGGCTGAGAACCTTACGCCCCCGTTCGGTAGCGAGTTTGGGGTCCTCGAGCGCCTCTTCGACGAGTTCTGCGTGGCGTTCGTAGAGTTGCAGGAACAAGCGTTTCGAGCTGCGGCTCGGGCCGGCGACACGCGCGAAGCTCGACCAGCCGTGGAGTCCGTGGTCGTTGAGGATATCGGGGTCCCGAAGAAAACCGCTGACGATTTGCTGTTGTCGTTCGGCTTTGAGCTTTGCGACGACGCTTGAGAGTCGAACGGTGATTTCCGGATCCGTCGATCCTTTGAGGAGCTCCTGGAGGTGGTCCAATTGGTCGGTCGAAAGCTTGCTGAGTTTCCCGGAGGCACGATCGCGGACTTCGAAGCGGCTGTCGCCGAGTTCTTCGACCCATTGCCTGAGGGTGTTCGCGTCGGGGTTGAGCCTTGGCTCGGGGTCTTGGCCCAGCGCCGACAGAGAGCTAATCCAGAGCAAGCAGGCGCTGCGCAGCAGACAGCCGATCCAGGCTGCAGAGCCAATCCTAGAGGGGAGTTGGCTCTGCGGGGCCGGTGTGCTGGGCACGGGTTTCCTTAGCACGGGGATCGCAAGCATAGGGTTGGGTTGCTCGTCAGGGGCAGGCGATTGGGGATAGGGTGCAGGGGCATTTTATCCGAATTCTATCCGGCGGTCTTGCAAGAAGAGGAGACCGGAGGGGGGTTCTTGGTCCTGGAGGGAATCGAAAGGAGGGATTTTTGGAAAAAAGGGGCCCTGAGGCTGAACCTTTGTTTTTTTTGATTGTCTAAAAGACAGGGTCGATGTCGAAACATCGACTGATTGAACTTTGGTTGTTTTTTTCGTTTTGATCAGCTACTATTCGACTGGCTCTACGGTATTTAATCGTCCGATGAGCCTGTGGTGGCTCATCGGAGAGCAACCGACTTTTTTTGTCCCATCTCATGCTGTGCCTAACAGGTGCAGGAGGATGTCATGCGTCTTGAAACCACTGCCAAACGATGGAATCACGTTTTTGCCAAAGAGCAAAATACGACGATCGTTCAAGCATGGAACGTCATGAACACCCTCTTGTCCTATCTTGAGTCGCAGGAGGGAAGGATGGCGTTTTTGAACAGGCCTCTGGGGTGTACGCGCCCCTCGCTGGTCGGTTCATCGGGGGCAAGGTCCGTCATGCATAGGAGTCCGGTGGGTACAAAACCGACCGGAATATGCAGACGGCAAGATCGCTTCGCGATCGGCTCTTGGTAAATGCGTTTCATCCTTTTGATTTCAAAAATTCGAATTTCCTGAGCATCCCAATCGGGTCTTGGATTCGAAAAAAATCCCTCAGTCACTTGGCACTCGATCTTTTCGCTGGCGATTTTGAGCATCGGTCGATCCGATCCGAATCATCGCTGTGTGAAATCCGATCGCTTCGTTTCTCAAAGAACACGAAGAATGCTTTGCATCATGGAGCAAAAAACATGGCCGATTTCATTCGAATCGACTACAGCATCCTGAGCGTCGCTGAATTAGTCACCGCTTCCTTGGCCGGTGATCGTGACGCTTTTGGCGAATTATTTCAAAGGCACGAACGGCAGGTCTTCGCGATCGCTTATCGGCGACTGAGCGATCGGGACGAAGCCGACGAGATGGTCCAGGACGTATTCATTCAAGCTTGGCGCAAGTTACCGCAACTGAGTCAAGCCGAAGCGTTTTCTGGGTGGTTGCGGCAGATTACCGTTCGCATGTCGATCAATCGAGGAACGCGTCGGGCGAAGCTGGCGTTTATCGATCAGGAGATTTTGGAAGCTACGGCCGAGCCTGGGCAAGACGCTCAGGCCGAGTTGGTTCGCGAAGAGACTCGCAAGCGATTGCATGAGCAGTTGGCCCAGTTGAAGGAGCTCGACCGAGCCACGTTGGTCGCTTACTACATCGAGGAGCAGAGCAT
>Ga0315906_10001197_pt1 | contig 39059 bp, 26 predicted proteins | sample LakEriMetagenome_4_FD_203526 | JGI IMG/M metagenome (GOLD analysis project Ga0315906, IMG submission 203526) | Freshwater fungal communities from buoy surface, Lake Erie, Ohio, United States - Buoy 2 MA122 | ecosystem: Environmental > Aquatic > Freshwater > Lake > Lake biofilm | place: USA... | reverse complement strand
GCACAACACCCAAACGGATAAAAAGAAAAACCTTGGCCTAGCCATAATGAAATGCAATACTCTTGGCTCCTGGATCAATAACGACGCTCAACAAGATTATGCAACTTGAGATAGGATTCATCTGTTGCATTCCAACCATATTTCGATGCCAATGTCTGTTCCAAATACGAGATTGCAGCAAGCTCATCTGTTGCGGTGTTCAAAACCTCAATTGCATCGTTGTAGGCGTTGATATCACCATGGAACAATTCGTTAATCAAAGCAAATTTCTCGTTGATGCCTATGGCCTTTTTCAGGTCTGTGACCGGATTAGATTTCAGCTTGGTGGCTATACTGTCATCAGTCTTGGTTGAAGCCAGGCGATCGTTGAGAGTGGGTGTGCTTTGGAAGGTATCGGCCAAGGTATGTGGCTCTTCGTCAAACAACGTAGCAGACTTTGCTGATGGCTTTGGGGTATCCTTTGCAATTGCTGCCTGTGGCATCACTTCCTCTCGGGATATTTCACTTGGGGGAGCGGGCACGGGTGTTTCAATGACGGCCAGTAACTCTTCCGGCTGCACGGATACAACTGGGGGATTTTCGAATACCTCTAAGGTGGATGGCTCCTCCTCGATAAAACTCATATCCTCTACCGATGGTGTCTGAACGGATTCCTCCAATGGTGCTGGCTCATGGTTGATGAAACTCATCACCACTGGCGGAGGGGGCGTCTCCACGGCTTCAGCAGCCATGTTATTGTTGCGTTTCTCCAGTTGTTTCAACACCTCGTAGAGCTTGCGGACATTCTCCATAAGGATATCCAGCTCAATTTTGGGGATTTGAGTCTCATAGTTCATGATGGTATCGTTTTGCTCACGAATCATCTCCATCAAGTGTATGGCTTGTTCGTTCAACAGGGTCTTTTTCATGACACCAATTTCGTAAAAAAACGTGATTTGAGACCGATTCTTGTCAAAGGTTGATGAATTTGTCAACACAATGTCAAAACCCCCCGACTACCACTCCTTAGATGAACTAAATCCGCTTGGGCAAGGTTAGGTTAACAATACTTTCGCGCCGTGATTTTAAGAATTGCCTACATATTCACCATCCTGCTGATTACCACGGATACGAAGGCGCAAATGATAGCCATCTTGGACGATAAGGGAGCGCCTGTCCAGCAGGCCGTTGTGATGATTGAAGGTGGGGCCCCACAGCTGACCGACCAAAGGGGTTTGGTTCAGATCATTAACAACAACCAGCAGGTGAAAATGTATGTCAGCCATGTTGCCTTTGAACCATGGATCGGTAGTCTGTCCGACCTGAAAGAGAACATCATCCGCTTGCGCTCCAAACAGGTTTTGATTCCGGAAATCAACATCACCTCCGACAACACCGCCAAGCTAGTTAGCGAAAGCATATACCCTGTTCATGTGATCAACAAGCAGGAGATCCAAGCCTCGGCAACCTCCCATTTGGACGAAATACTTCAAATGCAACCGGGAGCATCCATTAGCCGAGATATGGTGATGGGAGCCGGAATTTCATTGAATGGTATGGGTGGGCAAAATGTCAAAGTCCTTCTGGACGGTGTTCCGGTTATCGGGCGTTTGGACGGAAAAATTGACGCGAGTCAGTTACCCTTGGCCAACATAGAGCGGATTGAGATCGTGAATGGTCCCATGTCATCGAGTTATGGATCCGATGCCGCGGGAGGCGTGATCAACCTGGTATCCGAAAAGAATGCCGCCGATGCCTCATCAGTAGACGCATCCATGCTTTATGAGTCCATTGGAACATACGATTTTCGAGCAGGGATTGGATTAAAAGGAAACTCGTCGGTGGTAAAAGTAAATCTCGGCAGGTATTTTTTTGATGGATGGTCATCTGAATCCGGAACACGAGATCAGCTTTGGAACCCAAAAGAACAATACAACGGTTCGTTGTCGTATCGCTACGCGAAATCGAATTATGTTTGGTCATATAGCGGATTTCTCAGCAATGAAAAACTATCCGACAAAGGGATGCCGCGCGTTTCCCCTTACGAGGCCTATGCGTTCGACCAGATTTACAGGACAACCCGGATTACCAATCAATTTTTGGGTGAGGCATGGTTCAAAAACAACGGCCGCTTCAAAGGGTCACTGGCACATTCGTATTGGCGCCGAGAGAGGAACACCTATCGTAAAGACCTGGTTACGCTAGATCAATCAGCAGTTGAAGGGCTTGAACAGCAAGATACCAACTTCGTAAATGCACTACACAGCCGTATCACCTATCAGCTTCCATTTGCCAAAAACAACAGTTCCATTCAGATTGGTACGGAACTGCAGCACGAATTTGCCGAAGGAAAACGGATCCAAGAAGGCAAGGCCGAGGTGGGTGAGTATGCTGTATTTGCAAGTTTGGAATTCCAACCATACAAGGCCCTTCAAATAAAACCATCGCTACGCTATGGATACCGTACCGATTTTGAAATGCCCTTAATACCATCATTGGCCATCAAGTATGACGTGAATAAATCGATTGCCGTTCGAGCAGGTTATGGCAAGGGATTCAGGGCCCCTTCCATCAAAGAGCGCTACCTGTATTTTGTAGATGTGAACCACAATGTGCGAGGCAATGAAGCCCTGCAACCGGAAATATCGGACAACATTTATGGCGGAGTGGATTTCATCCTTTCGAACCGCTCTGAAACCAAATTATCCGCAGGGTTAAATGGTTTTTCGAACAGTATTGAACAGGAAATCGTTTTGGCGCAACCCAATGCCACTTCAAATCTGTACACTTATGTGAACATCGGCTCCACTAAAGTCCTTGGCAGCGGCATTTCGCTATCCTTTTCCAAAAAAGGCCTTTCCACTTCCGTGGGATGGACGCTGTATGGTAAGGAACAATCATTGGATGGGGGATCCTCGGGCATGTTGAACTATTCGGAGGCATTTGCACGGGCATCCTATCACATCAAGAAACACAAGTTGAGCATAGACGCCTGGTTCAAGTACAATGGTTCATCACCGGGATATATACTTAATAACAACAACACGATCACCACCTACGAAAATCCCTCCTACAGCATGTTTGACATGGCTGTTTCGAAGCGCATACTGATGTTTGCAAAACTACAATTGGGCGTACGCAACCTGTTGAATGTTACTGATGTGAACGCATCGGTTACGGGCTCCGCCCATAATGATGGATCTGGCACCATTGCCGTGGGTACAGGAAGAACCTATTTCCTGAAATTGTCATTTGATTGGTCATTTAAAAACCAGAAGAACAGGAACGATTAATATGAAATTCCACCTTCCCATATGGCTTCTGGCTTTGCCTTTCCTGGTCTCCTGCGAGAAGGATGAGCTCCCTTACGTCTTGCCAACGGCGGGTGAGATTGATACGCTTACTGCGAATATGGGCGTGAACTATGACAATCAGGTTTACGTGGATTTCAAAACAGGTTCCCAAAAGTCCGTTCCTTACCGCTCGTATGATCTGTCATTTGAGACAGATGCCAACGGATTCCGGATTTATTTGAATACAGGCAAATTCATGTTTGTTGCCAACTCAGGTGATACCAGCATGACCTCTGCAGACTCCACTGGAAAAACGTGGAAAACCGAAACCGAACACCTGTACGATGATTCCACTGCATTTGGCGATTACCGGGATGCGTTGGGCGTTAGCAAGGGGGAAACCTATATCATTGATAGGGGTCGGGCAGAACACTTCGGTTCGGCGAGGTGGAGGAAAATGAAAATATTGGAGGTGACGGCAACCAACTACAGGATTCGGTTTTCAAATTACAACAACACCGGGGTCACGGATTTTGTGATACCCAAAAACACCGAATACTCACTGATGTATTTCAGTTTCGAAAACGGTGGCGGACTAGTGGATGTTGCACCCAAGAAAAACGAGTGGGATGTTGTGTTCACCAAATACACTTACACCTACTACAGCGAGCCTGTTACTTCGCCCTATCGCCACTACCTTGTTACCGGAGCATTGCTGAACAAATGGTCTGGATGCGTGAACGAGCAATACCGTAAGGACTCAACCGTCAATTATGTCCCCTTCGATAGCTTTGACGCTACGCACCTTCCTGATGTGAGTTTCAACTCCCTTGCCGGCAAAATAGGCTTCAGCTGGAAAGATTATGATTTTTCACTTGGCTTCATCATCATACCCAACCGCTTCTACCTTGTGCGCGACACGGAAGGATTCGTTTACAAAATACGATTCTATGATTTCTATGACAGCCAGGGGAACAAGGGCGCAGCGAAGTTTGAGTACAAAAGAATATGAAATGAATCCTTACAATTGATGCGTAATAATTATAAAAAACCCATATAAAACCATAATAACATGAAACGATTTCTATTTACGATTTTAACTGCTGCGACCATGATTCCAGCGATGGCGCAACAGGTGTTTGACGTTGTACAGATCAACCCCGGATACACCAACCGTGCGTTTTACAGCATGCAAAATGGCGAGGTGAATAATATCAGCAACACCGATTGGGACTTGGCATTTCAAATCGCGGGGTTCCAGGCCACCATCCAGATCAATGGCAAAAACAACGTGCGTTTGTTCAAGTCGGGGTTCTCGGTAAACGATTGGTCGAATATCATCCCGCTTGACACCACAGGTCAACTCACCTCCGCAAACGAGTTATTCAATCGCGATACGAGTTTGTGGGCCGGGGCCTTCAACATCACGCGAGACACCAATAATATTTTTGACCTAGGATGGGGCACTTATGACTTCGTGACACATGCTGTGACTGGAGACTCCCTGTACTTCATCAAGCTCCCTAATAATACCTGGAAGAAAATCTGGATACAGGTCCTGCAAAACGGGGTTTACACATTTGTGCATGCGAATCTGGATGGATCAAGTGAAACCAGTGTCAACATCAACAAACAGGATTTCCAAGGAAAGAATTTCGGTTACTATTCCTTCGCAACCAATTCATCGCTCGATCTGGAACCAAACAAATACACCTGGGATCTTTTATTCTCGCAGTACATGTCATCAATGCCTTTGACATACAAGGTTACCGGTGTATTGGCAAACGACAGTGTGTTTACCGCCAAGGCCTATCCAGTAGACGTTAACACCGTTACACCATGGGGATTGAGCTTCAACAATTACAGCAACAACATCGGTTATACGTGGAAAACATTCGATTTGAACAGCAACCAATGGATGATTGAGGATTCAACCGTTTATTATGTATATGGCCGTTCTGGAGGATTGTGGAAACTGGTGTTCACCTATTTCTCTGGTGCATCTTCGGGAACCTTTGAGTTTTACAAGGAGTTCATTTCATCAACGGGCATTAATGAAACCGCATCTTCCATTTTATTGAGTGCATATCCCAATCCCGCTTCGGATTTGATTCAACTCACCTTGTATGTTGAGAAACCAACGAAAGATGATTTGATCATGATCACTGATATGAGAGGCGTTTTGGTTAAGCAGATCACGTTGGATCAGCAATCGGGATTGTTCACCCAAGCCGTTTCAGTCGACAACCTGCCAACCGGTATTTACAATGTCCGCGTTGTTGCTGGCGGGGAGGTCTCTGACCAGAGGATTTCAGTAGTGAGATAATCAAAAAGCAAAAAAGCACACGGATGAAACGGAGCTGACAGATGTACATGGTTTCAATCAGTGTCAATCCGTTAAATCTGCTTTATCCGTGTTCTTTCTTGCTTTGAATTTTGTCATGAAAAATTTGGAAATGCCTACTGGGTTTTCCTATTTCCTACCCCTCCATAAACCACATAGTATACCAACCCGACAAATAGTCCCCCGCCTACAATATTTCCCAGAAGTACCGGAATCAGGTTGCTTATCACACCTGAGGCATTGAGATGGATGTAGGTTGATGAATCATCCATGGCCATTATGGCCACAGGAAACAAATAGAGGTTGGCAACCACGTGCTCAAAGCCGGCGGCTACGAAAACCGTTACTGGAAAAATAACTGAAAGTATTTTGTCGGTAACGCTCCTGCATGCAAACGACATCCACACGGCAAAACATACTAGCATGTTGCAAAGGATGCCGCTTATGAAAGCTTTAAGTATCGGCAAAGCGCATTTTGCATCGGCGACAGCCAAATATTGCCTAGCCACCTTGCCTCCCAGCAGTTCCAGGTGACCTGATTGGCTGACCAGCACTGCTAACAAAAAGGCACCGATTGCATTTCCAATCAAAACAATCATCCAATTCCGCAGGAGCTCCGTCAAGGAAATTTTCTGATCCACAAATGCCATAACCAGCAAATTGTTACCGGTGAACAACTCGGCTCCAGCCACCACCACCATGATGAGTCCGATGGAAAAAACAAGACCTCCAACAACGCGTGTTGTTGCCATGCTAGCCATTGGATCAGACAAAATAAAGGTATTGGCCATGGCACCAAAACCTATAAAAGCTCCTGCCAAAATTCCAAGCATGAGTAGCGAAAGCATAGACAAATGGGCTTTTCGGATGGCGGCTTGCTCGACCCGTTGAAAGAGCTGATTGGCTAAATAGGGGTCCGTAGTGTTTGGTTCCATATGTACAAAATTGAGATACTATACTATTGGACTGGCAATATGAGGAATATCAGTCTAAAACTTGGGTTTCGACTTTACTTTTGAGCTATCGGGAAGGTTTGTGCTGACTATCAGTCATTTAATTCGAATAAAAGTTTGGTGATTCAAGTTATTAAAGCTATGTTCGTTGTATCCAATGTGATTCAATAAACTTTCCGAGAATGATAAAAAATTCCAAAAAGGACCCTATGTTCCTAGAATCCCAATCCCAGGATTTGTTACACGCCTTGAACGAGATCAATCGTGAGTTCATCGATCCCAATAGCAACAAGCGGTCGCTCTTCAAAAAGATGTTGGAGAATGTACTGTCTGTAACCAAAAGCGAATACGGTTTTATTGGTGAGATTTTCATTCGCGAGGGCGCTCCTGTGTTGAAAACATACGCCATCACCGATATTTCCTGGAACGAGGAAACAAAAGCCCTGTACAATAAATACGAAGCGCAAGGAATGGAATTCACTAACCTGAACACCTTGTTCGGGTACACAATGCGTACGGGCGAAGTGGTTATCTCCAATGACCCGGCGAACGACCCACACCGTGGCGGATTGCCAAAGGGTCATCCTGCACTCAAACATTACCTAGGTATCCCCATCAAGGATAAAAGCAACGTGATGATTGGCATGATGGGTATTGCCAATAAACCTGGGGGATATTCGGAGGAGGACTTGAAATTTTTGGAGCCGATGATTTCTCTTACAGCTGCATTTATTTCAGCTGTAAAATCCAATGAGGCGAAGCAGTTTTTCTCAGGCACCTTGGATTTTTATAAAAAAGCCATAGACAATCATGCTATCGTTTCCGTTACCGACGTTCAAGGAATCATCACGTATGTAAACGAGAAGTTTTGTGAGTTGGCAAAGTTCAGCCAATCTGAATTGTTAGGCAAAAACCATGTCATCATCAATTCAGGATATCATGACAAAGGGTTTTTCCGTAACCTATGGAACACAATACTGGGAGGCAAGACCTGGAGGGGAGAGATTCGCAATAGGGCTAAAGATGGCAGTATTTATTGGGTGGACGCAACGATAGTGCCATTTTTAGATGAAAATAAAAAGCCCTACCAATTCGTAGCCATTCGCAACGACATCACCAAACTCAAAGAGCAAGAGCGTGAATTATCCAACTTTTTCCGTTTGGCAGTTGACTTGTTGTGCATAGCCACCATAGAAGGCAAGCAGATCAAGGTCAGCGAGTCTTTCCCAGCGGCTCTTGGCATGACAGAGGAAGAGTTGCTCAGCTCCTCGTTCATGGATTTAATACATCCTGATGATCGAGCATTCACTGCCCAGCAAATGGAAAAACTGGCAGCTGGAGGCACCAGCATTGACTTCGAAAACCGATATCGGAAGAAAGATGGCTCATATCTTCAACTTTCCTGGAAAGGCTCGATGAATCGCGAGGACGGACTGATATATGGAACCGCTACCGACATTACACAAAAGAAAGAGGTGGAAGAACGGTTAATACAATCGAAAATAGAAATGGAGAAGGCCAAGGCAAAAGACACCTTTTTGGCCAATATGAGTCATGAAATTCGTACCCCATTGAATGCAATCATTGGTTTCAACGACTTGTTGCGGAAAACCAACCTTGATCGCGAGCAACAGGGCCATGTGGATATCATTGGGAATGCATTAAAAAACCTCAGCGTAATCATCAACGATATCCTAGACCTATCCAAATTGGAAAGTGGCAAGCTGGAACTTGAAATGCGTCCGTTCAGCATTGAATCGTTGGTTAAGCAGGTGGTTCAAATGCACTTGGCAAGGGCAAAAGCAAAAAATTTGAAATTGATGCTTAGCTTCGATAGTGAAATCCCACAATATGTTGTCGGAGACGAAACACGCTTGTCACAGATTTTGATCAATCTGGTTTCAAACGCAGTGAAATTCACAGCCCAAGGCAGCATCGAAATCAAGGCAACAGAAACAGCCAGACAAAACGGAGTGGTTAATGTGCGGTTCAGCGTACGCGACTCAGGCATCGGCATAGATCCTGCAAAGCTTAATATGATTTTTGAACGGTTTACACAAGCCGAGGATTACACCACGCGCATGTATGGTGGAACCGGATTGGGGTTGAACATAGTAAAGTCATTGATTGATTTGCATCGTGGAGAGCTCCATGTGGAAAGCATGCCAGGAAAAGGGTCTGAATTCGCATTTGAATTGTCGTATCCAATCTCTGCCGAATCGCCTTCTGAATCCGATTCCAATAACATACACAAGTCAAACGGGGATTCTTTGAAAGGGATCAAGGTGTTGCTTGTAGAGGATAATGAGCATAACCAGATTTTGGCCAAGACCTATTTGGAACGAAACGGGGCAAGTGTTGAAATTGCGGGGAATGGGTTGATTGGATTGGATGCCTTGGTTAAAAACACATTTGATGTGGTGTTAATGGACATCCAAATGCCCGTGATGGATGGACTGCAAACTACAGAGCGCATCCGCAACGAGTTGCAGTTGGATCTTCCGATCATCGGATGTTCGGCCCATGCGCTTGAATCAGAAAGGACTCGTTGTTTGGAAGCAGGTATGAATGATTACATCACCAAGCCCTACTCGGAACTTGACTTGATCAATGCATTCGTCCGCAGAAAACTTTTAAAATCAAAATCCTCATCTGCGGAATCCACTATTTCCGAATTTGTTGAAAAAGACAATGTCGTTGCCATTTTCCGTCATTGGGAATCGCACTATGGCAAGGATACGATGGAGTTATTGTTAAAAGCGTTACGTGACCGCATTCCAAACGACATCAGCAAAATTGATACCTACCTGCAGGCAGGCGACAATATCGGCATGGAGGCATTGGCGCATAACATGGCCAGTTCATTGGGAGGATTACGATTGATGCAAGGAATGGCATTAACGAAAAAACTTGAACATGCCTCCAAGCGCAACAACAAGGAAGTGATGGAGTCGGTTTCCAAGGAACTCACTGCATATTTGCACGATGCCTTTGAGGAAACGAAGCTGCTTTGATTAATACAGGATAATGCCTCGGCATCTGTGCAAAGGCATGAGGAATCAAAATAAATACGTGATGATTCCTTACATCCGTTAAATCCGTATTCCGTTTTTTCCTCCTACTAAGCGTTTAAACATTTTAAACTGTGATCCGTGAAAATCCGATTCATCCGTTAAATCCGTGTTCCGTTTTTTCCTCCTACGAAACATTTAAACATTTTAAACTGTGATCCGTGAAAATCCGTTTCGTATGTTAAATCCGTGTTCCCCACTTTTCATCATCACATGACGAATGACTTTAGAGCTGATCCCATCATTGACATTAAATTAAACGTTTAAGTTCAACCGGAAATTTGCAACCGAATTCCCGTACAAGTATTTTCGCCGTGGGGCGGGGAGCGAAGCTCCCCACATTTATTTTGCACTTGTAATGTCCTTGACATTAAATTAAACGTTTAAGTTCAACCGGAAATTTGCAACCGAATTCCCGTACAACTATTTTCGCCGTGGGGCGGGGAGCGAAGCTCCCCACATTTATTTTTCGCTTGTTATAAACATGGGATTAGTATTATTCTAGTTGCTTCATTTGAAGTTCCAAAAATGAACTTGCTAAACATATTCCTGCAAGTTGACTAATTTTGTTATAATCATCTTAAATCCTTTAAATCGTGTCCATACTTTTCCTCGATATCGAAACCATTCCCCAACACCCTTCATTTGACACTTGTCCGGAGGAAGTGAAAAAGCTATGGGCACGCAAAGCAGCCAACCTGAAACATGAACCGGAGGAGTCGGTGGAGGACTTATACAAGCGAGCCGGGATTTATGCGGAGTTCGGACAAATCATTTGCATCTCGACGGGTTTTGTGCACAAGGTGAACGACATCGAAACATTGCGCATCAAGTCTTTCTACGGCCATGATGAGCAAGCTTTGTTATCTGAATTTGGGGATTTGCTACGCAACCGTTTCTCATCCACTGATAGCAGACTCTGTGCGCACAATGGTAAGGAGTTCGACTTCCCCTTCCTAGCCAGACGCATGGTGATAAATGGAGTCCCATTGCCCGGCATACTTGACATCGCCGGTAAAAAACCCTGGGAAGTGAATTTCCTGGACACAATGGAGATGTGGAAGTTTGGCGATTTCAAAAGTTACACCCCACTTAATTTGTTAACGCATGTTTTGGGTGTCCCCAGCCCAAAAGACGATATCGATGGCAGTCAGGTGTGGTCGGTGTATTGGATTGAAAAGGACCTTGAACGCATCATGCGTTATTGTGAAAAGGATGTGGAGGCGCTCGCCAATGTTTACAGACGCATGAAAGGACTGAAAATCATACCCCGCGAGCATGTGGTGCGCGCGTAAACGCTTACTTGTTGATTTCGATGAAACGCTCGATGTCGCGAACCAGTCCGAAAACGATGATGGTATCCGATTCTATCAGCACCGTTTCGGAGTTGGGTACACCTAAAATGTGACACTCCTTTACCACTTCACCATCCTTGATCACTTCGGTTTCACGCTTGAGCGTGATAAGGTTCAAGTTGTACTTGCTTCGAAGGTTGATATCCCCCAAGGTTCGATTCGCAATGGTGCGTGGCGTCTTCACCTCCACAATCTCATAGTTGTCGGGTAGCAACAAGGATGTCAAGATATTCGGATTCAATAGTCGCTCCGCAACAGCAAGACCTACGTCATTCTCCGGCGAAAGGATTTCGGTGACTCCAACTTTCTCCAGAATCATGCGTTGGTGCTTTCCGTTTGCCCGAGCCATGATGCGCTTCACTTTCAACTCCAGCAGTTGCACCACACAAAGCATAAGCGCTTCAAAATCCTCGCCTATGGCCACCACCACAGCATCCATTTCATGCACATTGTGTGAACGCAGCAACTTGATGTCTGTTGCGTCCATGCACACAGCATAGGATACATCCTCCTTGATATCTTCGATATGTTCCTCGATGCTGTCAATTGCAAGCACCTCGGCTCCTCTGAGCGACAAGGTGCGTGCGATGGCGTTTCCGAACTGCCCGAGACCGATTACAGCGAATTTGTATTGAGACATTTTTATTTATGATTTATGATGTGCACTTTACGATTTAACCCCGAAGTGTGCGAAGCCCTACTTCAAGGGACGATTTACGATGGATCTGATGAATCATTGTATTACTGGTAACTGGTCACTGATTACTGGTCACCGGTCACTGGTCACTGGTCACTGGTCACCTATCACTTGTTACTTCTCTAATGCCTGTCTCAAGTCCTCTACCAGGTCCTCCACATCTTCGATTCCAACACTGAGTCGTATTAGGGAATCGGAAACACCGGATTTTTCGCGCTCTGACTTGGGAATACTGGCATGAGTCATGCTTGCCGGATGTCCGATAAGCGACTCAACACCACCCAATGATTCTGCCAAAGAGAATACTTTCGTGGATGATGCCATGCGGAAGGCCTCTTCCATGGAATCACCTTTCATTGTGAAAGAAATCATTCCTCCGAAGTCACGCATTTGCGATTTTGCGATGTCGTGGTTCGGATGGTCTTCGAAGCCGGGCCAATGTACCTTGGCGATGCGTGGATGTTGGCGCAGAAAATGTGCAATCTCCCTACCATTCTTGCAATGTGCCTGCATGCGGACATGCAGTGTTTTCAGGCCACGCAGCACCAGGAAGCTATCCATCGGGCCTGGAACCGGACCGCAGGAGTTGGTGATGAATGCCAACTCCTCATATATCCTATCATCATTCGTGCAAACGGCACCCATCACCACATCCGAGTGACCTCCTAGGTATTTTGTGGCGGAATGCATAACCAAGGTGGCGCCCAATTCCAATGGATTTTGAAGATATGGGGAGGCAAACGTATTATCAACAACAAGGGTCAGTCCATGTTCCTTCGCAATGGAGGCGCATGCGCGGATGTCGATGATCTTCATCAGCGGATTCGTAGGCGTTTCCACCCAAAGCATTTTCGTTTTGCTGTTTACATGCTTGCGGATACCCTGTGCGTCGTGCATGTTCACAAAGTGGAAGACGATTCCGTAATGGGCGAAAACCTTGGTGAACATTCGATACGATCCACCATACAAATCATCAGTGGCAATTACCTCATCGCCTGGACGGAGCAGTTTCATGATGGTGTCCTCAGCTCCTTGTCCGGAAGAAAAACACAACGCATGCTTGGCCCCTTCCAATGAAGCGATGCACTTTTCAAGTGCTACCCGGGTTGGATTCTTACCGCGGGCATAAGCGTATCCCTTGTGCTTGCCTGGTGACTCTTGAACATAGGTTGAAGTCTGATAAATGGGGGTCATAATGGCCCCTGTTGATGGATCTGGCTCCTGGCCGGCGTGGATCGCTCTGGTGGCGAATTTCATTGCAAAGGAAATTTAATTCACGACAAAGGTAGAATGATTAAAGCCAATGGAACCAAACCGACCACCAATTATGAACAGCTTGTTTCTCATTAAAATTGGTGACTTGCAGCATAAAACGAAACAGAATGCGTTTCCTGCTTGTTTAGTTTCATTGTGGCCAAACTTAAACGTTTAACCCCTTAAAAATCTTAACTTTGCGTTACATGCCCCCCAGTCCGAAAATGGAAATCAAAGCAGGTCCCTTGTTGAGCGAAATAAATGAGCCGGTTGATTTGCGCCTGCTCAAACCCGATCAGCTCAAGCAAGTTTGCGACGAACTAAGACAGTATATCATTGATATTGTGTCTGTTAATGGCGGCCATTTTGGTGCCAGCTTAGGGGTGGTTGAGTTGACCGTTGCCATTCATTACGCATTCAATACGCCATACGATCAGCTTGTCTGGGACGTGGGTCATCAAGCTTACGGACACAAAATCCTTACCGGTCGCAGAAAGGTTTTTCATACAAATCGGATATACAAAGGGATTTCGGGTTTCCCAAAAAGATCTGAAAGCGAATACGATACATTTGGTGTTGGACATTCATCCACATCTATTTCGGCAGCATTGGGTATGGCAGTCGCTTCCCGAATCCAAGGGGATCGTGAACGTCAACACGTTGCCGTTATTGGTGATGGTGCCATGACTGCGGGGCTGGCGTTTGAGGGGTTGAACCATGGTGGTGTTGAGGACTCCAACCTTTTGGTTGTCCTGAACGATAACTGCATGAGCATCGACCCGAATGTGGGCGCCTTAAAGGAATATCTCACAGATGTGACCACATCCCACACTTATAACAAGGTGAAGGATGAGATCTGGAACATCCTAGGAAAAATCTCCAGGTTCGGTCCCAATGCACAATCAATTGCACAGAAGGTGGAGAATGCTGTGAAATCAGCTGTCTTGAAACATAGTAACCTTTTTGAATCGTTGCGCTTCCGCTACTTCGGCCCTATCGATGGTCATGATGTGAATCACTTGGTGAAAGTGATGAACGATCTGAGGGACATTCCAGGTCCGAAAATCCTGCACTGCGTCACGGTGAAAGGGAAGGGATACGAGTTGGCCGAAAAGGATCAAACCAAGTGGCATGCCCCTGGATTGTTCGATAAGGTGACGGGAGAGATTTTCAAGCCCGTTATCGAAAAGCCACAGCCCCCCAAGTACCAGGATGTATTCGGACACACATTGGTTGAGCTTGCCCAATCCAATGAAAAAATAGTTGGTGTAACACCTGCCATGCCTTCCGGCTCCTCGATGAACATCATGATGAAAGCATTTCCGGAGCGCTCCTTTGACGTAGGTATAGCCGAGCAACATGCCGTCACGTTCTCTGCAGGAATGGCCACCCGTGGACTGGTTCCTTTCTGCAACATCTACTCGTCCTTCATGCAACGCGCATATGATCAAGTGGTGCACGACGTGGCTCTTCAAAACCTCCCCGTTGTTTTCTGTTTGGATCGCGGAGGTTTGGCTGGGGCCGATGGGCCAACACACCATGGAACATTCGACTTCGCTTTCTTCCGTTGCATACCGAACATGGTGGTTTCGTCACCCATGAATGAAGAGGAGTTGCGAAACCTGATGTTTACGGCATCCATGCACAACGGACCTTTCTCCATACGTTATCCAAGAGGAAACGGGGTGATGGAGGAATGGCGCACCCCGCTTCAAAAAATCACTGTTGGAAAAGGAAGAAAAGTTCGCGACGGTGAGGATGTTGCAATACTCACCATCGGTCATCCTGGAAATTTCGCAGTTGAGGCATGCAAGCTATTGGAGAAAGAGGGCTTCAGCCCTGCGCATTATGACATGCGCTTTGTTAAGCCGCTCGACGAGGAGATGTTACATGATGTATTCAAACACTTCTCAAAAATCATCACCGTGGAAGACCATGCCCTGCAAGGTGGTTTTGGAAGTGCCGTGGCAGAGTTTATGATCGATCATGGATACCATGCTCAAATCAATCGCCTGGGTATACCCGATCGCTTCATTGAACATGGCGAACAAAAGGAGCTATATGACGAGTGTGGGTTTGATGCCAAGGCAATCGTTGCCGCAGTCCATGCATTCGCCCATTCAAATCTGAATGTACAAACGGCCTAAATATTTGTTTGTCAAACACTTGTGGCTAATTTGATTTTGGGTTTGATTTCTAGTAGTTGATTTATTACCTTTATGTTTGGAATTAATTAATACTTAACACTATGAATTACATTAGACTAGGTTTGCTCTGCATCTCATTGTTCATTGCCGGCAACGTTTCTGCACAGTCCAACAGTTCATTGAATGGCAAAAAATATTGGTACATGATGAAAAACGCCGACGGAAGTGGCGAAGAGATTCATGACAACATCCAATTCGCTGACAACACGGTTGTTTCTGAGCGTCTCGCTTCGTACAACACTCAACGTAAATCAAAAGTCACCGAGAGATCCCAAGGTGATGTAATGGTTGTTGAAACCACTCTTTTAGGTGAAGATGGGTCTCAATACCTCTACCAATGCAACGTGCAAGGGAACTACATCGATGGAACCATTGTGAAAACAAATGCCGACGGCTCCACCGTGGAGATGCGCATGCGTGGCATGGTTCGCGATGAATTCGATCGCATCACCAAGGAAAAAGAGGACTACCGTAAAAAACAACCGGCTGGAAAGTAATTTCCAGAAGCCAAATATCTGAGCCGCCATTTTATGGCGGCTTTTTTGTTTGTGTCCGCTCAACCGAATTACATTTGTGTTCTGAATCCTTGTCATGCGCATCCTTATCCTTTTTCTTATAACATTATTTCCTTGCTTGGCCAATGGTCAAAAGGTCATCACAGGAAAGGTGATGGGCACCGATGGAACCACTCTCCCATTCGCAACCGTTTACATAAACGGAACAACAAAAGGTACTACTTCCAATGCCGATGGCTACTATCGTTTGGAGGTGGGTGACACAGAGAAAGAACTTGTTTTCCGATACATCGGTTACAAAACGAAAACTGTCGCCATTGAAAATGGAAATACACCTACAGTAATCAACGTTTCATTGGATCTTGAATCGTATTCACTGAGTGAAATCCAAATCAAGGCCGACTCCGAGGATCCCGCCTACAACATCATTCGAAAAGCCATTGCAAACAAGAAGAGAAATGGGAACCCTGCCAAGTCCTTTTCATGTATGGCCTATGTTAAAGGGATTCAACGATTAACCAAATACCCAAAGAAGCTTTTCGGTCAAGACATCCAATTGGATGCATTCATAGATACGGCAACAGGGATTGTTTATCTATCAGAATCCGTTGCACAAGTAGAATATGAAAGGCCCGATAAAACCAAGGAAACCATGTTGTCATCCAAAGTCAGTGGCAACAACCGTTCATTCTCGTTCAATCAGGCATCTGAAATGCCTATTGATGTTTATGAGAACATCATCAAAATAGCGAATCTCAGCCCTCGTGGCTTCATTTCCCCCATCTCGGTGAGCGCCATGGCCTATTATGATTTTCGCCTCGATGGTTCATATGTCGAGGATGGTGTCTGGGTGAACCGTATCGAGGTGATTCCAAAAAGAAAATCAGATCCCGTCTTTTCCGGATATGTTTACATCCAGGATGGCACCTGGAGGGTTCATAGTTTCGATCTACTGCTCCGAAAAGACGCACAAATACAGTTCGTGGATTCAATACGAATCAACCAGATTTACATACCCGCTGATACCGATGGTAAGGTGTGGATGCCCGGTACAGTAAGTTATGTTTTTGCATTTGGAGCGTTTGGATTTGTAGGAAACGGAAGCTTTGTGTCCGTTTTCTCACAATATGAAATCAATAAGCCGTTTGGGAATCGTCACTTCAAAGGTGATGTGTTGAAAGTGGAAAAGGGTGCAAATGAAAAAGACACCACTTATTGGGAGCGCACCCGACCCATACCATTGACCCAGGAAGAGCATCGTGATTATGTGGTCAGGGACAGCTTGAGGGAAATAAAGGAGTCAAAACCATTTTTAGATTCATTGGACAGGACTTCCAACAAATTCAAAATCGGAAAAATTTTCACCGGATACACGTACCTTGACCGCTTCCGCAAAACCACCTACACCATCCCAGGAATCCTAGACAACATCCAATACAACACGGTTCAAGGTTTGAACATCGGCCTGGGATTGGATGTCTCCAAGCGCCCCGACAACAACCGGGATACGGATATGGCATTCAAGGTTCGATATGGATTTGCAGATGAAAAATGGAATATAACTGCCGCTTACCGAAATGTATTCAATCCACGCTTATTTGGAGTATGGTCAGCGGAGGCCGGGGGCGACCTCGTTCAATTCAATGGAAGCGCACCCATATCTCCGATCATCAATACCAGCTACACTCTGTTTGATGGAAGGAATTTCATGAAGCTTTACAAGAAACAGTTTCTGAAAGCAAGCATGCGTTTGGAGCCGATAAATGGAATCCGTTTCAATGTAGGATTGGAGTACGCAAACCGGTCGGCGGTGAAAAACCTTTCTTTTTATAGCTGGAGCCGTTCAACCGATTTCACATTGAACAACCCACCCTTTGAAGGATTCATTGATCCAGCGTTTCCAACCAGCACCATGGTGCTGTGGAGAGCCGGTGTCCGATTCCGCTTCAAGCAGGAATATGTTGACCGGCCAGATTTGAAATACATCGTCGATAATAAATATCCCACTGTATCCATTCAGTATTCATCCGCCGTACCGCATGGTGGTTTGTTGGATCCGGATTTCGGGTTTCTGCGACTTTCCATCGAAGACCAGATGTCGTTTGGCATGGCTGGCACATTCAATTACTCCGTTGTGCACGGAAGATTCCTGTATGCAAATCAGACCGGCTTCATGGACCTTGCGCACTTCAATGGAAACCGCACCATCCTTTCCGATTTTGTTCGTGAACGCTTCGACTTGCTGGATTATTACACCTACAGCACCGATGCACCCTTTTTGGCCGCATATGCTGAACACAACTTCGGAGGACTCATTCTTAATAAGATCCCGTTAATCAGAAAATTGAAATTGACGGAGATCGCAGGAGCCCGATTATTAACCGTTGAAGGACTGGATGACCACCTTGAACTTTCTTTCGGATTGGAAAAGCTTGGTGTGTTTCGTGCCGACTTCGTTTTAAGCCTCGATGAAAAAGGTGTAGCCAATACCGGATTCGTAATTGGCATCAAAGGTGGTTTCGGCCGTTGAGATTCCCATGGCCAGGCATCTTCAAGTTTTCATATTAGGTGTTTTCATGCTGCTGGTTGGCTCATGTATCCGTGACAACGATGCGCATTCCTTCAAAGGTGAAATACATTCCTCGAGAACAGCGCTTCCGTTAATCGACAGCATACAGATCGACCGCACCTTAGCCAAACTTAAAATCGCAAGCCGTTACCACAACTCCGTACACGAAGCATATCAGAGGAACGAAGGTGCAACCATCTGGATCAACAACGGTGGATACAATCAACACGCCCGACTCGCAGCTGCTTTCTTCTGGAGATTCCTATCAGTGAATCTACTCAACGCAAACCGATTTTTACCTGGCATGCGACAGGTTTTCGATGGCTGCATGATATCCGATACCGCCAAACTTGAATCTCACGACCCGGTAGAATCGGACATCCTGTTCACCTGTCAATCCCTGATGTTCCTAACCGACTTATCCGAAGGAAGAAAATCGTTGATTGCAGGACAACCGGAATGGTACATACCGGTGAGGAAATTCCATGCCGATTCCATTTTAAAATCAACCACGTTGCCGGATGCGATTCTAATGAATAGCCCCATTCACAAGCAATACCTGGCCCTTTCGGAGAAGTTAATCATGTTGATTAAGTTGGAGAAGGGTCGCGGGCTTAATCATATTACATTCAACGGTAGGAATCTGTTACCAAATGATTCATCCCAAACGATTGCACAAATCAAAAAATGGATGAACGCATTTGGTGTCTTTGATGGTGACCTGAACAGCAGGCGGTTTGATCCGCAATTTGAGTCAGCGGTAAGAACTGCAAGGAAAAACCTCGGCTTGCGCGATACTGCACTGGTAGATAACGAACTTATCAGCCAATTGAACGTTCCCCTTTCGAAACGGATCCGATCGGTCCGAATCAATCTTGAACGATGGAAGTGGTTGCCTCCAGACAGCAGCAGTTCATTTGTAAGAGTCAACATCCCCGATTTCTCATTGGATGTGATCGAAAAAGGGGTTCCCATCAAAACCATGAGAGTGATTGTTGGAACAGAATCAAAACACACGGTTATGTTTTCCGACTTCATTGAGCATGTGGTTTTCAGCCCCTATTGGAATGTTCCAAGCAGCATCCTCAACAAGGAGCTGTGGCCGTTGATACGCAAGGATCACCATTATCTTGAAAAGAACGAAATGGAAATAGTGGGCAACAACGGGGTTATTGACCCACGGCGAATTGCTTGGCATCATTATACCGGCAGGACTTTCCCATACCGAATCAGACAAAAACCAGGAGCGAAAAATGCACTGGGGCTTGTGAAGTTTTCTTTCCCTAACCCCTATGGAATTTACATGCACGACACCCCGTCAAAGGATTTGTTTCGTGCCCAAAAGCGTGCATTCAGCCATGGTTGCATCCGCATAGCGGAGCCGAAATGGATGGCGCAATACTTGCTGCGCGATAAAACTGAATGGACCAATTCGGCTATCGATTCTGCGATGCATGCCGGAGTTGAAAGTTTTGTGAAACTGGATCACCCTGTTCCCGTCTACATCACTTATTTCACTTCATGGGTCAATGAATTTGGAATGCTTCAATTCCGGGAAGACCTATATGGCCATGATGCCTCCATGGAGCAAATCATGTTCAGCACAAAAAAATAAAACCACAGGGATTGCGTGGATTCAGGCGATTCCGTTAGGCCTACTTGGGCTCCCGCCTCTATTCATTACGGCGGGTAAACTTCTCGCCCAAGTTCTTGCAAAATAAAATACCCTGACACGATGGTCAGGGTATTGCACGTGGGCCTACTTGGGCTCGAACCAAGGACCCACAGATTATGAGTCTGTTGCTCTAACCGACTGAGCTATAGGCCCCACTTGATGAACAAGTCACCGATGCAAATTTAACTCTCTGCCGACAATAATCCAAAGATGCCTACGGCTCTAGAGGGGAAACTCCAGTAAAAACATCGTTCAACGGCTCAAAAACATGATCGGTCCAGCCAGAAGCATGTTTATCGGATTCCTCTTTGCTGAAAAAACCCCCATGCTCCAAGACAATCTCGGTGCCTGCAGGATGAGGCCTCAATTGAATCCTTACGAATGAATCGGGAGCTTTTTTGTCCCAATCGGTTGTTCGCCATGTAAACGACAACAACCCTTTGGCCCTGTTATACTCGAGTACCTTTCCCGTTGCCCAACCACCAAACCACTCCATGTCACCATCTTTTTCACTATCAATCTTGCCTCCGCCATCGCACCAGGTGGAAATGATTTCCTTAACGGTCAATGTGTCGAACACCTTGATGGGATCCGCATACAAAACATATTGCAATGATATTGGAAACGCCTTACGAACGATTGAAACCTCGGCAGCACTCATTTGGTCAAAATGATTTTCTCGGTCAGCATACCATCATCTACCAAAAACCTGAGCATGTATACCCCTGCGTGCAAATCGTCTCCGACTTGGAAGTTATAACTCCCCGATTGCAACTCCCCTTCGTGAATGGATGCAACAACGCGTCCGGATAAATCCATTAGCTGTATAACCACGTTAGCGGGATCATCCAGTTGAAAATGGATGCCAACCTGATCCCTGCTCGGGTTTGGATGGATGTTCAAAGTGGACAGGAACGCGACATCCTGTATTCCAACCGTGGAGGTTCCTGTGATATTGATGTCGTCAATATATATGTTGTTCCCGGTGTTCTGCAAATACTGGAATTTGAATCGAACATTGGGTTTGTTGTTGAATGATACGCTGTTGATGTTCACCGTTTCCTCCCTCCATAGTGATGGACTGTTTGGTGTGAAGCTGGAGGATATGATTCCTGCAGTTGATAGGTTCAACCCCGTCTCCGTATATCTCATCGCCCATTGTTCACCGCAATTGCTGGAAGCAAACACTTTCAGCTGATCGGTGCCGGATGTGGAGCGCGCTGCATATGACAACCGGAACTTCATGGATGCATTGGTGATATTGGAAAGGTTGTAACCAGGGGTGATGAAAGCGTCTATCTCGCCATTTGGGTTACCCGAATGATTCACCAAACGCATGGAGCGGGTTCCTGAATATGCTGCTGCCGTTGACAGTGTCCATGCGTTTCCACCGTTGTTTTCCACCAACCAGTCGGAGCTAGATGGAATCGTCAGCCCTCCTTCGAAATCTTCCACGAAAGGTGCAGCCGTGGATGCCGGCGAGGCGCTCACTATGATATGCCCTTGACGAACCATGTTGTTGCTTCCGGCGGCGTTTGAAACCGTCAAGCTCACATCGTAAACTCCGGGAGTGTTGTATTGCACCACAGGATTCTGGTCGGTGGAACTAGAAGGTGTGCCCCCAGGAAAGTTCCACTGCCAAGAAGTAACATCCGCCTTCCACGAAAGATCGGCAAAAGTCAATGTTGTTCCTGTGCAGATGTATTTTTTTACATTGCTGAACTCCGCTACGGGAACACAGGTTGACGGGATGAATCCAGCGTTGGTCCCGGTTGCAATGAGGTTGGCCGGCGTATGTAAATTGTTTCTTTGACCGATGTTGGCATTCAGGGCAGCATGCATGCGCGCCTTTTGACCTTCAGTGAACATGTAGTGGCAACTGGCGTAATCCATGTAGTTCTGAACATTGTCAAGTGAGTTGCAAGTCACCTGGTTGGTGTCGCAACTGAAGTTGGCCACTCCGATGGTGTTGGGTGTATCCTGAACCAGATCGTCATCATTGCAATTGGCCGGCAGCCCCGGGTTGTTGGTGCTGCCCCAGGTGTGTGCAAGATTCAGCCAATGTCCTGCCTCGTGTACCAAAGATCGGGCGACATAGTTACTTCCACTGCTGGTACCGATACTTCCCGTGTAGTCGTGCCGGATCACCACTCCATCGATATTTCCAACAATTCCCGGGTAGTAGGCATAGCCGGCGGCTCCGCTGGCAATGTTATTAACCACCCAGATGTTGAAGTATTTGTTGTAAGGCCAATCGATAAGCGCCTTTACATTGTCTCCGGCATTGTAGGTCAAACTGGAAACCGTACGTGTGATTCCATCGGTACAGTTTCCATTCGGGTCGATTTGCGCCAAACGAAACTCTATTTGGCAATCGGCCATGATAGGACGGAAGGCGGATGCCACCAAAACACTATCGGCATACAGCTTTTGAAAGCTCTTATTAAAGATGTCCATTGCATCCAAAATCTGTGCCTTTGAAATGTTCTCCGGACCATAATTGTGTATCACATGAAACACAACAGGAATGACGTACTGCACGGTTCCGGCAGTGCGTTGACCAACGTTGTTACGGATGTATTCCGCAGTGAACTCCTCGAGTTTCCTGAGGTTCTCTGAATACCCGGGATATTGAGATTTCGCGGCACGCACCATATCATCCGTTGTGCATGGACGATAATCATGTTGCGAAAAGGATACGGCATGGACCGACAGCGCCAACAAGGCGGCAAGAATCATCTTACGCATGATATAAACGATATAATAGTTACTTCAAAACCGTCACTTTCCGTGAAGTGACATATCCATCAACGATGAGTCTTACCGAATAGACTCCTGCTGGAAGACCCGCTGGAAGCTCGAACCGATATTCGCCTGCGTCCATTTTGGATTCGGCAACACGATTCACAACTCTTCCTGTTACGTCCAAAACATCCACACGGATATCGCTACGGTCATCCAAGCGGAAATCGATATTGACGGAGGAAACAGCGGGGTTCGGATAAACACCGAAGCCAAGCGATTGCTCCATGGCCTCGTCCAAACCTACCGTTCCATTCAGATTGATATCATCGATGTACATGTTGTTTCCGTTGGATTGTGTGTATTCGAATTTGAACCGCACGTTGGGTTTATTGTTGTAGGACGAGCTGGAGATGTTAACCGTTTCCTGACGCCACTGCGTTCCATTGGGAACGAAATTCGCGGTTACCAGGCCGGCGGTGCTAAGAGTCGTACCTGATTTGTTGTACCGGATGCTCCAAAGCTGTCCGCATGTAGTGGAAGCATAAACCTTGAGTGCATCCGTGCTGGTACTCGACCTGGCTGCAAAGGCCAACCAAAAGGTGAGGTTGGCTCCTGTAACATTGGTCAGGTTGTATGTGGGTGTGATGAACACATCCGTTGAATTTGCCAAGTTGCCGCTGTAGTTGTTGAGGAAGGCCGACTTGGATCCTGTCTTAGCGGCCTGTGTGGATACAACCCAAGTGTTACCACCTTCATTTTGAATGACCCATTCGTTTCCTGGGAAGAGGATTGATTCGAATCCTTCATTGTAGGGGACTGCATATTGTCCATTCGCATCAACGACCGTGACTGTTCCGGCAAGAGTGGTTGAGCTACTACCCGTGGCATTACCAACCGTGAGGGAAACGTCATATGTTCCAGGGGTGTTGTATTGGATGGAAGGGTTGGCTACATTCGATGATGAAGGTGCTCCTCCTGGGAAGTCCCAAGTGTACGTATCAACAGGACCATTCCATGAGCCATCGTTGAAGTTGATGGTGGTTCCTGCACAAATGAAGTTGGTGTTGTTTGAAAATGCCGCTATCGGTGCACATACCGCACTTGGTGCTCCAGTGGTTCCCGTAGCGGTGAGGTTGGCCGAAGACCACAGGTTGCTTCTTCCGGAGATGGATGAACTGAGCGCAGCGTTCATTCTTGCAGCTTGACCGATGGAGAACATGTTCTGACAAGTACCTGTGGTGTAATCCATGTAGTTGACAAACATGTCGCCGTTGGAGCCATTTCCCGAACAATTGGAGGTTTTAGGGAAATTCGGGCAGTTGCTCTGATTGGCCCCGTAGTGGGTCGGGGTGTCGGATACGAAGTCGCTACCACAGGTGGCATCGCCCCAAATGTGACGTAGGTTCAGCCAGTGGCCAACCTCGTGTGTCATGGTTCTTCCTGCATTGTTGGAATTGGCGGCTGTACCGATGTTGCCTGTATAATCATGTCGAAGCACAACGCCATCAGTGGCAGCATTACCTCCAGGAAACTGTGCGAAGCCAAGTACGATTCCAGCGGACCCACTCAGGTTTTGAATGGTTTTTACCACCCAAACGTTCAGGTACTTGTTGCTGGGCCAATAGCTCACTGCTTTTACGTTATCGCGGGCATTGTTTGTAAGTGGGCTATTGACGCGCACTACACCATCGGTACAGTTTCCATTTGGATCCTTGGTTGCCAAACGGAACTCGATTTCAACATCGGCGGCCAGCGCTAAAAACGGGGCAGGGGTGTTTACAGTATCCGCATTCAGATGACGGAAGTCCGCGTTGAGCAAATCGATTTGATTTTGAAGCTGGGCTCGAGAAATGTTCTCGGAGCCACCTTCATGAATCACATGGAACACCACTGGAATGACTCGCACCACAGAAGCGCCACGATTTGCAGATCCCGATGTTTTGCGTTCCATGTAATCAGGCGTGAATGCCTTCGTCTCCCGCTCGAGCTGTGCCTGATTGGCGGCATACTGCGGATCGTTTGCGATTTGTTGCTCATAGAGGTAATGAGCCAGACATTTGCTGTGATGGTCATGGGGGTCCTGAGCCAAAACAGCCGAAGGAATAGCCATCAACAAGATCAGGTACAGCGAGTAAAATTTGTTCATGATATGATTTGAGGTTTTGATTACAAATGATGATAACAAGGGCAGTGGCTTAATGTTTGGACCTGCCTGATTTCCATGATGCTAAGTTACGAATGAAGCGGGCGAAAAAAAAGTGTTTGTGTCAACTTGAAGTAAAAGCGACAAAGGCGTATTTGATTGATTTCCAATATTATAAAAGTCTGTTGATCAGTGTTCTGACTAAAGGGACATCTGCCTCAGCCCAGTCCAAGTCCAGAATTGAATTGGAACCTACCCACAAATACGATTCGTGCTCTGTCAAAACAGGATCTATTTGTTTGGATGAACAAATGAATGGAATCAAATTGATTGCAAAATCGCCGTAGTCGTGCCGGACTGGCTCCATTACCTGGAGCACTGTGATATCCATTGACAACTCCTCCTTGATTTCACGAACAATACAATCGATTGCCGATTCTCCTGGTTCAATTTTGCCTCCCGGTAACTCCCACTTTCCCGGCATACGCATGGCAGGTCCTCGCTTGACTGCCAGCACCTTTTTTTCATGAATGATTATTGCGCAGGTTACTTCCAAAGGGTCGGCTTGGGTTATTATCAATGAGCGCCTGATTAGTTTTCAGAAAGAGGTGAAGCGCTATTTAATAACAAAGGCATGTGTTCCGTTTTTTATTCCTTCACCTGCCCCAGCTTTACCTCCACCTCCCAATTAGCTCTGACGGTTATTTCATTGGGGTGATATGAATACCATTCGGGCTGGGTGCCTTTGCGGATGTCGCCTTTGTCCCATTCCTCACTCCGGTTCACATCCGATAATATCCGCAATCTGTATTTGCCCGGTGGGAGCATGGTGAAGGAGCCATCGGATCCATCCTCACAGGAGGCACGCCTCACCACCATCCCGGATTCATTCAACAGCTCTAATATGGACCCTAGACCTGGGCTGTTTTGAAAAGAGTATGCAATGGCTCCCCTCGATTTTTCATCGGGAATAACCAATCGATAGGTAGTTGAGTCGGATGATCGGCCATACAAATCAATGATTGCTCCCCGATCCAATGATATTGAATACTGACCTGCGAGGGAAGGCCTGCGGATTTCCATTGCCATCGAATCGGCAGAGATTGAAACGATGTTTTCCTTTACGTTGGTGCTATCCAACAAGAGTCTGATCTTGGATGCATCAAATGAACGAATGGGTGTTGCCGAATAGATACGCGCCGGCTCTTCCGGATTATCCCACATACCCGGTTCAAATGACAATGTTAGCTTTTCCCCTGCCGACTCCGTCAACGCCCTCGAACGATAGGTGCTGGTGTCCACTAACTCTCCATCAACCATCCAAATCAACTCGATTGGAAGCTTATCGGGTGTTTGTTCAAGAAAAATGCTCAGTGTGTCTGATTCGGATGAAAACGCCTTTCGCGAACCATCAAAAACCACATTGATTCCGCTGAATGTTGCACGCCGTGCATTACCGTTGAACACTGTAACCAACGTTGCTGGTGGAACAAAATTGGCGGAAACGATTTTTAATCGATCCGGCAATTGCTTAGCTGCCCAAACATCGAAACTCAAGGTTGTTGGCAAGGAAATGATCTCGGGGATGAATCCTGCCTTTTCAGATGGTTCGTCCAAAATCATATTGTCATTTTTCTCACTCAAAACCATCAGCCGGTAGTCGCCCTCGGCAATATTTTCGATTTTGAAGTTGCCGTTATCATCACATTTTGCAAAATAACCGGGTAATGATGAGGTTATGGCCGTGTCGAAAACCTCGGCACGATATAGCATGGCCATGCCGTTTTTGAGGGGCTTGCCCGTATGTAGGTCGTGAGCTCGTCCTGACAAGAATAACGTATCCAAAACCGAACCTGTGGAAAAAACGAATCGGTAGTTGTCTAAAACGTTTCCTTCATTCACATCCGCAATCGACTTGCCAAAGCTTATCACATAGGTGGTTGAGTCCGCCAGCTTTTCAAATTCCAATTTAACCGATTTGCCATTTGCTACAATGGTGGGCTTGGGTGATACAGGAGGGGAAATGATCACTTGCTTGGACACCTCCTTGAGTTGTACATACTCGTCAAAAAGCAACGTTACCTCCTTTCCCGAAAAGGAGAGCTGACCTTGCTCGGGAATGGTTTTGGCCACTTTCGGGGGATCAACATCCTTTGGGCCACCAACTGGTGTCACCTTGTTGGCGCATCCAATCGACCACAAAACAAAAAAGATGATGATATGGAGACGAGATGTTTTCAAAGGGCCTCGACAATTTTCATGATTTCACTCAAATATTTTTCATCAACATGGTCGAAATCTGCAAGCTTGTCGCTGTCAACATCCAAAACCATTGTGACTTGTTGGTCACGAAAGCCGGGGATGACGATTTCTGATTTCGATAGGGAGCTGCAAGCGATGTGGCCGGGAAATAAATCGACATCATCAACAAGGATGGTGCGCGCTTCCATCCATGCCGTTCCACAAACCCCTTTTCCTTTAGGTATTCGGGTGCATGCAACAGGGCCTTGAAACGGCCCTAACACCAACTGATCGCCTTTTACCAGATAAAATCCAACCCAAAAAAAACCAAACGTTTCCTTCAAAGAGGCAGCTATGTTGGCCAGGTTAGCGATCAAATCCTGTTCGCCACTGACCAAGGAGCCAATCTGTGGCAACAGGGCCTTGTATCGGTCTTCGCGAGTGATTGCGTTTTCAGGTATGTGAATGCTCTCGGCCAATGAAACAGGTGCTACAGCAAAGGTAGCTATTAGCGTCGAGCAAAAGCCATGGTGGCTGCGCTTACCTCCACCCCATCAACAGCGGCCAGTGCGGAAATGCAGGAAACCAATGTTGCCCCGGTTGTGATCACATCATCGACCAACAGGTACCTTCCTGGACGCACCAATGAGCGGTTTACGACAAACGCGTTTTCAACCGCCTCGTGCCTGTTCCTTCGATTGCGTCTGGTTTGGGAGGTGGAGGCCGACACGCGCTGTAGCCAATCCGAGTGCATGGGAATTTGCAAAACCTCAGACAACCCCTTGCCAAAAGATTCGCTTTGGTTGTACCCCCTCTTCAGCATCTTGGTCTGATGCAAAGGAACCGGTATGATGCCAACCAATCCATTGAATCGCGATGAGGTTCTTAGTTGTTGACCTAAAAGATGTCCTGCCAAAATCCCTGCCTCCGTGTGGCCTGCATACTTTAGGTTGTGAATCAATTTTTGTACCCGGGAACTTTTGTTGAAATACCATAGGGCTGCAACAGGCACCCCGGAGCATAATCCCAACAGCTGCCTTTCGGCTGGATTGTTTGGCTGTTCATGGAAGCGGGTACAAGGCAAGCTCAGATGGCAGTCGAGGCAAATGACTTTTTCTCCACGATTTAGCCCTGTGGTACATGCCAAACAAACTTCAGGGAAAAACAGCTGTAATAGATCAGAAAACAACGAAAGCATCTGCGATGGATGGAAAACGGCAAAATTAGGTTCCACAGCCGCGTCTTGGTTTACGTTAACTAAACTGTTGCCTAACGTTACCTAAAGTAGTACCTTCGTCACACAATTTGCAGCGGTTGTTCCGGCATAAAATGGAAGATAAAAACCTGCCTTACAGCGATTTCGAAAGAAAAGAGCAACAGTCCAAGCGGATGATCGTGATCATGGTCATCTCTATACTTTTAGGAGTAAACGGCTTGTTATTGTGGCAGTTTTTTGAGAAAAAGGCACACTTGGATGAGGTGAGCGCCCAATTGACCACCACCATCTCTGAAAAAGACTCTTTGGAAAACGAGCTGAACAAGCTCAAGGAGATCCTGGAGAAAGCAAACCGTGAAAACCAAAACCTACACAGCCGGCTGAGCGAACGGGAGCAGGAAATCAAATCCAAAATGGATGAGATTCAACGATTGATCAGCTCGGGTGATGCAGCACAATTGGAGCGGGCAAAGTTGGAAATGGAGCGATTAAAGCAGTTGAATCAAAGGTACCTCGCGCAAATCGATACCCTCAAATCAGAGAACGCCAACTTGTCGGCCTTGAACACCCGACTGAACAACACGCTCGCAACCGAGATAAACAAAACGAATTCGCTGAACCAGGAGAACGAGCGCCTTTCAAACAAGGTGGCCATGGGATCCGTTATGAAAGCAGTTGATATCAAGGCGTCCGGCGTCAAGTACAAATCGAGCGGCAAGGAAACTGAAACAACCCGTGCCGGTGCGGCCGATGGTATAAGAACCTGCTTCACCATTCTTGAAAACAACGTGGTTGACGGAGGGGAGAAAGATGCTTACATACGTGTGCTGAGTCCGGACAATGCCGTTATGTCAACCAATTCCGAAACCTTCCTGTACAACAATCAGCCCACCCTGTACACTGCAAAGGAATCGTTCGACTACTCCAACGAATCCCGTTCGTTGTGTGTTTATTGGAACAAGGGCTCCGCTTACATCAAAGGGAAGTATACCATCGAGGTGTACATAGAGGGACACATGGTGGGAAGCACCGCCATCGAGCTGAAGTGATTTTTTCAGAAAAACGCTCGGGCCTGCATCGTTCCCGTGTGAATGGTTTTGACCCCATCCGGCTTTCTGCCTTCGTAATTCACACTTATCTGTATTGACTTTGACAATGTTCGTTGCAATCCGATTCCCCATGTGAAATTGGTGCCGGGTCTTAAACCCTCCAGCATTTCGTATGCGATGGATGTGTTCTCTGGAGCATTGTAGGAAATATCAATGATGCTGAACCGAGCGGAGTAGATTCCTTTTGATACAGGCGCGTATCGTACCTCCATGGTTCCTGTGTTGAACTCCGACTGCTGACCAGCCACGTTATCACGTTTCTGGTACCGGTAAGAGGTGGTCACACGGAAAGACACATTGGGTTGAACCGAAAATTTGGGCTCTGATACAAGGGACTTGATTCGGTAATCCCTTGCCGAAAAAAATTCGGATTCGCTTTCCTTGACTCCCTCCTCAAACAATAATTGCAATGCATACACCCTAGTGATGTTCCAACGGGTGTTCAATGTATTGGATTGAAGCAATCGGGTTTCATAGCCGTTTGCAAGGATGGATTTGCTCCGGTTGTCAGCCCTGCTCAACTCCATATTGAAAACAGAACTGCTTCTGTTGAATGAAAGAGTGCTTCTTAAGGCCCTCGATGATGACACCAGGGCGGAATCATCAATCCCGCCTTCAAACGGATTCAAGGCGCGAATCACATCATCCAACTGCAATCTGTTTTCTGTCCTATAGGAGGTTTGATTCGAAAAGCGACTGATGAATTTCCCCTTTCCGGGACGGCTTGCATACCAGGCGGCTGGATTGATGGAAAGGGAGTTGCTGAACTGATTGTTCCTGGTGCGGACATATTCATTGGTTGGAAGAAATATCTTCACATAATTGGCCTGGTCTGAGAAAGCGGCGATTTCAAACTCATCCAAATCCTTTACTCCATTCCCATTGTAATCCCCTGCATAGGTGTAAGTCCCCGTACCCGGTGCAACCTCCAAAAAAGCATATTCCTTTTTCGGCTCCTGTCCTGATCCTGCCTCGTAAAACACACCCCATACCAAACAACCCTTACAGAAAGTGGCATTATACTCGATGCGGTTCAAAAAAGTCTCTTCGGGGATCTGTATCGTAAGGGCTGTGTCCTTTATCATCAGGTTGCGATACATGGCCGAAATCCCCAACCGGTTACCTTGTTTACCGATAAACTCCATGCGTCCGACCACTTCGTCCGCCAAGGCAACCTCTCTGAGCTGATTGGCTGATGCTGCACGATCGTACCTCCTGGTGAGATCCACCCTGTAACGAAAATTCCCACTATCAGCAGATGCGCCATAAACCTTGAATGCATCGAACGATCGGCTGGTGTAAGACAATGTGTCCGCACCAGGTGCATATTGCAGGTTACGCTCCTGATCATATCTCACACCACCAGTGATGCTTCCGACCTTGCGTGAAACCTCAGAGCCGGAGCGAAGGAAGGATGTTTTACGTACCCGACTATCGCTTAAAAGCCAGCTGGCATCGGCATTAAACGCATACTTGCCAGCAGACCATCGCACTTCAGCCATGTTCATGTAACCTGAATATCCTTCCGCCCCCTGGAAGGTTCTGAATCGGTAGCCGATGGATTGATTTTGCTTCGTCAACTTCAATCCAGCGCTCACCGCCAACTCGTCTGATGGACTGCTGGCTGCTGTAAGGTTCCAATCGCGAGTGAACTCGACACTGCGATACTGTTCAAGTGGCTTGAACTTGTTATTGACATGCTCGAACTTGAAATCCGTAAGCAGTCGCCAACCTTTCAACGTGTCAGATGTAATTGGAATATTCTGCTCCACACCACCCATCAAAGCCAAACCGGTATCGTCCGACTTATCCAAATCTGAAAACAGGTTGATATCGAATCGTGACAAAGCTCCCTCGACAAACACTTTGCCGTTTTTGGTCTTATAGTCCACCCCGAAGGTCATCAGCTGTTGCTTCCGTGGAGAAACCAGCAGGGTAACCGGCTCATACGATCCCTGGGGAATGCCATTGACGGGCTCCACCCACTCGAAAACCCGACCATTTGCTCCGGAAGCAACCGGTAAATAATTTCCCCTTTTGTCTCCCAAAAGGGAAAAACCGATTCGGTAATGTGCCTTGGTGGAATCCGTTGAATAACGGTAGAAGACATAACCGGCTGAATCGATTTTCTCGTACAACACTTCACTTCCGGTGAATGCCACACTGTCGATATTGGGATAAATGGCATTGTATACGCTATCGCCAACCGATGCCAAAATGGCCTTTTGCTCATTGTCGAGCTCTTGTAACAACGGTTGGTTTTTGGAATCCTGTTCTGAAAAAATGTTCGCTTTCAAATGCCATCGGCTGTCTTCATATTCCTGATTGACGGAATACATGGTGCGCGCATAGTTCTTGTCGGAATATTGAAACTCGGCTACAATGCGCTTGTCCTTGGTGATGGGTTGGCGTGGGGTGAACCTAAGCTCTGCCGTGTTGTAATCGATCACATAGTCGTTTGACTCCCCCCTTACCAACAGCTTGCCATCAATGAAGATTTTCTCGGACCCCGACAAGATGATGATGAACGGTTCATTGTCGGCGCCCGTGAGCTTGTAAGGACCTTGGTTGCCCTCCAATCCATCGATGGTTTTACGGGCGTATTTGCCTTTTGAGACGGCTCCGCTTACCGTAGACCGTAGGACGGATCCGTTATCCAATCCGCTTGGGTATTCCGTCATGAAAATTCCACCCTGCCCTTTTTTGAAAAGATTCATGAAATAGCTCTCGGGCCTTCGCAGCTCAAAATCTCCAGCAATGAGCTTGCTCTTGTTTTTCGACAATTGAATGAACACCTTGTCGAAATCCTGTATCTGTTGCGTATTCCCCTCCGGTTGAACCGGGATGTTGTTGTCAGTTATGGCGGCCAACACCTCGATGTCGTCACCTAGCTTTCCGGCCAACTGAAGATTAAAGGCCGAATTGACCACCGCATCCTGGTTGTTGCCGATGGTGATGCCACGGGTGATGTTTCCACTTCGCTGCAGGCCATCCATACGGAAAAGTTCCGAGCGGTTGTCATCAGACGGGTAGGTAAAAGGATTGTACTCGCCGGCAAATGATTTTTCAATGACACTCCTGTCCCTGTTCGCATATCTTTTCGTGAACAACAAAGGGAAAACCTGATAAGATATCCTCAGGGAGTCCGGAATACCGGGGTTGGCTGTTTTGTTGAATAATATGGTCGACTCGGCGGGGTTGAAATACAAACCTAGTGTGTCCGGATACGGAGTGCCATCCATTTTAAACACCATGAACGATGATGGTACAATACTCAATGTATCGATCACCAGGGTGTCGGATGTGGTTGAAAAGACCTTGCTGCGCAACCAGAGGTCTTGTGCAAAACCACTGGCATGGATCCCTGACAACAGGATTACGAGAAGTAGGTTTCGCGTACGCATAGGAATCAAAGGGAACACAAATGACAACAATCGGAATCGCCCGATTGATTGTTTGCGTGTGAAAATAATGAAAAGCGAGATGCTTAGCTCACCCCCTTCGAACCGCTGATATGTCGCACAAGCGTCCGTTTGGCCATTGGAAGTAGCGTTTCATCGATTGGAAACTCCATGTCGGACTCTATTGCATAAATGGCCGGATTGGGGAGTTCGCGGCGATAACGAATCAGTTCGCTCTTGATGTTTTCGAAGGTGGCGACAGGTGAGTTGTCGAAAGAGCATAGGTAGTGGGTATGTATTCCGCGATAACGATCATCAGGCCCCTCGAAAATGGTAATGTGATATTCGTAAACCAGGGTTTCCCTGTTCCTGGTGGCTTTAAGAAACAAATACCCCTCATCTGTGTTCAATGGCACAATACCAACCGGGGAAATATCCAAATGCGAATCAATGAACTCGTATATTTTTTGTCCATCCCGGATATACTTTTCAAATCTTGGGATGGAATATGAAACGATTTGCTCGATTTCCTGCATGACCTGGTCATCTGCCACCAGCTTCTCATAAACCAAACGCAAGCCCTTGAGGTCAGCCGCTTTCAATTGTTCGGGAAAGGAGTTTTCGAATAGCTTTTTGGAATCGCGAATAGCCAGGGCATTTCGGTAATGCATGATCAAATCCCCTAAGGAGGGATAGAGCTTCGATTCATTGAACTGTTCACTGACCTCCTGCAAATAACCCAGCAAAAGGTACTTTTTGTATTCAAAATCAATGTGTTTCTCGACAACCCAATTGGTGCTTAATGTTGGCATGGCCGTATGGATTAAGGTTATGGATGATGCGTGGTTTTACGTCAGAGGTTTAAAACGGTTTACTTAAAACGCAATATTTTTTACAAATAGTATGCTGTTGAAAAGTGTGACCTATCAAGGTCTCAAGGCCGTGAAGAAATGAGGAACTTGGTGATTCCAATAAAAACCATGAAATCATGAGAAAGCTACGTTTGTCCGGTTTTATTATCCTTTGTCTGAGTGTGAGCTCGTGCGTTCCGAGCAGGATGTTTGATGAGATGAAAACAAGCAAGCTGCAATGCGACGAGGAAAACACCAAGCTGAAGGCCGACCTGCTCGCAGCGAATACGCGCAACGGTGAATTGGAGTCAAGGAACGATGAGTTGGAGCAGCAAAACAAATTCCTTCGCAACGATACCACATCGATGGGCGAAGGAACCAGGCGGTTGACCAAACTGTACAATGAGCTTTCAGACTCGTACGACAAATTGGCAAAAAACAATGAGAAACTGCTTGCCACCGGACAAAGCGAGAACCGCAAACTGATTGGTCAGTTGAATGAGACACAGGAGGAGCTGCAGAGGAAGGAAGACGCCCTGGCTGCTCGCGAACGGGAGCTGAATGAAACCAGTGCCCAGCTGAAGCTCAGGGAGCAGCGTGTTGCTGAACTGCAAAAAATCCTCGACAGCAAGGATAGTGCGGTGAATGCGTTGAAAGAAACCGTCAGTAAGGCGCTTCTAGGGTTCGAGGGACAAGGGCTGACCGTAGAACAGAAGAACGGAAAGGTTTATGTGTCGTTGGAAGAGCGTCTATTGTTTGCGTCCGGTTCAACCGTGGTGGATCCTAAGGGAGAAGAAGCATTGAAGGAGCTCGGGAATGTATTGGCAAAAAACACGGATATCAACGTTTTGATTGAGGGACACACAGACAATGTGCCCATGAAAGGGTCTGCCATCAAGGACAACTGGGACCTGAGTGTGCTGCGTGCCACATCGGTGGTGCGGATCCTGGAGAAAAACAAGGGCGTGGCCCCCGTACGATTGACTCCGGCCGGACGAGGTGAGTACATGCCGCTCGATAATGCCAACTCTGCAGAGGCCCGTAAGAAAAATCGACGCATCGAAGTGATACTTACGCCTAAACTGGATGAGCTGTTCCAGGTTTTGGAGAGTAATTAATTCATGCCATCCAAATTTCAACGTGAGCATATAAACTTCTTGCGCAAGATTTGGTTTACTGATGTAATTAAAACAATTGCTTGAATCCCATTGGTGCAAAGCCAATGTCGTGTTGATTATCTGAATAAAACCCCTATGCGCTTTTCCAATTTATCTGCATACTCATTCATTTTGCTGGTATTGTCCCCTGTGGTTACCGTGAGTCAATCCACAGACTCGCTACCCGTAAAGCAATACCCTACCAAAAGGATCTCACAACCCCCTAAAGTCGATGGCCGACCAGGAGATGCTGCATGGGAGGGATTGCCCACCATATCCGACTTCTCACAATTTGTACCCGACCACGGACAACCTGCCAGGCAAAAATCCGTTATTCGAATCGCATACGACAATGGCGCCTTATACGTCCTAGCCGAGTTGTTCGATACAGCTGCCGATTCAATCCTGGCCGAGTTCAGTGCGCGCGACAACTTCAATGTGAACGCCGATTATTTCCGAATTGCCATAGATCCATATGGAAAACATCAAGACAGCTATGTTTTCGGTGTTACGGCAGCAGGAGTGCAGTTCGATGAAAAATATTACGACTACACATTTGATGCGGTTTGGGAAAGTGCCGTGTCCAAGGATGAAAAGGGTTGGTATGTGGAGATGCGTATTCCTTACAGTGCCTTCCGTTTCCCAGCAACGGATGAGCAAACATGGTCGCTGCAGGTGAACCGTTCCATTCGTAGATACCGCGAATTGGATATGTGGTCAACTGTGCCTCCCGATGCCAACAACCCTTTGGTTTACTGGGGTCATCTTACCGGACTGAAAGGTATCGACCCACCGCTACGATTGTCACTTACACCCTATATATCCGCCTATGCGGAGTCTGTTCCCTTGGAGGTCAACTTAAATGGCGATACAGGATATTCCAAAGGGATTTCCTACAACACAGGTGCTGACTTGAAGTATGGGGTGGATGAACGTTTCACCATTGACATGACCTTGTTGCCCGACTTCGGTCAAGTGCAATCAGACAACAAGGTGAAGAACCTCAGCTACCGCGAGGACACGTACAACGAAAACAGACCCTTTTTCAAAGAGGGAGCGGATCTGTTTGAACGCAACGGACAATTCTATAGCCGTAGGATTGGAAAAACCCCCTCCGGATTTTACAGTGTCGAGTCGGAGTTGGATGCGGATGAAGAGTTGGTGGATAACCCATCCGTGGTGCGTCTAATCAACGCTGCCAGGTTCACGGGCAGAACAGGAAATGGGCTGGGAATCGGGGTTTTTAATGCGGTTACAAACGACATGTATGCCACCGCCAAGAAACCAGATGGAAGTCAACGTAAGATTTTGACAGAGCCCCTTACCAATTACAACGCTTTGGTGTTGGACCAGGACCTGAAAAACAACTCCGAAGTGTACCTGTACAATACCAATGTGATGCGTGAAGGTTCGTTTACGGACGCTAATGTGACTACTACAGGTTTCACGTTGAGCAACAAGAAGAACACGTATTCCTTCGGAATGAGTGGGGGGATAAGCCACCGGACCAACATCCTGCAGGATAATGGTGCATCAGAGGATGAAAATGGCTATGCCTACAGGATGGTTATTTCCAAGAGTGGCGGCAAATTGAATTATGGGTATGAGCGACTGGTGTATGATAACCATTTTCAAACCATGGACATGGGTTACCAAACCATCAATCAGATTTCTGCCAATGACTTCGATTTATCATATAACATTTATCAACCAGTTGGCTTCATCCGCAGCAGCTATAACGAAATTGAATACAACCTGTCGACCAAATACGGTACGGGGACAATTGTTTCCAATTACATTTCCGCCAACAGCTTCACCACTTTGTTGAGCTACTTGACGTTTTTCGGCGGCTTTGCATTTACACCAGGCGATTTTTACGATTACTATGAACCTCGAGTTCCAGGGAGGTTTCAAAAGGGGCTAAGATATGCAACCGCCAACCTGGGATTCAGTACCGATTACCGCAAAACACTTGCAGTTGATCACCGCTCTTATATCTTCAGCCACACCGAACAATACAAAGGAACGGGCTTCACAACCTCCACAACATTCCGACTTCGCCTGTCCCAACGCTCGAATTTAAAGCTGAATATCAAGATAGATAACAATCCGAAAAACGTAGGATTCGCTGAAATCGACAACAACGGAAATGTTATCTACGGAATCCGTGACTTGTCAGTACAAGCAGTTCAGTTGACAGGTTCATATTCCTTTTCCAAGGACATGATCTTGTCATTGAATGCCCGGCATTATCGTGCATTTGCAAACCATAGGGAATATGCAACGCTGATGGAAGATGGCTCACTGACGGTGAACAATACGTATAATCAGAATAAAAACTTTGACTACAATATTTTCAATGTTGATCTCGTTTTCTCGTGGATGTTCGCCCCCGGAAGCACCCTTTCCTTGGTTTACAAGAACATCATAGAAAACGAGTTGGAGGAGGTGAATGCGTTTCAGTCATATGGTGAAAACCTGGAACGGATCATCAACGACCCTCAGACCAACAGTCTGTCATTAAAACTCGTTTACTACCTGGACTACCAAATGATCAAATCCAGCCGCAAGTCATGATACAAGTCATGTGAGTTTGCAATCATTTGCTTACCTTTATGTATTAATCATCATTCAGGATGAAAACTACTCTTCAAACCATCATCATCGGGCTTTCCATCATCATTACGGCATTGGTATTGGGCAATGCCTTCCAAAACCGTAATAAATCGGCTAACACCATTGCAGTAACCGGACTTGGTACCAAGGATTTCGTTTCCGACCTGATTGTTTGGAGTGGCAGCTTCAGCAAGCGCAATCCAGTGTTGAAGGACGCATATGCCGAGCTGGACAAGGATCGGGAGACCATTCGTAAATATTTAAAGTCCAAGGGCGTTTCAGATGCCAACATCGTCTTCTCAGCGGTTGGCATTAACAAGGAGTTTGAAACCATCTACGACACCAACATGAATGTAAAGGAGCAGCGGTTTTCGGGGTATTTGCTGGATCAAACCGTCACCATTGAATCAAAAGAAGTAGACAAAATAGAAGACATCTCACGACAAGTCAGTGAGCTGATCAACTCCGGTGTGGAGTTCTATTCGCAAGAGCCGCAGTATTATTACACGAAGCTATCTGAGCTTAAAATCGAAATGATTGCTCAAGCGACGAAAGATGCCAATGAGCGGGCAGAGCGCATTGCCGACAATGCAGGCAGCTCGATTGGCTCTTTGAAGAATGCCAGCATGGGTGTTTTTCAAATCGTAGCACAAAATTCGGCCGAAGATTTTTCATGGGGCGGTTCATTCAACACCTCCTCCAAGCGCAAAACGGCGAATATCACCGTGAAGCTAGAGTATGAAGTGGATTGAGGAGAGGGTAATCATTGGTCATTGGTCATAAAAACGGGAACACGGATAAAACGGATTTGGCGGATTTGCGCGGATTTGTTTTTCGTCGATTATGAAATCCGTGTTAATCCATGCTGACCTATGCCAATCAATAGGTAAGCGGTAGGCGGTGGCGGAGGCGATTGTCTTGTCACTAATAACTTGTCACTTGTCACCTTTCGGCGGAGCCGGTCACAAAACGGTAACACGGATAAAATGGATGTGGCTGGCTTGCGAGGATTTGTTTTTCGTCGATTATTTAATCCGTGTTAATCCATACTGACCTATGCCAATCAATAGGTAAGCGGTAGGCGGTGGCGGCAGGCGATTGTCTTGTCACTAATAACTTGTCACCTTTCAGCGGAGCCGGTCACAAAACGGGAACACGGATAAAATGGATGTAGCTGGTTTGCGCGGATTTGTTTTTCGTCGATTATGAAATCCGTGTTAATCCATGCTGACCTGTGCCCATCTAAAGTGGGCGATAGGCGGTTGTCTTGTCACTAATAACTTGTCACTTGTCACAATTCGGCGAAGCCCGTCACCCCCCCTACACCAGCGTGATATCGAACTGCACCAAGTCAACAAACTCCTGCACGCGGTTTTCGAGCTCTTCGTTGGTGATCTCCAATAACCGCTCGGTGCCAAACTTCTCCACACAAAACGAGGCCATTGCAGATCCAAAAATGATGGCGCGCTTCATATTGTCGAATGATATATCGCGTGTACGGGCCAAATGACCGATGAATCCTCCAGCAAAAGTGTCACCTGCGCCTGTGGGGTCAAATACATCCTCCAGCGGAAGCGCAGGAGCGAAAAACACCTGCTCGTTGTTGAATAGCAATGCACCGTGCTCGCCCTTTTTGATGATCAGGTACTTGGGACCCATGGCCAATAT
>Ga0315906_10001191_pt1 | contig 39159 bp, 60 predicted proteins | sample LakEriMetagenome_4_FD_203526 | JGI IMG/M metagenome (GOLD analysis project Ga0315906, IMG submission 203526) | Freshwater fungal communities from buoy surface, Lake Erie, Ohio, United States - Buoy 2 MA122 | ecosystem: Environmental > Aquatic > Freshwater > Lake > Lake biofilm | place: USA... | reverse complement strand
CAGAAAATTGGCAACCTGGAAATCTACGAACATTTACCGCATAAAAATCGGTTAGTGTGTAAGAAATTGGTTGTGTATCTGTTCCAGATGTTAATGAATTTTTCAATGAAATTGTGTGCGTATAAGGTGCGCTTGCGCCAGATGTGGCAACTGAGCCCATAATTCCTGCTATTGAATATCCAATTGTGTCGGCAAATACTGCGCCGCCGTAATCAAATGTGGAACGTTTTCTGCCCGGAATATAGTTGTAATTAACTACATTAGAACCGCGCAAACCAGTATCGTATAGTGGGTCAATAACATCTACTGGTTTTAAACTGTCTTTTGCTACTGGTATGAAATCGGTTGGTGCTACTGCTGTTCCTTTTGTGGCTTCTTTGGCGATACCCACATAAGAACGCACCGAGGCTTGTACGGTCATTATTCACTCTCCTGCTTTTCTGCCAAAGGCGTTGCTGTGGCTGGTTTAATTGCTGATTTAGCCGCGCCAACTGGAATAACATCTGGTGCGCTAAAGTTATCAGGCGCTTCAAATTCTTCGTTTGGTTTGACTAAAACTCCAAGCGAAGGGAACACGCGCTCATCTGTTCCGTTATATTTATATTTCATTTGTTCTCCTTATGCTTGTACCATTTCGGTTACGTCAAACTGAAGTTCCGCAAACGTTTCCGTTGCGCCCTCTTCCGTTGTGGCAGGTTCGCCGTAGGTCGCGCTAATAATAGGTTCTGCTCCTTGCCAAACTAAAGTGCCGCTTTCGTCACCGAAGTTATGGTCAGAGCGTAACCTAGTCTTAATATTATCAACAAGTGTATCAAAATCCAGCATAGCGTCGGTAGCGTTGCGTTGTAGGCTGTGGTGATAAATCTGTAATATAACGGAATAATCAACACGCTTCCAGCCGTTATGTGCGCCACCGATAGCAAGGCGTGTTTCGTTTTCACTCTGGATAAAAATAACTACCGCAGAACGGCTTAATTGACCGGGCTGACTATTAACTTGAAAATTAATACGCTTTGGAAAAGAAATTAAAACTTGATTTAACGTAGGTATTTGTGGATTTGATAGAAATTTGAATAACGTATCCCGAATACCAGCGCGACCTGCCATTAACGCACTCTCCGATAAAGGCTAACCATTTCAAGTGCCATAGCAATATCTCCGCCATAACGTTGAGCCGCTTCAATGTTAGTAGTAGGTGTATAAGTAATATTCATAGTTAAAGAGTTATCGCCACGAACCTTTAAAAACGCGGTAGCAACGAGAATAGCGGCTTGCTTTATCGCAGTAGGTAAGTTACCGAAGGTCACGCCAGCCGCGTGGCTATACGTTAAGGCAGACGTTAGAGGAACAGTTGTTGAACCATAAACGTAGTTACTTGCCACGTAAATAGTTTCAGATTTTGCGCCATCATAAATACGATACATACTGCCAGCAGTAATACCAGTTGCGTTAGATACCACCATTGAACTTTGTCCAGCAGTTGCGGTAGCGATAGCGTTATTAACATAACCTGACGTATAGTTATATTTGGTAAAGATTTGATATTTATTAGAACCAGCACCGCCGAAAGAAAGCGGACCTTGCGAAGAATAAGTTAGTGATAATTGACTAATCGGAATAATAATTTGTTGTTCTTCAAACCAGCAAGTTGAAGGGTCAGTAAGCGTTACTAAATTATTTGGGTCAGCACCATATTGGAAACTTTGTAACGAAATAATCGGATATTGATATGGGTGAAGTTCAATATAACCTTGCGGTGTAAATCTGGTGCGTTGCGTTTCTGTGCGTGAAGAAGCCACTAAATTTTGATTTAAATATTCGTCAAGAAAAGATGAAGCACGAAGTATTACGCGCGCTAATTCAGCGTCTTGTGCCTCTGCGTTACCGCCTACAACTAAGTTATCGTAATCAATAGCAGTAGGAGCATTTTTATATTCGGCAACTGTTATATATGGATATTCATTAAACGTTAATGCTGTTACGCCTGTTGCCATTAGTCGCCATCTTTCATAATTCGTTCGTTCTCATATCCGCAACGAGAACACTTTTTAAACCAACTACCGAAACCACAAGAGTTACAAGGATATCCTTCGCCCACTATTACTCCGCTAGTGCTTGCTTCTCCTAAACCTTCTTCTCTCATTTGTTTTGCGTGTTTTGAATTATCTACGTGAATTAATCCATCACGCCCTGCTTTATAAACCTTAGTGCCGCGTTCAGTTCTAATAGCAACTTCTTTTAAACCTGTTGGCGGTATCATCTTTGGCATATAGCCCCCCTTTTTAGTTAAGTTGTGGTGCGCCCACTATTTGACGCACCACAACTTATTTACTAACTACGCGTTTACAATTCCTGAAACTGCGCCGTTCCAAGCAGGAGCGGTGCAGAAGAATGTTCCACGGAAGTAAGTGCTGAACTCATAAGCAAACTGAGTTACAGGCCATTGGATACCCATATAGTCCTGAACCATAAAGTTTGCCCATACATCAGAAACTTCTGTGTCTGGAATTGGAAGTGTATAGGAAAGAACAGGCGATACGCCTTGTGGTAGCCAAGGGTGAACCGTTAGCGGAACCATCTTTCCAGTTACTTCGTTGTATAGCGCGCCAATTGTTGCGCCACCTACGTAATCTCCAGCCTCGGTTTGAGTTAGAGTCAAGCGGTAGTTTGCGGTTGAACCGTTCTTAATTGAATCAGAGAGTTGCTTGCGGTCTGCGCCGTTAATCAAAATCTCATCTGGGTCAGCCTTTACGCTGTTGTAAAGAGCATAGAACACGTCCTGATATTCAACACCAGGATTTGATGTTGAGAATGTGCTGTTAATTGACTTGTTAAAGCCAGAATTTGAACCCAAAACAGTTGGGAGAATTCCGTCATAACCAGTTGCGTAAGCAGATGTATCAGCAGAAGCACGTGAAGCAGCAGCACCAGTTGTGGTAAATGCCGCGTTGTTACCTGTAACGCTTGCGCTTGCTCCCTGAATTGTGAAGGTACCAGTTCCTTTTAGAGTTCCCTGATACTTCAAGTTTGCCGCACCAGTTGTAGTTCCAACGTAAATGTTGTAACCAAGTGCGCCTGCTACTGCGGTTCCAACAGTAACTGTTAGAACGTCGCCAGAGGCAACTGCGGTGCTTGCTTCTGTTCCGAGAATTGACTCACCGAAACCTGAACCAGAAATACCTGCGTCAGCAGTAACGTTTACAAAGTAAGTTGCCGCGGCAAGTGCAGTTTGTGAACCGCTTGCTACTGGGCTTGCTAGTGTAAATGTTGGAGCAGAAAGTGCGCCTGAATAACCAGAAGCAGTTCCACGTGCCATCAACATCATACGCTCTTCCATCAACATTGTTGCGTAGAGAGTTGAAGTTGAAGACAATTGACGCAAATCTTCATATCCAAGACCAGAGAAGTTAGCGTCAAATGAAACGCTATCTGATAGTGAGTAAGAGTTGTAAGGCAGGATTAAATCATCTGCGGCATAAGCAATTTTTGGACCACGCTCGTAGTTGATAGAACCAAATGTGGTTGTGGTGCTTTCTGTAATACCGGGCCAGATGTTTCCTACTCCGCCTGTACCTGTACCTGTGTAACCAAGAATTCTCTTGACACGGTGTGAAGTACCGACACCCTTCTTACGCGCAATTTTGTTGCGGAGAGGTGTTGGGCGTGGAGTAAGCAACTTAGCAGGTGCTTCTAGGTCAAATGCCGCGAAAGATGTGCTAAGTGGTGATGTAAGAGTAATATCCTTTTGGATATCTTGCATTGCTAGGCGCTGTGAAGAAAGTGCGTTATTAAGCGCGCTTACTGCGTCTGGTGCCAATGACTTGTTAGCAACAAGTTGTTCTAATGAAGCAACTGCGTCGCCAGAAGCCGCTGCGAAGGTAGATTTTCCTTCACGGATAGCGGCAACTGCCATTGGGTCAGTAACAGCGTGAGATACAGACTTTGAAAGTTCAGATTTGAACTCGTCCATAGCAATAGCCTGTTCCTTTGCGGAACCAGCGTCGCCGAACATATCGGCTGCTTTAGGGGCTGTTAGTGCCATTGTATTCCTTTCGTAAAGAGTTGGTTTGATTAATTACTTGGCTTGGTTGCGTTTGCTTTAGCGTCAAAATCTGCCGCCAATTCACGGTAACCGCGAGCCAAGTCCTTATCTGCGGTTACGGAAGCCTTAGCGCGAAATTCAGCCGCTTTATTTAATAGTTCGGAAACTTCCGACATATCAATTTTCACGCCTGAACGCTTTGGACCTCCAGATACTGCCTTGCTTTTTGCCGTTGCTAATTCGGCTTGTAACTTATTAATTTCCTCTTGATAGGAATTAATCTCGGTAGTTACCGCGTCTTTTGCACTCTTTACGGCTTTTTCTACAATTGCAGTAATTGTCTTTTCAGACAAATCTTCGTCATCTTCTTCTTCGTCAATAATGGTGCCAATTTCTTCCGTTGTTGGTGTCGGAATGATTTCTGTAACACTCTTAGGTGTTTGTGTTGGCGATACCATTGTTGCGGTAGTCATATTGCTAGTTGTGCCATCTGGCAAAACAGTTTCTCCACCGCCGTGTGAGTTACCTACTTGATTACAACCGCACTCTAAACACTTGGTTGCTTCGGCACTCTTACCTTCGGCTTCTTCAACTTCTTCCTCAGCCGCAGAAGGTTTGCTACCTTCGGCAGTTTCTTCTTCGGCACTTTCGCCGTATTGTTTCTTTTCTTCGGCTTCTTCTTCCTCGCCGTCAATTTCAATTTCAACGCCAGCCTCTTTACACATTGACTTACACTCGTCAAATGCTTGTTTAGCAGCCATATAATTTTTCTTGGCGTCTTCGTATTGCTTTAACATTTCTTCTTTGGAAGGCTTTTCGGAAACCGCCTTCTCATCTTCTTTGTGTTCCATTTCTACTCCTTTGGCAGTTTCTACAAGTTCTTCCATTTGTGTAAAGTCAGAACCATTATCAGATTTCGCAAGCATTAGTTTTGCGTTTGGGTTTGCTGGTCTATCTACTAGCGATACTTCCACAATTTGTCCATCAATAATGCGACCATTAGCCGCTTTATTATCGCGCACGATACGTGGCGAACGGATACCAATTGAGAAACCTTTTAATACGCCAGTTTCTACCTTCTTAACAGAAACAGGGTCCACAACTAAAGCAGAAATATAATGTCCGTCAGTTTTGCTATCTAATTCTTTAGCGACACCTGCCGCAATATTTGAATGTTGTTCGCGGATATTACCGCCTGATTTAAACCACTCTGGCATAGCCTTCTCTAACCAACTAGCGTCACAAATTTGTTGGTCAATATCTACGCTATCGTCAGTTGCCTTACCATAAACAAGTAACGTTCCATCTTCTTGCTTTTCTTGCTTAATAATTGCGGCATACGCATTTGTTGTATCTATTGCCATTGATTTGTCCTTTTTCTTTTCTCTCTCTGCTATGGAATTCGCCCACGATTTGCCAGCATCTCCGCCCCATAAAAGCCAAGCAATATAACCCTTTGAAGGATTTTTAGCGTTACCCCAGTTTTCTCCTTTTTTATCAACTTCGTGTCTAGCGAAATAACTTACCATACGATTAATGGTTTCTAAAGGAATTGATTTACCATTTGATAAATCTCTTGCGCGAGCAACGCCTACTTCTGTTCCACCTCTACCAAATTCACGGCGTAATTCTAAACCACGTGCCGCATTTGACCTAACTGTTTGCGGTGGTGAAAAACCATCTGCGGCTTTATTTTGAATAGCCAATTAATCCTCATTTCCTAGAATTATGGATAGAGCGTCTTCGCCTATATCTCGCGTATCTACAACATACGGCGCAATATCACAAACGCAATTTGGGTGCGCTGGCGGCTCCGTATCTCCACTAGGAAACGTTTCGTCAATACGGATAGGCGAAGCGTCTGCGTTCTCTTGGCATAAATCGCAAGGTTCAGCAACTAACCACTCTACCAGTTCAACGCCGCTATCTTCATATAATTCGCGGTTCGCCACGCTAACGGCACGGCTCATTTCTGTTTGAGCAATATTTAAAGCGCGCTCGCTATCGGACAAAATATCGTCAATTTCTATTTCTAAATCTTTTGCTAACTTCTCCCGATAACCAGCAATTTCTTCCAAAATAGTTCCTACTACGGCTTGCGGCGTTTGCCCTTTCTTTAAAGCGTTAGCAAGTGCCGTTCCTATGCGGTCTAACGAAGTTCTATTTAAACCTTGAATTGTTACACCGCGTCTATCTAGTAACGTTTGTAATCCTTTAGGCGGTTTAACTAATGCGGCGGCGGCTCTATTGCCCGGTTTCCAGTTAGCCCAATTAACACCGATAGCGCGTTGTAATTGTTGTTTAGTAGGTGCTTTATTTATCTTTGCCTTAGCAATTGCCGATAACGCCACGTCTTCGCCTAACACATACGCTTCGCTATAAATGGTTCTAAATGCCGACATTAATGCGGTGCTATTTGGTCTAACGTTAGTTAATGTCCAGTTACGTGCTTGTTCGGTAGTCATATTTGCGCTAGGCATATTATTCAAAAACGCTTCAACTACTTCTTTGGTATTAATGCTTTCTTTTATTGCGTCACGAATTAATTTGGCACGTCTAGCGGCTAAACGAACCTTTGCGTTATTGCGTTCCTTCCACGCACGGCTTTGACGCATAACGAACCTACGCTAAATAACGTTCGGCATACCAGCGCGCGCTGTCGTAATCCTTTGTGGCTACAAATTTGTTTAATACGTCAGCGTAAACAACTGGAACATCTTTAAATCGGAATGAACGGTCTGGCGATTTACGCAACCAACGTAAGAATTGTTTTAATTCTTCTTGCGCAGATTTACCTTCGTCAATTTGTTCGCGTTCATCTTCGCCTTGAACCGCTTCGGCGTCATTTACAGTAAGTTCTGGCGTAGGTGCGTCAAAATCTCCAAGTAGTTCGCTATTACCTTCAACTGGTGTTTCTAGTGGTTTAAATCCGCTTTCGGTAACTAAATACGCACCATTACCTACGGCAACAATAGGCATATCTGCCTCTGGTGCTTCAATTAATGGGCGACCTGTTAATGAACGTTGTTCGTTAAGTGTTAATGCGCCAGACTTTAATTCAATATCGCGTGTGCGAGCAACTGATTCCAAATCTTGACGACCACTTTCCATAAACTTAAATTCAAGTTCGCGTGGCATACCTAAGAACATATAAGACAAATGCGAAAGCATACGAGATACCCAAGTTGCTAACGGAATTGCGCCTAATACTTCGGAACTTTGTGCTTGTCCTAATTGGAAACCAGAACCGCCTAATCCGTTTTTAGGATTAAATCCAATTTCGCTTGGCAATACGCCGTAGTGACCACAAATAGAATTAACTAAATACTCATCTAACGTATCTTTAAAACGTTCGCCGTATCCGTCGTATTGAACTGGTTCCATACCAGCAGGGAGAAGTCTTACGCGCTTACGTTGTTCAGTTTGTCCAGCCAAATCTGAATTAAATATATCTTCATAAGCCTTTAACAAGTTTGGATTATTACCAAAGTTTGCGTCAGTTTTCATTATTAATTCTGGCGTTACGCCATCTGTATATTCGGCGCGTAACCATTGTTGCCTACGCAAATAAATATCTGCTAATGGCAAAGCGCGTTCAGTTGGTCCGTATCCATAAACAGTTGTAGTTCTACGATTACGAATAAAGTAAGCAAGTTCATCGGAAGTAAATTCGCCATCTGCGCTTTCACTTTCGGTTGGTGCGGCAAATTCGCTTCGTGGAAAGCCATAAAGAATTTGCTGGAAAGAAGGAAATGGCGGAGTAGGGCGCATACCTCTATCGTCAATTAATGGCTTAATAGTTGAACCATCAAGAATTTGTAATCCAAATAATTCGCCGCCTACTGTTTGTTGCGGCCAAATTGCCCACGCGTCCAGCACTAATACTTCTTCAAGTGCGATATTTAACCAGTCATAAAAGAGTAATCCGTTAGCCTTATCTGGTTGTTCCCAAAATGAACGAACTCGTGAAATTTCTTCCGTATATCTATCACGTGCCACGGACATAGCGCGAACGCGAGCGCCACCGATTTCGCTAATAAGTTTTTCTGCGCTATCTTCAGCAAGAACAATATCCCAATTTAAACCAAGTATTTTTGCCTTACTTACTTCAATACAACGGCGCAAAATATCTATTTGGTCTGCCGCCGCACGTAGAGTTTTAAACGGAACTAATCTAGTTTCCGTAATATTAATATTTTGTGCTACTTGATATTCATAACGGCGTGGGTCTGGTCTTCCACTATCCGAAGGCGGATTAATTGCGCCCGGAATAATAGGCGAACCTGGTGAGAACGGAACAGTAGGCGTAATTGCGTTACGTGGCAAAGGGTCAGTTTGTCCGTAACTTACATTTGTGCGCCCCGATATATTACGCATTTGCTGTTCAGTTAAGGTTACCGAACCTACAGGAAGATTAGGTGCTTTCTGTAATTGTTCGGCAACCTTTTCAGCAAATCGGTCAATAAGACCCATTTATGCCCCCTAATTAACCGTGAACAACTACACGATATTGATTTGAAGTTGGTGCTACCGAGAACAATAACGTAATTGCGCTAGTAGAAGTATGTTGAACATCGCAAATAACTTCTGCGTATGGCGAAGAATTATCATAAACGGCAACAGTTACATCTCTTGTATTTAAACTATGAGTAATTACGTAAGAAGTTGCTGTTCCATCACCTACGTTTGCGGCATATTTACGAACCGCAATTGCAGTATCTAAAGCAAAACCTGTTGCTCCAACTGTTAATCCACCGCTTGCTACAACTACGCCAGAGAAATCAGTTCCAACTAATTGAACGCCATTACTTGCGGTATAAGTTCCAGCGCCAGAGAATTGTTGAAATACAATTGGGTCAGTTCCAACAGTTGTAACTTCATCAACCATTACCCAACCAGTATTAGCAAGAGTTGAACCGCTATCTACAAATGTAAAATCTCCACCAGACATTTCTGCGGCAGTATCAAAGTCAGTAGCACGTGTTAGAACCCAGTTAGTTGAACCGCTACCTACTGTTGTTAATGTATAAATACCATTTTCAAAAGTATTTGTTTGGTTTTTAACTAAGATACGCGCAGTTGCGCTAGGGCTTACGCCATCAACGCTAAACGCGGCTTGTGTTCCTGCGTTAGTAAGAGTTGCGCCTACGCCAGAAGTTCCGTTGCTATAAGTGGCATTAAGATTTGCTGTTGTTGCCGCATAAGAAGCCGCGTGGATATGTAAACCTTCTGCTACGCCATCAACATACGCCTTAGTTGCGGCGTCAGTTCCGTTAGTTGGCGTGGCAAGATTTGTAATTTTATAGTTATTAAATGAAACATCTGCGGTTGGAGTTGCGAGCGCAGAAAGATTAATCGCGGAGTGCGCAGAGTTATCGTGCGTAGGTGTGCCGTGCGTATGGTCGGCACGTGCTACGTTAGAACTTGAACCATTTCCGCTAGAAGAACCAAATGAAGTTTGCGCAGTTACGTTTCCAAAATCTGGCATAGCGTGTGTGTGGTCTTCACGAGCAGGTGCGCTTCCAGTTCCTACTGCTCCTGCGCCACCAATAGCAAGCGCAGTTGGAGTTGTATTAGTTAATGCTGGTGTTCCGTGAGTATGGTCAGCGCGAGCAAAGTTTGTGCTACTTCCATTACCACTACTTGCGCCATAAGAAGTTTGCGCAGTTACTGAACCAAAGTTATTAATTTGTGTCCAAGTAGTTCCATCATCAAAATAAAGAAGATACAAATCAGTTGCGTAATAGAGGCGACCTGCTACACCAGCCGCAGGGCGAGCGGCAAATGTTCCAGATATAACTTCGGATTCATTTAGAACCGATACCCAACCGCTTCCATCATAATAATAAAGTTCGCCATCACCAGTATTAAAATAAATCTGACCAGCCTGCGGTGAAGAAGGAGCCGTGCCTAGATTTTGAATTACGGCATTTTGTAATTCGTTCTTATTAAGGTCAATAGAAACTAAAAACTTACGCGCCATTATTTATCTCCTAAATCACATACGCCGTGCCAGTAAAGGCACTGGTGAAGGTTATCACCATTTGGTTTTTACTTGGGTAACTAAAGGTGCCTTCGCATTGTGTTCCTGCGCTATCTAGCACAACTGCGGTTGGTTCGCCATTAAGATTATGGTTTATTGTCCAAACCGCACTTGAAACTGCTTGCGTATGAACGTAGAAAATCTGCGTTCCGCCCGGTCCTTGCGGTCCAACTGCCGAAACAGTAACCGTTGGAACAACGGGTTTAATAACGATTACTTCATCAGCCATTATCTTGTCACCTCTGCCGAAACGATTACTTGACCTTGCGCAACTCGTGTAACAATACCACTAAGACTTGTAATTTCAATGTCGTAGTAATACGTGCCTTCGTCAATTAATCTAGTTTGATTTGCCGTTGCGTGGCAAGCAATTGTTCCAGTTAATGCCGTAATAGCAATACCATTATTAGCGGTAGAAAGCGTTAATACAGCGTCAGGGCTAGAAGGTAGCGAACGTATTTGTAGTTCAGCCGTATAACTTGTGAGATTAACTGGCGCGTAAGCAATACCGCCAGATATATAAACACCAGTTGCGGCATTTGTTATTAAAAAGTTTGAAGCACTTGCCGAAGCAATAGTTGCGTCTTGAAAGTTATATTGACTTGGCAATACGCCAGTAATAGAAACTTTTTGCGCTGCGGTAAATCCATTAGTTGCCGTAAAGGTTACAGTTGTTCCATTACCGACAACGTTAGTTATTTCGGCTGGTTGATTATAAACAAAATTGATATACCAGTCAGCACCTTGGTCAATTTCTACGTTATATACAACTGCCATTATTCTCCTAAAGGATTACCGCACTTTAAACAGTTTACCGCTTGCTTTGGACTTGGCATACCACATCTGCTACAAATCTTTGCCATTGCGGCTAGCGTAAGCATACTAGAACCACTACTGTTTAATTCAGTTATTGCCCAAACCAGCGCGTCAAGTCTATCTGGACTTTCGTTACTTAATGGTGTCCATTCACACATTTGTTCTTCTAATTCTGGAAAATAACCTACGTGGTGAACTCTACCTTGTTCATATAACGCACTAATAGGTTCGGCTCGCAATTGCTTTCCTCTGGTCGCTGTAACCTTTTGCGTAGCCACCGACCTATCTACCTGCTGTAAAGTCATAATAACCATATCGCCGCCATTATTAGTTTCGGCAACTATTCTGTCCGCTTTATATTCGTGGTATAGGTTAACGGCTTGTCTTGCCCACGTATCTGGCGTTGCGCGTAACGATTTGTCCGATAGAACGTAATAATGCCCATCAGCCGTTAAACCAGCCGCAACAATTCCAGTTAAGTCGCTATTAGCGTTACTGGTAACGGCAGGGTCAATTGCTACGACAACGCGCACTAATGGCGGATATTCTTTAACTCGCGCCGCTTCAATTAGTTCTCTTGTCCATAACGCGCCTTCCACGTTATCTAATATTTCTCCGTATAACTCTTGCCGACCTAATCGCGTATTTTCATAACGTAGTCTTAGTTCTACTAAGGCACTTGCCGCCAAGTTACTAGCGTTATCAAAAGTTGAACCACGCACGACACGAACGCCTTCACGATTAATTAAATCCTTAATTAACTTTGTCGGGCGTGGCGTAGTAGTAACAATAGTTTGTGGATATTCGCCTAGACGTAATCCAAATTGATACTGGTCCCACGCGTCTGGATATTTAAATGCCGCTAACTCGTCAAACCAACCGCCGTGAAATTGCGGTCCACGAAAGCGGTCAGGTTCTTCACCACTAAATAATTTTATACGGCTTCCATTAGTTAAAAAGATTTCTCCGATACTGCGGTTATAATCTTTTAACGTTCCATACTCTCTAAGTATTTGGATAATGCCAGATACGCCTTCCGCGCAAGTATCTCTAACATCTGAATAGGTTGGTGCGGCAATAGCCCAACGTGTGCGTGGATTACTGCTGGCTTGCCACGCCAACCATTCAGCCGCAGTTCGGGTCTTCCCAGCACCTCGCCCTGCTAGATACAACCATACCAACCAAGATTTATCTTCAGTTGGTATTTGTTCCGTTCTCGCTAACTGGCGTGTCCAGCGCACGTGTCGGCTCGCTATCAAGGAGAGCGACAAGTCGCTTGACTTCTGCGTCAATGGTGTCGTAGTCATAATGCGTTACCTCTAACTGCGTTTTAATCGGTACATCTAAACCAAGCAAACGCGCTCGCCGTTCCATAATCTTCATTAATGCCATCACTGCCGATACCGTGCCTTGTAATACTTCGTTCCATATTGCCGCTTGCGCAATATCTAATCTATCCATTTCGGTATTACGTAACGCAACTACATCTTCATAGACAACGCGAGAACACGCACGTTGATAAGCCTTTTGCGCCGAACTAGCGTTAGCGTAACCAACACGTTCTGCGATTAAGTCAAAAGTTAATCCACCACGCCGTAGTTCTAATACGCGCTTCTCTTTTTCAAGTATCTCTGGATTACTTTTTCCTCTTGGCATAATCGTTATATCCTTCCATATATCGGATAAAAAAGCATTAATTAACTGGTCGTGGTGATAAGACTTGCGCCACTTCGGGATATTCTTCACCTGCGTATCTGAAACCGCTAGTAATACGGCTACGGCTAAGCCCTATACGGCTAGATATTGAAGACGTTCTACCGCGTTGTGCCACGCGAGATGGCTTCCTAATCATTTCCCACTTATCGCTGTAGTTCAACGCTCTAATCAACGCTGGGTGGCTTGTAGTTATATACGTAAGTAAGCCTTGCGATTTTAAACCACCAGCAATTGCGTTCATAAATTTAGTGGCAAGCCCTATACCCTGAAAATCTGGTAATACCACTATCCGCGATATACGCCTAGCGTTTCTAACGTTAGCGTTAATTAAAGGTAACACCGCTAGTAACACCGCAGGTTGGTCGTTAATAACGCCGATATAGATTTGCGCTGATTTATTTAACTCGTTACTTAAATAGTGATGGCGAGCGAACGTGTGCCACGTTTCATATTTTGCGTAAATGACTTCAACATTGATTTGTGGTCGGGGTTGAACCAACCTCCAAACAAACGTTCCTAAGTGGGGTTGATATACCCAGTCAGGTTGGAGCCATTCCTCTATATCGTAGTGGCACGATACGGCAACAAATTTCTGTTTACGTTTTCTAACAGTTTTCGCAATTGCGGAAGAACCTATTTGGGCGACAGTTCGGTCAATAACGGAAGTAAATTCATCTACCACCGCTAATCCTTCGTTCTCGCATAATACGCGAGCCATTTCAACTCTAAACTTCTCGCCATTACTTAATGCGTTATATGGTCTTAGCCAAGCAGGTGGCGAACTAAAACCTACCGAAGAAAGTATTTCAGTAATATCTTTAATAGGCATACCGATAGGGAAGTTATCTATAACTGCCTTATTACCAGCCCATTTCATATCTTCGCTATTATGTAATTCTTGATTAAACATCTTTTGCGCAATTGTGGATTTACCTGCGCCAGATGGACCAACAATTAAGCCTACGTTCCATTCACGTTCCGATAAGTCTGGAAAGTTAAATGGAATTTCAGTAACGCTAAATTTAGAAGGCGATAGGTCAAACATTCCTTCTAACTGCATTACACGTGGCGTTCTTTCTATTTCCGTTTTTAACGTTATAACGCTCATATAATCCTTCCTTAAATAACTATTGCTTTAACGCGTAATCCTTCTTCTGATAGGCGTAGCAATAATGCGGTTTGTTCGTTCTCATCTGCGCACTCAATTACAACTTCATAACGTTCTGCGTAATCTTGTAACCCAGTTTCTATTTCATCTTTAGTCTTTAAATCAAAATCTTTAAAGCCCAAGTCATTAACGTTCCAGCCGCTAATATCCAGTTCTCTTAATTGGTCTAGCAATATCGTGCTATCCCAAGCCGCCATTTCTGCCGTGCGATTATCTGTTAGCGCATACGCTTTAATTGTTTCTTCGTTCCAGTCAGCAGGAACTCTTACGCAATTAATACCTTTCCAGCCAATAGATTTTGCCGCTTCTAAAGTTCCGTTACCAGCAACAACAACATTATCTTGCGTAATAACAATAGGCTTACGCTGTCCAAATTGTTGTAAAGATTTAGCAATTGCTTCTAAATTCTTTTTGTTGTGCTTACGTGCGTTATTAGGGTCAAGCGTTAAATCTTCTATATTAATTAACTCTAGTTTTATATCCATTTTTGCCTTTCAAATTTAGAAGAAGGTGCGCTAGTTAGGGTTAGCGCACCTTCTTAGCCCGTTACGCCGAAGGGATAGCGGTTGTTCGGGCTGCCTTCACCTGCTCAACATTCGCTAAGGTGAATAACGAACGGCGCCTTTCCTTACCAACAGGTGAAAGAAGTTTGCGAAAAACTAATTGTCGCAAATTATTTTGCGTAATGCCAAGCATTTCTGCGGCAGTAACGCTATCTACAATTTCTTCGGTCATATATTTGCCTTTCTACGCCCAAGGGTCGTCAATAGGGTCTTCAATTGGTCTATCGTTTTGTGGAACAAGAGGTTCAGAAACATTACGCGGAACAATACCGTAATGGTCGGCATTAATTTCAAGTTGCTTACGTTCGCCGCCTTCTTTATCCATATAAGTATTAACGCTAAATCTTCCGTGAATTACAACTTTCATTCCTTTACGTAATTCGTTTGCCGCGCCAGTTGCGTTTTTGCCCCAGACAAAGCAACGAAACCAAATAGTTTCTTCATCTTTCCATTCATTAGTTCTTTTATCTAAAGTTCGTGGAGTATTTGCTAAATTAAATGACGTAACAGAAACTCCATTAGGCGTTAATCGTAATTCGGCGTCACCGCCTAAGTTACCTTCAACAGTAACAATTGGTTCACCAGCCATAACCTTCTCTTTCTACTAGATACGTGCCTTCAACCGTTAGTCTAACAATAGAACCATTAGGCAAATGTAATGGATAGTTAAATGGTTCTTCGTGTCGCGGAACTATATGCCCACTTTCGGTTGCTTTCTTGATATTAGTATGAACAGCATTATTGCCTAAGTTATGGCACTCGTGATGTAAAGCAATTAAATTATCTAACGTATCTTTACCGCCACGCGAGCGCAGTTTTCTATGGTGTAAAGCAAACGTGTCGTTTAATCCGAAACCGCATAATTCACAATATCCTGCGCAACGTGTTAATACTTGCTCACGCAGATTTGCCCAGTCCGTCATATATCGCCTTCGCTGATTTCAATAACGATTTAATCGCAATTGGAGTTTATGTTCATATTAGCGAAGTCATCAATGACGTTTTCACTAGCGAGCAAACTGCGGCGTAATTTATCTTTATCAGTAATACGTATCCATACGCCTTGATTAGTTCCATACTCTTTTACGGCAGTTAATTTAACAACTTGCTGGTCGTCTTCGTAAGCCACACCTGTTAATCCGTCTAAGACGGCGCGAGCAAGTTTGTCTATATCTGGTCTTATATGCGGCTCTAAACGATTAACAGACTTTGGTTTTAACATAACAAAAGTAAGATGAACTTCCACGCCTTCTTTTGCCATATCAACTTTGGCTGTTCGTGCCGTATTAGCAATATCTGCTCGCCATAACGCTAAGTCTTGCGCTCTAACGTGTATGGCGTGTCCGTTAATAAACTTTAACGAACCTTGCGGTATTGGTCTTCCGCTAACGAAAAATTGCGCGCTAATACCAGTAATGGCTTCGCCAAAATTTCCACGCTTCGCAAGGTGTTCCATAGCGGTGTTCAATATACCGCAAACCGTTAGCAATTTGGTCTGCTGGGTGCGTTTTCTTTTCGCCTAATATCTGGGCAATTCCGTAAGCCGTGCTATTAGGATTATCTGCTTTGTGCCGCCAGTTACTTTCCTTTGTCCATAACTGGTCAAGACAAGTCATTTGATTATCTTTCCAACCATACTTATCAAAAAGCGTTAGAGCGTAGGCTTTAGGGTCTTCATAAGCCTTATCTTTAATTTGTAACTCTTTAATAATTACTAAACGTTCGGGGTTAATATCCTCAAAATGAGGTGCTTCTGCCGTTGCTGGCGCAATAAATATACCTAGCGTGGTTAAACACCAAATTAACGTTATTTTGATTTTTATTGATAGTGGCATTTCCTACTCCTTTAAAGGGTTCGGGTTTTGCTTGCTTCTTCTTTGTCGTAGTAGTCGCTAGATTTCAGCGAGGAACGCTCACGTAAGCGTTGCGTCATTTCTTCACTTGAACGTGAAGTATTTTGTATATGCGCCCTTTCTGGGTCACAAGTCGGGCAAAATAATACTCCGTCATACCACGTTTCCACAACCTTCTTCTCGCCGTTTTTTATTAATTCTTTTCTATCCACGTAACGCGTATGGATAAAACCTTTAACGCAACCGTCCGTATGTGTACAAACGCAATTAATTCTTCCGCAGTGCATTTATAACTCCTTCCTAATTATGTTCATAGCGTTATCTAACGCTGATTCGTGACCTTCTTTATAAACTAACGCTAAATCGTTCATAGGGGTATCGTGGATACGAAGTTCCTCAATACCCCTTAGAACGCGTAATAGAACGTCAAACGTTTTTTCTGGCGTCTGTTCCGTCATTACCTTTACCTAACGCAATATCGGCGCAAATTGCTTGAATTGCTAGTAACGCATTGTCCATACTTCCAGCAAGTTTCATAATTTGTCGCCGATTTTCTAATGGTTTAAAATCGCAAATCTGGTTATAAATATGTTCTCTTATTTGTGTTTCTAACACTTTAATAACCTGCTTTGCTAACTCTTGTTCCTTTTCAGTATCGGTTGTTAAAAATAATCTGCCTTCTATAACTTCCCAATGCTTACCAGAACAATTTTTACTTTTTGACTTCATTGTTTACCTTCTCGGTTAGAACTTTAATTAAATCGCTATATTCATAAATCTCGCCTCTAACGTAACGTTCAATTTCGTTCATTAGTTTGCTATTAGATTTAACAGCGTCAAATGTTGAACCAATATCGGCAGAAGCCATACTTACCAACCAGTCAATATTGCTAGTCATTAGCCTCTATCCCTCTTATGGTCGTTTGCTAAATCGTAATGGTAAGTGCATAAATCACGGCCCATTTTCTTATGTTCGGCTGGGTCGTTACAAATAATACAATTTGGTAAATCTAAACCATCATTAACTTTTCTATCCCATTTTGTTTCTTCGGTCATTTTCTTTCCCTTCTATCGTTACATTTATCGCAAATGGTTTGTTCCATATCTTGAACTTCAAATGTTTTACCGCACTCGTTACAGTTTGAATAAATCATTTGTTAGTTCTTTCTTTGTACATATTTTGCGCAACTCTGTACGCATAACTAACTAAATCCGTTAAGTCTTTACTTGCCGCTTCATCTATGGCAAGTAACGCAATACGACCAAAACGTTTAGTCATTTGTCCGATACGACCAATTTCCGCGCTAGTTAAAGTGCGGCTTTGGAGTTCTGTTACATACCACGCAGTTAGTGCGATACAACCGCCAATATCGTTAGCGTTGTGTAACTTATCCCATTCATCTTCAACAAGTCTGGATAAGTTCCAAGCGTTAATGCCATTAGCACGTGCTTCTGCCAACTTATTAGAAATATTTTCAACTGCTAATTTGGCACTTCGCACTCGCGGCGTAGGAAGTAGTTTATTTATATCTGTATCTGTATCTGTATCTGTCTTCTGTATTCTGTATTCTGGCTCCGTTAATAACGCGTTATCAAACTCGTCATTATCAAAAGCGTGTTTATCTCGGTAACGTTTTTGCCTTTCTCTTAAATTGGCACGTTTGTCTTCAACTTGTTGGCGTGAAGTTTGGTGTGCCAAATAATCGTGTATGGTAAAACCGTTATTACTAATATCTTCTTTTAGTAATCCCGATTTGGTGAGTTCCGTTAAGTAACTCATATCCTCGTCAGCAAATCTGGCAATTATCGTCATAGGTATAAACCCATCTGTTAAATATCTACCAGCGTAACAAAGCGCGGATATATAAACGCGAAACGATTTATCAGATAACCCAACCACCTTTGGGTGGTCGGGAAAACTGTCGTCAATTTTTATCCACGTCATTTAATTGTTAACCTCATTTGCGGTTCGCCTTGCTTCTTTGGAACTTCGCCCATAACCGCTTTAACTGCTTCTTCATCTATTGATGAACGACCAGCAATTTGCGACCACGCAACTTTTAATCCATTAGGCGTAACGCCATTGACGTTTTCTAACGCAACTTTTATGCCGTCTTTTTGCGCTTCGCGTTCTTTTATTTCTTCTGAAAGTATTACGTAACGTTCAACCGCAGTAATTATTTCCTTATCGGTAATAGTTTCCTGCGTAACTTCTTTTCCCTTACCACCGCAATTCTCGCCGTAATATGGGCAATAGAACTTACAGAATTGAGCCGCATAACGCTCTGGTTCTGGAACTTCGTTACGTTGTTGAATATCTTGATACCACGCCCACGCTTCGGCGGCAATATCTTCCGAATATTCTTCCGTATGAATTTTAATTTGGCGTTCATCTCCATCACGCGGTATTGCTACTAACGTAACTGTTTTAGGGTTATGTCCGTTTTTCTCTAACAAATATGCGTAAGTATGAACTTGCCAACGTTGTTGCTTACTAGGAAAATAATCAAGGTTCTTTAACTTGGTTGTCTTCCAGTCAATAACTGCGCCGATTTCGGGGATATACAAATCAATATGCCCTTTTAATCCAGAATATTCAACTTCCATTTCTATTAAATATTCAGCCCAGTTTTGTTTTACATCTAGTAATAACGCTTCTTCTATCATCTTATGGATACCTGTTCCCATAAGTGCTGGAAGTTTTAACGTGTCGTTTGTCTTTGCGGTATCTTGTAATTGATACCAGACTTGTCGGCGGCAACCACCTAATTGCGATACACCGATTTGTTTTTGTTGGCTCCGTTCTCGGCTATCGTTATAAGCCGATAATGCTTTGAGAAGCATTTCATTAACTAACATTTTTTCCCTTCCTACATTTCTAAACTTGCTCTAACGGAAGTTCCGATAGAACGCGCAATATCCACTTGTGTGCGGATACGCGTAGCGTTAGCGCGAGCCGCCTTGACTTGCGCTTCTGATATTTGTAGTGCGTGATATTCAGTTTCCGTTTCAAGTAACGCTAAATCTTGTATATCTTGAACACGTAACTTACTCTGATGGTGCGACAAACGCGCACGTGCTACCGCTATTTCAAATGCGGCTTTTGATTTATGGTAGGCGCGTTCAGCGTCTTCCAAATAATTATGGGCTTCGTCAATTTCTTTGGACAACGCCAATAATCTTTGCTCAATTGTTTGCGGTGTTACCATTTAACTTTCCCTTTCCACTATTACCGCAAACGGAACAAATATCGTCTGCGTTTGGCTTCCAGTTTCCGCAATACCAACATCTATGCGGTTCGTTCGGCATTTGTTACCACCGTATTTACAATTGATAACGCTTCGTCTTTTTCAAATCCAACCAGTATTAAATTGCCATATAACTCAAACAATTTATCCAACGGAATTGGAATTAAATCTGGTTCAGATTTGGTAATTGTTCTAACAGAACTAATACTAAGAGAAGTTAAAGTATTAGGTTGCGTAGTGTTGTAAATGGTATTAAGTAAATCTATCCATTCACGATTTGTTTTTCCAGACATTATTTACTCCTAATCGTTCTAAGTTCAAACACGTTTGCCCACTCTGGGTGTTTATCAATTAAAAGCCGTGAATAATATGGCGCGTAATTGTTATTAATTTTGAAGTCGGAATTAGGGTCGGAAGTTTCCATATAGTAATTCCACCGCAATACTTCAAATAGCATATTGATACCGATACGCTTACGACCACGATTTGTTAATTCCGTAGCCATACTTTCCAAAGCGTTAAACACCTGCGGATTAAGTTCGTGAAAACGTTCAAACTTTTCCGCAGGTGTTAATTGGATATCAAAGTTAAGTTCTAATAACCCAAAGTTATTGGACACTTGCGTTTGCCTCTAATTGAGTTTTCTTATCCATAATTTCGGCGCGTAGTGTGGTTAAATCATCTGAACCTTCTACGTTAAACTCATAATCCAAATAAGGTTTATTTTGTTCAAATATCTTACGTAATGAGTCAATATTGGTAGTAATACCAATAACGCCAACAATTGCGCGTAGTTTTTCAACATCTATAAATTCATTAGGTGTTGGTTCCACTTTTACATCTGGAATTTCTACAACTGTTGTTTTAACTGGCGTAACTTCGGCTTGTTCCATTTCCTCGCTGGTATAAATACCACTAAGGTCATTTGGAAATGCTTTACGTAACGCAAGTGCTTCGGCGCATTTCGCTATCATTGTGTCTGGCATTTTCTTCCAGATAGGTGAATTAGCGTTATAACTATCAAACTTTGCTACGCCCCATAAAGGTTCAGTAAAGCCCAAACGCATTACTCCTACTTTTGCCGCAACTGGCGGTTCTTTTTCTAACCAAACATCTGTCCATTGTCCATCTACACCGCACCAATAAGGACCAACTTGTCCAGCATATTCGCCAGAGCGTTGCGCCACGATACGTAATCCATCAATACTCGCTTGAATGGTAAAACGCCCACCGCGTTCTATCATATAAATCTGGCGAGCAAATGGGTCTAACCCTGTTCTTTGTGCGTAATGTAGAAATACGGCAAGTTCCGCTTTAGGCGCATTAGATAATCCAATTTGCTTTAGTGCGGCTTCTTGCTTGTCGTTCCACCAACTTTGTTCGCCAGTAACGGCGAGCGCGCTGTTATTCATTTACTTTCCCTTCGTTATTTGATTCGTTGATATAAATTCTGCCCGTTACAACACCTTCATCTAAAGTGTTTGCTATATCGCGCAGAATTGGGTTGTTATTCATACTTGCTGTTACTTGTAACTCGGCTATCCAACCGCGTACCTGTTCGGCATTAATCGCCATTGTTTGTTTCCCTTCTTGATAAGTTCAAACGCAAGATTTCTGGGTTCATATCGGACAAAGTATTTTTAATAGTTTGTTCCGCGTGGTCGCGCAATTGCGCATTACGTTCGGTAGTTGTTCCAGCCTCAACTGTCGGTGCTGGCATTTCTACTCCGATAATTGCCTTAACCTTGATTTTGTCCATTTGGTTTGCCTTCCTAATTGGTTATCTCCAGCGCACTTCGCACGGAGTTGTTGCTTGTGGTCGCAAATCGCAATTCCATTCAACGTGTTGAATATATTGCGCTAACAAAAAGCCCAGCACGATAGCCACGATAAATACAAAATACTTACCGCGTTTGGTTAATCTATGTGGGTTTTGGTTAAATTTAATAACAAGTAATGCGATAACGCCGCAAAATACGCCATAAAGAATAGCGATTAAATTACTTATCATTGGGTTTGCCTCCATTTCCTATTCTACTTGGGGAAGTTGATTAATCAATAGAACAAAACGTGGCGGATACCAGTTAAATATCCGCCACGTTTATTTGTTGTGTGTGGTATTAGAGAAGTGCCAGAACCTTGTTCTTAAATCGGTCACCAGCGCCGTTAATAATACGTTCAGCACGTAAAGTTTCTGGGTTCTTGCCACGAATTGGTGAAGCCCAGTCAGAGTATTCAATGAACGCGTTATACGCCGCCCATTTGGTGTTAGCAATATTTGCTTGCGTAGGTGCTTTCCAAAGACCCATTAAAGTTCCGCGAGCAGTTTCCGCAATTGTGGTTGCGCGCTGACTTTCTTCGTCAATTGGAAATACATTTTCCACCAACTTAACAAACTCCTTATCGGTCATACTTTGACTAATAAGATTTTCAGCCAACTTCTCAAACTCTTCCGTATATTTGAAAGTGAGTTTAAGTGCTTCACGAGCCGCCTGAATTTTGCCATTAACGCCCGGTGTGTGGCGTAACGCGTAATTAGATTTTGCGTTATTAATCGCCGCAGTTAGCGTGTTCTGGCAGACAACTCGGATAGGAGTAACCAAAAGGTTAAACGCGGAAGTTCCGTCGTGCGTATTCCACGCCATTAAATACAAATCAATTGCGTCTTGCCCACCGATTTGTAAGCCCTCTGGCATTTTCATAGTCATAAATACCTTACGACCATTATTCATTGAACCAGCCGTTTCAAATACCGCGCCTGATTCATCTGCTACGAAGTTTAAAAACGAAAACGCTTCCGCGTTCTGAACTGGCGTATAACGATTACCGACAACGCCCAAAGCGTCAGCCTTCTTAGTCTTTGGGTGGTATCGGTAAGTCATATATTTGTCTGGAAACGTAATCTTGCTAGTGCTTTTTCCGTCAGCAGTTGGAACAATTGTTTCAACTGGCGTATCGGATTTAATTACCTTCCAGTCAAGCAACGCAGTTTTAAGTGCTTCTTCTGCGGTTAATGCGTTAGGTGTAACAACACCTAGTGAGTGCCAAGCGGGCTCACGATTTGTGAAAAACGCCGCTGTTCCATCTTCAAACTCATCTGGAACCATACCCATTTTATTGCCTTCTTTCTATTAGTTGTTTTTTGGTTTATTTAGTTGTTATTTAGTTGTCGTCAGATACGTCAAAATCTTCAATATCTGAATATTCTTCTTCCATATCCACATCATTATCGCCACCGCGATAATTAATGGTTACGTCAAAATCACTTTCGTCAATGGTATCCACGTCAAAATTAAGTGGAACTGTTGCGGTGAACTTAACATCAACTTTGAACGTAACTTCAATTTCCTTAGTTAGTTCAATGTTCATTTTTTCGGCAAACTCTTTCAAGTCGTCCGTAGTAATGTCGTCACTTTTAACAAAGTCAATTACAAACTCTGTTGTTTGTTCTCTCCAACGTATTAACTCCGCACGTGCTTGGTCGTAATTTGCACGTTCTCTTTTAACTTGTTCTGTTAATACCGCAATACGTTCTGTAATTTCAGATACGGCGTTGTTCTTAACAAACTCTGCCGCAACTTCGTATGGCGTTGGTTCTTTTACTTCGGTTGTTGTTTCAGTAGTCATTAGTTTTCCCTAACTTAATGCTGACGAGGCTCGTCAGTATCGGTTATTTACCGATAGACCGCCCACGTGGGGCGGTTTCGCCTTAGTCGTGATAACGCTCTTCACTATTAGCGCATTTGCTATCTGGGCAAAATGGTAATTTAATCCATTTACCAACCACTATTTGTTTACCGCAGATACCGCAAGTTATATGACCACTACGTTTTACTTCCTTAGTTGCCATCTTGTTCCACCCTTTCTTGTATGTGTTTAGCAATTGCTATCCACGTATCCATACCCCACCCATTAAGAATTTGACGAAATAAATCACGAGCAAATTCATTTGTAATTTGACCCATAGCGATTTGAACTAAATCGTCATAGTTATCAGATAAATCTTGCGCAAACTGAAATAAATGAGTTGTTTCTGCCATTTCAGTTATACGTGACCACGCGTTGAAATCGTTTTCAACGACAATTAAGAAGTCGTCAATAAATTGCTGACGTGCTGTTGGTTGTGTATCGGTAATCATTTGGTTAGTTCCTCTACGCGCTTAACAACTGCGGCAACTCCATTAGTTAGTTTTTCTTCTAATCTAACTACTAACAATTGCTCGCAAACGCCGCGGTGATATGCGCCGATAATATTATTAACGTATTCACCATCAATAGTTTGATAGTTACTACGAACACCCCACGCACCTTTACTGCGGTTCCAATTAACGTAATCAACCGACCATTTGAAATTAAGACGTGGTGATTTATCGCCTAATCCATATTGATTTGGTTCAATTACTTCAACTGAACAACGAATTGACTTAATCATTACTTTGTCTTTATTACCGCTAGTAGATACGCCTATGTAATGTTCCTCATTAAGCGTCATTGAACCTGTAACGTTCATAAAGAAACTACCAAACGAATTGAATTGCTTTTCCATTTTATTTCCCTAACTTTCTGTTAATGGCTGTCCTCATCAGTTACTACTCGCCACGTAGTAAGACCGCCCAACTTTTAGTGTTGAGCGGTTTCGGATTAATTCCTAGGTAATTTTTTATAAGGCTGGTTCGTTATCGGTTCCTTCACTTTTCTGCGTTGCGCTAGCGGAATATCTGTCACTCGCTCGCCTTTCGGGTCTTCGCGGATATTTTGTTGCCAGGGAGTTCTATATCTGAACTGAGCGTCGCGTGATTTTGTGGGCCATAACTTGTAACGGAACGTATTACGTATTGCGGTTGTAAACCCCGAAGTGACTACCGTAATGTGTTAAACCTGTTACGGATTTCTGTTACTTGTTACTAACTACGTGTAAATTAACCAAAGTAATTACCAAAAACTTTTTGGTTAATTCTTGCCTTCTCTATTTAGTTTTCTAGGTACTGGTACGAAACTTGGATTTCCTATCGGAACTGTCCTAAGACTTATCCATTGTTTGTACTAAGAGAAGAATAACTGAAAAGCGTTACAGGGGGCAGTAGCCCTAGGGGGCATTTCCCTACGTGAGAAGACCCTTTAAAACGTCGCTAGGGGTCGCTAGGGGCGATTTGGGGCTTGAACCCATATCCCGATATAGAAAGACGTATTAACGCTTTAAATCGCCATACACGCCGCAATTGCGGCTCTTGCGTGTCGGTATCTAACTGGCGGTAAAGTTCGGCTTATGGCAGATATTTATACACACGTTTCAATTCGTTGTGGCGGTTTGGAAGTTAATATCGGAACGGATACGCAATATCCAGATATGGTTACCGATATAACTAGCCGTTGTCTAAATACTTTTAACGAAGCATTACTTACCGCCAAAAATAATGGCGTAGATATTTCTGATATGCGGCTTATTACCAGCGATTATGGTGATGATTACGAAGAAGACTAATGTGTTTTCAATGCGGTAATTGCACTAAAGAACACACTTTTACTTCTGACGATACCGTTGATACCAGCGAATTTTTAATCCAGCCAAACTTTATATTCGGCGGTAACTCTGCCCTTAATTGGGTCAATGAAGTGAAGCCGTTGGCTAGGAATAGCACTCGCCGCTAATAAATCTCTGGCATAGCGGTTATCGCTTTCGGTGCTACCAGTTTGATAAACCGAACCTAATCCGTTTGCCATTGGCCAACAGGCGTGAGTATGGTAATGACCGATATATACGTCACGGAATTCCCACGGATAAGCACCGCTACGCCATCTATTTGCGTGTTGAACAATTGCGGTTGGCGAAGCAAAGCCATTACGACCAACTTCATCTCCGTGTATTAATAGCGCGCGGTAGTTACCAATTTCTACACGTTGAACATCTTCCGGGCAGTCTGCCCAAGTTAATCGTTTTTCTCCATTAAGTAATTGCCGCGCTAACTCGTAACACATTCTGTCCACGTTATCGCTACGTGGTACATCTGCGCGTTTGCTACCGATACGCCCGTGATTTCCCCACTCTGCCACAACTAATACTTTTTCGTATATTGCTAATGCTTCTCTAACTGTATCCACGATTAATCTGGATACTGTTACGTATTGTTCAAATAGCGTTGCGTCTATTTCGTGTAATTGCGCTGGATAGTTAAATAAACCTTCCACCATATCGCCACCAAACATAATAACTACATCTTTAACAGGGTGGTCAGCACGTTGAATATCTGTAATACGTTTTGCTTTAGTTACAAATTCAGTTACGCGTTTGCGCATTATTTGGCTGTTATAGGTGGTTGTCTTTTTGCTACCTTGCCAGTCAGTTAAATGCCATAGCGCAACTTCGGATTTAATTTTACGTTTATCAATAACAGGAGCAACCACTTCTTTAATTGCGCCCATAGATAACGTGGCGTCAAATGCGGCTTGAATAGTTGCTTCAACTAATTCTTCCGTGCGTTGCTTTGCGTCTTTTAATTGTTTTTGTGTGCGTATTAACGCTTTACGTAGTTCTACTACATCTGAACTGGCTACCTCGTCAGGTATTTCTTCCAGTTGTTTTTTTAAACTCATTTTTTCTTAGCCACGTCATAAAAAGCACAACTTTGTCCGTGCGTTGTATATCCAATTTTGTCTAACCAATTATCTTCGTGTTCTGGATTTTTAAACGCTCTAACTGTTTTAAAGGCGTCCATCATTAACGCAACTTTATAAGGTTCAATAGGTTCTACACCAAGTAATGCGCCCCATATTTTTCCTATGGTAATAAAGTTTTGATAGAAGTCGCCGTGATACATCTGGCGTTGTTCAAGTATTTCTTTTATCCGTTGTTCTGCTGGCACCGACATAAACCTTTTCTATGTTGCGAAATACTTATTTCAGCAATTTTGTAACCTTCTTTGCGTAAAGCAGTAGCAAGAGTTACATCTGGTAGATTTTTTTTAATAGCCGCTTCAAGTGCTTTTTTATCGGCGTCATTTAATTTATTTATTATTCTGGCAAAAGGACAAACAGTATTACCCTTATAACGTGCTTCTTCAATAGAGTTCTCTAAAGACATAACAGAAGAATATCGCAAAGATTAAACAAAAGACAATTACGCCACGCCTTAGCCTTTACCCAAAAAATAAGCCTTTACCTAGCAAGTTACTTCCCCATAATTGCTAGGTAAAGGCAAATTTGTTATTTAGTTTTTTTTGTGGCTTTCTTTTTCAAATCAGTTTCCAACCACGCCGCGACCTTACCCCAAGCAGGGTCATTCTTGTCAATACCGCGAAGTGCTGGACCGATAATTGCGGCGGCTAATCCGTAAGCAAACGCTTTCATATCGCCGTTACTAACCTGCCATACTGGTAATGCTACTAATACAAAATGACGTGCGGCAGATTTAAGCATTAGTTTTTCTTTTTCCGATAACTTTCTCATATATCTCCTATGGTCGGGCAACAGCCATTACTAACGAATATGAACGCTTTTTTTCATATACGCCATCACCGTTGCTTTGTGAACCAGATTTATCTGCGGCTGTATTTCCTTCAATACAAACTAACCGCTTCAATTTGGTGTTATTCTTAATAACAATACCCACGTGGTCTGGTTCCGCGTCAGTATCAAATTGGAAAAAAGCAATATCTCCTGCTTGTGCTTGCCCAACTGGTACAAGTTTATTTTTCTTACTAAACCAAGCAAGACCAGCCGCGCAACTAGCAAAACCTTTTTTACCGCTTGCGGCAATATTTTTAATTTCACCTGCTTGGTCAAATACCCACGATACGAACATAGCGCACCACGGATTATTATTTAATCCATACCATTTACCATATTTGGTATTGTTATTTGCGCTTTCTTGATAATTTAATTCTTTTTTGGCTATTTCAACTATTTGACTCATTACGAACCTTCCGTTTATCTACTTTGGAAAATGCCTCATTAATTTCTTGCTGGTTTAATTTACCATCATCAATATACCCTCGCGCAAGGGCTTCTATAACTGTTGCTACGCCTAAACCACCAGCCAATAAAATTGAATGTAAGGTGCTAATACCAATAACGCTTCCCATACCTACTACGGATAAACCAGTAGCGGCAAATACCGCCACAATTCGCATAAGGATATTTACTAATTTATCCATACGTTATTTTCTATCTAATAAAAGCCGATAGATTTCATCTACACGACTTTCTAATTTGCCCACCTTTTTATCAATATCTGAAACTTTATCTTTAATACTTTCTCCGCCATTAGGCTTCAATTCGGATAGATAATATTTAACAAGATGACGAACGCCCACGGCTAATGCTCCCATTAGGGTTGTAACGGACACGGCTAAAGCAGCCCAATTTTGAACAGACATAACGTTATGTTACCACCTAAGCAATAATTGCTACACCATTTAAGATTAATTTTGAAGTGCTATCTAAAACAGTTGGCGAATTATGGTCCACAATATCCGAACCGCCGTTAGAAGTAGGCGACCATAAATACATATCGGAAGAACCTTCCGCTAATATGCCAAATATGGTATAGGTATTTCCGTTATCTGAAATATAACCGGGCGCAATAACATCGTGTTCAAAAGTTGGAAAACCTGCTGGTAAAGTGAAATAAATTTGCCCTGTTCCCCAACTTGTAACAGTTGTGCCTAATATTTCAGCATACGCCGTAAGCATTTTACCTACGCGCTCGCCTTCAACAATTACAGGATTACCTGTATAAGTAATATTGTTATTTGTGGTTTTTAATACAGGATTTACAATAGTTATCAAAGGAGAAATATTATTATCTGCTATTTGAATCCACGCCGTTCCGTTCCAATATTTTAATAAATCGTCATAAGTATCATAAAAAATATCTCCTATACGCGGATTTGTAGGAGTATTTGTATCAAAATCTACGTTAGGCGCAGTAAATCTTTGCGCAGTTTCAAGTTTGGATAAACGTTGATAAATATCATTAAACAAAACGCGTAAGTCAGGCGGTTGATTTATATATGCCATAGCCGTTCCTAGTTGGTCGTAATTGTTAAGGTTATGGTAACGCGTTCTGGTCCGTTTTCACCAGGTTCCACGTTAAGTCCGACAATGCGGTAAATCTCATCTAAACCATTTGGAAAACGTTCATCTGTAATCATTAAACGAATATCGTCACCAATTTCGTAAGTTCCGTATTGTGGTTCAACGAAGGCTGGAACTACAACTTTAATAATTGGCGGTGGTTCGCTAAGTGCTAATACGCGACCTATTGCCAGTTCATCTAAAACATTTTGGTCGGTAATATCTGAATAAGAAGCCGTTGTTTGTAGTAACGGAAAACCATCATTAAACGAATTAGAAGCAGTTGCTACCGATAATAATTTACCTTCGTTAGAACCAGCACCAGTTACATATAACGTATTAGAAGTAATGGAACCATCTTCGGGATATTCGTAACTTGTAATATTTCCAGCAGGGAATAAAAATACATTTGTATCCATATCGCCAATACCAGTATCAATATGCCCTGTGCGCGGATAACCAAGTATTAACGTTTTAGTAGGTTCGTTTGTAACGTTGTCGTATTCAACTTTAATATTAAAATCAAAACCATCATCTTGGTCGGATAAATCTTTAATTGCTTGCCATACTTGTTTTAATTCGTAATCATAATAAACGCGGTTAATTAATACGCCAGATGTTTCACTACCAGTTATAACGCCAATATCGCCATAAGGAAGCAATTGTGCGTCGTCAATTAACGTTCTAACTACTTCTAATTGGTCGGTATTGTTAAAGTTTTCAGTAGTTGTAATTAATCTACGTTCAAAATAACTTTCAAATTCTCTGGCTGTAATAGATATTGCTTGTTCGTCAGAGTTATACGAGCGCGCCCAAATAACGCCACCCCAAACAAGTTCGCCATTTCTATCCACATAAATAGCGTTACGCGCAGGAAGCGTGGCGTTATCTACGTTATATTCAGCCGAATTAATACCAGATAACAAAATATGCGCTTGGAAAGTTCCAGCCGTATTTAATTGCTGGTTGAAACTAACGCCAGTTAGCGGTAACTCCGCAATAATTTCGTTAGTAAGTAAATCGGCAAACAGATACCGATAGGTAGTAGTCATTTGCCGACCTTCCTAGATTACGAAATAAGCGCGGCGGCTTCTTCTTCGGTTAGACCGAGTGCGGTGAGTTTAGCAAGAGCAGAGGCTTTGGCTTCCGCTTTGGCTTGTATTTCTGCTTCTGCCTTAGCGCGATTTGCTTCTGCTTCTTTGTGCAGTTGGTCAAATTTTGCTATTTCAGCCGAAGTAAGCGGAATAATCTTCTGCTCGCCTGTTGAACAATCCACTTCTATGCGTGTAAGTGCGTCAGTCATTTTTTCTCCTTTAGGTGTTCAGTATTCCGTATAGTGTAACAGTTGTATATGGCGCGAAAGTATTAGCGGTAAGCGCAATTTCGTTAATGGCTGAATTCAAAGGAATAGTGCCATTCCATATATTTTGATAACCATTAGTTGAATTATTTTCTGTTATGGAATCGCACCAGAAATTTTTAGTCGTAGATGAAGTGTAATTAGCAATATACAATTCTAAATTGTTAAAAACATTAGATGTAGCATTAGGTCCAACATTGATACCTAAACGACTACTTGTAAAACTACTGGTGCCTGTGCCGCTACCTTCAATTCCGCGCCCATTTACTGAAGGACTTGTGCCGTTGAAGGTAGCATTTACTACATCAACAATATTTCCACCATTGACATTTCGCGCTGATAATTTGAGAACTAAATCTGTGTATGTTGCTGGAATACCAGACAAAGTAATTGTAACTGTATTTGTTGAAATTGTAGTCGCAGTTATTTTTTTGTATGTTGCCATATCACGCCGCCTTAATCCCGTAGAGAGAAAAAACAACATTAGCCGCAAAGTTTTGACCACCTTGAATTACATCTATTCTTGTAATAGCAGTATTACTAGCGTAATACCCTGAACTAAAATCGGCTAAATTTGACGCGCCTGTATTTCCCGAGCGTGTTAAAACAACTTTGCCCGATGTTGTGTTTGCATAATTCATAAAATGACTTGTAAATAGTGTTTGTGAAGTTGTATCGTTATATGTGCCGTAGTAAGGATATAACAGACCAACATCTCCAGCCCAAAAAGGAGTTATGGCAGCACCAGTACCAGCCATACACATACGATAATAAGTGCTAGAAGTATCACCATTTATTGTGTAATAACTATAACTAACACTGCTTGCTGACTGTGGCGAATAAACTAATACTAAATCTGTATAAGTTTGTGGAATACTTGTAAAACTTACACTACTAGCAGAACCTGATGCTGTAATTTTAGAAATGAAATCATAAGTAATAGCCATAATTATCCTTTAATTCCATATAATGAAGCGCGTGTATATTGAGGCATTGTATTACTGCCTGTTCCATATTGAAATCTAATATGGGTAATAGCACTATTATTTAACCACGCGCCACCTGTTACCCAATTTTGACTTCCGTTGCCACTTGAAGTATCAACATGACCTGATAATGCGCGAATAGATTTATTTTTATTTGTATTTGCGTAATCTAAGATATCTACAATTCCAGCCACAGGAGTAGAAATTCCACCAGGAATAAAATGAAGTTCTATCAGACTTTCATTGGGTCTTGTAGTCGCGCCCTGAACAGGATTGCCATACGCATAAATATCGTGATAAGTATAACCTGATGTAGAAATCCCACCATTACCTACATATAGACTCCAACTTGTTGAAGTGGATTGTGTAGAAGGCGCAAAATAGCGTAATTGTAAATGCTGATATGTTGCTGGAATTCCGCTAAAAGTAATCTCAGACGCGCCACCTGCACCAACAACAGTAGAAGCAATAGACTCAAAATCTCCTGCTGCCGCAGTGAGTTTAGAAGAAGCAATAGTTCCGAGAATAGGCATTAGGCGATATCTCCCACTACATACCAAACATCAGAGCCTTCATAGATACAAGTTGCTGATGAATACTGAGCGCGAAGTTTTGGCGCGGTAGCAGTTGCGCCTGTTGAACGAATAGTAACTCCTGAACCTTGCGCAAAAGTAACTTGTCCAGCACCTTTTTGGATAATATTTAATTGCGCGCCAGTAGCGTAAGCAACTGATGAAGCAGGTGGAATAGTTACAGTAATTGCGGAAGCATTAGAAGCAGTAACTACTTTTCCGTTATCGGCTAATACAAAAGTATAGGTAGTTCCAGTTTGAGCGTTTATTGCTAAGTTAATTTTAGGGTCAGTAAGAGTTTTATTTGTAAGAGTTTGCGCGGTTGATAAATCGGCAGTTACGGAAGTATCAATAGAAACAGTTACTGTTCCGCTTGTTCCACCGCCACTAATACCAGTTCCAGCAGTTACGCCTTCAATATCTCCTGCGCCTGTATAACCAAGTGAAGACCACGCGGTTGAACCATTACCGATTTTTACTTTACCTGTATCGGTTTCATATCCCCACTCACCAGCGGCAAGAGTTGGATTAGCGGAAGTCCATTGTGCGGCAGTTCCTCTACGTGCTTGAATTTGGGTTACTACAGCCATTTTAAGGTGTACCTCCATTTACTGTTTGCGTTGCCGCAATATCTGGGCTATAACCGCCTTGATAGGGTGCGATACTATCAAATGCGCCACCATCAATTTCGGTTAAAACCGTTGTGGTGGAAACTAATTGCCATTGTGTTCCATCATAAACTTTTAAACCTTGCGAAGTATTAAAATAAAGGTCGCCAGCGCGTATGGCAGGATTAGAAATATCTGACGCGCTAGTAGGTACATTTGTAGGCGTTAAGGCTAAACGGCTCACGAAATATCACCCATTACTAACCAATTATCCGTGCTTGTTTGAACGGCTGTGGCAGTTGAATATTGCGCTCTTAATTTAGGCGCGCTTGCCGTTGCGCCAGTAGAAACAATAGTTACACCAGAACCGCCAGCAAACGTTACTTGTCCAGCACCTAATTGTGCCAAGTTTAATTGCGCACCAACTGGATAAGCAACGGAAGAATTAGGTGGAATTGTTAGCGTAATTGCCGAAGCGTTAGAAAGAGTTACTAATTTACCATTATCGTCAAGAACAGTTGTATAAGTTGTTCCTGTTTGAGTATTAATACCTAAATTAACTTTAGGGCTAGTTAAAGTTGAAGTGGCAATTGTTGCGCCGTTAATGGTTGGGCTAGTTAAAGTTTTATTAGTAAATGTTTGCGCTGTGCTTAAATCTGCTGTAATTGTTGTATCAATAGCAAGAGAAACTGCGCCAGATGAACCACCACCACTTAAACCATTACCAGCCGTAACGCTTGAAATATCTCCGCTTTCTGGAATATTTGTAGTTACTAAAACGCGTGTATCGGTAATATTGCCGCTATTAATAGATAACGCACCAGCCGCAACCGCAACAGTTGCTAAAGAAATAGAGTTTGCTGGTAAAGAAGGCGCAACTGGCGAACCAGCAGGAGTTCCAGCAACAACTTGTAATACTACGTTATTTGACGAACCTGTATAAAAAGAGTCATTTACCGTCATACAAACTAAATCAATGCGTGGATTTGTTGGGTTTGCGGTAGTAATTGTTAAAGTAACTTGCGCGTCATTGTAACCAACATAAGTTCCCATATTTGCTTGCGTTGTTCCAACAATTGCCGCCCAACCGCTAGCAACGCGCACGCTCATACCGACAGGTGAATTTGCTGTAACCGCCAAAGAAGTTGAATTAATAATTCCTGTGGTAGCCCAAAGTGCTTGCGTAGTTAAGCGGTCATTTTCCGCAGGGTGAGAACCATTTTGTAACCACGAAGGCGGTGTGCGTAGCGTCATTTATTCTCCTATACGAAAGCAGAGTTCCACGTTACCGTAGCACTCGTAACATTTACAAGTGTGCTCCCTGCGTCACCTGTTAAATAAAACAAATTATTGCCCGGTTCTGCCCAAAACCACTCACCAGAAATAAGAAGATTACGAGCAGGTTGTCCGTTCAATGTAATAAGTTTATTGTATAAATCAATAACAAGTAGGTCAGTATCGGCGTATGTCCCTGTAAAATTTAAGGCATATCCCTGAGTTTGATTACCAAGAACAGGGTCAGTAATTGGTCCGTTAAGCGTTATAGTCGGATACGCATTTGCCCAACCGTTATTTGTAATAGTAGTAGTAATAAGAACCGAACCGCCACCATAAGTTAAGTTATAAGTGCGGTTATAAACGCGACCAGTAGGCGGTGTATAAGCCAGTAAAGCCGTTTGTTCGTTATTACTGAAATACGCTGGGTTAGGGCAAAAAAACTCTACTTGCGCGGTTATATATCCGTATGTGTAATTAGGGTCAACAACAGATGTAAATAAACGAACGCGAGCGTCAATATATTGCGTATCGTTTGGCGGCAATAAGAAATATAACGGCGTTGTGCCGCTAGTTTGTGGTAATAAAAAACGTTGAAGAGTATTAAAGTTAGTTTGAGCCGAATTTGTTCCATCACCAAATACGTTAAATGTAATGGTAATACTACGACCTGAATAAAAATCTCTACCCGAAAACATACCATCGGCATATCCTCGGTTATCATCTTGCGTTCTAAGTGATGGAACGCCTTCTAATCCAACAACGCTAAGAATTTGATATGGCGAATTATTACCACCAAAGGTTAAACCGCCAAATGAAAACGAATAAGGTTGCGTTAAAGTAATTGTCATTATTCCATCACCATACCGTATTTACCGCCACCGCCACGGCTAGATGGTGGAACTGTTACTGTTGTACCAAGTTTAATTGCCGCAATAGTTTTTTCGTGAACATCATACGCACTAACGTTAGTTGCTGTGAAGTTTTGCGTAATATTAAGTGCCGCCATAGAACGTTCTTCACCTGCGCGCCAACTGGCAACGCTTCCGTCTGCTGGTACGGCTCTAGGAATGGAAGTAATAGGTATATAAGGAAGAGGCGTAGTGCTTGGTCCAGTAGGTGTTCCTTTAGGTGGATTTATAGGTTTAGGCGGAGTTATTGGACCACCGCCACCACCAACGCCACCAGAAATTGTAAGAGAGGATAGTTGTGCTCTTAGTGCCGCAATAGCCGCCATTGTAGAAGCAATAGCACCTTTTATTTTGCCTAGTTTTTCATCAAATTCTTTGGCTATTTCGTTTAACGTATCAGAAAGTTCCTTTTGTGCTTCCGCAGTTGCTTCTGCCAAATCTTTGGCGGCTTCTGCTAATGCGTCATTTAAATCTTTATTTATTTCAGCAATACGTGTTTGAAATTCTTTATTAATAGTAGTAAGTGCTTCGGTTAAATCTGCTTGCGCTGACGCTAACGCTTCGTCACGTGTTTTTTCTGCTTCGGTCATTTGCGCTGTAAATTCGCGGTTAATTTCCGCTTGCGCCGCCATATAATCTGACGCTTGTTCGGCAAGGAATATTTGTAAATCGCTTTGGGCTTCACGATAAGCCTTGTTAAGTTCATCAGTAGCAAGATTTGCGCCACGGTTCATAACTGTTGCTAATTGGTCTAAACCATTATCAGTTTGGTTTTCCATAGCACGGAAAGTTGCTTGTAACTCTTTAATAGTTTCTGGCGTTGCTTTCAAAATGCTATCGGCAAGTTCAGTTCCTACTTCGGGTCCAGCCGATACAACTTGTTCAATAAACGTTTGACTAAATCCAGCCGCCGCTAATTCGGAAGCCTTAGCCGCTAAACGGCGAGCGCCATTAAGTTTGTTTCTAAGTGCGTCTAATAACCCTTCCGCACTTGCCGTTCCAGCCTCAACTAAACCTTTAAATAAATCTGTAACGCTAAATGAAGTTCCTTGTTTATACGCGTTACGTAATCTATCAATACTTTGATTAACAATATCTTGTAACTTTTGCGCGTTTGCTTTATAGATTTCAGCCACTTTTGCGGCGTTATCTTTTTCAAGTTTAGCCAAATCTTCGGCACGTTTAGTATTAAGTTTGCCCATTGTTTCGTTAAACGTTTTTTGAGCCGCTTGAGTTTTCTTTCGGTATTCTTCATTAGCCTTAGTAATATCGTCATTTTTCTTTTGTTCGGCTTTAATGGTTTCTTCTGCGGCTTTTGCGTTTGCGCTCGCAACTGCTTCGTTATATTTATTATTAGCCTTAGCCATTTGTTCTTGATATTTATTTTGGGCGTCAGCAATTTTTTCGTTAAGGTCATTAACGATTTTCATATAATCTTCGTTTTGCTTTTTGATTTCTTTTTCGGCAGCAATTTGTTCTTTAGTTTTACCGCCGCCTTTTTTACCGCCTTTTTTATTGCCAAAATCAGGCACTTCAATACCTTTACCGCCACCAATTTTGATGGGTTTATTTAACTTATCAAGATTAGCCGCTAACTCTTTAGCCTTCTTTGACGCGCCATCAGCCAAATCGGAAACGCCGTCTAATCCTTTATTAAGAATATCTAATCCAGCCTTAGCAAATTTACCTACGCCCGGAAGTTTGGATAATGCAGTAAGTAATGCTTTAAGCGGAGCAAATACCACTTTAAGTATGGCTTCGCCTACTTTGCCCAAAATAGGAATAATGGAAGAAAACGCCATTAATCCCGCTTTGCCAACCGATATAACTGCTTTACGGAAAGTTTCAGATTTGTTCCAAAGCATTACAAATATACCTGCTAATAAAACACCAGCAGTAACAATTAATCCAATAGGGTTTAATTTCATAACAGTATTAAGTGCTTTAAATTGTCCAGTAAGAATTAATGTGGCGGCTTGTTGTATTTTTGTAACAATTGTCCACGCTTTAGTAAGCGCAGTTGAAACTTTAATAGCAAGATTATACGAAGCAAGCGCAACTGTAACTGTTAGAACTATGCCAGCAAAAATTTTAAACGCTTCTGCGTTACGTTTAACAAAAGCAATTCCATTATTTAATAATTGTAATAAGGCGTTTAATTTTGGTAATAAAAAAGAACCTACGCTTTCCGCGCTATCTTTAAATTGTTCTTTCATTACTACTAATTGCCCAGCAAAAGTTTTAGTAAAAGCAATTGCTTGACCGCCAGTTTGTGTGGCTAATTCGTCCATCGCTTTCTTTAATGCTTCGCTCTTAGGCAAACTTTCATCTAAAGTAATTCCTAATTCTTTAAATGCTTTGGTGCTTCCGTTACTTGCTTTACCTAAAATACTTGCGGCAGTTCCTAAGTCAATATTTTTTAAACGCGCTAAATCGGCAGATATAGCAAGAAGTTTTTGTGATTCCGCTAAATCGCCAGTTGAATTTAATAATACGTTTAATGCCGAAGCCGCTTCATCTCCGCCAAATCCTAGTTTGACGTAACTACCAGATAATTCTTCAACTTGCGCTCGCGTTGCGGCACTACTAATACCAAGATTAGAAAGCGTTACGCCTAACTTTGTAAATATTTGTTCAGTTTCTTGCGCTTCCTTAATACCAATAGCGGCAAAACCAGCAAACGCTGTTCCCATACCAATTAAGGCGGCGGTGGCAATACCACTAACTTTCTGCATTTTGTCAATGCTTCCACCAGCCTTAGCGGCTTGTCCGTCCATTTTTTCAAGTTCATTATTAACATCTTGAAACTTAGCAATTGCTTGGTCGGCAATAGCCTTAATTTCAAATATCGCAGGTGGGAGAAAACCAGCCATTATTTACCGCCTATGGCAAGGTTCTTACGAACAATATTAGGCGCAAGCACTTGGAACTTTTTAAAGGCAGGTGCCATATATGGGAAACCGCGCATAGCAGTAGTTCCTTTCCAAGAGCGTGGCGCAAAATTACCACCTAATTCTACCGCGCGACCATAAATAATTGTTGGTCCGACAATGGCTTCATACTTAGCAAAACCTTTTGTTATTTTTTCACCACGAATTGAACGGCGCAAATTACCTGTTCTATTCATAGGCGGTTGTCCAGCCGTTGCCTTTTCACCTTTTGGTCTGCGCCCTTGAATTTCTTCTTTAGATAATTGGATTAATGCCATCATCATTTCGTCACGAGCGTTACGCGCACCTTCGTCAATAGATTTCGTGGCTTTAGTAACGCTTTCTCTAACTAATTTCAGATTTGACGTTATCACTTTCCACCTTTTTCACTATTGCTGAAATATGAACCAACCAGTCCACAAGTGCGGCTGGCTGTTCATCTACTTGCGCAGGTGTCCAGCCAAACTCTTTTGCTAACAGAAAATAGAACCATTGTTCATCTGGATAAGTAAAGGCTTCGTGGCGTTCGCCGCCTTCAAGTAACCATTTTAAACGTTGGAGTTGCCGAAAGGGCTATCAACATCTTTCGTGGTTTCTTCATTTTCCGCTAACGCTGGAAACAAAACCTTTTGTGCTTCTTTAGTTTGTTCTGTTAGAAAATCGTAATCCGCCATTTCCATTTCATCTAAAACAGAAATTTTGACCGAAGGAATTGGTAATTCTAAATCCCAACTATCAACCATTATGGCAATAAGTCCATCAGTTAGCGATAACGCTTGCATAATGCCTTGTTCAGCACTTGCCGCGTTAGCATAAACTTTTTTGCGGTCTTTTACCTTTAGTTCCTTTGGGTCTTTTAGAGTTACCTTTGCCTTGCTTACTGGTAAAACTACTTCTTTCTTAGCCATTTTATTTCCTTCCGTAGTTGCCTTCCGATTTATTTAAATAAGGTGTTGAGGGGTGGGAGTAGGGGAAGGCGACCTACTCAACCAACCCCCTCAACACTTCTATTCTGGCTATGCGTAAGTGCCAGAAGCCTTTGCGTTTTGTAGAACCCACTTGATAGGAGAAAATCCACCAGACGCACCAGCGTCAGTTGTATTTGCTTGTCCGTTTAGTTCTACTGTTACGGATACAAAATCGTCACCACGTTCAACTGCGGCGGCGGTATAAGCACCCTTAGTAATTGTTGCTTGAATTTGAACAGCAGTTGCGCCAGAACCGTATGCCCAGTTAAGAACAATTGCTGGTTGTGTGTTGGTTAGATAACGTGTTAGTTCAGCGTCAGAAGTCATAATGAACTTAACTGTTCCAGTTACTTCAAGTGGTCCTAGAAATACTTGGAAAGGGTTTTGTGTCTGGCTAATGCCGTAAATTGGTGTAACGGCACGTGTCATATCAATATTTCCTTCCATTGAATATGAAACTGCTGAACCACCGATAGATACAGTTCCTTGCCATACAGGAGTTGGCAATACTGTGCTAAATGAAGGGCTTGGGTCGGTTGTTGTGCTTGAAGAAAAACCTGTGGTCTTTGTATCAAATTCCAACATTCCGTCAGCGTTAAACTTCAATGAGAAATCAGAAAATTGGCAGCCTGGAAATCTACGAACATTTACCGCATAAAAATCGGTAAGTGTGTAAGAAATTGGTTGTGTATCTGTTCCAGAAGTTAAAGAATTTAGCAAAGAAATGGTGTGTGTATAAGGTGCTGACGCGCCAGATGTGGCACACGCACCCATAATTCCTGCTAATGAATATCCAATTGTGTCGGCAAATACTGCGCCGCCGTAATCAAATGTGGAACGTTTTCTGCCCGGAATATAGTTGTAATTAACTACATTAGAACCGCGCAAACCAGTATCGTAAAGTGGGTCAATAACATCTACTGGTTTTAAACTGTCTTTTGCTACTGGTATGAAATCGGTTGGTGCTACTGCTGTTCCTTTTGTGGCTTCTTTGGCGATACCCACATAAGAACGCACCGAGGCTTGTA
>Ga0315906_10001188_pt1 | contig 39178 bp, 33 predicted proteins | sample LakEriMetagenome_4_FD_203526 | JGI IMG/M metagenome (GOLD analysis project Ga0315906, IMG submission 203526) | Freshwater fungal communities from buoy surface, Lake Erie, Ohio, United States - Buoy 2 MA122 | ecosystem: Environmental > Aquatic > Freshwater > Lake > Lake biofilm | place: USA... | reverse complement strand
GTCGTCTTCGCCTGGCTGTGAAGATGGATCAGCATGCCCGTGCCCCGTCCCGAATGTCCCTCAAGACCGATCTTGCCATGAAGAGGGCGGATCGACGAGGGGAAATGTGATCATCCGGGATGGAACATTTAGGATTGCTCACGACTCTGATAATATTCGACATTTGGCTGCATCAGGCGTGCTCAGGCTGCAAAGCATCGAGGATTGGCTTCGGGACAATCTTCCACGGAAAGCCGTTCCACTCTTCACCATCCAGCAGACGCCCGCCCGACTTCGGTCGCGCACCGCCCCATTGCTTGAAGAAGAACGCTACATCGTCACGGTCGCAGTTGTCACGAAGCTGGCGGGCCCAGCTTTCGTCCATGGGTCGCGCCCGAGGCCCGCTCTCCCCCCCGACGATGGCCCATGCGACGCCCTGCAGATCAACATTCCCGATCGGTCCGAGCAGCGGTTCAAAAGAGATGAAGCGTGCGTCGGAATTGATCTGCTTCAGGTGCTCGATCCGACTCGTGTGCGCGGCGTCCTCAACTGAAACGCCGAGCCAGATGTGGCGAGGGACCGGCCCTCCATCATACCGCTTCCGAACGTAGTTGCGCATGAGCGAGCTTCGCTTGGTCAGCACCTGGTAGACGTGCCATTCCGCCTGCTCCATGGCATCGAACACCGCGTCGATAAATTTCCGTTCGATGTCTTTGTGGAAGAGGTCGCTCATCGAGTTGACGAAGATCATCCGCGGCTTTTTCCAGAGCACGGGCTGCTTCAGCCTGGAGGGCCAGAGTGTCAGGTCGAAGCCCTGCTCGTAAGGGTGTCCAGCAATCCCGCGCCAGCGCTCTGCGAACTGCTCGGCATAGCAATTGTCACAACCGGGGCCGACCTTGGTGCAGCCCGTCACCGGGTTCCGCGTCGCGTCCGTCCATTCGATGTCTGCCTTCTGGGCCAACTGCTCGCCTCACACTTTATCCAAAGTCTTAGCACGCGAATGACGCGGTACAAAGGACGAACAGCGACGCCGTCGGATTATGAACACCAGCGTGCCAAGGCAGCCATTTCAGTCCATTTGTTTGGTCTGTGTCTCGCCCGGAATCCAGTTGAACATGGGCGACATCGCGAGCCCTGTATATCCAAAAGATCACCCCGGCTGCCGCCGCCAACAGCCCCAAGAGAACCGGCATGACATGCCCCCATCGCTACTGAGGGCAAGCTATGCCAGTGTCGCGCAAGGGGTCAAGGCACCGCCTGCCATCAACTGAACAGCCTTGGCCGGCTTACTCTTCCAGCCCCAGCATGCGGGCTGTCATTTCGCCCAGATCACGGCTGAGTCCGGGCGCCGAGCGCAGGCGCGTCAGTTCCGCCTTCGCCAGCGCCTGCCGGGCGGCGTCGTAGCGCATCCAGGTCTCGAAGGCCGCTGACATGCGGGCAGCCGTTTGCGGATTCAGCGGGTCCAGCCGGATCAGCCAGTTTGCCACCAGCCGGTAGCCCGCCCCGCTTGCCGCATGGAACCCGGCGTGATTGGCCGCCACCGCGCCGATCACCGCCCGGAACCGGTTGGGGTTGCGCCAGTCAAAGGCGGGATGCGCGGTCAGCCGGGTGGCGACAGCCGCCGCGCGGTCGGGGGCCGCATGCAGGATCTGCAGGCTGAACCACTTGTCCATCACCAGCCGGTCATGGCCCCATTGCGCCCCGAAGGCGGCAAGTTCGGCCTGACCCTGTCCGATGTCCAGCAGACAGGCCAGTGCGCCGACCTGTTCGGTCATGTTGTCGGCGGCGCGAAAGGCCGCCGCCGCCCGCGCCCCGCCGTCAAGCCGGCCAAGCAGGCGCAACAGCGCAAGGCGCAGGCTGCGCCGCCCGGCGGCGCGCGCCCCGGGCGTGAAGGGGCCGGGTTCTGCCAGGTCCTCGATCAGGCGGGGCAGTTGGCCCGACAGATGGCGCGCCAGCGCATCGCCCATCCGGCGCCGTTCGGAATGAATGCGGTCGGGGTCCGGCGTGATGCCGGCATCGTGCAGGGTCTGGGCCATGTCATCTTCGGCGGGCAGGGCCAGGGCCAGGGCGCGGAACGCCGGATCAAGGCTGTCGTCCTGCACGACGCGGGCCAGCGCGTCCAGCCAGTCCGGGCCAGGCTGTGCGCCCAGGGTCACCATCTGCATCAACAGATCCTTGGCCAGGGACCTCCCGGCTTCCCATTTGTTGAAGGGGTCGGTGTCATGCGCCAGCAGGAAGGCCCGTTCTTCGGGGCTGCCGGTCCGGTCCAGGATGACCGGTGCCGAGAACCCCCGCAGCAATGATGCCACCGGACGGGTGGCAAGACCGGGAAAGCGGAAGCTTTGCCGCTGCGCCGTCATTTCCAGCGTTGTTGTCGCCAGCACCTCGTCCCCGTTCGGGTTCAGCAGACCGACCGCGATGGGGATGACCTTTGGCGCCTTGTCCGGCTGGCCGGGTGTGGGCGGGTTCACCTGTTCGAAATGCAGCGTGAAGGTGCCGTCCTGCCAGTCTTCCTGAACCTTCAGGCGCGGCGTGCCGGCTTCGGTGTACCAGCGCCTGAATTGCGCAAGGTCGCGGCCCGTGGTGTCTTCGAAGACCTTCAGCCAATCCTCGATTGTCGCCGCCTGACCATCATGCCGGTCGAAGTAGAGGTCCAGCGCCCGGGCGTAACCGGCATCGCCCACAAGCCGCTTGAGCATGCCGATAACCTCGGCCCCCTTTTCATAGACCGTGGCCGTGTAGAAGTTGTTGATCTCGACATAATGGTCGGGGCGCACGGCATGGGCCAGCGGGCCGTTATCCTCGCGGAACTGGCGGGCGCGCAGGGTCAGAACATCTTCGATGCGCTTGACAGGGGCCGAGCGCATGTCGCCGGAAAACTGCTGATCGCGGAACACAGTCAGCCCTTCTTTCAGGCACAGCTGGAACCAGTCGCGGCAGGTGATGCGGTTGCCGGTCCAGTTGTGGAAGTATTCATGCGCGATGATCGCCTCGATCCGGGCAAAGTCATCGTCGGTTGCGGTTTCGGGCAGGGCCAGGACATATCGGGAGTTGAAGATGTTCAGCCCCTTGTTTTCCATGGCCCCCATGTTGAAATCATCGACGGCGACGATGTTGAAGACATCCAGATCATATTCGCGGCCATAGGCGGTTTCGTCCCAGCGCATGGCGCGTTTCAGCGCATCCATGGCATAGGCGCATTTGCCCGCGTCGCCGGGGCGCACCCAGATGTTCAGGGCGACCTTGCGACCCGAAGCGGTGACAAATGACCCCGGATGCGCCACCAGGTCGCCCGCAACCAGCGCGAACAGATAGGCGGGCTTGGGCCAGGGATCGTCCCATTCCGCCCAGCCCGGCCCCTGCGCCACCGGATTGCCGTTTGACAACAGCACCGGCAGATCGCTTTCGATGCGCACGCGGAACGGGGCCATCACATCGGGGCGGTCCGGATAGAAGGTGATCCTGCGGAAACCTTCCGCCTCGCATTGCGTGCAATACAGGCCGTTCGACATGTAAAGCCCCTCCAGCGCGGTATTGGCCTGTGGCGAAATCCCGACTTCGGTTTCCAGCCGGAACGCGCCCTGCGGCAGCAGACCGGCCGGAACGGTAAGGCCGGTGGCATCCGGCAGGACAGACAGCGGGGCACCGTCCAGCGAAACCGACACCAGCCGCAGCATCTCGCCGTCCAGCCGCAGATCGTGGCGGCCCGGCCGGCCGGGGTTCGGGGCCAGATCAAGCCGCGCGGTCACCCGCGTTGCCTTGGGATGCAGCCGGACTGTCAGCTCGGTACGGGCAACAAGGTGTGTATAGGCTGCGTAATCAGACAGGTGAACGGCTTTGGTCATCGGGGCCTCCCTAGCCTGACACCCTAGCCAGGCCCGGGCTGCGTGCAAGCGGGGCCTTTACGAATCCGCAGCCGCTGCTACACCCTTGTTCGATGAATGTTCTTGTCTGGTTCAAGCGCGATCTGCGGGTGGCCGACCATCCGGCCCTTGCCCTTGCGGCGGGGATGGGCGCGGTCCTGCCCGTGTATATTGTGGAGCCCGAATATTGGGCGCTGCCCGATACATCGGCCCGCCAATGGGCTTTTGCCGAAGACTGTCTGACGGACCTGCGCCTTGCGCTGGCCGGTCTTGGTGCGCCGCTGGTGGTGCGGGTGGGCGATGCTGCCGGGGTGCTGGCCGGGCTGTGCCGCGCGCAGCGGATCAGCCGGATCATCAGCCACGAGGAGACGGGCAACCTGTGGACCTTTGCGCGTGACCGCCGGGTCCGGGCCTGGGCGCGCGGGGCCGGGATTGACTGGGTGGAACTGCCGCAATCGGGCGTGGTGCGCCGCCTGGCGGGGCGCGATGGCTGGGCGGGCCTGCGCGACGGGTTCATGGCGCGTCCGACAGAAAAGGTGCCCGCGCTGACCGGCGTTCCGGGGGCGGAACCGGGGGCGATCCCGACCGCGCGGATGCTGCGGCTGGCCGATGACCGCTGCCTGCACCGCCAGGCGGGCGGGCGGGCGCGGGGCCTGGCCGCACTGGACAGTTTCCTGACCGCGCGGGGCCAGCCCTACCGCGCCGCCATGTCATCGCCCCTGACGGCCGAGCGGGCCTGTTCGCGGCTGTCGCCGCATCTGGCGCTGGGCAGCCTGTCGGTGCGCGAGGTGGCGCAGGCCACCGCCGCCCGGCAGGCCGAACGGCCCGGCGGCGGCTGGGGCGGCAGTCTGGCAAGCTTTCAAAGCCGCCTCGCTTGGCGCGACCATTTCATGCAGAAGCTGGAAAGCCAGCCGGATATCGAAACGCGCTGTCTGCACCGCGCCACAGAAGGGCTGCGCCCGCGAGAGGCGGATGCGCAGCGGCTTGCCGCCTGGACGGGCGGCGAAACCGGGCTGCCGTTTGTGGATGCCTGCATGCGCTATCTGACGGCAACGGGATGGCTGAATTTCCGGATGCGCAGCATGGTGATGGCGGTCGCCTCGTATCACCTGTGGCTGGACTGGCGGGCGACCGGGCCGGTTCTGGCGCGGCTGTTCACCGATTACGAGCCGGGCATCCACTGGCCGCAGGTGCAGATGCAGTCGGGGACCACCGGCATCAACACGATCCGCATCTACAACCCGGTCAAACAGGGGCTGGATCAGGACCCGGCGGGCAGCTTTACCCGCCGCTGGGTGCCCGAACTTGCCCCGGTGCCGGACATCTTCCTGCAAGAACCGTGGAAGTGGCCGGGGGCCGCCGGGCTGCTGGGGCGGCGCTATCCCGAACCGCTGGTCGATGTGGCCGCCGCCGCCCGCACGGCGCGCGACACGGTCTGGGGCCTGCGCCGCAACGCCGGTTTCGCCCGCGAAGCGGCCCGCGTGGCAAAAGCGCATGCCAGCCGGGCCGATGGCACGGGGCGCTTTGTCAATGACCGTGCCGCAGGGCCGAAACGGGCGAAGGCGGCAGATGCCGGTCAGCTGACGCTGGACCTTTGACCTGCGGGCAGCAGGACGGGGTTTCGCGATGACCTCAGGCCTCGCTCCGGGGCTGCCGCCCCAGATTTCCGCCTGCCGCGATCGGCCTGCCGGAATGGTCCGGCACGGCCGGTGCCACCTTGCGGTCAGCGGGCAATGATGACCGTGCAAGGGGCCCTCGCGGCCACATCTGCGGCCACAGAGCCCAGGAAAAGCCGGGACAATCCGCGCTTGTCGCCGGTGCCGATCACGATGTGATCGATCTGCTGCGCCAGGGCAAAGCCGATCAGGCCCGATGACGCCTCGCGGTCGCTCACCACGACGGCTTTTGCAGCGCGATGGCCATGGCGTGTGAGGAAAGCCGAAGCGTCATCCAGAATCTTCCGGGCCTCGTCGTCCGTCCAGGTCGGGACATGCGGGCTGCGGGGCGACCTGCCGAAGACGACGTTGACAAGACAGACCGTCAGATCGGCCCCGAACTTTGCGGCAAGTTCCGCAGCCGCAAGAAGCGCCACTTCCGAATGATCCGTTCCATCGACACCGCACACTATCTTCCTGATCATGGTCTTCTCCTGCAACTGACGGAATCCTTGCGCTTTCGTACACCATCCTATCCTGCGTCACCGGGCCGGACAATGATCCTGATCAAGCGGTTTGACCGGCTTGCCCGAACGTGGTGCCAAAGGCCCGCCCTGCGCTTGCGCCCGGCATCGCCACGGCCCTGCCGGCGCGACGCTGGACAACATCAGCGGGCGTCTTCGGCTGGCCTGCCGGCAGGTGGCGCGATCCCGGCGGCGGGGGCCGGGTGCAGGGCAGGTTCCGCCAGGACCTTTGCCCTGACCGGAACCGGTGCCGCCCGTCGCCGGACCTGCGGAACAAGGGTGCCCGTCATCGCTGCAACCTTTCCGGGATGACCGGGGGAAGACAGAAAGCGGTGCCTGCACGCCCGTCTGGCCTGTTTCCTGTCATCAGGCGGCACAGTTGGCCAAGGGGCACCGGCGGCATCGGTGACAGCCGGTTTGCAGACCCGTGCCGTTACCGGCGGCAACATTCTTTCCACCGTGCCGTCTGACAGGTGCCTCGTCCGGCAAACGGGCTGAATGGCTGCATGTCTGAACGTGCGCCCTGCGGCGGGGGCAGGTCGGGGGGGCGGACGGACCGCCCGGCCAGGGCGTTGGCACAGTCAGGTGCCCGCGACCACGCACAGGTCTATCAGCCGCCCGATCTGCCCGGCACCCAGACCCAGAACTTCGGACAGGATTTCTTCGGTATGCGCGCCCAGAACCGGTGCCGGGGACGGAGCCATCCTGGCGATGGCACCGAAGCTGACAGGCAATCCCGGAACCGGCATGCGCCCGATGCCCGGCTGATCCAGCATCTGGTACATGGGATTGTCCGGCGACAGATCAGGGTCTTCGGCCACCGCCTGGGCAAAGCTGCGAAAGACCGACCACGTCAGCCCGGCTGTATCGAACAGGGGTGCCACCTCGGCCAGGGTCCGCGCCGCAAACCAGGGGCGGAACAGCGCGCTGATTTCGTGCCGGGCTGCCCAGCGGTCGCCTTCCTGTGACAGGTCCAAAGCCATCCGGGCACCGAGGCCCGCGATCTGCTGCTCCAGCCCCAGCACCTTGACCAGGCCGCGCCATTGCCGGTCGGTCAGGCCGATCACCATCACCCTGCGCCCGCAGGCAAGCGTGAAATCCTGCCCGTAGGCCCCGTAAAGCGCATTGCCCGCCTTGGCCCGGTCCACCCCGTTGACCGTCACCTCGCCGACGATGCCCAGATGACCCATCATCGCCGCCGCCACATCCTTCAGCGACAACTCGGCAAGCTGGCCCCGGCCCGACCGCATCCGGTACCGTTCCGCAGCCAGCAGGGCATTGACCACCATCTGCCCGGCGATGCAATCCCAGGCGGGCAGCACATGGGCCACGGGTTCGGTCGAACCTTCCGCGCCGGTGGCCACCGGAAAGCCAAGGGCAGGATTGACCGTGTAGTCAACCGCCGGTTCGCCCCGCCGGGTGCCCGTCAGGCTGACCATGATCAGATCGGCGCGGCGCGCCTGCAAGGCGGGATAATCCATCCAGCCGCGGGCGCGAAGATTGGTCAGGAACAGCCCGGCATCCTCGCCCGGCGCGCAGATCAGGGCGGTTACAATCTCTTGTCCTTCGGGGTGTCCCAAATCCACGGCCAGCGACCGTTTGCCCTTGTTCATCCCGGCCCAGAACAGGCTTGCACCACTGGCCGTCACCGGCCAGCGCCGCGCGTCCAGACCGCCCTGCAGGCGGTCGAACCGGATCACATCCGCCCCCATCTGCGCCAGCGTCATGCCCGCCAGCGGCACCGCGACGAAGGCCGATCCTTCGACCACCCGCATTCCTTTCAGCACGCCCACAGTCTGTCCTTTCCCGGATGCCGGCAGGAGCCGCGCCCTACCAGTCGATTTCGGCCTGCATGCACAGCAGCCCTTCGCCGTTGACCGTTGCCAGCGTCTCGGTCCCGGCCGCCGGCCCCTGACCTTGCAGGCTCAGCGCATCGAAATGAAACAGCGGGCGCAGGCCGCGAAACCGGTAGCCGCGCGGGACCGCGCCCTGCGACCGGTCGCGCGCCGCCTGCATCAGCAGTATCGCCTGCATCGGTCCATGCACCACCAGCCCCGGATATTTCTCGACCGCCGTCGCATAGGGCAGGTCGAAATGGATGCGGTGCGCGTTGAAGGTCAGCGCCGAAAAGCGGAACAGCCGCACGGTATCCAGCGGCACATCCCGCCGCCACGCGGCGGCAGGGGCGGGAACGGGCGGCGGCGGGGTGAAGCGGTCAGGCATCGCGATATAGACGATGTCCTGCTCTTCGCGCACCGCAAGCCCTGCCTGCCCTGTCACCTCGTGCCGCAGCGTGACAAAGACCATGCGCCCGGTCGTGCCGGTCTTTTCGGCCACCTTCAGGATTTCCGACCGCCGGTGCAGGGTTTCACCGATCCGCAGCGGGGCCAGAAAGGCCAGCCGCCCCCCCGCCCACATGCGCCGTTCCAGCGGCACCGGCGGCAGAAAACCGCCCCTCGCCGGGTGACCGTCCGGCCCGAGGTCTGCCATCGGGGTTTCGGGTGTCCACCCCATCCAGTGCCACAGCGCGGGCAGCGGATCGCCTTCGGCAAAGGTGCCGGACACGTCCAGGGTCGCCGCCATCTGCCGCACCTGGCGGGCGGTCACGATGTCATGGGCCTCCTGGACCCGCCCGATCCACGAACCGAACACTTCGGACATGTCTTTTCCCTGCAGCCTTCTTTGCGCAGCTTTATTGCGGCTTGCGGTTTCAGCCAAGGGCAAGGTCATTGATCCCGCGCAGGGTGACGGATATTGTCGCCCGTCAGGACCAGGTTGCCCCCCGACACGACGCGGGGGCGGTCAAAGCGGCCCTTCGTCCTCTTCTGCGGCACCGGGCGAAGCGGTGTTCCCGTGCATGTCCGGCGGGCGTATGCGGCATCGGATGCGCATTGATTCGCAACCTCTGCCCCTTTCGGCGAAACCGGTCACCGGATATACCGGGCATCTCTTCATCATGTCCGCGGGGACCTGCGGAGCGGAGCCTGTTGCGGTGTCACACCGACCAAAGAAACAGCTTGTCGTGACCCTGACCGCGATCCCGCCCCGGTTCCCGAACCTTCCGCGCAAACTGGCGTCTGTCATGCGGCAGGATGTCCGGCCGGATCGGGTAGAGCTGCACCTGCCCCGAACATACCGCCGCTTTCCCGGCGCGGCTCCGTCGCTGCCGCCCCTGCCGGAGTGGGTGGACGTGATCCATTGCGATGATGACCTTGGTCCGGCCACGAAGGTTCTGCCTGCCGCAGCGCGCTGGCGGGGAACGGAGACGGACCTTCTGCTGTGCGATGATGACCGCATTCAGGACCGGGGATGGATTTCACGTTTCGTCACGGCACGCCGGGAGCGTCCCGTGGACATCATCGCGGAACGCGGCTGGAACATTGACGGGCAGGTCGGAATTGCCCGGATTGCGCCGGAACTTCCGCGCGCCGTTCTTGATGCAAGGCGCGGCCGGTCGGCGGCCTATCGCCTGAAGCGACTCCTCTCTCTCGGCCTCGTGCATCCGCCAAGGGCCGTTTATGCCTTGTCCGGCTATGCCGATGTCTTTGAGGGTTTCCTCGGTGCCCTGGTGCCTGTTGACAGCTTCCCTGACCAAGCCTGGACCATACCCGACATCCTCTGGACGGTCGATGACGTCTGGCTTTCGGGAATGGCCTATCTGAAGGGTGTCAAGGTCTGGGTCACCGCCCAGCCAAGACCGGTATTCGCAGACGGGGCCTATGACCGGCTCGGGTCGCTGACGTCACATGTCGAACGTGGCATCGGACGCGACGGGGCGAACCGGCTGGCTGTCGAGCATCTGCGGCACCGCTTCGGGGTGTGGCCGTGACCTTCCGCCAGCCTGCCTTGCCCCTGCGCCTTGGTCTGTCAATGCTGGAACGCCTGTTTGTGCGTCAGGACGGCGCGCTTCGGCCCGTCGCACTTGCCCTGGCATTCCGCCGGTCGGACGGCGATCTTCGCCAGCCCTTGCGCAAGCTGCTGGTGCGAAAGAACGGGGCAACGCGGCCTTTCCTGCCGCCAAGGCTTGGTGTCGCGATCAGGGCACCCTGGTGGAAGCTTTGGCTTGGCCGATACGATACGCCACCGGCGGGATCGCCCTTGTCGCCGGACGCAGATCATCCGCCGCAGGCGCAGGGCGTGCTCGTTCTGCTTTGCGTCGATGGACAGACCGACCTTGCCTTTCTGGATCGCCTGCAACAATGCAGCGCGCTGTGGACCGCCGCGAACCTGACGGTGGTGCCGCGTTTCACGCCAGACGTGCCGGATGACGTCCGGCAAAAGGCAAGGGCGTACTGGCCGGACACCATGCCGGACGATGCCCCCGACCGGGTCATTCTGCTTGAGGCGCGCACACTTCCGCGCAAGCACGGACTGTACCTTCTGCTTGATGCGCTTCGCAGTAAGACCGCCGCCGTGCTCGCCTTTGGCGATGACATGGCGATCGACCGCCACGGGCAAATGTCCGATTCCTGGTTCAAGCCCGGTTTTGATCCGCTTCTGGCCGCCCAGGGCATGCTGCCTGGTCCGATGACAGCCCTGAGACTGGACCGCTTGCGCAACCCGCAAGCGATCCGGGCCGGCCTGCGCGGGGAGAATGCGAAACCTGATGACCTGCTCATGACTGTCCTGGCGGATGTGTCGCGCGACGAAGTCCTGCATTGCCCGCATGTTGTCGCCTTTCGTTTCGAACGCGCCGTCCCGCCGCGAAAGCAGATCAGGCCGCCGGTTCCCGATCCCCTGCCCAGTGTCAGCATCATCATTCCGACGCGGGACGGGTGGGATCTGCTGGGGCCCTGCCTCGAAGCGCTTGGCCAGACGGATTGGCCCGTCGCACAGCGCGAGATCATCGTGGTGGATAACGGGTCGTCTGACCCGGCCTGCCTTGCCGGCCTTGAGCGTGCAGAGGCTGCGGGGTCTGTGCGTGTGCTGCGCGATCCCCGCCCTTTCAACTTTGCAGCGCTCAACAACCGCGCCGTATCCCTGGCAAAGGGTGACCTGCTGGTCTTTCTGAATAACGACACCTTGGCGCTGCGCCCCGACTGGCTTCGCGTGCTTTCGGCCTTTGCCTGGCTTCCCGGGGCAGGTGCGGTCGGGCCCAAACTTCTTTACGCCGACGGCAGGGTGCAGCATGCCGGTCTGGTCTTTGGGCTTTATGGCCGCGCGGTCCATGTCCATGTGGGGTTGCCTGCGGACGCGGGCGGCTATCAGGGGCTTGCCGCTGTCCCGCACGAGGTGTCCGGCGTTACCGGGGCCTGCCTTGCCCTGCGCAGGGCGGCGTTTGAGGCTGTCGGAGGCTTCGACGAGGACTTTCCCGTGGCCTATAACGATATGGTCCTTTGCGCCGACCTGATGAAAAAGGGGTATCGCAACCTTTATGTGGCGGAACCCTTGTTCTTTCATCTTGAAAGCAGAACGCGCGGCAATCTGGACAACCCGGAAAAACAGCGCCGCGAAGCAGACGAAGCGGCCCGTGCACGGGCCCTGCATCCGGATCTGTTCGCTGCCGATCCCCATTATTCGCCCAATCTTTCCCTTGATGCACCTTATGTTCCGGCCGTTCCGCCGCGCAGACGGCCCCCATGGGACGTTGCCGCACGTCAGTTGCACCCCGCAGATTAGGGCACCCGGTTCCGCCGCGAAGCACAGAAGCAGAAGCACAGCGCTCCGGGCATCAAGCAGCAAGCTTCCTTGTCAGCGGGGTCCCGGCACCGGCAGAAGCAAGGCCGCTTCCGGATTCTCAGGAACACCCCTTCGTTCTCCGCAAAGGAAACGACCACCTGTGCAGGCATTTCGGTGATTGCGCCTGTCAGCCTGCCGTTCCCCAGCCGCCGCCGCCCGGCGTCAGCATTTCGAACACGGCCCCTGCGGGCAGGTTGCGTTCATCATTGCCCATGAGGTCTTCCACCCGCCCATCGGGCCAGATCACCCGGTTGTGACCGACGGCACCCGGCGCGCCGCCTGCGGCCCCGAAGGGCGCAATCCGGCGGCTGGAACACAGCGTCGTCACCGTGACCGGGGCAAGGAACCGCAGGCGGCGCACCGCGCCGTTGCCGCCGTGCCACCGGCCCGCACCGCCGGAACCGCGACGGATGCCGAACTGTTCCAGCCGCACCGGAAAGCGCCGTTCCAGAATTTCGGGATCGGTCATCCGCGTATTGGTCATATGGCTTTGCACCGCGTCACAACCGGCAAAACCGGGGCCTGCCCCGGTGCCGCCCGCGACGGTTTCGTAGTTCTGGAACGCGGCATTGCCCCAGACGAAATTGTTCATCGTCCCCTGGGCGGCCGCCACCATCCCAAGCGCCCCGTAAAGGGCGTTGCAGGCCGCCTGGCTGACCTCGGTATTGCCGGCGATCACTGCCGCAGGCGGGCGCGGGTTCAGCAGGCATCCTTCGGGCACGATCAGCGTGACCGGGGCAAGGCAGCCTTCGTTCAGCGGAATGGCCTTGCCGACAAGCGTGCGGAACACATACAGCACGACCGCCCGGCAGATTGCCAGGGGGGCATTGTAATTGCCGGAATGCTGCGGGGATGTTCCGGTGAAATCCACCGTCGCAGCGCGCCTGGCATGATCGACTGTGACCGAGACCTGAATCTGCGTTCCGATATCCATCGGGCAGGTGAACGACCCGTCCTTCATCTGTCCGATGGCACTGCGCACGCTTTCTGCGGCGTTGCGCTGAACATGCGCCATATAGGCGGAAACGACCGGCTCGCCGTAGGCTGCAACCACCTTCGCCAGCGCGTGCCGTCCGGATTCATTGGCGGCGACCTGCGCCTTCAGATCGGCGATGTTCTGATCCGGTGCCCGGCAGGGATAGCGGCCACCGGACAGCAGGGCGCGGGCTTCGTCTTCGCAGAACCGGCCCGCCAGAACCAGGGGTGTCACGTCGATCAGAACGCCTTCCTCGTCGATACTGCGGCTGTCGGGCGGCGAAGACCCCGGCGTGCGCCCGCCGATATCCGCGTGATGCCCGCGCGACCCCAGCCAGAACACCGGGCGGTCCCCGTGGAAGACCGGTGTGATCACCGTCACGTCAGGCAGGTGGGTGCCGCCGTTGTAGGGGCTGTTCAGCATAAAGGCATCGCCGGGGCGCACCTGCGCCGCGACGTGCCGCATTACCACCTTGACGGCTTGGGACATGGACCCGAGATGCACGGGCACATGGGGCGCATTCGCCACCAGATCGCCCTGCGCATCGAAGATGGCACAGGAAAAATCCCGCCGTTCCTTGATGTTGACGGACCACGCCGTATTGGCCAGCGTGGCGCCCATCTGGTCGGCGACCGACATGAACAGATTGTTGAACACCTCAAGCAGCACAGGATCGGCGTCGGTTCCGGCCGCTGGCGGGCGCTGGACCGGTGCGGTCCGTTCCAGAACAAGATTGGCCAAGGGATCGACACGGGCCGTCCATCCCGCCTCGACGATGACGGTTCCTGTCGCCTCGGCGATCATCGCCGGGCCGGACAGCACCATGCCCGGCACAAGGCTGGCGCGGTCATGCAGCGGCACCGCCGACCAGCCTGCCGACCACATGGTCACCTGGCCGCCCCGGCCCGCATGATCCGGGGGCGGCAGGGCGGCGTCCTGCATTGCGGTTGCGCTGACGGCTTCGGCGCTGAGCATTTCAAACAGAAGCGGACGCCCGGGCGAGATGAAGCCGAACCGCGCCCGGTGTACCGCCTCGAAGGCGGATTGCAGGGCAGCGGCCGGTCCGAAGGGCACGTCCAGCGCCTGATGCGACCCGTCATAGCGCAGATGCGCCCGCCGTTCCACGCCGCGCAGCGCCACGCCCTGCGCGCCAAGGTCGGCCTCAGCCTCCACCGCCAGGGCATCCAGCACCGCCGATGCCTGATCCCAGTCCCGCAGCGGTTGATCGAACTGTCGTTCACGAATGGAACGGGTTTCCGCAAGTCCCATGCCATAGGCAGAAAGCACACCGGCCAGGGGATGCACAAGAACGCGCCGCATGCCCAGGGCATCGGCGACGCGCGTTGCATGCTGGCCCCCTGCGCCCCCGAAGCATTGCAGCGTATAGCCGGTCACATCATGCCCGCGCTGGACGCTGATCTTCCGGATGGCGTTCGCCATGTTGTCGACCGCGATGCGCAGAAACCCGTCGGCCACCTCTTCCGGGCTGGCCGGTGCCGTGCCGGTGGTGGCGGCAATCCCCACTGCCAGGGCTTCCAGCCTGTCGCGCACGACCGCCGCATCCAGCGGCAGCGTACCGTCGGGTCCGAACACGGCCGGAAAATGCGCAGGCGAAATCCGCCCCAGCATCAGGTTGCAGTCGGTAATGGTCAGCGGCCCGCCCCGGCGGTAGCAGGCCGGGCCGGGGTTTGCCCCGGCACTGTCCGGCCCGACCTGAAAGCGCCCGTCGCGAAAGGTGCAGACCGATCCGCCGCCAGCGGCCACGGTATGGATATCCATCATCGGGGCGCGCATCCGCACGCCCGCAACCTCGGTCTCGAAAGAGCGTTCGAAATGACCGGCAAAATGGCTGACATCGGTCGAGGTGCCGCCCATGTCAAAGCCGATCAGCCGGTCATACCCCGCGGCCTGTCCGGTGCGGACCATGCCGACAATGCCGCCGGCCGGGCCGGAGAGGATGGCATCCTTTCCCTGAAACCGCGCCGCCTCGGTCAGGCCGCCGTTTGACTGCATGAACAGCAGCCGACCTGTTGCCCGGTTCAGGTCAAGGGCACTGTCCACGCGCGCCACATAGCGGCGCAGGATCGGCGAAAGATAGGCGTCGACCACGGCGGTATCGCCCCGCGCCACCAGCTTGGCCAGACGGCTGACGCCGTGGCTGGCGGAAATCTGGGCAAAGCCTTCTTCAGCCGCAAGGGCGGCGGCCCGCGCCTCGTGGCCGGGGTTGATATGGGCATGCAGGAAGGCGATGGCGACGGCGCGAATGCCCTTGCCATGGGCCCGGCGCAACGCGGTGCGGACGGCCGCCTCGTCAAGCGGCGCAACTTCGGCCCCCCCGGCGTCAAGGCGCCCCGGAACCTCGGCGACCGCCTCGTACAGAAGGTCGGGGCGGCGGATGTCCAGATCGAACAGGGCCGGGCGCGCCTGCGTTCCGATCCGCAGAAGGTCGCGGAACCCTTCGGTGATCAGCAGCAGAACCCGTTCGCCTTTGCGTTCCAGCAGGGCATTGGTGGCAACGGTGGTGCCCATCTTGACCGCAGAGATGGCCCCTGCGGGCAGGTCATCATCCGGACCCAGCCCCAGACAGTCGCGGATCCCCTGCACGGCGGCGTCGCTGTAGCGTCCGGGATTCTCTGACAGCAGCTTGCGGGTTTCAAGCCGTCCGTCCGGCCGCCGCGCCACGATGTCGGTGAAGGTGCCGCCCCGGTCGATCCAGAATTCCCACGCCGCCATACCCACCCCCGCTGCCTGCCCCTCGGTCGGGCAAAACCGCCGGGCTGTCAATCGGCGGCATACCGGGCGACCAGTGCGGGCAGGTCGGAAAACCGGGCGAACCGTGCTGCATGGGGCAGGGCCGACACCGGGGCCTTGCGATAGCCTTCGGTGAACAGAAGGAAGGGCACCCGCGCCGCAAGGGCGGTTTCGGCATCGACCTCGCTGTCGCCCACGAACAGGACCGGGCCGTCGAGGCCGGCAGCGGCGGCCAGCAGCGGGGCCGGGTCCGGCTTGCGCTGCGGCAGGCTGTCACCGCCGATGACAACCGGGAAAAGCCCGGTCAGCCCGAAGGCGTGCAGAATCTTCCGGGCGGGCAGCTCCGGCTTGTTGGTGCAAAGCGCAAGCTGATGACCGGCCTTGGCCAGCGCCGGCAAGGCCGCTGTCACACCGGGATAAGGCCGCGTCAGGGTTGTGCTGTCCGCCGCGTAATGGCGCAGGAAGCCTGCCTGCCATTCTGCCTGCCGGGCCGGATCGGGTTCCTGACCGCAGGCGGCAAGGACGCGGGCGACAAGGGTGGGCACACCGTTGCCGATAAAACTTCGCACGGTCTGTGCCGGCAGCGCCGCCTCGCCCGCATCGGCCAGCATGCGGTTGACGGCAGCATGGATGTCGGGGGCGCTGTCCACCAGCGTGCCGTCAAGATCGAAGATCACTGCGGCCATGGCTCAGGCCCGGTCAGACCGGATCGGGTCGAACAGCAGGCGCAACCCGTTCAGCACGACAAGCACCGTCCCGCCTTCATGCCCCACCACCGCAAGCGGCAGCGGCAGGTTGAAGAACAGCGAGCCGGTGACCAGAACCAGCATCGCCCCCATGGCAAAGACCAGGTTCTGGCGGATGATCCGCCCTGTCCGCCTGGCCAGCAGATGCGCCGCCGCAAGGCGTTCCATGTTTTCCGACAACAGCGCCACATCGGCGGCCTGCAGCGCCACATCGCTGCCCGCCGCCCCCATCGCAATGCCGACATCGGCGCGCGCCAGGGCGGCGGCATCGTTCACGCCATCGCCGACATAGGCGACCTTGCCGCCTGCGGCCAGATCGGCAATCAGCACGACCTTGTCTTCCGGCAGCAGGTCCGCGTGGATTTCATCGTCCCGCAGGCCAAGGGCACTGCCGATCCGCAGGGCAACCGGGCGGCGGTCCCCCGTCATCATGGCGATCTGCCGGATGCCGCTTTTGCGCAAGGCAAGAATTCCCGCCTGCGACGAGGCGCGTGTCTGGTCCGCGACAGCCACCGCACCCAGCACCTGCCGGCCGCGGCCCATGTAGATGACGGTCTGGTCGCCACCGGCCAGGCGCAGAAGACCCGGATCATCCAGCGCCGCCCCCATGCGCGCGGCAAGGCGCGGATTTCCGGCCCACAGCGGGCCGATGTCATCCGTCCCGACAATGCCTTCGCTGGGAATGGCCGTGACACCGGTGACCGATGCGGGTGTCAACCCGCGCCGGTCGACCAGTCGGCGGATCGCGCTGGCGATGTGATGTTCCGACTGCGCCTCGATTCCCGCAATCAGCGCAAGGAAGGCATCTTCGCTGCCGGTCAGGCTGACGATCCCGGTCACTTCGGCCTGCCCCGTGGTCAGCGTGCCGGTCTTGTCAAAGGCAAAGGACCGCACCGCGCCCAGCGTTTCAAGTGCTGCCCCGCCCTTGAACAGCACCCCGCCCCGCGCGGCGGCGGACAGCGCCGACAGGATTGCGGCGGGAACCGAAATGACAATGGCGCAGGGGCTGGCGGCGACCAGCAGCGTTGCCGCACGGTACAGCGCGTCCTGCTGCGGCCAGCCAAGCCAGAGGAACAGGCCAAAAGCGATCACGGACCCCGCCAGCACCGCCGCGGTGTAGCGCTGGCCAAACCAGGAACTGAACCGTTCAGAGGGGGCCTTGGCCGCCTGTGCCTGCGTGACAAGCTGGATCATCCGGGCAACCGTGCTTTCGGATGCGCTGCGGTCCACCCGCAGGTCCAGCACGCCGTCAAGGTTCACGGTCGCCTCGAACACGCTGCTTCCCGGACCTTTCACCACCGGAACGGATTCGCCCGTGACGGTCGATTCGTTGATTGCCCCTTCGCCGGACAGGATGGTTCCGTCAACGGGCATCCGGCTGCCGGGACGAATCACCACGACATCGCCCGCCGCAAGGCTGGCCACCGGAACTTCCGCGACCGTCCCGTCCCGGCGCAGCAGCGCCGTTTCCGGCCGCAGGGCCATCAGCGCCTCGACCGCGCGGCGGGCCTTGCCCATCGCCTGGTTCTCCAGCGTCCCCGACAGGCTGAACAGGGTCAGAAGCACCGCCCCTTCAAATGTCGCGCCCACGGCGGCGGCGGCCAAGGCGGCAACGACCATCAGCAGATCAATGTCCAGCACATGATCGACCCAAAGGCTGTGCAGCGCCCTGGCCGCAGAGGGCAGCCCGCCGAAAATGTAGACCAGCGACAATCCAAAGGCCGTCACCTGGGCCGAAAGACCGCCATAGGCAGCGGCTGCGGCCAGAATCATGCCGGCGAGGGTCAGCCCGGTCAGGACCACGCCAAGGTCGTCCTTGCTGCGGTCGGGAACGGGGGCTGGGGTCATCGGCAAGCCTTTCCGGGGCAACGTCACCCGGACTGTCGCGCGCCTGCGCGGCAGTGTCAAAGCGGCATCATCGCCTTGAACCGATCCTGGCGCACGTCCAGCAGAACCTCGTCGATGCCGCGCGCCCCGGCGCTGCACAGATAGGCCATGACCGAAGCGGGCACAGCGGTGGGCACAAGGTGATCCCGGGGGATCTTGCTGATCGGGTTCAGGCCCGCCGCCCGGATTTCGGCCTGCATCGCGGTGTCTGTCGGCGGAATGCCGATAAAGAAGCTCTGGACACCCTCCGGCCCCAGTTCCAGCGCCATGAGGCGCGTCAGCATGTGGACACCCGCCTTGGAGGTGCAATAGGCCGTCCAGCCTTCCATCGGGGTGGTCGCGGCCCCGGTGCCTGCGTTCACGATCGTGCCGCGTGACGCGCGCAGCAAGGGCAGGGCCGCCACGACCATCCGGTGAACACCGATGACGTTCACCGCAAAGGCCGGGGCCAGACTGTCGCTGGCAAGGCTGGCCAGCGGGCCGATGGGGGAAATAATGCCGGCGTTATTGACCAGAACATCCAGCCGGCCGGCATCCGCCCGGACGCGGGCGATTGCGGCATCGACATCCGCCTGACGGGTGACATCAAGCTGAAAGACCGTCGCGGCATCCGGCAGCGATTCAGGATCGCCAAGCACACCCGCAAAGACGCGCGCGCCCTGCGCCACCAGCACCCGCACCAGCGCGGCCCCGATACCGCGCGTCGCCCCGGTGACAAGAACGGTGCGGCCTGACAGGTCGGGGACAGGAATGGGGGCGAGGTTGAACATTTCTGTTGACCCTTGTGCGGTGACAGGTGTTAATTGGTCTTACCAATTTACCGCTAATGCAGCCGGACCCGGCTGTCAAAAGAATAGCGGACACAGGCCCTTGGGAGGGGGAAGCAGATGGACCGGATCGCCCGGATCGAGCCGTTTCCTGTCCACTACCCCGACCCCAACGATTTCAACACCATCCGCCGCACGGTTCTGGTCCGGGTCGAAACCGATCATGGCGTGGTCGGCTGGGGCGAATGCATTGCCATGTGGCCCGAAGCCTGCAAGGCCGTGGCCCTGGTGATTTGCGAAGGTCTGCTGCCGCTGCTGCAGGGCGAACCGGCGCAAGAGATCGAGGCGAACTGGCTTAAGATGCGTCGCCATGTCTGGTGGTATGGCGAAGGCGGTATCGCTTCGCTGGCCATATCCGGCATCGACATGGCGCTGTGGGACATCGCCGGAAAGATCGCGGGCAAACCGCTTTATGATCTGCTGGGCGGGCTGAAGCAGGACAGGCTGCTCGCCAATGCCTCGTCCCACGTCAACAAAAAGGGTGAAGCGGCCTGCGTGGCCGAAGTCGTCGGCTTCTTCGAGGCTGGGTTCCGGTCCTGCAAGCTGGGCTTCGCCAAGAAAGGCGAAAGCAACATTGGCGGCGATCCGGATACCGATGTCAGCTTCATCCGCGCCTTACGCGCGGCGCTGGGGGATGACGCGGGCATTCTGGTGGATATCGGCAATGGCGTGCGCTGGGATGCCGACACGGCCATTTCCGTGGCCAACCGGATGCATGCGCTGGGAATCGGCTGGTATGAAGAGCCGCTTTATCCCACCGACGATGCCGGATACCGCCGCTTGCGCGCGAATACGAAAGTCAGGATTGCCAGCGGCGAACGCGAATTCACCGAAGCGGGCTATCGCCGCCAGATGGAATTCGTGCAGGCGATTGATGTGTATGGGGTGGACCCCGCGCGGGTCGAAGGCATCACCGGCTTCCGCCGCGTCGATGCGCTGGCCACCCAATATAACAAGGGCATGAACGCCCACGCCTGGTCCACCGCCATCACCACGGCGGCCAGCCTGCATCTGTCGCTCGCCTCGCCCAATACGGAAATCTTTGAATACAAGCCCTTTGGCGTGGTCGTGCAGGATGATCTGGTGGCCGAAAAGCTGTGGCACAAGGATGGATGGGCCTATCCTATCCACGCCCCCGGCCTTGGGATCGAGGTGCAGGAAGCGGTGGTCAAGCGGCTGGCGATGCCATGACAGACCAGGCGAAATATGGGCTGACCCGGCCAACCTTCGCTGAAATCCGGCAGGGCGGCTTTTCCACGCCCTGGGATGCGCCGATGATTCCGCCCTTTCCCTTCCGCTTCCGCAATGCCGAGATTCTGACGCTGTACTGGCGCACCGACCCCGCCGCGATGGCTTTTCTTCTGCCGCCCCCGCTGGTGCCGGTGGGCGATGTGGCCTGCGTGCATATCTACAGAATGAGCGATACCGACTGGCTGGGACCGTATTCCGAGGCGAACGTGATGTTCGGCGCGGAACTGCCCGGCAAGGGGACGGGGGCCTATTCGCCCTATCTTGTGCTGTCGTCGGACATCGGCGTGGCCCATGGCCGCGAAATTCATGGCCAGCCGAAAAAACTGGGCAAGCCTGGCCTGGAAGCGCGCGGTGACCTGATGGTCGGAACGGTGGAACGCAACGGGATCGACGTGATCACCGGCACCTTGCCCTACAAGCAGCGCCGCGTCGCGCCCGAGGCGCTGGCCCCCTATTTCGATTTCGGCACCAACCTGAACCTCAAGGTGGTGGACCATATCGACGGTCGTCCCGCGATCCGCCAGATTACCTCGCGCCGTCTGGCCGAGGTGACGGTACACGAGGCGTGGGAAGGCCCCTGCACGGTGGAATTGCGCCCCAATGCCCAGCTTCCGGTGTTCCGCCTGCCCGTGCTGGAACCGCTGACCGGCATCCACTGGCGGGCCGATTTCACGCTGGTGGCGGGCCGCATCCTGCACGATTACCTCAAGGAAACGCCATGACCCTGCGCGTCGTCGTCACCGATTACACTTTCCCGGATCTGGCGCAGGAAAAAGCGGCCGCAACGGCGGCGGGGGCGGATTTCGAAGCGTTTCAGTGCAAGTCGGCGGCCGATGTGGCAGCGGCCGTGGCCGGGGCGGATGTTGCCGTGGTGCAGTTCGCGCCCTTCGGCCCGGATGCCGCGCGCGCGGTCAGACCGGGGTCCACGGTCATCCGCTATGGCGTCGGCTACAACAACATCGATCTGCCCCCGGCCAGGGCCGCCGGGCTGCGCCTGGGCTATGTGCCCGACTATTGCACCGATGAGGTCGCCGACCATACGGTGGCAGCAGCCCTGAGCCTGCTGCGCAAACTGCCGCAACTGGATGCGTCCGTCCGGCGTGGCGACTGGGCGGCGGTGAAGATTGCCAAACCGATGAAGCCGTTTTCGCAGACCGTGTTCGGCTTTTTCGGGCTGGGCCAGATCGGGCGGGCCGTGCTGGCGCGGATGCAGGGATTTGGCTTTCGCTTCCTTGCCTCCGACCCCGGCCTGTCATCCACCGATGCGGCCTCGCTGGGCGTGACCCTTGTCGATGCAGACCGCCTGCTGCGCGAGGCTGACATCATCTCGCTGCACGCCCCGGCCACTGCGGAAACGACCGGCTTTTTCAACGCCGCCCGGCTGGCCACGATGCAGCCCCATGCGCTGATCGTGAACGCGGCACGCGGCCAGATGATTGTCGAGGAAGACCTCGCGGCAGCCCTGAGCGCAGGCACCATCGCCGGTGCCGCGCTGGACGTGTTCCAGGCGGAGCCGCTGGCGGCGGACCATGTGCTGCGCCACGCCCCCAACCTGCTGCTGACGCCACATGCCGCCTGGTATTCCGAAGCGGCGATTCACCGGCTGCAACAGCTGGTGGCCGAAGACATCGCCCGCGCGCTGCGCGGCGAGGGGCCGCGCAAACCCGTGCCCGGATAGGCCGGACCAGAATTCCGCCGGGGCAGCCCCCCGGCGCGGAAGACCGCCGGGCGATGGGGGAAGAGCCTGCATCCGCCTTCGGCATAACGACCAGGCACAGATCCGTGCCGAACCCTGGGAGGACTCTGATGAAGACGACCAAAATTCTCGGCGCGGTCGCCGCGCTGATGCTGGGCGGGGCAGGCTTTGCCTATGCCGATGCGATCAAACTGGAAGGCGGCAAGGACAGCAGCATGATCCTGCTGCCCAAGTTCCTGGGCATTCTGGTCTTCGATCAGGCCAATGAGGGCGCGCAGGAAGCCCACAAGGAACTGGCGAACCCCGGCAAGCTCGATTTCGTGGGGCCCACCCCGGAGAATTCCGTGGCCGGCCAGATCGAGATCATGACAACGGCGGCCACGCAAAAGCTGGGTGCCGTGATGCTGTCCAACAACGCGGGCGACCAGATCGCCCCGGCGGCCGAAGCCGCGCAGGCGGCAGGCACCAAGGTTGTGACCTGGGACAGCCCGATCCCGTCGGCCAAGGGCGAAAGCGTGTTCGTGGCGCAGGTCGATTTCGGCTCCATCGGCGTCGTGATGGCCGATATGGCGCATTCGATCCTGGGTGGGGCCGGTGAAATGGCCGTGCTTTCGGCCACGCCGGATGCCGCAAACCAGAACGCCTGGATCGAGGCGATGAAGAAAACCCTGGCGGAAGACGCCAAGTACAAGGACATCAAGCTGGTCGATGTCGTCTATGGCGATGACCAGTCCGAAGTCAGCTACAACCGCGCGCTGGCGCTGGTGGACAAGTATCCGAACCTTGGCCTGATCATGGCCCCGACCACCGTGGGCATCCAGGCCGCCGCCAAGGCGATGCAGGACGAAGGTCTGTGCGACAAGGTGAAAACCTCGGGCCTTGGCCTGCCGTCGGAAATGGTCAGCTACACGATGAACGGCTGTGCACCGGAATTCGCGCTGTGGGACTTCCGCGATCTTGGCTACCTGTCCTACTACACCGCTTACGGCCTGGCCACCGGCCAGCTGAAGGGCGAGATCGGCGAAACCTTCACCGCCGGCCGCATGGGCGACTACACGATCGAGGCCGATCCCGGCCGCGAAGGGGCCAAGCGCATCCTGATGGGGCCGTTCACGGTCTACAACAAGGACAACGTCGAAGCCGCCGCGAAGTGACCTAACTGGACGCGGCCGGATAGGTTCCGGCCGCGTCCTTTCTTTTTCTGCCCGGAGGCGTGATGACCCTCGTTCCCACCCTGGCCTTGCGCAACGTGTCGAAATCCTTCGGGATGACGGCGGCTTTGGCCGACATGACGCTGGAATTGTTCCCCGGAGAGGTTCACGCCATCGTGGGCGAGAACGGGGCGGGCAAATCCACCATGATCAAGATCATGACCGGGATTTACCAGCCCACGTCCGGCCAGGTGGAAATCGACGGGGCAACGGTGGTTCTTTCCGGCTCAAAGGCGGCGCGGCTGCGCGGGGTGGCCGCGATTTATCAGGAACCGATGGTCTTTCCCGATCTGGATGTGACCGAAAACATCTTCATCTCGGCCACCGATGCGGGCCTGCTGCTGGACCGGCGCAGCATGCGCCGCCACGCGCAGGCGCTGATCGACCGCATCGGCATGGCGCTGGACGTGGACCGAGAGGCGCGGGGCCTGACGCTGGCCGAACAGCAGGCGGTCGAGATTGCGCGCGCCCTGTCGCAGGATGTGCGCGTGCTTATCATGGATGAACCGACCGCATCCCTGTCCGCGCATGAGGCGGCAGAACTGCGCCGCATCGCCCGCAGCCTTGCCGCCTCTGGCGTGGCGGTGGTCTATATCTCTCACCGTCTGGAAGAGGTGTTCGAGATTGCCGACCGCGTGACGGTGATCCGCGACGGGCGGCATATCTCCACCAGACCCGTGGCCGAAGTGACGCCGCAGGGCATGATCGCCGATATGGTCGGGCGTGCGGTGGGCAATTATTTCACCAAGATGCCATCGGTTGCCCGGGACGAGGTCATCCTGTCGGTACGCGGCCTGACACGGGCGGGTGTCTTCGAAGACATCAGCTTTGATCTGCACCGGGGCGAGGTGCTGTGCATGGCCGGTCTGATCGGCGCGCGGCGCACCGATGTGGCGCTGTCGCTGTTCGGGGTGCATCCGGCCACGGCGGGCGAGGTGCGCTACAAGGGGCAGGTGGTGCGCATGACCTCGCCCGCGCAGGCCATCGCGCTGGGCATTGCCTATGTCTCGGAAGACCGCCGCAAGCTGGGGCTGGCGATGCCGCTGCCGATCCGGTCCAACATCTCGCTTGCCACGCTGGCACAGTACCTGTCGCCCCTGGGCCTGATCGACTGGCGGCGAGAGCGCGACACGGCCATGGCCTATCGCGAGCGGCTGAACATCCGCGCGCCGAATGTGGATATGGCGGTGGGTGTGCTTTCGGGCGGGAACCAGCAAAAGGTGATGCTGGCCAAGTGGCTGGCCATGAAGCCCGACCTGCTGATCGTGGACGAACCGACGCGCGGCATCGATGTGGGGGCCAAGGCCGAGGTGCATGATCTGATCCGCGCCTTCGTGCGCGACGGGGGCACTGCCCTTGTCGTCTCGTCCGACCTGCCCGAGGTGCTGGCGTTGGGCGACCGGATACTGGTGATGCGCGAAGGGGTGCAGATGGGAATCATCGACAGCGCGAAGGCCACGCAGGAAGGGATCATGGCCGTGGCCACCGGGCAAAGCGAGGCGGCGTGATGGGCATCTTCAACCGCCTTGGCCCGCAGGGCTTGCGCATTCTGGCGCTGATGGGCGTGATCGCGCTGCTGCTGGCCTTTTTCGCCACGCAGATCGAAGGCTATCTGAACGCGCGCCTGTTTTCCCGCGTGTCGGGTTCTGTCGCCATCATGGCGCTGATCGCCACGGCGCAGACGCTGGTCATCCTGACGCGGAACATCGACCTTTCCATAGGCTCGGTCGTGGGGTTCACCGCCTTTGCCGCCGGAAACCTTGTCAGCACGAATCCAGATATGAACCCGCTTCTGCTGGTGATGTACTGCGTAGCCATCGGGGCGGGATTCGGGGCGGTCAACGGGGTGCTTGTGGCCTATGCCCGTGTGCCTTCGATCATCGTCACACTGGCAACCATGGCCATCTTCCGGTCGCTTCTGGTGGAGTATTCGGATGGCAAGTCCATCACCACCAACAGCCTGCCCGCCTGGCTGACCGATTTTCCCAATATGCCGGTCTTCACGATCTTTGGGCTGGAATTCCGTGCGGCCTTTGTCGCCGCGCTGGTTGTGGTCTTTGCCGTGCATCTGGCGCTGACGCGGCTGCGCCCGATGCGCCAGTTCTATGCGGTGGGGTCCAACCCCGAGGCCGCAGAAATGGCGGGCATCGACGCGCGGCGCGTGGTGTTCGCAGCCTTTGTGCTGTCGGGGGCGCTGGCGGGGCTGGCGGGGCTGATATTCCTGGCGCGGTTCGGCAACATCACCGTGGTGGCGGGCCTTGGGTTCGAGCTTAAATCGGTCGCTGCGGCCGTGGTGGGCGGTGTCAACATCTTTGGCGGGTCGGGGACGGTCATCGGGGCGCTTCTGGGGGCGATCCTGGTGGACGTGATCGACACAAGCCTGGTGCGCTGGGCCATCGTCAGCGAATTCTGGCGCGAGGCGGTGCTGGGCGCGCTGATCCTGCTGTCGGTCACCACCGACACGCTGTTCACCCGCCGCCTTGTGGCCTGGCGCGCCGCCCGCGCCCATGCGCGCCGCGAAGCCGCGCTGGCACGCGAGGCGCGGTCATGATCGCCCGCCTGAAAAGCTGGGAAGGCTTCCTGCTGCTGTCGCTGCTGGTCATCATCGGCATCAATACCGGAATGTCGCCCGAATTCCTGACCCTGGGCAATCAGATCAACCTGTTCCAGCTGTCCATCGAAAAGATCATCGTGGCCCTCGTGATGACCTTCATCATCATCAATGGCGAGATTGACCTGTCGGTCGGCTCGATGATGGGCCTGTCCGCCTGCGCCTTTGGCTGGATGGTCAAGGAACAGGGGGTTGCCGCCCCCGCCGCCATTGCCATTTCGTTGGGCATCGGCGTTCTGGGCGGCGCGCTGAACGGCTGGTTCATCACCCGCGTCGGCCTGCCCTCGCTGGTCGTCACCCTGGCCACGCTGATCGGATTCCGCGGGCTGGCCCGCGTTCTGGTCGAAGACCGGGGTCTGACCGATTTTCCCGACTGGTTCGATGCGCTGGGGCAAAAGGGCCTGATCGGCCCGCTGCCCTTTGCCCTGATCGCCTTTGCGGTCCTGTTCATCCTCCTTTACATCGTGCTGGAACGGTCAGGCTTTGGCCGCAAGACGCAGGTGATCGGCACGAACCGAGAGGTTGCCGAATTCGCGGGCATCGACACCAACCGCCACAAGATGATTCTGTTCATCGCATCGGGCACCATCGCCGCCTTTGCCGGCCTGCTCTATGCCGCCCGTGTGGGCGCGGTGCGCGGGGATGTGGCGAATGGGTTCGAGCTGGACATCATCACCATCGTCCTGCTGGGCGGCGTCAGCATCTTTGGCGGCACCGGCAGCCTGATCGGCACGCTTCTGGCGATTCTGATCGTGCTGAATATCCGAAACGGAATGGCGCTTTTGAACATCACCGGGCATATCCAGACCGGCGTGATCGGCCTGCTGCTGATCGCCTCGGTGATCGTGCCGCGCCTGAAAATAGGCACAGGGAAAGAGAAAGCCACATGACCGAACCGGTCACCCGCATCGAATTCGACGAACCCATCGTGCGGGAATCCGTGGCGGAAATGGTGGTGCGCCGGATTCTGGACATGGTGCGGGCCGGCGTTCTGAAGGCGGGCGATCAGCTTCCGCCCGAACGCGATCTGGCGCTGTCGCTGAACGTCTCGCGCCCTTCGGTGCGCGAGGCGATGCGCGGGCTGACCGTGCTGGGCGTGGTGCGCAGCCGTCAGGGTGGCGGTGCCCATATCAGCGAGCTGGATGCAGAGGCGCTGCTGGGGCCGATCCAGTTCTTTCTGTCCCTGCAGGACATGAACATCCGCGAGCTTTACGATGCCCGCAGCCTGATCGAAAGCGACGTGGCCCGCCGCGCCGCCGAAAACATCGGTGCCGAAGAACTCGCCCGGCTTGAGGCCATTCTTGCCGCGCAGGCCGGTACGCTGGACGATCCCATCGCCTTCCGCAAATCTGATTATGCCTTTCACGAAGCAATCTGGATCGGCTCGCGCAATGCGTTTCTGAAGCGGATCGGCCAAAGCCTGAACGTGCTCGGGCTGGAATTCCGCAAGCGCGCGTCCGAAACCGCCGGGGTCCTGCAGCGCAGCTATCAGGACCACCGCAGGCTGCTGGACGCGCTGCAGGCGCGCGACCCCGAGGCGGCGGCGCGGGCGGCGCAGCAGCACATGCAGACCGTGTTTCAATCGACCATCGCCCAAGGCGGAGAGGAGGCGGAATGACCGCAAGGATCGGCGTTGTCGGCGTGGGATGGTGGGCCACGTTCAACCACATTCCCACCGTGCAGGCGGGCCGGGATGCCCGGATCGTGGCGCTGTGCGACCTGGATGCAGGGCGTTTGCAGGTGGCGGGCGACCTCTTCGGCATCGCAGCCCGCTATACCGATCTGGCGGCGATGCTGGCGGCGGAACGGCTGGATGGGCTGATGGTGTCCACCCCCCATGTCGCCCACACCGCCCCGGCGCTGGCCGGGCTGGCAGCGGGCTGTCATGTGCTGGTCGAAAAACCCATGGCCACCTCGGCCGCAGACGGGCGCGCCATTGCTGCCGCAGCCCTTGCGGCGGGGAAAGAGGTTCTGGTGCCCTGCGGCATGAACTTCACCCCATTCACCGCCAAGGCCGCCGCCTTTGTCCGGGATGGCCGCATTGGCACCGTCCGCCATGCCGTCTGCCAGATGGGATCGGCGCTGGACGACCTCTTCGCAGGCGAGCCAATGCTGGAAACCAAAGACCACCTGTTCCGCCCGCCCGCCTCGACCTGGGCCGATCCCGCCCGCGCCGGGGGCTATGGCTGGGGCCAGATGTCGCATTCGCTGGCATGGCTGCTGCATGTCTCGGACCTGACGCTGGAGCAGCTTTACGCGATGGACGGCAAGTCCAAGACCGGCGTCGATTTATACGATGCCGCCGTCGCCCGCGCGACGAACGGGGCCACCGTTGCCCTGTCCGGCTCGGCCACCGTCCCCAAGCAGCGCGGCATGCATATGGACATCCGCATCTATGGCACCGAAGGCATGATCGCGTTTGACTGCGAGGCAGGCCGCGCCCGGCTGGAGCTGTCTCGGCTCGACGGCAAGGACGAAACCGTCATCCTTGCCCACGACGAGGCCGAATATGACGGCGCCCTGCCCGTCCGCGTCTTCGCCGCCCTTTGCGCAGGCAAGCCGGTGACAAACGCCGCCAATGCCGAAAACGGGGCCAGAGTGACCGAAGCCCTGGATGCACTTTACCGGTCGGCCCGCAGTGGCCAACTGGAACGGATCGGGGGGCAGGCATGAGACTTTCCCTGACCGCATGGTCCTTCCCCGCCTGCACCCTGGACGAATGCGTGGGCATCTCAAAGGCACTGGGCATCAACGCGCTGGACGTGGGCCTGTTCTACCGCTCGGCTCTGGACAAGGCCGAAATCCTGTCGGACCCGCACGCGGCAGCGGCCCGGCTCGCCCCCTTTGGCATTGCCTTCCCGAATTACTACCACCTGTTCGGCGACGGTCTGGGCGGGCGCAACCTGGCCCTGCCCGGCACCATTGATGCGAATGCGCGCGATCTGGACCGGGTGCTGACCTTTGCCGATGCCGCCAAGATTGACAGCGTCTTCCTGCTGCCCGGCATCGTCAACCCCGGCCAGTCCCGCGCCGATGCCGCGCGGACCAGCGCCGAAAGCCTGGTGGCCCTGCTGGCCGTCGCCAGCCACCACCGAGCGAAAATCTGCATCGAGCCGCATGTGCAAAGCTGGGCCGAGTCGCCCGCCCTGGTACAGCGCCTGATCGATGACACCGGCATCGGCCTCGCCCTCGACTATTCGCACTTCGCCTGTCTCGGCTACCGTCAGGAAGAGGTGGACCCGCTGGCAAAACACGCCGTCCACGTTCACCTGCGGCAGGCGAAAATGGGCGCGCTGCAGGCGAAATTCGCCGAAGGCACGCTGAACTTTCCCGCCATCTTCGCCACCTTGCGCGATGCGGGCTATACCGGCTGGCTGGCACTGGAAAACACCCACCAAGACTATATGAATACCCTCAGCGAAGATGTGCTGACCGAAACCGTCACCATGCGGAACTGTTTCCGCCACTGGCAGGAGGCCGCCTGATGCCGGGATATGCCTGGGTCCTTGAAGTCCGCCCCGGATACGAGGCGGAGTATCTCAATCGTCACGATGACTGCTGGCCCGAGATGCTGGAGACGCTGCGCCGCTCCGGCATCCGCAACTACAACATCTTCCGCCATGGCCTGACCCTGTTCGGCTATTTTGAAACCGATGATCTGGCCGCGACCAGGGCCCATCTGGCCACCTGCCCGGTGAATGCCCGCTGGGCACAATGGATGGCCCCGATCATGAAGGTCGAGATCGACCCGGCCACGCAATTCCCCTATCTGCTGCCCAAGCAATTCCATATGGAATAGCGCATGGATCTGGGACTGACAGGCAAGATCGTCATCGTCACCGGCGGGGCATCGGGCATCGGTGCCGCGATATCCGAATCTCTGGCACAGGAAGGCGCCGTGCCGGTGATCTTCGCGCGCCGCGCCCCCCCGCCCAGATTTCTGGACCGGATCACGGCAGCCAGCCCGCAGGCCGGCTGGATTGAGGTGGATTTGTCGGACGATGCGCAATGCCGCGCCGCCGTTGACGCCACGCTGGGCCGCTGGGGCCGGATCGACGCCCTGGTGAACAACGCAGGCGCCAATGACAGCATCGGGCTGGACGCAGGCCCCGATGCCTTCCGCGCCTCGCTGGAGCGGAACCTGATCCATTACTACACGCTGGCCCACCTGACCTTGCCGCAGCTCAAGGCGAACCGGGGCGCGATCGTGAACATCTCGTCCAAGACCGCCCTTACCGGGCAGGGCAACACCTCGGCCTATGTTGCGGCCAAGGCGGCGCAGCTGGGGCTGACGCGCGAATGGGCGGCGGCGCTGGCCGCCGACGGCGTGCGGGTGAACGCGGTGATTCCGGCCGAAGTGATGACGCCGCTCTATCGCAACTGGCTTGATACCTTCGACGACCCCGATGCGCGCCTTTCAGAGATCGTGCAGCATGTCCCTTTGGGACAGCGGATGACCGAGCCTGCAGAAATCGCGGCAACGGTCGTGTTTCTGCTATCGGAAAAGTCCGGGCATACCACCGGTCAGTGGGTTTATGTCGATGGCGGATACACCCACCTTGACCGCGCGCTGAAGCCGGGGCGGCGGCCTTAGGCCGCCCGGATATCTTCGGCGATCCGGATCAGCACGAAGCCGCTTTTCGGGAAGGTCTCGATCCCGCCATTGGCGTAGCGCACGCGCACCTCTGCCTCGAACAGACCTGCCGCAGCGGTATCTGCCGACTGCCAGTCGTAGCGGACGGTCGGCGTGCCGGTAAAGCTTTCGATGACCGCTGGCGCGTCGATAACCTGCGCGCCGCCGCGCGCGCGCATCTGAAAGGTCACCTCGGCCCCGATCAGGGTGATGGTGGCGGGTTCCAGGGACAGGCGGATGGACGGGCTTGTATCACCGCGCTTGAGGTGGAAGGTTTCGGTCATTGCTGATCCCCCGTGGTCTGGTTGCTGACAAGCCGCGCCCGGCGCAAAGCGCCGGTCAGCAGCGTTACCGAATTGCGGCTGTCCCCGGGAAGCACCGCCCGGCCCGGTGCGCCGGTTACCCCACGCAGCGCAGAAGCCGCCCCGGTCAGCCCGATCCCCTCTGCGGCAACCGCAAAGACCGGCACTGCGGCCGCCGCAGCCCCTGCCAGATCAAAGGTGCCGGAAGCGGTGCCTTGCGGCCCCGGAGCAATGCCGCTTGCAGACCCCGGAAGGGGCAAAGCCCCCGCTGCAGACGCGCGCAGCGCGGCCCGGCCATCATCGGCCAGGGGCGCGGACGCCAAAGGTACAAACATTCGAAGGACAACTCCCGTTTCCGTGCAGGCCCGGCCAAGACCCGGATTGAAGCCGCAGCACCGGATGCCGAACCTGCATCCCTTGCCTGCACCCCCGTCAGAAGTGCGTGATCACAATGACGATACCCTGCCCGCCATTGCCGCCCCTGCCGCTGCTGCCCGGCCCGTTCGGGGCTGCCCCGCCGCCCCCGCCACCCCCGCCGTAAAGCCCGCCGTTTGCACCGCTGCCGCCGTTGCCGCCGGTGGTGGAACCGCCGCCGCCGCCCCCCGCCCCCGGACCGCCCGCATTCAGCGGAGAAGAGGTTCCGGTACCTCCCGCCCCGCCGCCCGCCGTTCCTCCCGCGCCCGCGACCGCATTGGCGTAAAACGGCGCGATGCCACCCGCACCGCCCGCTGCATTCGCCGGAGCAGCCGCCAGGCCACCGCCGCCGCCTCCGCCGGCCGGACCTGTGCCCAGTCCGCTGGTCACCCCCGCAGCACCGGCTGCGGACGACCCCGCGCCCCCTGCGGTTCCCTGAAACAGGCCCCGGGCAACAGCCGCACCGGCCGTGCCAGACGTGGTCGTTCCCCCGGACCCCGCGCCACCTTGCGGTGCAAACACATAGCTGCCAAAGCTTGACTGGCCGCCCGTCACCCCATTGTTTCCATTTGTGGAATCGCTCAGAACAGCCGCGCCGCCCGCCCCGCCCGCGCCGATGCTGACGGTGACCGCCGGATCCAGCGCCACGGCGGGCAATGTCATGATCGCCCGCCCGCCGCCCGCCCCGCCACCGCCGCCAAAGGCCGCCGTCCCCGAAGCGCTTTTTCGCCCCGACCCGCCGCCGCCACCACCGCCGACAACAATCACGTCCACCGCTTTCGCACCGGCCGTTTTGGTCCAGGTGGCCGTTCCGGGCGTGGTGAACAGCTGCACTTCGGCAGGCTGGGCAATGTCATCGGCCACCGCCGCAACAAACACGATGGCTGATCCCGTCAGGCTGATCGCAGCCCCGGCATTCGCGCTGGCCTGCGGCAGGCGGGTCAGGACCGTGCCGCCGGCACCACAGGTGCCCAGCCCGATTTCCCAGGCAGCCCCGTCCTCGATGACATAGCGGACCTGATCGCCGTCAACGATGCCTGCGTCGGCAAAGGATTGATAGCCGGGTGTCGCCGCCCCAAGGGTTAGAGTGCCGGTCCCGGTTGTTGCCGTCGTCATGCGGGCACGGTTTACGAGTTTTGGCATCACGCACCCCCGGCCGTCAGGGTGAAGGCGGTGATCACAACCCGTTGTCCGGTGGCAATCGAGACATTGTCCACCGTCATGTCGCCACCGCCACCCGTAGCTGTCACCGTTCCCTGGATGTGGCAGGTTGCGCCCTGAACAACGCGGAAATGCGCGGCAAGTCCCACGGCATCCGCAGACAGATCCTGCCAGGTGCCCGCAAGCACCTTCTGGCCGGCGGCGGCAGGCGCAAGCCAGTCCGGCGGGCAGGGGATTGCTGCCAGCACAACGCCGTCGTCCACCGCATCGCAACTTGCGGGGACGGGCCCGGTCAGAAGGGTCAGCGTCGGCGCAGGACCGATTGCGCTTTCGATCGCATCAAGGGCGGCATTGCGCGCGGCAGCCGAAAACTGGAAAGCCATGGCATCTCCTGGGGCTTGTGGTCTTGATGCCCAGTAGATCGTTCAGGCTTAACCCCGGCCTTCCACGGCGCACGCTGCGCCCCCCCGGTCTGCAACGCCTGTCTGAGCTGCGGACCTGCCCCGCAGGCGCAGACAGGCACGCCTCAGGCGGCTGCGCGCAGCGACAGCACCCGCGCCATCGTCTCGCCCATCGCAGAGGGGTTCGGGGCCACCGTGATTCCCGCCGCGCTCAGGATTTCGACCTTTTCCTGCGCACTTTCCCCGAAGGCCGAGATGATGGCCCCGGCATGTCCCATCTTGCGGCCTTTCGGCGCGGACAGACCGGCAATATAGGCCACCACGGGTTTGGTCATATGGTCCTGTACCCAGGCCGCCGCCTCGGCCTCCTGCGGGCCGCCGATTTCGCCGATCATCATCACCGCATCCGTATCCGGATCAGCCTGAAACAGCGCGAGAATATCCTTGAAGCTTGATCCGTTGATCGGGTCGCCCCCGATGCCGACGCTGGTCGAAACGCCAATGCCCAGCGCCTTCATCTGGCTGGCCGCCTCATAGCCCAGCGTGCCTGACCGGCCCACGATGCCAACCCGGCCCGCCATGTAGATATGCGGCGGCATGATCCCCAGAAACCCTTGGCCCGGGCTTATGACCCCGGCGCAATTCGGGCCGACCAGCCGCATCTTGCGGTCTTCCGGATAGCGGCGCAGAAACCGCTTCACCTTCATCATGTCCTGGCTGGGAATACCGTCGGTGACGCAGACCGCCGTGCGGACTCCGGCATCGGCTGCTTCCATGATGGCATCGGCCGCAAAGGGCGGCGGCACGAAGACAAGGCTGGCTTCGGCACCGGTCGCCGCGACCGCTTCCCGCACGGTGTTGAACACGGGACGCTCCAATACCTGCGATCCGCCCTTGCCGGGCGTGACACCGCCGACAACATTGGTGCCGTAGCGGATCATGTCCGCCGCGTGGAACTGACCGATCCGCCCGGAAATGCCCTGAACGATGACAGGGGTCCGGTCCGTTACGAGAATTGCCATGCTGTCCCCTCCTCAGGCCGCAAGTTTCGCGCGGGCGGCCACGGCCTTGTCGGCCGCTTCTGCCAGCGTGTCTGCCGTGATCAGCGGCAGGCCGGACCCTTCCAGAATCCGCTTGCCATCTTCCACATTGGTACCGGCCAGGCGCACGACCACGGGAAGGGTCAGGCCAACCTCGCGGTACGCCTGCACAACCCCCTCGGCCACCCAGTCACAGCGGTTGATGCCGGCAAAGATGTTGACAAGGATCACGCTGACATTGCGGTCGGCCAGAACGGTGCGGAACGCCCGGACCACGCGCTCGGGGCTTGCCCCGCCGCCGATATCCAGAAAGTTGGCAGGCTCGCCCCCGGCCAGCTTGATCATGTCCATCGTGGCCATGGCCAGCCCGGCACCGTTGATGATGCAGCCGATGTCGCCATCCAGTCCGACATAGGCCAGACCATAGTCGCCGGCCGTCGATTCACGCGGGTCTTCCTGGCTGCGGTCGCGCAGTTCGTGGATTTCCGGCCTGCGGAACAGCGCGTTGGTGTCAAAGCTCATCTTGGCATCCAGCGCCACAAGGTCGCCCGCGCCGGTGATCACCAGCGGGTTGATCTCGACCATGGTTGCATCCAGATCACGGTATGCGCGGTAGCAGGCACGCAGGATCGTCACCATCTGCGCCACCTGGCCCGCCTTCAGGCCCAGCGCAAAGGCCAGCTCGCGCGCCTGAAACTCCGAAAGGCCCACGGCGGGGTCGATCGTCATGCGCTTCAGCGACGCGGGATCGGTTGCGGCAAGGTCCTCGATCTCCATGCCGCCATGGGCGGATGCCACGATCATGATCCGTTCGGACGTGCGGTCCAGAACGAAGCCCAGATACAGCTCCTGCGCGATGTCCGATGCGCCTTCGACCCAGACGCGGTACACGCCCTTGCCGGCGGCATCGGTCTGCCTCGTCACCAACTGGCGCCCGAACAGGGTCGAGGCAAACTCGCGCACCTCATCCTCGCTGCGGCACAGCCTGACACCCCCGGCAGCACCACGGCCACCGGAATGGATCTGCGCCTTCACTACCCAGGCGCTGCCGCCCAACTCGCGGGCGCGATACCCTGCCTGTTCCGGGCTGTAGGCCAGCCCGCCGCGCGGAACCGGCACGCCAAAGCGCGCAAGGATTTCTTTCGCCTGATATTCGTGAATGTCCATTCCGAACCTCCCCTTCGGTCAAGGGCACGAATTTTCTGCGAAAATTCTGTTCCCTTCCCTTTACTGAATTTTCGCAGAAAATTCGCCCTTCAGCCCTTTGCGGCAATGGCCTCGGCCAGTACCAGAACGTTGTTCGCCATCTTCTCGGATGCGGCATCGATCATCTTGCCGTCCAGCGATGCCGCCCCCTTGCCCTGCGCTTCGGCCTTGCGCAGTTCTTCGATGATCCGGCGGGCCTTTGTCACCTCGGACTCCGGCGGCGAGAACACCTCGTTGGCCAGCGCGACCTGGCTGGGGTGGATCGCCCACTTGCCTTCGCAACCAAGGGCTGCTGCCCGCCGCGCGCCGTCCCGGTAGCCATCCGGGTCGCTGAAATCGCCGAACGGCCCGTCAATGGCGCGCAAGCCGTAGGCGCGGCAGGCAATGACCATGCGGCTGAGTGCGGCATGCCACTGATCGCCCGGATAATGCGGGTTCAGACCGCCGATATTCGTGGTGCGGGCGCGCATCGAGGCCGCGTAATCCGCCACACCGAAATGCAGCGCCTCAAGCCGACCGCCGAATTGCGCGATGCTTTCCACATTCGCCATGCCCAGGGCGGTTTCGATCAGCGCTTCCAGCCCGACGCGAGTGCTGTATCCCTTGCCCTGCTCGATCTGGTTGACCATCGCCTCGACCATGTAAAGATCGTCACGAACGCCCACTTTCGGCACCAGAAGCGTGTGAACCCGGTTGCCGGCCTGTTCCATGATGTCGACCACGTCGCGGTACATGTAATGCGTATCAAGCCCGTTGATCCGCACGGAAACAGTCTTGCCTTTGGCGGCCCAGTCGATGTCGTTCAGGGCCTGAACGGCATTGCGGCGCGCCTGTTCCTTTTCGGGCGGGGCAACCGCATCTTCCAGGTCAAGAAAGACATAATCCGCAGGGCCATCGGCGGCCTTGTCGATCATCGCCGGGTTCGAGGCCGGCACGGCAAGTTCTGACCGCTGCAACCTCTGACGGCGCAGCGGGAAAAGGGTATGGCTCATGGTCTTGTCCTGTCAGGTTATTCTGCTGCCATGCGCAGCGGGTCCGATGCAGCGGCGCCTTTCGCATACCAGCTTTGCGCCGCACCCACGCCCGACCCGAAGTCGATCCTGGCCCCGGCCTCGACCAGCGCCATTTCAGCGATGGACAGGGCCGTCAGGCACATCCCTTCGTTCAGATCCCCCAGATGACCGATACGGAACACCTTGCCCGCCAGCCGTGCCAGACCCGATCCGAAGGAGGCGTTGTAGCGCGCATAGCCGATCCTGATCACATCACGGGCATCAACGCCTTCGGGCACCCGGATCGCAGAGACGGTATCAGAGTGCAGCAAGGGGTGTTCCGCGCAGAGATCAAGGCCCCAGGCATGAATCCCGCGCCGGACCCCTTCTGCCAGCCGGTGATGACGGGCAATCACATTGTCCAGACCTTCGGCAAAGATGCGGTCCAGCGACTTGCGCAGACCGTGGAACAGTTGCGTCGGCGGGGTGTAGGGAAAGTACCCGGTCTCGTTCAGGGTCAGCATGTCCCTGAATTCGAAATAGGCGCGGCGCGAGGTTGCCGTCCCGGCTGCCTCAAGGGCTTTTCCGCTGACGGCAAGAATGCCCAGCCCGGCAGGCAGCATCAGCCCCTTCTGGCTGCCCGTCACCGCCAGATCGACGCGCCAGTCATCCATCCGGAAATCGACAGAGCCGATCGAACTGACGCCATCAACGAACAGCAGGGCGTCGTGGCGGCACGCATCCATAACCTGCCGCACTGCCGCCACGTCGGATGTCACGCCCGTTGCGGTTTCGTTATGTGTCACGAAGACGGCCTTGATTTCGCCCCTGGTATCGGCTTCAAGGATGCGCGCATAATCGCTGACCGGCACGCCGCCGCCCCAGGGCACGTCGATACAGACCACGTTCAGGCCAAGCCGTTCAGCCATTTCCACCCAAAGATGCGAAAACTGGCCGAAGCGGGACATCAGCACCCTGTCACCGGGGCTTAATGTATTTGTCATCGCGGCTTCCCACGCGGCGGTGCCGGAGCCGGGGAACATCATCACCCGGCCCGTCTCCATCCGGAACAGGCGCTTCAGGTCTGTGAAAAGGCCAAGCGTCAGGCCGCCGAAATCCGGTGCGCGCATATCCTGCATCGGCACGTTCATGGCCTGCCGGACTGTTTCCGGCACATTGGTCGGGCCGGGAATGAAAAGGTGATTGGTGCCGGTCCGCATGTTGTCCTCCCAAACCCTGCGCTGCTGCGACCCCCCTATGCCAGCATCGGCGCTGCCCGCAAGACCCATGCAGGTCCTGCTGTAAACGCGAGAGTTTACATCTTTCACTTTCTGTAACATTATAAACCTGATCGGGTTCAGGGTAAGCCCATGCAAAAGACATTCATCGGCCCGCACCTGCGCAGGCTTCGCACCGAACGGGGCGAAACCCAGGGGGCCATGGCCCGCGCGCTTGGCATCAGCACCTCTTACGTGAACCTGCTTGAGAATAACGAGCGGTCCGTCTCGGTGCCGGTGATGCTGCGTCTGTTCGAAGTTTACGGAATCGACTGGCGCGACATCGCGGATGAAGACGGGTCCAGCCAGCTTGCCGATCTGCGGGCCATCATCCAGGACCCGATCTTCGATGCGGGCCGTCCCGACCTTGCCCAGATCAGGGCCGCCCTTGTACACAGCCCCACCCTGGCTTCGGCCTTTCTGACCCTGCATCGGGCCTATCAATCGGCGACGGATCAGCTTCTGGCGCTGTCGGGCGCTGCCGCCGGCGCGGAACCCATCCTTGCCAGTTCGCCCGAATCTGCGGTGCACAGCTACTTCCGGCGGCACCGCAATCACTTCCGCGAGCTCGAGGATGCCGCCGAAGCCTTCTGGGGCAGTGACCCCATCGAAACGGACGAGGTCTATTCCCTGCTCAAGCGCCGCCTGCGCGAGCGTCTGGGAATTGCGGTCCGCGTGGTTTCCGTGGCCGACATGCCCAGCACCCTGCGCCGCCATGACGAGGCCCGCCGCGATATCCTTCTGTCCGAGGCGCTGGATTACCCCAACCGCGTCTTCCAACTGGTCCATGTCATCGGTCTGATCGAACAGCGTGCGCTGCTTGATACCCTGCTTGCCCGTTCCGGCCTTGCGGACACGCGCGGGCTGGCCCGGTGCCGCGTCGAACTGGCCAATTATTTTGCCGCCGCCGTGCTGATGCCCTATGGGCCCTTCCTGAAAGAAGCGCGGGCGTCGAAATACGATTTCGACCATCTTGCCACCCGCTTCGGCGTCAGTTTCGAGCAGGCCTGCCACCGGGCCACGACCTTGCAGCGCGAAGGGGCGCAGGGCGTGCCCTTTTTCTTCCTGCGCATCGACAAGGCGGGGAACGTGACGAAACGCTTCAACTCCACCGGCTTTCATCTGGCGGAACACGGCGGGGCCTGCCCGCGGCTTGATGTCCACACCTCGTTCCGCACGCCGGGCCGGATCGTCCCGCAGTTCGTCGAAATGCCGGATTCGTCGCAATACTTCGTCATCTCCCGCACCGTTGACAGGCCCACTTCGGCGCGCCATGCTCAGGACAACCGGCTTGCTGTGGCCATGGGCTGCGCTGTCGAACATGCCGGCGATATCGGTTATGCGGAACAGTTCACGGTGTCAGGTGCCCGGATGACGCCCATCGGCATCAACTGCCGGATCTGCCCGCGCGCCAACTGTGACCAGCGCGCCCACCATGCGGCCATCCTGTCGCGCCCGATCGACGAAAGACGGCGCGGGGCCACACGCTATGACAGTTGACAGGGTGCTGAAACGGCACTCCGCCCGCAGGGGCGATCGGGACAGTCTTGCCGATCCGGGGAAGGGAATTGCCCCTCCGGGCGGGGGAAACGCGACCCGCGTTTCCCCCGCCCGCGCGGGACGGTGCCCTCTGGACCGGCGGGTCCAGTCACACCGGCAGGCCAGTGCCCGACCCGGCGGGAGCGAAGCGCCCGCCGTGGGCGGGTCGGGCGCTGGCCGGGGGCTTTGGTCCCCCGGCTGGTCCTGATCCCGGCGTTGTGCTGTGGCAGGGGCGATGGCCCCTGCCATTGACGCAGGGGCAGTTCTTTCGTCCCTCCGGGCGGGAACAGGAAACGCGACCCGTGTTTCCCCCGCCCTTGCGGGACGGTGGCCTGTAGATCGGAACGTCCGGGAGACACAGCGGCCAGCGCCCGCCGGTGGCGGGTCGGGCGCTTGTCTCTCTGAGTCTTGCAGATCCTGTCGTCTGATCGGGTTGGTCCGGGGGGACGGTGGCCACCGTCCCCCCGGACTGGCGGGATGCGGACCGTGGCGGGCGCTGGTTCAGGGAACCGTTGCCAGAGGGATCGCTCCTGCCTTTCGCCCCGTCCCGGACGGAG